>Ga0187887_10004334_pt1 | contig 10634 bp, 10 predicted proteins | sample June2016WEW_7_10_FD_132977 | JGI IMG/M metagenome (GOLD analysis project Ga0187887, IMG submission 132977) | Peatland microbial communities from SPRUCE experiment site at the Marcell Experimental Forest, Minnesota, USA - June2016WEW_7_10 | ecosystem: Environmental > Terrestrial > Soil >... | reverse complement strand
GGAGCCCCGCTCGTTTTCGTTTAACAGCTCGTACGGAGCTTGCCCTGAATGTCATGGTCTCGGAAGCCGCTACGATTTTGATCCCGCGAAAGTGATTGTCGACTGGTCGAAGCCATTGCTCGATGGCGGATTAGGGCCGGGCTCGGCCTCACAAAATCTGATTCACATGCTGCAAATCGCAGCGACTGCCCATGGTTTGGATCTGAGCACGCCCTTCGAGAAGTTTCCCGAGAAAGTGCAAAACCTGTTGTTGTTCGGCGAAGCGGGTAAAGGTGGCAAGACCGGTTTCAGTGGGATTCTGGCCTACCTCAAGCAAGTGCTCGAGGAATCCACATCCGAGGGCTACCGCGACTTCCTGCTTGATTATATGTCGGCAACGGAATGCCCCGCCTGTCACGGGCAGCGGCTGCGTCCGGAGAGTCTGGCGGTGAAAGTCAACGGTCTGTCGATCGCAGATTTTACCGGGCTGCCGGTTTCGCGTTCGCTGGAACTGGCGAAGAAGATTCAACTGACCGGACGAGAGGCTGCGATTGCAGGGCGCGTCGTGCACGAAATTGTCGAGCGGCTGCAGTTTCTTAATGCGGTTGGCTTGGGCTACATCTCACTGGACCGCTCAGCGGCCACGCTTTCTGGTGGTGAGGGACAGCGCATTCGTCTGGCCACGCAGATCGGATCGAAATTGCGAGGAGTGCTGTATGTGCTCGACGAGCCTTCCATCGGCCTGCACCACCGAGACAATGCTCGACTGTTGAAAGCACTCGAAGAATTGCGGGATCTAGGCAATACCGTGCTGGTGGTCGAGCATGACGAAGAGACCATCCGTCGCGCTGATTATGTGATAGACCTCGGTCCCGGAGCGGGGCGGCACGGCGGCGAACTGGTGGCTCACGGTACGCCAGAAGAAATTATGGAAATACCGGGATCGCTCACCGGGGCCTACATTTCGGGCAGAACCCAGATCGAAATGCGGCCGGAACGGCGGCCGACAAATGGCGCGGGCATTGCGATTCTAGGCGCGCGCGAGAACAACTTGAAGAACATTGATGTCACCTTTCCGCTCGGCGTGATGACTGTCGTGACGGGAGTTTCAGGTTCCGGTAAATCGACCTTGGTCAACGACATTCTCTATCGAGCATTGGCGAAGACTCTCTATCGCTCGCGGGAAGAAGCCGGTGCTCACAAAGCGATTTCAGGCGCGGAGAACATCGACAAAGTTATTCGCATTGATCAATCGCCCATCGGTCGGACGCCGCGCTCAAATCCCGCAACTTACACCGGAGTCTTTGCGCAGATTCGCGATCTTTACGCGATGCTGCCCGAATCGCGGGAACGCGGCTATAAGCCGGGCCGGTTTTCATTCAACGTGACTGGCGGACGTTGTGAAGCTTGTCAAGGCGAGGGTCAGCGGCGTATTGAAATGAGTTTCCTGCCGGATGTCTACGTGCTCTGTGAAGTCTGCGGTGGTCGCCGTTACAACCAGGAAACTCTGGCCGTCAAGTACAAGGGGTTTTCGATCGCGGATTTACTCGAAATGCCCGCGTCAGACGCATTACCAATTCTTGAAAACATTCCGCAGGTGAGACAGAAACTACAGACGCTGGTTGACGTGGGTCTGGGATACATTCATTTGGGCCAATCGGCGGTAACGCTCTCTGGTGGCGAGGCTCAACGCATCAAGCTGGCGCGCGAGTTGAGCAAACGGCAAACTGGGAAGACTTTATATCTGTTGGACGAACCGACAACTGGTCTGCACTTTGATGACGTTAAGAAATTGCTGCACGTGCTCCATCGCCTCACCGACCTGGGAAACATGGTCGTGATTATCGAGCATAATCTGGATGTGATCCGCAACGCCGACTGGATCATCGACCTCGGTCCTGAAGGCGGGGAAGATGGCGGGCGAATTGTCGCTCAAGGTACGCCCGAGCAGGTCGCGCGGAACAAGAAATCCTACACTGGGCAGGCACTGGCGGAATACTTTAATGGCAAATCGAAGAAGGCTTCGATGGCGGAATTGCTGGCTTGAGGTGTTGGGGTGATGTCTGCGACATTTTCTCTGCGCCCTCTGCGATGCAAGCTTCATCGCTGAGATCGACAAGAAGAGCTCGCAGAGACGAACAAACAGCAGTCGGCATAGCTTCTCTTTTACGTGTAGATTCAAGTTTGTGTAAATTCAAAATGTCTCGGCAGCAATTCTGAAATCGCGTGTCCTCACCTCCAAATCCGTTGTCTGATCCTGGACTGCTTCCGCTGCCAGAACGACCGGCGCCCGTAGTCGAGATCCCGATCGAGGACCCAGTCTGGAGCGGATGGGATGTGCTGCAGATTGTGTTGCTCACCGTTGCCTCGGTTTTCGTTTTTCTCCCGCTGGCTGCTTTCGTTGCGCAGCGATTTCTATATCCCAAGGTGGCATTCATCGATGTTGTGACCTACCCGCTCGTGACTGTGGCGGGGCAGGGATTTGCCTATCTTGTGATCTTGGCCTTCATGTTTTCCATCGTAAAACGCGAGCCTGGCCGAGATTTCTGGCAGGCAATTCGATGGAACTGGCCAAAACATTGGTCAAACTTTTTACTAGCCGGTATGGCGCTGTCGTTTGCCTTGCAAGGGATCGCACACGTCCTTCCCATGCCGAAAGAACTCCCGATGGATCGCTTTTTCCGGACACCCGGCGAGGCCTGGGCTTTGTCGCTGTTTGGCGTAACCTTTGCGCCGCTGCTCGAAGAGTTGTTCTTTCGCGGTTTTTTTTATCCCGTGCTGGCTCGCCGCTTCGGTATCGGAATCGCGGTGGTCGTGACTGCGGCAAGTTTTGGCCTGATTCACGCGCCGCAACTGGGACGCGCGTGGGGGCCGGTGCTGGTGATATTCATGGTTGGTCTGGCGTTGACTATCGCACGCGCGTTGACCAAGTCCGTTGCCGCCAGCTTGATTATGCACGTCGCATACAACGCAACACTTTCCGTCTTGCTTTTTATAGGAACCGACGGATTTCGTCATCTGGAGAGGCTGAATCAGTAAAGCAAGCCCTAGGCATTGGGCTTCAGGCGTCAGGATTCCACATACCATCGCCCCGTGGGTCCTGAAGCCTGCCGCCCGGAGCCCGAAGCCCGCTTCATGTTATCTTAGATTTTCCATGTCTTCCGCCCGTCAGGAACTGTTGCGTCTACTGGCAACCAAGTCTTTTCGTCTGGGGGAGTTCAAACTCTCGTCGGGCGGCACCAGCGACTACTACATAGATTGCCGCACGACAACTTTGGACGCCCGCGGTTCGCAGCTCACCGGCCACGTGTTTCTCGAGGAAATTCGGCAGCGCGGATGGCGGCCACAAGCCATTGGCGGCTTGACCATGGGCGCCGATCCGGTCGTGGTGGCCGTAGCCGTGACCAGCGGCGAAATTCAGGGGTTTCTCATCCGCAAAGCGGAGAAGCAACATGGAACGGGACAGCGGATCGAAGGCTTTCGAGAAAAGGGTGCGCGCGTTGTGATCGTGGACGATGTCTGCACGACGGGCGCTTCCACTGTTCAAGCGATCGAGGTAGCGCGTGAATTTGGATTTGAAATCGTCGGCGTGATGTGCCTGGTCGAGCGCGAGGAGGCCAAAGGTCGTTCGAATGTAGAGAAAGCCGCCGCGCCCGCGCCATTTGTTTCGATATTCACTGCAGCAGACGTGCGCAAGGAACACCTGCAGCGGAAGGACGAAACGCCTCCGCCCATCTTCGCCGTCGCTGCCACTTGCGAGTTATGCGGAAGGCCTGCGGTGACGAACATGCCGCGGAACCGTTGCGAAGTACACAGAACCTAATTGAGCCAATGATTCAAACTCTGGAATGGACTGACAAAGGCGTACGCTTCATCGATCAGACGAAGCTGCCCACCGAAGAAACCTATGTGACCTGCAAGAATTACGAGCAGGTTGCCGACGCCATCCGCAACATGGTCGTGCGCGGTGCACCAGCCATTGGCGTGGCTGCTGCGATGGGCATCGCCCTTGGCATAAAAAACTCGAAAGCCGAAACCGGAGGCGAGCTCAAGCGCGATTTCGACCAGATTTGCGAAGTCATTGGCAAAACGCGTCCCACCGCGGTGAACCTTTTCTGGGCCATCCGGCGCATGAAAGACAAATTTGAAACGCTGCGAGTGCGCCCGCTCCCGCAGATCAGGCAGGCTCTGGTCGAAGAAGCGCAGCGCATGCACGCCGAAGACATTGCCGCGAATCAGGCTATGGGACGCTTCGGCGCGACGCTCATGCCTGCGAGCGGTGGCGTGCTCACGCACTGCAATGCGGGAGCGCTTGCGACTTGCGGATATGGCACTGCGCTCGGAGTGTTCCGCGCCGCGATCGAGCAGGGAAAGAAACTCCACGTCTACGCCGATGAGACTCGTCCTTTTCTGCAAGGGTCGCGCCTGACCGCCTGGGAACTGATGAAAGATGGAATTCCGACGACCGTGATTTCCGACAACATGGCGGGCTCGATCATGAAGCAGGGAAAGATCGGGGCAATCGTGGTCGGTGCAGATCGCATCGCGGCCAATGGCGACGTGGCCAACAAAATCGGAACCTACTCCGTTGCCGTACTCGCGAAGGAACACGACATTCCCTTCTATGTAGCCGCACCGCTGTCGACCATCGATTTCGAAGCGACTGACGGCAGCAAGATTCCCATCGAGCAGCGTAACGAAAAAGAGGTAACGCACATTGCCGGCAAACAGATGACTCCCGATGGAGTGGGAATTGAGAATCCCGCATTCGACGTGACTCCTGCAAAGTATGTGACCGCAATTGTGACCGAGCGTGGTATTGCGCGGGCGCCGTATGGCGAGTCATTGGCGAAGCTGGCGGGGGTTGAGAGTGCGGCAACGAGCGGTTAGCATTTGGCACTTAGCATTTGGTCCTCTTCAGGGTCGCAAGAATCTCGGCAACTAAGTGCTAATTGCTAAGTGCCAAGCGCTGCCTCTTCATGTTCTCCATCACTCAATCCCAAGTTTCATTCGAGAGCGGCGGCAAAGACATTCGTCTCGATTGCTTTCTGCCTGACGCAGTCGGACAGCGCTTTCCCGCCGTGATCGGATTGCATGGGTCCGGAGGCGGACACGCCTCAATGGCCGACCCTGCAAGCCTTTTGGCAGAACAAGGCTTCGCGGTTTACGTGCTGCATTATTTCGACCGCACCGGCACCACCGAGATCGACGGCCTGCAAACCATCTTCCGCCACTTCCCCCTCTGGATGAAAACGCTGTGGGATGCGGTCAGCTTCGTCGCCCGCCAGCCGCAGGTCGATCCCGAACACATCGCGCTGTTGGGATTCTCTCTGGGCGCATATCTCGCGCTGTCGGCCTCAGCCATCGACTCGCGCATCAAGGCCGTGGTGGAGTTCTTTGGTGGTATGCCGAAAGAGATGAGGTTCTTCGCACGACGTTTATGTCCCGTACTCATCCTGCACGGCGAGGAGGACAAAACCGTTCCGGTGGAAGAGGCGTACCATTTGCAGCAAATGCTCGAGAAAAAGCAGATCGCGTATGAGATACAGATTTACCCAGGAGTGGGGCACGGTTTCAGCGGCGAAACCTGGCGCGATGCCGGGTTACGGACTCTGGCATTCCTGCAGAAGCATTTAGCTAGTGGCAATCGAGACAAAACTAAAGCTTGAGTTTCATCGAACTTTTCCAACAGAAACTTCGTAAATTACACTAGACGATAGGGAGAGCCTGTCATGTTCACTTTTCTCCTGTGGTGTCTGCTGTTCGTATTGTGTTGGCCCCTGGCGCTGTTGGCGCTGGTGCTGTATCCGATCGTGTGGCTGCTGCTCTTGCCGTTTCGAATCATCGGAATTGCAGTCGAGGGAGCTTTGAAGCTAGTGTGGGCGGTAGTGACGCTGCCGGCAAGGCTTTTGACAACGCCGTTTAGGGTGTGAGGACCTGCCTGAAGCTAGAGGCGCTTTTGACATTGGACCTCACCTGATTCTTCAGTGTTTAAGCCAACAATCGAGTAAACTGCCGTTCATGAACAGGTGTGTCGGCTTGCTCGCAGTATCCGTTGTCTGTTCTGCGCAGCAGATATCGCCTTCATTCGATGATCAGCATGTCAGAGGCGTGGAGCAAAATCCTCCCGGCGTAACCCTCACGATCTCAACGCGAGATGGGCACTCGACCTACCACCTATCGGACACGCTTTATTTTCGACTCTCATTCACCAGCAAGAACTCGCACATGTACACGGTAGAACTGAACACCCCGATGAATCTGGCAGGCGTAAGCGACGACTTTGTTATACAACGACCTGACGCGACGCTTCCGATTCACTCCCAGCCCAGCCTTATGGGCTACGTATGCTGCGATACGAATCGTCGCTACGTGGGCAAGGAACCACTGTTAGCGGACACGGCCTTGCGCATCGAGTATCTGGAGAGATCCCTCAAGTTTCGGCTCCGCAATTCTCTGGTCATCGGTGCCACACCATCACTCGCTGAGAAGTTGAAGCCGGGCGAGTACGCAATCTTCCTCCAAAGTCGAAGACTCATGCGCGGGTGGCCGAAATCGGAGCACGACCAATATCACTCTGTCAGTGATATCGCCGTGACCTCTAACAATGTCCTCCACATCACGCTACTTCCAGACGTCCCACGAGAAGATAGAGGCAAGCCTTGAGGTCTTTCAGGACGGGGAAGATTACGTCTACTCTGCGCCCTTCGCCGGTATCGCCATTCCCAGTTCCTTCATCACCATCTGCAAGTCTTTCCAAGTCTCTTTCTTCTGACGCGGATCGCGCAGCAGAAACGCGGGATGATAGGTTACAGCGAGCTTGGTGCCGCGAAAATCAAACCAGCGTCCCCGAAACTCGGACATGGGCGCATTGATTGCCAAAAGCGTTTTCGCTGCAACCGCGCCCAACGCCACGATCGCCTTCGGTTCGATGGCCGCGATCTGCCGCATCAGAAATGGAGAGCAAGTCTCGCACTCATCCCGCTCCGGCGTACGGTTTCCCGGTGGACGGCACTTTATTATGTTCGCAATGTAAACATCTTCCCGCCGCAAGCCCATAGCCTTGATCATGTTGTTGAGCAACTGGCCGGCGCGCCCGACGAAGGGCTCACCTTGCTGGTCTTCATCCGCGCCCGGAGCCTCGCCGATAAACATCAGCTCCGCTTTCGGATTGCCCACGCCAAAGACGATTTGCTTGCGTCCCTGCTTGCTCAGGCGGCAGCGAGTGCAATCGCCAAGATCTTCGCGAATCAGACGCAATGCCTGAACCGGATCAACTACGCCAGATTCTGGTTTTGCGTTCGATACTTCGAAAACATCTTCTACCGGGACCGCGATCGCGGCTTTGGATCTAGGAGTCATCAAGTCTCGCTGTTCTGGCTGAACTGTTGGATTCTCAAGAATTGCTGCGTCTTGTCTCGTGTCGAGGCTGGCTTCAGTGGGCTCGCGCCGGTAGAAATCGTAGATGCCAAGTTCGTTGTAATAGCGGACGCGTTCGGCCAAGGCGCGCTTGAGTTCTGGATCAAGCACTTGGGCCATTCCTATTTCCCAATCTTTGCTGGGGCGTTCTGTGGATTCCGCAGTCGCACTACCTGGTCAAGGACGCGCTGCGCGACTTCCCACTTGGTGGTCTCAGGGACTTCTACGACTTCGTGCTGGGTGATGATTGTGACTGCATTGCGGTCGGAGTCGAAGCCCACGCCTTCGCGCGAAACATCATTCACGACGATAGCATCGAGCGACTTCGAGGCTAGTTTCTTGCGCGCGTTTTCCAATACGTTCTGGGTTTCAGCGGCAAATCCGACAATCAATTGTGACTGTTTGTGCCGCGCGATTTCGGCCAGAATATCAATCGTAGGCTCAAGCTCAAGTATCACGGGTCCGCTGCGCTTGAGCTTTTGCGAAGCCGGAGACTTCGGGCGATAGTCAGAGACCGCCGCCGTTTTGATAACGATAGTCGCATCGGGTAACAACTTCAGAACTGCCTGATGCATCTCTTCAGCAGATTCCACGCGTGTAACTTCAGCCGCGCCCGGCGGAGTCAATGCTGTCGGTCCGCTCACCAGCAACACTCGCGCTCCGCGCCGTAGAGCGGCTTCAGCCAATGCGTATCCCATCCGACTACTGGAGCGATTGGTAAGATATCGAACCGGATCAATCTTCTCCCGCGTCGGGCCCGCCGTAATCAAAAAGGTCTCGCCAGTGAATTCCTGCGACGCGCCCAGCACTTCGAGCGTAGCAGCCACAATCGCCTCATTCTCTGCCAGGCGCCCCGGTCCGGTCATGCCGCAAGCCAAATATCCGGTACCCGGTTCCACAATCCTTACGCCGCACTTTTTCAAAATCTCAAGATTCGCCTGCGTAGCCGGATGATCCCACATGTTGACGTTCATGGCCGGCGCCACTACAACCGGCGACGTGGTTGCCAGATAAAGTGTGCTGAGAAAATCGCTGGCGATGCCCTGCGCGAATTTAGCGAGAACATCTGCTGTTGCTGGCGCAACCAGCAGCGCATCAATGGATTGTGCGACCGCAATGTGCTCGACCGCGGAATCAATATTCGGATGCTCGCCCGCTCCCGCGCCAAACATGTCGGTAATGACTTTTTCGCCAGAGAGAGCCGCAAAGGTGAGAGGCCGAATGAACTCCTGAGCAGCGTGGGTCATGATGACTTGCACGCGAACGCTGCGATCCTGCAGCAGGCGGACAAGCTCCGCCGCCTTATAAGCCGCAATCCCGCCGCTGACGCCAAGGGCGATTTTCATGGTTGCTGATGGTCATTTCCAATTGTCGGTTGCGCGAAATCCACGCAATCACAAAGCAAATTGGAAATGACTACTCTTGCCCCAGTGCCTTGTCGAGCATTTCACTGACGACTTCAACGGTCGACTTGGGCGTTTCCGGGATCACCCATTTCACCTTGCCGGCCTTGATTTCGTCCTGCGCAATGCGGCAGGGTTTGCGGGAGTGAGTTTCGATGACCGGGGGCGCACCGCCTTGTAGTTGTCGTGCGCGGCGAGCGGCTACCAGAATGTATCGATAGTTGCTGTCGAACCCTTCAATCAACTTCATTGTGTTCTCCCCTGTGCTAGCGCCCGCCCGACGTTGCTGCGGTCGCAAACGAAGCTAAGATCGGCTGCAGGCGTTCCCGGATGTTGCTCAAACGGCAACCTTCGGCCTTGGCCAGCGTTTCTGCATCGTCAGCGGATCCGTGAATTCCCGAGCGCTTCAGCCGTTCCGCAAGTAGGATCGCCGTCAGCGCTTCGATCGATTCATCCAGACGGTCGTTAACCAGAATATAGTCGTATTTCTCGTAATTCTCAATCTCACGACTGGCCGTGACCAACCGGCGCTGGATGACTTCTTCCGCATCCAGACTACGCTTTCGCAAACGCGACTCCAAAATCTTGCGATCCGGCGGCATAATGAAAATACTCACCGCTTCGGGAAGCTTGTGCTTGATCTGCTCCGCACCCTGCACATCAATGTCAAGCAGCAAGTCGCGCCCGCTCCGTTCAGCTTCGCGCAGAAAGCGCCTCGCCGTGCCGTAGCAATGGCCGAATACGTCTGCGTGCTCCAGAAATTCGTCCTTCCGCACCATTGCTTCGAATTCGGAACGTGGCACGAAGTAGTATTCCCGCCCATTCTGTTCGTTCCCACGGGGAGGACGTGTGGTGTAGGAAACGGAAAAGTCCAGCCCGGAAACAATCTCCCGAGCCTTGTCCACGAGCGTCGACTTGCCCGAGCCCGAAGGCGCCGAAATAATGTAGACCGTGGTCATTCGAGGTTTTGCACCTGCTCGCGGGCCTTTTCGATATCGGCTTTCATCGACAAACCAAGCTCCGTGATTTTCATGGCTTCACCGGCCAAGCCCGAAGTCTTGGAGAGCAGCGTGTTCGCTTCCCGGTTCATCTCCTGCAGTAGAAAATCCAGCTTCTTTCCGATCTCTCCGCCCTGATCCAGCAAGCCCAGAAGATGCTGCACGTGCTGGTCCAACCGCACCAATTCTTCCTGAATGTCGCTGCGGTCCACCAGCAGCGCCGCTTCCTGGAGAATGCGTTCCGGTTCAATCTGCGAGCCGATCAACTCCTGCAGGCGTGTCCTCAGTCGCTCGGCATAGGTTTGCAGGACGGCCTGCCGGTGTTGCTCTACGCCCTCGCGTGCGTGCTGCACATGCCGCATACGCTCTCGCAACTCGTGCTCGGTGCCGCGACCTTCTTCCTCGCGCATTTGATTCAAGCGGGTCAATGCCTCTTCCATCTTTGAAAGAACCGCCGCTTCCAATCCATCGTCCGCCGGTAACGCTTCGGACTCGAGTGCCCCCGGTATGCGAAGAATCGCGTTGAGATCCGGCTCCGCTGCTAACCCGAACTCCGCAGCCGCGGCGCGAAATGCCCGAATGTAAGCGCCCACGAGGTTGCGGTTCAGCGAAAAACCCTCGCTCACACTGCGTTCGATATTGAGAGTCAGCTCCACATGGCCACGAGCCATTTTCTCCTTCAATCGTCGCCGCAGCTTCATCTCCAGATCGTCACTATCGGACGGCAGACGAAAATGAATATCCAGAAAGCGATGATTCACCGACTTCAGCGATAGTGTGAAACCGAACTGGCCGTTGACCTGCCCTTTCACCTGCGCGAACCCGGTCATGGAGC
>Ga0187887_10004330_pt1 | contig 10639 bp, 8 predicted proteins | sample June2016WEW_7_10_FD_132977 | JGI IMG/M metagenome (GOLD analysis project Ga0187887, IMG submission 132977) | Peatland microbial communities from SPRUCE experiment site at the Marcell Experimental Forest, Minnesota, USA - June2016WEW_7_10 | ecosystem: Environmental > Terrestrial > Soil > Wetlands... | reverse complement strand
GCCCCAGGGGGAAGACGAGTACGTGATTGATGTGGATTCCAATGCCACCGAGGCGGAACGCGCGGCCTTGCGCGACAAAGTCAGCTCCCAGGCCATCGACGGCTACCTGTGGCTGAGTGATGATGCCATTGCCTCCGGCAAGGTCACCTGGACCAGCCGCAACATGGGCGGCTTCGGAGAAAGTTCGCGCCTGAGCGCCGCCCTGAACCGCGTCATCGAGTACGAACGGCTCGCGAAGAATGGTCTGACCAGCGAAAAATCGGACGAACTGCTCAAACCGGTCAAAGTCGAGGCCATCCGCATTGAGCGCGGGAAAGAGGCTAAGGGCAGCGGCGGAGGCAAGTTCCTGGAAGTCTTCATCATGGTCATGCTGCTCTACATGGCCGTGCTGTTGTACGGTATTTCGGTGATGCGCTCGGTGCTCGAAGAGAAGACTTCGCGCATTCTTGAGGTGCTGCTCTCTTCCGCAACTTCCACCGAACTGATGGCCGGGAAACTTCTGGGCGTCGGCGCCGTGGGCCTGACGCAAATTCTGGTGTGGGTCGTGATCGCCGGCGTGTTCGCCTTACCGGCGATGGCCATGCAACCCACGCTGAGTGAGTTTCAAATTCCGCTCGGCGTACTGATTGCCTTTGCGATCTTTTTCCTTCTCGGATATTTGTTGTACAGCACCATGTACGCAACCATCGGCGCCATCACCACGACGGAACAGGAAGGTCAGCAACTGCAGTTCTTCATTGTGATTCCGCTGGTGCTCTCGGTCTTCATGCTGGCTCCGGTCGTGCGCACTCCGGACGCGCCGGCCATCGTGTGGCTGTCGATGGTCCCATTCTTCGCGCCGGTGCTCATGTATGCGCGCATCGTGGTACAAACCCCGCCGCTGTGGCAGATCGCTCTGTCGGTCGTTTTGCTGATCGGGACAATCGCCGGGCTCCTGGTGCTGTGTGCCAGAATCTACCGCGTCGGTATCCTCATCTACGGAAAACGCCCCAACCTGCCAGAAATCCTGAAGTGGCTGAAGTACGCGAAAGCGTGAGGACCGTCGTACGCGCAGGTCGCACGCCGACCACAGTGTTGTCATTCTCTTTGCCGCGAAGGATCTATGCAATTCCCTCGCTGCAAGCAAAGTGCAGAGTCCCTTCGCGTTGCTCAGGATGACAACGAGGTTTTGGCTAAGAGCTGACAGCTGATTAGTAGAACAAATACTTGCGCCACTTATCGTCCGACCTACCCATCAGCCGCATGATGTGGCGGCTGGTGTGTAAGTTGAAGGCGCGGGGTTCGCGCATCAGCTTCATGTGGGCTTCGGTGGGATTCTGATTTCCTTTGCGGCGGTTGCAGGTATGGCAGCAGGCGACAAGGTTTTCCCAAGTGGACGAGCCTCCGCGCGAACGCGGGATCACGTGGTCGAGCGTCAGTTCACTCGAAGGCAGCACCGTGGCGCAATACTGGCAAGTGTTGCGGTCGCGCAGCAGGATGTTTTTGCGCGAGAGCGCGCGGCTCTGGTGCGGAATGCGGCGGTACTCAAGCAGGCGGATTACCGAGGGCAGCCGCATGGCCACGCGGGCCGAGTGCAGAAAGTGTCCGTTCTCTTCCTCGGTCATGGCCACGCCCTTAAGCACGAGCACCAGCGCCCGGCGCGCGGCGCAGACATTGATGGGCTCGTAAGAAGCGTTCAGCACGAGCACGGGCGCGAGCAGAGCATGGCCATCCCCTGGCCGGTGTGCGGCCGCCGGCAAGAACAGGCCGGCGGCATGCCGGGATCCTGCATCGTATTCCATGCCCAGTGACATAACTTCCCGCCCCCAGGATCTAAACCCAAATCCTAATGCCGTCGCAACGGCACGACTTGAAGTCCTGCCCTTCCTAACATCATCGGCTAACTCGCCGCGGACTTTGCCAAAACTTCCTCGTTCCCCGGTTCGCCGGCAGTATCTCCGTCCACATCCGAGCCAATCTCAGCATAATTAGATGCCAGTTTCACGCTTGCCAGCTTCATGGTCCTCGCTACGGTCGCGACCCACACCTGCCGGGCTCCGGCCCGGCGCAGTACCCGCGCGCATTCGGTCGCCGTAGTGCCGGTCGTGTAAACATCATCTACGAGAATCACGGCGCGGCCAGTGACTTCCGCGGCACGCGGCACGGCAAAAGCTCCGCGCAGATTTTCGCGGCGCTGGTGGCTGGTCAGCCCGATCTGAGACTTCGTGTCGCGGGTGCGCTGCAGAAGCTCAGACGCCAACTCTAACCGCTCGCCTGCCGGAACGATCTTGAGCGCGGCTCGCGCCACCAGTTCCGCCTGATTGAACCCGCGCTGCCGCCTCTTGGCCTTGTACAGCGGAACGGGAATCACCAGGATGCTGGCCTGCTCAAACATTCCCTGCTCAAACCGAGCCTGCTCCAAGTCAGGCTGCAGTGCAGTCAAAGCCTCGGCCAGCATTCTCCCTAGCACGTTGGCCGCCGGGCGCACGCCGTTGTACTTCAGCAGATGAATCAACTCGCGCAGGCCGCCCGCGTAACTGCCGTACGCCACTGCCCGCCCAAACGGACGTTCAATGCGGCGGCAGGCCGGGCATCGCCTCAGACCGTCGGAGTCACGATCCGCATAGGAAGAGAGCAACCGCTCGCCGCAAATGTCACAAACTTTGCCGCCTACAGGATGGATACCGGCGAGGCAATCGGGGCAGACGGGTAAACGAGAGAGGTTGAGCTGGGGGTCACCGCAAATGCGGCAATCGGACGGGAATAAAACAGAGAAGAGACTTTCAGTTAAGCGCCTTACCCAAGGTCGGTCAACCGATGTTGCGCTGGCCGACACTGCGCTGGCCCAAGGTCGTTCGGGAGCAGACGAAGTCTCCCGCGAAACAATAGAATGCCCCGCTACTGCGGCACTGGCCTGGCTAGCCCGGATTCGGTCCTCACTACTGCTGAAGACGGCCTCCTTCGTCACCCCGCGGACGCCAACGCGCCGCGGCCAATCTTTCTCCAATGCTTGCAGTATAGCGGCGATGACCGTCGCTAGGCAACGTTGCGGTCGGAGGCCGGCGACTGTTTCCCCGGCATCATCGGTTTGCTGGGCATCATCTTCGGCGCGTTCGACTTCTGCGCGTTCGACAGCCGGTCGCTTACGGGCACAAAAACCAGCCGGTAGTCTCGCCGGAAACATTCCCCGCAGCGCACTGGCCGCAGGAAAAGCAACGGGAGGATAAATCGTTCCGTAAGGGTACGCCGGCGCGAGCGGAAACCTGCTGCGCTGCCACAATCGCTACATCGGTAGGGTCGAATCAAATGCCGGCCGGGGGAGTCGCTCATCCTTGCACCTCGAAATAACAAACTGCGAAGGGGCGGTCAACAGATTGACCCTATTTTACACCAGGAGGCACTGCACGTGTCGTGGCACCGGTTTTAGAAGCTCTGCGCCTGGTAGTTCGAAAAGTCCGCCGGCGGGGCCACGTTCACCGCCGTACTGCAGCTTTCGTCGGAGGTGAGCGGCCACTGCGTCAGGTAAAGCACCGTCTGCCCGGTGCTGTCGGCTTCCTGACGCTGCGCGGCAGCCTCGGCTGCGTCGTCGTAAAACGCTTCGCCGATGATCCACGGGATGCCTTGATATCCCTGACTCGTCAAGGCGTTAAACGCCGTTGCGAAACTGTTCCCGGTTTCATCGTAGATATGAACGTCGAACAGTTGCGGCGAGCCCTGATTTCCATAAGCGCTCGCCCCATACACCGTGCTGACCTGGCCCACGTGGGCGGCATCGGCGATGATCGAAAAGCCGAGCGTGTCGCTGCTGCCGAACTCTGACACATAATCGTTCCACAGCATTTGGTCATACTGCAGAAGCGCCGCGTATCCCAGCGGAGGAATGCCTTCATTCAACAGGTCGAGGTGATACGGAATGCCAGCCCCCGCGATAATCGGACGCAGGTTCTGAATCAGGCTCCAATTCTCCTGAAAATAGTCGTCGCTGAAGGTGGTCCATTGCGTGGGGTCATTGCTGCTCTGAGGATGAAAGCTGACCTCAATCTCGACAAATCCCGCCGCTTTGACCGCCGCCAGCAGGCCGGCGAGGTTGGTTAGGAACTGCGGAGCCAAGGTGCCGCCGGTCGAATCCATGACGGTTCCGGTGTTGATGCCCCGGGCGTGAAAGATCGGGATGCGCAGCCGCCGCTGCCCATTGCTGTACATTTGCTGCAGCTGCGCATTGATGGTCGCAGTCGCCGCGCTGTAGTTGTAGACCACGCCGTAAGGCTCCCGGTTGCAAGGCGGAGCCAGGTAATACCACCCGTAGTTCGAGCCCCCCAAGGCTGCCGCTGGCGGCGGTGGAGTTCCGGATCCCCCGGAGGAACCGTTACCGCTACTGCTCGAACAGCCCACGCCACAAATGATTAAGGCCAGGGCTAGCAAATTCAGGGCGATTAAGGCGAACGGCGCGGCGACCAAGAGGCGAAGATTCCTTCTACGAATGATAGTCACGGCTTAGATTTTATTCCCCGGAATGGGAACTGAGCATCGCCCACGGCGCAGTCCAGCTTTCGCCGCCCTGCGCTATACTATCCCCGGCGTACAGGACGCCGCCCGTCCGCGGAGAGGACTGAGTCCACCTGAGGTAAATATTGAATCCAGGTTCTCGCGAACCTCCTTTTCGCCCGCGCAGCGGACCCCGGGCATGACCACGAAGGAGGTCCGTTATGGCAAAGCAGTTTCACGATCGTCACTTTCCCGTTCGCCCCAACCTCGATCAACTCAAACACCAGGCCAAGGATTTGCTCCGCGCCATCCGGCACGGTGACCCAGCGGCCGTCGCCGAGTTGCGCAAACATCATCCCAAGCAAGCCACGAAGCAAACTGGCGAAGCACACAATCCCACAACCACCAAGCTGGCAGACGTAAAACTAGATGACGTCAAACTGGCGGACGCCCAGGCCGCGCTGGCCCGCAGCTACGGCCTGCCCAACTGGCCGCGGCTCGTCACCGCCTGCCGTATGACTGACGCGATCTGGCGCGGCGATGTGGATGCGGTTCGCCGCCTGGTGCTGAAGAGTCCCCAGCTTCTTCATGAATCCGCGCGCGGCATAGCCGATAGCAACTGGGGTCCGCCCATGTCGTACGCGGCGAACGTCGGGCAGGACGCAATTATCGCTATGCTGCGCGAGCTGGGCGCACAAGATCTTCAGCATGCCTTCGACCGGGCGTGCCTGCAAGGCCAGCTCGAAACCGCCCGCCGCCTGCACGCCATGGGCGCGCGCGTCGTTCCGGGCTTGGTGATGGGACCGTGCGAAACGCTGAATGCGGACGGTCTCGCCTTCCTGCTCGACCTGGGCGCCGAACTCGCCGACAAAAACGGCGACCGCCTCGCCCCCGTTGCCTTGCTTCTGCAAACCTATTGCCGCGGTCCGAAGCAAAAACATCGCTGTCTGGAACTCGTGGCCGAACGAGGCATCGCGCTTCCTGACACGCCGGTGATGGCGCTGCATCGCGGCCGCATCGACTTGTTGGAAACGCATCTGCGCCGCGACCCGCAATTGCTAACACGAACCTTCGCCCACGAAGATATCTATCCACCCGCGCTGGGATGCAGCACCGACCACTCCCTCGCTCTGCACGGTACGCCGCTGGCGGGCACGACCTTGCTGCACATCTGCGTCGATTTCGACGAGATCGATATTGCCCGCTGGCTGATCGACCACGGCGCCGATGTGAACGCCAAAGCCGAAATCGACGCCGACGGCTTCGGCGGGCACACACCGCTGTTCGGCTGCGTGGTCTCGCAAGCCTATCTGTGCCGCCTGCGGCAGGACGCCGAGTTCGCCCGCCTTCTGCTCGATCACGGCGCAAACCCTAACACCCGCGCCTCGCTGCGCAAGCGCCTGCGCTTCGTCGCCGACGAATCGATGCACGAGTATCGCGACGTCACACCGCTCTCCTGGGGCGAGCGCTTCCATGGCCCCGGCTATCCCGGTCACACCTGGGTCAGCCAACCGGCGATGCAGCTGATCGCGGAACGCGGCGGCCGCCCCTGAACTCTTCTTTCTGGCGTGCCCGCACTTAGCGCACTTGTCATGCGGGCAGGCCGCGTGCTAAGGTGCGCCGTTCCTTTGTTTCTGTGTCGTAGAATGCTTCGACATGTGTGTCGCTGAAATTGTTTTGATCTCACGCTCTTAAGAGGATTTTATCCATGAGCAGTCCCGCGAACGATCTCCCCAGCAAGAAGAAGCATGTGCCCTATGTGCCCGAAACCATGGAGATGAAGGAGTTCACGCTGCGGGCCATCCTGCTCGGACTCCTTATGACGATTGTGCTGGGTGCGGCTAACGCTTATCTGGGCCTGCGAGCCGGCATCACGATCGCCGCCACGTATCCGGCGGCGGTGATCGCCATGGCCGCCATGCGAGCGTGGAAGGGCTCACTGCTGGAAGAAAACATTGCCCGAACCGCTGGCTCGATCGGGGAATCGGTAGCAGCGGGAGCGATCTTCACACTGCCGGCGTTCGTGCTGGCCAAGGCTTGGCCGTCATTCCGGCCGGGTGATGCTTACTGGAAATCGACCGCGCTGATCATGGTCGGAAGCATTCTGGGAGTTCTGTTCATTTCTCTGGTGCGCCGTGGCATGGTGGAAGATCCAGAGCTGCCCTTCCCCGAATCGCTGGCCGCGTCGGAGATTCACAAAGCCGGGCAGCGCGGAGCGCAGGCCGCGAAATATCTTTTTTGGAATATCGGCTTGGGTGGAGTGGTTTATATCCTCGGAAAATTTGGCCTGTTCGCCGCTGACACCGACTTGCACGTTGGCGTCGGGAGTCTGGGGCACAGTCAGGTTCGCCTGGGCACGACCGGCAGCACCCACGTCATCGCTACCGGGGGGACGACGGTGTTCGCGGCGCCCAGCGTAAGTCCCGCCTATCTCGGCGTCGGTTACATCATTGGCCTCCGGCTGGCATCAATCCAATTTGCGGGGAGCGTGCTGGCCTGGGGATTGATGGTTCCCCTGCTCATCTTCTTTCTTGGACCGCAGCTTAAGGCATACATGCCCGCCGACACTCCCGACAATTGGGCGACCATGGCGGACGCGGTCTGGCGCTATATCGTGCGGCCGATTGCCGTGGGGGGAATGCTGGTGGGGGCCGCCTACACTTTATTTAAGATGCGCGCCAGCCTGACCGCTGGGCTAGGCAAGGCGTTCGCCGACTTGCGCCAGACGGCCGACCAGCAGGCCAAGTTGCCGCGCACCGAGCGCTACATGAGTTCGAAAATAGTTTTCGGCTTGATCGCGGGAATGTTTGTTCTGATGTGTCTGCTATACGTGAAACTTTCGGGCCTGGTGTGGCCTGCGATTTTGGCCGCCGTGGTGATGATTCTGGTGGGATTTTTCTTTGCTACCGTGTCGGGCAATCTGGTGGGATTCATTGGCTCGTCCAACAATCCGATCTCCGGCTTAACGTTGTCGACCCTGCTGATTGCCGCGCTCCTCATGGTTGCGCTCGGAGTCTCCGGCACGTCAGGAGTGGCTGCGGTTCTCGGTGTCGCGGCCGTGGTCTGCGTTTCGTCGGCGGTAGCAGGCGAACTTTTGCAGGACTTCAAGGTCGGTTACATCCTGGGCGGCACGCCCAAGATGATTCAGACCGCGGAGCTGATTGCAGTAGTGGTGGCCAGCCTGGTGATGTACTGGCCGCTGATGCTCCTGCATGAGGGCAGCATCCGAGCCGGCGGCGTTGGATTCGGTGGTCCGGAACTTCCCGCTCCGCAAGCCGGTCTGATGGCAACCCTGGCGTTGGGCATCGTAGGCCACGATATGGCGTGGCCGCTGGTCGTGGTGGGAATTCTGTTCGGGATCGCGATGATCATGATGCAGGTAAAAAGCCCCATGCTGGTCGCGGTCGGAATGTACCTGCCGTTCGGAACCACGTTCGCAATTTTTGTGGGAGGAGTTTTCCGGACCCTGGGTGACTGGGTCGCCGAGCGCCGCGGATTCAACAGCGCCCAGAAGGCACGCGTGGAAAATGCCGGAGTGCTGGTCGCTTCCGGTCTGATTGCCGGCGAAGCCTTGCTGGGATTGGTTTGGGCTGGATTGCAGTTTGTCCCCAGCTGGGGCGCTCCGAACCACCCTCCGCAAATATTCAGCGATCCGTCGTATCTGGTGGGAGGAATGATCGTACTAGCGGGATTGGCAGCGTTGATGATCTCATTGCCGGTCACAGCCGCTGGAGATCCCAACGAGCCGGCTCCGCCAACTGCGATCATGTAGCTGATAATTGTGGACACTCCCTTCGACTTCGCTCAGGTCAGGCTCTGTCCGCCTTTCTCAGCAAGCGAGAACGCTTATCAGTCCGAACCGGACCGCAACGCCGGCAATTTCGATGACCGCAATGCCAATCTCAGAAAACATTACGGCCATTCAGCGGCGTATCGACGGGGCCGCACGGCGAGCTGGGCGGCGTTCAGAAGAAGTCGCTCTGATGGCCGTCAGCAAGACGCATCCCCCAGAAAGCATTCGCGAAGCCTACGACGCGGGACTGCGCCTGTTCGGTGAAAACCGCGTGCAGGAATTTGCCGGCAAGGCGGCAGCTCTGGCCGATTTGGCAGGCGCCGAGTGGCACATGATCGGGCACTTGCAAACGAACAAGGCCGGCAAGACAGCGGAATTGTTCAACGCAGTGGATTCGATCGATTCCGTAAAGCTGGCCGAGAAACTGGATGCGGCGGCGCGAAGTCTAGGAAGGAAGTTAAGCGTGTTGATCGAAATCAACGTCGGTGGCGAAGCGGCAAAGAGCGGAGTCGCGCCGGATTCTCGCGAACTGGAAGAAATATTGCTGGCCGCCCCGAGGTTCGAAGCTCTTGAGTTTCGCGGGCTGATGACCGTACCTCCGTTTACGGACGATCCCGAGGACGCGCGAGCTTTCTTTCGCCGACTGCGCGAATTGCGCGACACCATCGCGGCTCGCAAACTACCTGCGGTCGGCATGAACGTCCTCTCCATGGGCATGTCGCACGACTTTGAAGTGGCAGTCGAGGAAGGCTCAACCTGCGTGCGCGTAGGAACCGCGATTTTTGGTGAGCGAACTAAAATCTGACCACAGAGGACACAGGGGACACCGAGGAACATAAAATGATTCCCCTTCATGAATCGGGCGACGGCGTCAGTTTCGGCGTCAAGGTTCATCCGCGCGCAAAAAAGAACGCCATCACCGGCGAAATTGGCGACGCGCTCAAACTTTCCCTGACCACGCCTCCGGTCGAAGGCCGGGCCAACCAGGCGTGCATTGAATTTTTCGCGAAACTTTTGAAGGTGTCGCGATCTTCCGTTACCATTGCCTCCGGCCAGACCAGCCGGAATAAAGTTATCCGGGTGAGCGGGCTGACGGCGCAGCAGGTGCGCGAGCGGCTGGGCTGATCGGTGCTTACGGGGGGTAATCCCGCGCCGACATTCGCGGACAGGAGTGTCCGCGCCATACAACCACAGGGGCAACTTTGATCTCTCAACGCTTTGAGGAAATCCGCACGGGGTTCGAACGGCCGTTCTGGGTCGCCAACATCAGCGAACTTTTTGAGCGGCTTTCGTACTACGCCGTTTTTGCTGTATTGGCGCGCTACCTGCATGAGGGTTTGCACTTCGACGTCGAGCGCGCCAGCAGCCTGACCGGGATGTTCGGCGGTTGGGTATGGTTTCTGGCTGTCATTGGCGGAGCGCTCGCGGACCGGCTCGGTTTCCGGCGCGCGCTTTCGCTGGCGTACCTGCTTCTCACCTTCGCCTATTTCATGCTGGGGTCGATCGGCTCGGCCTGGCTGGCTCCGCTGCGCGACCACGTGCCGCTAGTCGGGTTGGTCGCGTTCATCCTGATGTTGCCGGCGCTGGGCGTGGCTCTGGTCAAGCCTTCGGTAGTGGGGACCACCGCTCGCGCTTCCAAAGAGAATGTTCGCTCCATCGGCTACTCCATCTATTACACCCTGGTCAATGTGGGAGGGGTTCTAGGACCCTTGCTGGCCGGCTGGGAACAGGATCACGGCAGCGCTCCAGGTCTATTTCGCATTGCCGCTCTGAGCGTCTTTCTGATGATGTTCCTGGTGTTGTTTCTGTTCAAGGAGCCGCGCTCAGCTGACGAAGGCGAGAGAGCAAGCCTCGCGCAGGTGGGCAAGAACTTCCTCACAGTTCTCTCCAATCCTCGCTTCATGCTGTTCTTGCTGATCTTCACCGGATACTGGGTTGTCTTCTGGCAGGAATTCATTGCACTGCCGCTCTACATCTCCACCTACATCGATCCGAATGCCAACACGGCGCGGATTCTGGCGGTAGATTCCGTGGTCGTCATCTGCTTCACCATGGTCATCGGCTTTCTGACCAAGCGGCTGCACGCCTTTCACGCCATCGTGCTGGGCACGCTGATCACGAGCCTGTCCTGGATTCTTCTGATCATCCATCCTTCGGTCTGGATGGCTGTGGCCACGCTGGTCGTGTTGGCAATCGGTGAGATCGTGCAACAACCGCGTTACTACGACTACATCTCGCGCCTCGCGCCCGCCGGCCAGCAGGGAACTTATATGGGATTCGCATTTCTACCGCTCGGGATCGGATCGTTCATCGCGGGCAAGTTCAGTGGATGGCTGATGCACCACTTCGGAGAAGAGATGCACCGGCCGACACTCGTGTGGT
>Ga0187887_10004329_pt1 | contig 10646 bp, 15 predicted proteins | sample June2016WEW_7_10_FD_132977 | JGI IMG/M metagenome (GOLD analysis project Ga0187887, IMG submission 132977) | Peatland microbial communities from SPRUCE experiment site at the Marcell Experimental Forest, Minnesota, USA - June2016WEW_7_10 | ecosystem: Environmental > Terrestrial > Soil >... | reverse complement strand
TGCGGCGGGAAATCTCTACGGCACTGCATACTTCGGCGGCGACAGCGGTTCCTTTTGCTCCGGCGTCGGCGGCTGCGGTGTGGTCTTCAAGATCGCCCCCTAAGCGGTTGAGATTTCATTCGAACTAGACGGCACGCTGCTGTCGCGCCTTTCTCTCCTGCCTGGAGAAACCGCCAGTTGGTCGTTGGCGAGAAATCGCGATTTCACTCAAAATCCCCCGCCTGGAAAGAGTGAGCACCAACGAGGCCCGACGCTGGTTGTTGTAACCTACCCCATGGCACTCATTGTCCCGCCACAAACTCCACCACTTCGCGTTCCGCCCATCGCCCATCGTCCGCGGCATCTCCGTTACGTTCGCCTATAAACGCGCAGTGCCCGCCGTCGTCGGTTTCGATGTAGGTAATGTTCGGGTTCGCTGCTATGCGCCGCCGCGTCTCGGGCGTGATCCGAATGAACGGATCGTTCGCGGAATGAATGATTAGCGCCGGCACGGCGATCCGGTCGACCACGTTCGCAGCCGCCGCGCGCGCGTAATAGTCAACGGCGCCGGTAAAGCCGCAGTAGTAGGCCGTGATGCGGTCATCGAACATGCGCAGGCTGGAAATCCCACGCAGCCGCGACACATCAAACTTCCCGGGAAACAGCCGCGCCTTGATCCGCAAGCGCCGGAACAACTGCATCAGGAAGTAATATTCATAAAGCCGGTTGCCGGGCTGATGCAGCGCGTCGGCCGACGCGGCCAGGTCCATCGCCGGACACACCGCTGCGACCGCACGAAACTGCGGGGGAGCGCTAGTATTTCCATTTCCATCCCTTCCCCACTCTCCCGCAAGTTTCAGCACCAGGTTTCCGCCCATCGAAAATCCGATCAGCGCGAAGCGCGATATGCCGTCGTTCTCGATCAAGTTGCGCGCCACCGCTGCCACGTCCCCGGACAAGCTTGAGTTGTAGAGCGTGGGCGCGATGTGATCCATGCCGCCACAGTTGCGCTGGTTCATGAGCACGACGTTCATCCCCGCGGCCAGCCCGTCGCGCGCCACGCCTTGCATGTACTGCGAATCGGACGACCCTTCGAGGCCATGGACCACGATCAAGGTCAGCGGCTGGATTCGATCTGCTTTATCCGTACTCCGCTCCGCGCTTTTCTCCGCAGACCGCTCTGCACTTTTCTCTGCCCCCTGCCAGTAGCACCAGCAGCGAATCTTGATTGCCGGATCAACGCCCCCCGGCACAACTTCGACCAGCCGTTCCTCCGCCGGAGGCAAATGAATCCTGCGCGGCAGCAAAAAGCTGGCAATGGTCTGCACGTGGCCGCCGCCCAGCCCGCGCCGAGCCCGGAACGGCGCACGCATCGTCCATCGCCCCGGCGCCATCACCAGCACCTTGCCGGAGCTTGTTCCGCCAGAATCTGCCCCGCCAGAATCTGGGATGAGAGAATCCGGAATTTGCGAACTCGCCATAAATTGATTCTAATAGCAGCAGGAGTCGCCCATGCCCATCTTCGAGTACATCTGCAAGGAATGCCAGCACCAATTCGAAGCCCTCGTCTACGGCAAACAAAAAGCCGAGTGCCCGAAGTGCCATGCCACGAAACTGGAGGCGCGGCTCTCGGTTTTCGCGGTTTCTGCCAAGGGTTCGTCTGCCTCGGCGTCGGCCCAATCAACGGGCGCCTGCGGATCCTGCGGCGATCCGCGCGGTCCCGGCGCCTGCTCCCTTGGCGACATGAACTAGGCGAGATGAACCGGGTCAGGTCGTCGGTCGGCGCTCGTCTTCCAGGGCGTCATTCTTCAGCCGTAGGATTAGAGATGGAACTGCCCTAAAGATTGCGATGCACCGAGGAGCGATTAATGGAAACCCCAGCAGATCACGGGCGAAGTAACGGCAGTCCCCGACCGAATCCAGCCGAGGCAGAGGCGCATATTGCCAGTGCTCAAGCCATACTAAGGGCGCTGCAGGGGAAGATCGGAGAGCATCCCGAGATCGGCGCAGCCATCACCAAGCTGGAAATGGCCCTCAATGCTCTCGCCATCCAAACCGGCGGACTGCTGTAGCTAAGGACGCGGCCCGATCGACGTTTTCAAGCCGGGAATTACCTAACTCTTAAGAGCAACGGCCTGCTATAATACACACACGGGGCAGTTATATTTTTCTCATCTCTTTCAGTTCTTCTGACCTAAGCCAGTCACCTTTAAGTTCGTAGCTACCGTCTCAGACCGGCACCTGGGATGATGGGGAAACGAATGGCTGCCCTGCGAACGGTTCTAAGACTTTTGCTCTGGACTTTTTCACTCTAAACTTTTTTCACTCTGGCCTTTCCTTCCGAGGATAAAAACTATGATCAGCATCAAGTTCGTTGTGAAAGTAAACCGCGGCAGTCGCGTTCCCCAATACGTGCAGCAGGCCGATTCAACTCCCATCCACATGACCACCAACCGCAAGCTGGCCCAGGTGATGGGACGATTCACCGCCGAAGATGCCATTAAATCCCTGCAAAACTCCCGTTGTATCCCGGAGTTGGAGTCAGTGCAGGTCAGGGCTTAGGCCTCGCTGAGCATTGCTTATTGCTTAACGCTTAACGAAGTTTTGTGGAGGAAAACCTCTGCAGCGCCTTCCAACCGCCTTGCATAAGGCCCGGGCGCTGCAATTTCATCCAGTTACCTCGCAGGTTACCGCCAGAACCCTTAGGCCTTTTTCGCACGTCCGGATGCACCACCGTTACCTGTCTGCGCCGCGCCCTGGGGCATACCATTTCTCAATGGACTCCCCCCAATCGCCCCTCCGATCGATGGCACGGCGCGGCATTCGCTATTCTCTGAACCTTCCCGTCTCCCTCACCCTGGCGCACAAGAAATTCCCCGCTCGCTCCGAGAGCATCAGTCTCGGGGGCATTCTTCTGTCCAGCGCTTTTCTTGTTCCCGAAGGTTCCGTGGTTGAAGTCGAAGTTCGAATTGCGCAACTGCCGCAGCCCGGCGTGCAACTGAGCGCACGGGGCAAAGTTCTTCGAGTGCAGCCGAAGGCGACCGGAGACTTCGCGGTGGCCATTGTCTTCGAGCGTCCGATTGAGTTCAGTTTGGAAGATCTGAAGTCCGGTGCGGACCTTCAGCTTGCAGACCCCAAGCTCGCAGATTCAAGGCTCGCAGATTCAAGGCTCGATTCACGGCTCGCCGATTCAAGGTTCACCAGCCAAAAGCTCGCCGACCGGCAGTTCAAAAGCCCGCGCTTTCCTGCGCTGAAAAATGAGTTCGTTTCTACCCGAGGGCTGCGCGTGGCTTCGACATGGTTCATGGAGACGTAAGCGAAAAGGTCGTAAGCGAAACGTCGTTAGCGAAACACGTGACGTACGTCGGACTCTGCTCGTAATTCAGGAGAGGGTTATGCAGCGAATGTTCTTGAAGATTTTCACAGTCGTTCTGTTCATGAGCCTGGCCGCCTATGGGCAGTCGCTCGCCGACATTGCCCGCCAGTATAAAGAAAAACAGGACGCTGAACAGGCGTCCGGAGCAAAGCCGAAGGTGATTACCAACCAGGACCTCGGCGAGAGTCCCGAGGGCCATCCCGAACTGCGCGTGGAGCGCCACGTCGAGCGGCCAACCACGACGGCCTCCGCGGCCGGCAGCCCCGCCGTTGACCATGGCTCCGAAGAAATGAACCAGAATCCCTTTGGCCAGCGTCAAGGGCAGCGCTCTGGACAACGACAGGGACGACGACAGGAACAGTTCCAGGGACAGGGACTAAGACAGGAGCCCTGGTCGGGACAGCGCCCGGGACCGCAAGGCCCGGAAGCCCAGGGCGGCGGCGAGCAGTGGCGGCAGAGAGTCCTCGAGCAGGAAAGCAGAGTGGCGTCGATGCAAGCGCGTATCGACCAGCTGAATTCGGCAACCCATTCCAGCGGCACCAGTGCTCAGGGTCCGTACAACCGCTATCAGGCGCGTCAGATGGAGCGCGCAGCGGAGTTACAGCAGCAACTCGATGAGCAGAAGAGAAGGCTCGAAGCCATGCAGGAAGCGGCGCGCCGTCAGGGCATGCATACCCAGGTCTACGATCCGTAGGCGGGTAGCTTCTACAAATCGGAACCGCCGCCGCTGGGTAGTGGTGCAGTTTGAAAAAAGATTCGTATCAGGGCATCGCTTCAGCGATGCCAACAAGGGCTCAGGGACGAGCGGCTTTAGCCGCTGGGCTTACCACGGCTCAGCGGCTGGAGCCGATTTCAAACGGCGCTGAGCCGGCATGCCTGAAGGCATGCCCTGATACGAGTCTCTTTTCAAACAGCACCACTACCCGCCGCTGCTACACCTTCTGCTGCCGCACTTTCGGCTGTTACACTTTCTAGCAATGCGCGTGAAGATTCTCGGCTCGGCCGCTGGCGGAGGATTCCCCCAGTGGAATTGTGCCTGCTCCAACTGCCGCGCCCTGCGCGCCGGAACCTTTCGCGGCAAAGCCCGCACTCAGGCGCAAGTGGCCATCAGCGTCGATAGCAAGTCCTGGTTTCTGCTGGGCGCTTCTCCCGATCTGCGCGCCCAAATTGAGGCGACTCCCGAACTTCACCCGAGAGAAGGCATTCGCCAGTCGCCCATTGCCGGGGCCGTCCTGGCCAACGCCGATGTCGACCACGTGCTCGGCCTGCTCCTGCTGCGCGAGTTGCAACCGCTGCGCGTGTACGCCACCGATTCCATCCGCAAGATTGTGACTGAAGACAATTCCATGTTCGCCATGCTGCAGCGAGTTCCCGGCCAGGTAGCGTGGACCGACTTCACTCCCCGAATTCCGTTCCGGCTGCTCGATACCTCCGGCGAAGATTCCGGATTACTTTGCCGCGCTCTCCCGCTCGGTACGCACTATCCCGCCTACGTCTCGCCCCAGCGCCAGGGTGAACTCAAATCTGGAGAAGCATCCTTGGGACTAATCGTCGAGTCGAAGATTGTCGAGTCGAAGATTGTTGAGTCAAAGATTGTCCAGTCGGAGACCGGCGAATCCGGCAAACGCTTGGCCTACATGCCCGCCGTCCCCCAGATTGACGACGCGCTGCTGCAGGAATTCGAATCCGCCGACGTGCTGCTGTTCGACGGCACCTTCTGGAGCGATGATGAACTGATTCGCGTTCAAGGCTCCGGGCAAACCGCACGGCAAATGGGCCACGTTCCCGTCTCATCCGCCGAAGGCAGCCTGAGCAGGTTGGCGGGACTGCGCCGTCCACGTAAAATCTATATACATATCAACAACACGAATCCCATGCTGAATGAGGCTGGCCCCGAATACGCCCAAGTACGCAAGGCTGGCTGGGAGATCGCGGAGGATGGATGGCAGTTCGACCTATAGACGGAGACACAAGCGCGCCTGACACGACTCTGCTTACGTTCGACGGTCTGCGCGCCCAGATGCGCGGTGTCGGCGAGGAGCGCTATCACCACCAGCATCCCTTCCACCTGATGATGCACGAAGGCCGCCTCAGCCGCGGACAACTCCAGGCCTGGGCCTTGAACCGCTACTACTACCAGAGCATCATCCCGATCAAGGATTCGATTATCCTGTCGCGCGGCCCCGACCCGGTCTTTCGCCGCGCCTGGCGCAAGCGCGTGGTCGATCACGACGGCGACGCCACCAGCGAAGGCGGCATCAAGCGCTGGCTGAAACTGGCGGAAGCCACGGGCTTGAGCGCCGACCAGGTTCGCGCTGGAGCTGGAATTCTTCCCGCGACGCGCTTCGCCGTGAACGAATACCTGAACATCGTGCGCAGCCGCAGCCTGCTCGAAGCAGTCGCATCGTCGCTGACCGAATTGTTCTCCCGCGACCTGATCTCATTGCGCATGGAGAAACTTCGCCAGCACTATCCGTGGCTCTCCGGCGGTCTGGATTATTTCGAAGCGCGTCTGACACAAGCTCCCGAGGACGCAAAGTTCGCCATCAACTACGTTTATGAGCATGCTAAAACTCGGGCCGAGCAGGAACTCGCCATCCAGGCCCTGCGCGATAAATGCGATATCCTCTGGGCGCAGCTCGACGCGCTCTATTTCGCCTACGTGCAACCCGGTTGGCCGCCGCCCGGCGCATTTCTTATCGAGGGAAGCTAGCGTGCGGAATAAATCCGAGAAGACATCCAGGAAGAAATCAAGAAACAAAGCTCTGTCATTCCGACCGAAGCGGAGCAAAGCGAGCGTAGTGGAGGAACCTGCTTTTTCCCGCAGGTCACACACATGACGCCCCCGCAAGATTCCAGTCACCCCCGCCTCGCCGCCGGATGCCGCTGGGGTCCGGAGAGTAAGACAGGCAGCGAACAGGATCGCGTCATCCTCTTCCCCGAAGGCGCCATCAAACTGCAAGGCACCGGCCGCCAAGTCCTCGAGCAATGCGACGGCCAGCGCACCTTCGGCGAGATCATCGCCGAACTGCAGAAACAGTTCGCGGTGGCCGACCCAGAAAAGATTCGCGCCGACATCAGCCAGTTCCTGGAGCAATTGCAGAGGAAACGAATCGTAGACTATTAGGGCGATTTAGCCCTGTCATGCTATAGTGTCACCAGGTAACACCTTAGAGTACCGCCATGCCAAAAGCTTCTACCACCAGTCTGAAGCTTGATGTCGAGGTAAAACAGCGGGTGCAGCGGCTCGCCTCGGCGCGCCGCCGGTCGCCGCACTGGCTCATGCGCGAAGCCATCGAGGAATACGTGGAGCGCGAAGAGAAGCGAGAGCAATTCCGGCAAGATGCGCTGGCGGCCTGGGCGCATTATCAAACAACTGGCCTGCACGCTACCGCCGAAGAAGCCGACGCCTGGTTAGCCAAACTGGAAGCGGGTAAGAACGCCGGTCCTCCGAAATGCCGCGCCTGAAGTGGTCCCAACCGGCGCTGCTGGACGTGGCCCGTCTCCATGATTTCCTGGCCCCCAAGAGCCGGGATGCCGCCAAGCGCGCCGGCAAGGCGATCCGGCAAGGCGTAAAGGCGCTCACCAAGCACCCGGAGATCGGCCGCCCGGTTGAAGAAATGTCCACCGAGTTCCGCGAATGGGTGATTGAATTTGGCAGTGGTGCATACATCGCCCTGTATCACTATGATGGAAAAGAGGTCGTACTGCTGGCGGTCCGCCAAGGCCGCGAAGCCGGATACTAAACTGCACTGTGTTTTATCCCAACGCGAAATAGGGCCGAACGCTACGCCAGTTGCTCCCAACTGACATCCAAGGCGGCGCCCAGTTTCTTGCAGGTGGCGATTGAACCGGTTTTGCGTTCAGTCTCAATCGCTGCAATCAACGCCCGCGACACCTTCGCCTTTCGCGCGAGTTGCTCCTGGGTGAGTCCGCGGTGCAACCGCCATGTGCGCAGAGCAGGTTCTCCTCTCAATCTGCGCTCGGTAATCTCCAGTGGGATGAGTTCGTCCTCGCCATTTTGCAGACGCAGCCTTGCGGCATCGTACGCCTTTACGTCGGCGAGCATTTCCGCATCTTCGACTAACTTCCGCAGAGTTTGCACTGGGATTACCGCGAACTCCTTGCCCTTGCGCGTAATGGTTTCAATTCGCATCAATAAATTCCCCCTCTCGCGCCGACCTCCAACGCCCAGACCTCAAGGAGGTCGTCATGCAACTCGTAGATGACGCGCCAGTCGCCAATTCTCAAGCGGTATCCGTCCCGTCCCTGCAGCCTGGTCACGTTGTTGTGCCCGGCGTAAGGATCGGCGGCAATCTCTTTGATCTTCCCCACAATCCGCTTTTGCCAGTTCACCGGAATGCGGGCGAGCGATTTGGCGAAAGCCTTCGTGGTCAAGACCTTGTACATCGATCTAATTGTTACTTATAGTAACATTCCCGTCAAGAGCATTGTGCCGTAAACAAGACGCATCCGGGAGTCAGCTTGCCTTTCGGATCGATATCACGTCATCATGGAGCTGAGGTGGGAAGCTGGGCTCAGTGCTGCAAAGCGGCGTGAGTTCCTTTGCCGGTCACTTTATCGACAACTTGGATTTTTCCGGGCCGAGTGTTCTTCGCGGCAGAAATCCACCTAATCATGGTTCCTAATCCGCTCGCCCTCATTGCCGAAGTCACGCATCGCTGCCCGCTGCACTGCGTTTATTGCTCCAACCCCCTGGAACTGGCGGGAACGAAGGCTGAACTCTCGACCGAAGAGTGGACCAGCGTCTTCCAGCAATGCGGCCAACTCGGCATGTTGCACGCGCATTTTACCGGCGGTGAGCCGCTGGCTCGGCCCGACCTGACCGCACTGATCGCCGCCGCGCGCGACGCCGGACTCTATACCAATCTCATTACTTCCGGCCTCGGCTTGAACGAAGCGCGCTTGCAGGCGCTGGTTGAGGCCGGGCTTGACCACATCCAGATCAGCTTTCAGGATTCACGGGAAGAAGCCGCCAACTGGATCGCAGGAGCGAAAGCGCACGCCCACAAGATCGAACTCTCGCGGGCGATTCGCCGACGGGTTGACGAAAAGAAGCTCGCCTTCACCGTGAACCTGGTTGTGCATCGCCAGAACCTCGACCATCTCGAAGAGATGATCGCGTTCATCGAGCAACTGAATCCGGAACGAGTCGAGATTGCTCACGCCCAATACTACGGCTGGGCGCTGGCCAACCGCGCCGCGCTCATGCCCACGCACGCGCAGCTTGAGAAAGCGGTCGCGATTGTGGCCGACGCCGAAAAGCGCCTCGCCGGCCGCATTCGCATTGATTCCGTCGTGCCCGACTATTACGCGAAGTATCCCAAGGCCTGCATGGGAGGCTGGGGACGAAGATTGATGCTCATCAATCCTGCCGGCAAGGTACTTCCCTGCCACGCGGCGGAAGTGTTGCCGGGCTTGTCATTCGAGAACGTGCGCGAAAAAACTCTGCAATGGATTTGGCAGGAGTCGCCTTCATTCCAAAAGTTTCGTGGCGAAGACTGGATGCCTGAGCCCTGCCGCAGTTGCGATCACCGCACCGAAGACTTCGGTGGCTGCCGCTGCCAGGCTTTCCTGCTCACCGGGGACGCCACAGTCACCGATCCAGCATGCTCGCTGGCCCCGTCGCATGCGCTTGTCGAATCCGCAGTGCGCGAAGCCAATGCCTGCCCCGGCATCGCGCAGCCCGCGCCGGCATCGTCGTTCGTGCAACTGCAGAAGCAGTCCGCCGAGCTGTGGAGTTACCGCACCAATCCCGAATAACGCGTTCGCCTCACCACCGCGCCCCGAGCGTAATCGGGCGCAAGTCGGTGGTGACGCCGTTGTGCGTGCCGTGCAGATAGCGGAACTCGGCGTACATCTCGATCTTCGGCGTGATCTTGTGAGTCAGGCCAAAGCCAAAGTTTTCACCAAATTCGTTCTGGCTGGCGTGCAGAAAATCTCCGCTCACCGGCAGGCTGGCGTTGAAACACGGCCCCCACCACACGAAGAACGGATCGCACGCCGATCCCGGAATGGCGGTCGAAGAATCCAGTTTTCCCGATCGATGATAGAAGGCCGGACCAAACAGAATGTATCCGCCCCAGTCGGGGGTCACTGGAATGCTGATGATGGGGTCAAGCGTGAGCGAGTAGACGTGGCTGTTCCCCCCCGGCGCCTGCGCCGACACCAGCGCCGAGTCGCGCAAAGGCAAATTGTCGAACTGGAAATCCAGGCGGAATCCGATGTACTTACTATAGTTGCGAGCGACGCCGGCGGCCGCGATGCCGCCTCCGCCGCGCACAAACTTTCCCGTAGTGCCGTTGGTGAGGCTGGCTCCGGCTCCCGCGCTGTAAACCCAGTTCTTATATTCTTTCGGCTTTGCCTTACGCGTCCCGATCTCTTCGGGCGTCGCTTCCTGGCTGCCGGTGGGCTTATCGGGCGACTGTTGGGCTGCAGGCGGTTGTTGGGCTGCTGGAGCTTGATCGGATGGTGGTTGTGAAGCAGGTTGCTGCGCCGGCGCTTCTTGCGCATAAACGGTCGTGGCTCCCACCAGAATCGTCGCTGCCATCAGCGTTAGAACGACCCTGTATCCAGGAACCCTCGCGAACTTTCGAATCATTCATTCTCCTCCCGCTGCCGGGCTTGGTTGCGGACCGTTGCGCTCGACCCATACCTCGGCCGCATCCCTCGTCCCATACTTGGGCGGATACCTTGACCGGATACCGTGGCAAAGACAGGCGCTTCTGGATACAGCGGGTCCGCGATGCTCCCGCCGGGATTGCACTCGCAGCAGGCAGGCACCATGATACCAACTTTGATGCCGATTCCGCCCGCGACGCCGCCCCACGCCACTCCTTGCCGAAGTTAGCCGCAGACGTCAGCTGCCGTTGACAACGAATCTGGGATGACTACGCGTTCGGCTTCATGTGTTCCGCAAGGCTGCGAAACAGGCCGGGAAGCCACGCATTCCACTGGTTCCACTCGTGACCGCCGGGAGTAGCGTGAAACTCGTGCGGAAAGTGACGCTCCTCGAGCAGAGCGGCGAATTCGCGGTTCGGCGGGAGCAGGCTCTCTTGGTCGCCGCAGGTCAGGAAAAAATACGGCGCGGCTTCTGGGTCTGCGCTCCGTGCCAGCACAAAAGGATCGTTGTCGCGCCGCGTCTGGCTTCCTGCGGAACCGAAAATTGAAATGAAATGGCGGGACTGATGAAGTCTCTTAAAGGAAAGCCCGCGCCGCGGAACGTCGATGGCCGAACTGAGTCCACCCGCGAAAATGAACAGCTCAGGAT
>Ga0187887_10004327_pt1 | contig 10647 bp, 10 predicted proteins | sample June2016WEW_7_10_FD_132977 | JGI IMG/M metagenome (GOLD analysis project Ga0187887, IMG submission 132977) | Peatland microbial communities from SPRUCE experiment site at the Marcell Experimental Forest, Minnesota, USA - June2016WEW_7_10 | ecosystem: Environmental > Terrestrial > Soil >... | reverse complement strand
ATGCCCTAAGCAAAAGGCATGGGTATTTTAAGCTTTATTCTCAAATAGATAGGGTACTTCTTTTAGTGTAATTAGTAGAGAGAGTCGATATGGCAAAGACCACTGAAAACGTAAAGATTCCTGATAAGCTCGTAGATCAGGTCATAGGGCAGAAGAAGGCAGTGGAGATAGTAAAGAAAGCGGCAAAACAGAGGAGAAATATTTTATTGATCGGCGAACCAGGAACAGGCAAGACGATGCTGGCCCAGGCGATGGCCGAACTGCTGCCCCTTACCGAGCTGGAGGACATACTGGTCTACAGGAACATAAACGACGAAAACGTTCCGATCGTCAAGGATGTCAAGACCTACCCCGATGCAAAATCAACCGAGAAGCTAGGCGACGGGCAGGGAAGGCTGATACTCCAAAAAGAGCGTATGAAGAACAGGATGGCGATGAATAGGGGCAACTCCATCATAGCGCCATTGATGTTCCTCGTTGTGATAATACTTGTCGGACTGACACTTTTCGGCATCATAAAGGGCTACAACATAATAGTCATAGCAGCGCTGATTCTCGGGATAATGATATTCGGATCTGTTGCGCTTCTGATAAGCGGCCTGGCAAGGCGTGTGGGTCTACCAGGGATGACCGATGGCAATGAGCCAAAGCTGATAGTTGACAACACCGGACTTACACATGCGCCGTTTGTTGACGCGACCGGTTCAAAGGCGGGAGCGCTTTTTGGCGACGTTAGACACGACCCGTTGCAGTGCATTCCTTCAGGAGAAAATATACTTTTGGGAACCGGTAATACAATACCTATAGAAAAATTGATAGACCCTTACTTCAAGGGCACGGAAACAGGAGAAATTTCAATAGGCGACTCTCCAATAAGTGTACTAGGTGGCATCGATTCAGAGTTCAAAGTATCACCAACTAAGATAGTTCGCGTATATAGAAGAGATTATAATGGCAAAATTATAAAGTTAAAAACAAGAAGCGGGAGCACCATAAGAGTAACTCCAAACCACCCTATAGCGATGCTGAATAAAGAATGTAAAATAGACTATAAACTGGCTTCAGATATTCGCTTAAGTGATAAGGTTGTATTGCCAGAAAGGATAGCGTTTACTGGCGATAGCGAAATCTCTGATGAGCTACTGATGTTCATAGCAGATACTATTGCGGATGGCTATTTGGGCAGCAGGAGAATAGAATTTAATCTAAAGATCCCATTTAAGATCGAGAAAATAAAGAATGATATCGGTGCGCTTGGCTTCATACCAAATACAAAAGTAAGAAGTGACGGTGCTCTAAGAATAAACCTTAATTCTGCAAAGCTATGTAAGGATTTATCAAATATGGGTACTAAAGAAGGCAACATGAAATTCATACCAGGTATTGTCTTTAGACAACAAGAAGATAAAATAGAGAAATTCGTTGCAAGGCTGTTGTCTCTTGATGGCTATGTAAACAAACAGGGCCAGTTTGAGATAATTTCTGCAAATAGGAGATTTATCCAACAACTCAGATCGCTTCTTTTCCTTCTTGGAATGAATGCAAAATACAAGACAAGAGTGGACCATGGATACGGCAAAGCCAAATGCAAGATACAACATATGCTAAGATGGTCAGATTTTGAATGGTCCAAGAAGTATTATTCCAACACCATAAATCCGATACACAAAAAGAACCTAGAAGCATACTTTAACACCACAAAACAAGGAAAAGAGAACTTTGATGACCTAGTTCCGTTACAATTTGATTTGATAGACGGTATAAGAAAAAATATTGGAATATCAAAAGAAAAAATCCACCACGATTTCTGGTCTATAAATCCAAATATAAATGGAAATACCAGATTGACTAGAAACCTACTTCAAAAAGTGACTGATAGATTTATTGAATTAGAATCATCAAATCAGAATGTGGTTATGCTTAAGAAATTGGCCTACGGAACATACGCATTTGATGAGATAACTAGTATAGACATAGAGGATTACACAGGGTTCGTTTATAATATGACTACTGGTACCGGAAACTATATGGTGGACTTTGTACTAACTCACAACTCAGGTGGCCTCGGAACGCCAGCACATCTGAGGGTTGAGAGCGGCGCGATACACAAGGCAAACAAGGGCGTGCTTTTCATAGACGAGATATCAAGCCTAGATCAGAGAGCGCAGCAGGAGCTTCTGACAGCAATGCAGGAGCGTAAATATTCGATTACAGGCCAGAGCGACATGAGCTCAGGAGCGCTCGTCAAGACCGAGCCTGTGCCAGCAGACTTCATACTGGTGGCTGCAGGAAACCTGCAAGATCTCCAGCACATGCATCCGGCATTGAGGTCAAGGATACGGGGTTACGGATACGAAATATTCATGGAATCATCGATAGAGGACTCGGCCGCAAACAGGGAATTGCTGGTCCAGTTCATAGCGCAGGAGGTGAAGAAGGATGGAAAGATACCACCATTCGATAACAGCGCAATAGAGGAGATAATAGAAGAGGCAAGAAGGCGCTCAGGCAGGAAGAAGAGGCTTACACTAATACTCAGGGACCTTGGCGGGCTGATAAGGGCAGGAGGCGACATAGCGATCGAGAAGAAGAAAAAGTTTGTGAGCAGGGAGGATGTGATAGCCGCAAAGAACCTTGCAGCCTCAATAGAATCGCAGGTGGTCATGCAGGAGCTGGAGTTCAGGAAGGACTACAGGGTATTCAGCACCCACGGATTTGCGGTAGGCAAGGTCAACGGTCTTGCTGTCATGGGAACCAGGACGACGTATGCAGGAATAGTCATACCTATAGTTGCTGAGGTGACTCCTGCCGGATCAAGGTCGGAGGGCAAATTCATACCGACAGGGAAGCTCGGCAAGGTCGCAAACGAGGCAGTGAAGAACGTTTCAGCAATAATAAAGAAGCACATGGGCAAGGACATAGCGAATTATGACATGCACGTGCAATTCCTGCAGATAGAGGGGGTTGAGGGCGACAGCGCCAGCATATCCGTTGCAGTAAGCATAATATCAGCCATGGAAAACCTGCCAATAGACCAGTCCATAGCAATGACTGGATCGCTATCAGTAAGGGGAGAGGTGCTGCCGGTAGGCGGAGTCACAAACAAGGTGGAGGCAGCAATACAGGCCGGGATAAAGACAATCATACTCCCTGCGAGCAACATAGATGACGTTTCAATCGGAAAGGACAAGATGAAGGGCGTCAAGCTGATCCCCGCAAAGACCTTTGCGGACGTCCTGAAGCATGCGCTCAAGGACAGTGCCAGGAAGAACGAGATAATAAAAGAGCTGGAGAACTACGAGAAAGGGCCCAGAGCCAAAGTGGCAGCCGCATCGCAGGAAGGTGCACCGGCAACTGCAACGAAGAGAACCTCAAAGCCAAAGTCAAAGCCCAAACCCAAAGCCAAGCCAAAGGGCAGACGACACCGAAGGGTTTCACGAAAGAGGAGCGGCAAATGACCAAGATAAAGGGCACCGACGCAAAGAAAAGCCTAGAAGACTTCGGCGAGCGAATATCTAAGGAGATCGAATCAAAGAAGAACCCTAAGTTCGTGACAACCGCGCGTACACGCTCAAACATAATATTCAATGAGAAAAAGGGATATCTCTCGCTCGGCCCTGCTCAGGAGGAGAGGAGCTTCCTAAACACCGCGCAATCCAAGAAGTTCATGCAGTCAATCGCAATAGCGGCGAAGTGCCACAAGTTCGTGAAGGAGAACCTGCACACTTCGATAAGAGGATTATACTACCAGCTCAAGTATTCATTGGGGGAGGATGTTGACGAGAACATATTCAATGAGCAGTCCGAGTCTAACCCGCTGATCGAGGACCTGGAGGTCGCGCTGGACCTCAAGAGAGAGGACCTCAACCTAAACGCGAACAGGAAGGGATTGCTGGCCGGCAACATGAGGATAATCGACAACTTCGGCAAGGAAAGGCAGGAGATAGACGCGAGCAAGATGGGGCGAAGCGGATGGGCCATACCAAGCGACGTGGACAACGACATAGAGTTCGTTGACGTCAAGGCCAAGTACGTATTGATAGTCGAGAAGCAGGCGCTGTGGCAGAGGCTGAACGAGGACGGCATCTGGAAAAAGGAGAACATGATACTGATGTCGCCAGAAGGGCAGGCTTCAAGGGGCGCGAGAAGGCTGATAAGGAAGCTTGCGGACATGGGCCTACCTGTATACGTGCTAAACGATGCGGACGCGTGGGGATGGTACATATACTGGACGATAAAGACCGGCAGCATAAACCTCGCATACATAGGCAGCACGATTGCAACCCCAGAAGCGAAGTTCCTGGGGGTCACGATATCAGACATAGAGAAGTATGATTTCCTGAAGAGCCTCACGCTCAAGGCGACTGAGGTCGATCTGAAGAGGGCGCAGGAGATGCTATCGTATCCATGGATAAACAAGCACAAGGAATGGGCAGACGAACTGAAGAAGGTGCTCACGATGAAGACGAAGATAGAATCTGACGCGCTCCAGGGGCCGAGGCTGACATTCGTGCAGGATTACATAAAGGAGAAGATAAAGAACAAGGATTTCCTTCCCTGACTGCCTGCTTATTTGCTGAGCGTAACCTTTATCGCTCCTATTTTTGGAACCAGCTTGTTGTATAGCCAGGCTGTGAAAAGCGTAGAAATGAAGCCTATGACAAAATAGAATATCGGGTACAAAATTATGGCAAGTATCCCTAGACCGATTCCTGCAACAGGCAGAACTGTACCGGTCGCGGCTATCGATACTGCCGCATTTATTATGCCTGCGATTATGCCAAAGATCACGCTTATTGTCCCTTCTATTTTTGCGTACGACAGAGGACCTACCTTTTTGACCTCCCTGGCCTTAAGCCAGATCGCCACGCCGCCGATCTTGGTGGCAATGTAGTTGTAGAGCAATGCGACTATATATATGAATATGAATCCGCACACCGCGAACAGCAGAGGGACTATAACCACAGCTGCAATCCCGACAAGCGCATAAGGCCCTGCAAACACGCTGGCAAACACCGATACTATGCTGATGACAAGCCCAATTACGAATCCTACTATCAGCCCGCACACCGCGTATATCTTGGCCATAGATGAAGGGTCTATCCTGTTGAGCCTGTTCTTTGTCAGGTCGACCTTCACGCCACCGATTTTGTTTGCGACTATGTTGTAGAGCCATGCCTCTATTGCAGTGCATACGAAACCGACAATAAGCAGTGCAATCGGAAGTACGATTATGGACGCGGCACCGACGCCAAAAACTGCCAAACTATGAGGGCCGTGAAACGCCACGGAGAACAGGCTAGAGAAAATAAAGACAAGCACTCCTGTTATGAGCCCTATCACTCCTGAGATTATAGATCCTATCTTTGCTGCAGGAAGCACATCCACGTGCTTTAGCGTTAGCATCTGATCCATTATAAGCAAAGCAGCGAACAACTAAAAGCTTTTGCGGCCTACACCCTGACCGCTGGCTCAACTCCAGTCATGTCAAGGCTCTTGAGCACAGCTTCGGGATTGTCGTAGTACCTCTTTACCATCTCGCTTATGCTCCTTATGTCCCTCTTGCCGCTCTTGTTTAGCCTCTCCAATACAGAGGACCTCACACGCTCTTCTGCCAATATAGACGTAGGTGATATGCTGAGCACGCCTGCAAGCATGTCCCTGTATGTTATGCTTGGCATTATCGGCGACCCCACCCTTGTCTTGTAATCGTACTTGTAGAGGTCGGACAGCAATACCTGGGTCTCGATCCCTGCTATCTCGGATATCTGCGTTATCTTCCTCTCCACCTTCGATCCCCTGTAGAACGAGGAAACGACAACTATCGCGTCCACAACCGGCACTATGTCCATCGGGACATTCATGGGCGTGTGCTGGAGCCTGTTTATTATGTCCCTTGATGTTGATCCGTGTATGGTGCACATCGATATCTTGCCTATGTTCATCGCGGTTATCATGTCATTGGCCTCAGCTCCGCGCACCTCCCCTACGATGATCAGGTCAGGTCTCATTCTCAGCGCATTCTTCACCAGCGCCTCCATCGGGAGGTCCTCGCTTGTCTCAAGGTTAACGCAATTTGGCACAGTCTCCGTGTTGAGCTCGTAAGTCTCCTCTATTGTCACTATCCTCTGCTCCGGCCTGAAGAAGGAGAACATCGCATTCAGGAGTGTAGTCTTGCCTGCCGCAGGAACCCCGCCTACCAGCAGGTTTGCGGGCCGCACCCTAAGGCCATCGGCATACAGCCACAGCCTTGCCGCCATGTCATAATTGAGAAGGTCATTGTTCACCAGGTCGAGTATGCTCATGGGCGTCTTCTTGGTGTTCCTTATCGTTACGTCAAATCCCACAGGGGATGAAACAACATTGGCCCTGCTCCCGTTCGGCAGGTGAATGTCGGCTATGTTCCCTCCTGAGCTGCTGTTTGTCATGTAAAGCCTGAGCTTCTGGACAAACCTCTTCAATACGTCCCTGTTCTCAAACTTGTAGTCCAGTTCCGTAAGGCCCTTCTTGGAGTTGAACGCGAACATGTTGCTCGTGTTGTTTATCATTATGTCCTCTACGTCATCGTCCACAAGCAGGTCTGTTATGGGATCGAGATTGTTGATGTCGTCTATTATGGCAGCTATGTCGCCGTGCTTTATTTCAGGATCTATCTTAGTTGCGAGTTCGGTTATTATCTCGTTCCTCCTGTCTACGTCAACTACCTCTGAGAACTTTCCTGCGATGCGCCTAAGTATCTCGTCCTCAATAGGCAAAAGGCGCTTCTCCACAAAAACCACAGTTAATATGAAATATAAAACTATAAAAAGCAAGCACGATGCCCGAAGCAGGCCACAGAACCTGCGTATACTTTGTTATCCACCTGCAGGCAGTATCGCATCGACTATGTAGCTTGGGCTATACGGCATGAGCGCATTGTAGTCCTCGCCCACGCCGAAGAACAGTATTGGTATACCTGTTGTGTGGGATATCGATAGTGCGCCACCGCCCTTCGCATCGCAGTCAAGCTTCGTAAGTATTATCCCGTCTATCTTCACGAACTTGTTGAACTCCTTTATCTGCTCGGCAATCCTGTTGCCCGCGGTGCTTTCGCCCACAAATACGGTGAGGTCAGGTTTTGCAATTCTCACCATCTTCTGTACCTCGTTTATCAGGCTCTTGTTGGTCTCCTGCCTGCCGGCGCTGTCGATTAGCACCACGTCAGCACCATGCGCCTTGGCATATGCTATCGCATCGAAAGCTATGCTCGCCGGGTCGGCGCCGTATGTGCTTTTTATCACGGTTATGCCCAACTTCTTTGCATGGTGTTCTATCTGCTCTATCGCAGCTGCCCTAAATGTATCGCTTGCCGAGAGCACAGTTGTCATTCCCTTTTCTTTGAAGCGGTGTGCCATTTTCGCTATTGTTGTTGTCTTGCCGGCCCCATTTGGTCCGAGAAAAAGCAACTTCACCGGGAGGTTTCCTGCACTTTTGTGGGATGATACAAACTCATCCATATTAACAGCGTTTGTTGATTGCAATACGGATAACAACGATCCTCTTACTGTATCTGTTATTTCTTCCTTAATTTTTCTTGAAGATATCCTCTTTTCACTGAGTTTTGAGTGCAAATCATCGATGAAATAATCTGTTGTATCATACGAGACATCAGATTCAAGCATCGAGACCTTTAACGTTTCTAGAAACGGATCTATTTCAGTTTCGCTCAGCCTTATTGTTCCAAGAAATACGCTTTTTATCTTTGTAGTAAGGGACAGCTTGATTAGCTCCTCCTTGCCAGGTTTTTGAATCTCTTTTTTCTCGTGTACCACTTCTTCCTTTTCCTGCACTTCATTTTTCTTTCCTTCCACATGAATCTTTTTTTCAACTACTGGTTCCTCGTGTTTTTCTTCTACTACTTCTATAGTTTCTGGCTCCTCTGCTTTCTCAATGTGTTCCTCTTGTTTCTCCGCTGTCTCTACTTTGGTCTCTTCTTTCTTTATGAAGCCCTTCACTGCATCTGAGAGCTTCTTCCTCAGCCCCTCAAACATGTGTATACCTATCGCGAATTCTCTATCCTGTAAGATATCTCCATCAGGGCGTTCTCCAGCTCCCTCCTGTTCTTAGTGAGCTTGTTCAGTTCATCAGTATGCTTCTTTATCAGGTCAGCAACATGGGTCTTTGCCGAGTCCGTCTCCTTTTCAACAACGTAACCAGCGCCTATCCCTACAAGCGCGCTCTTCGTGTTATGTATCCTACCAACAAGGTAGAAATCGCCGCCTATCCCAGTTAGCGTATCCTTACCCTCGACGAGATCTATGTTCTCGAGCGTCTTCTGGGCCGTGTTCAGCTCCTGCAGCTCCCTCAGCACTATGTTCAACGAGTTGGTGAGTATAGAGTACTGGTTCTGGTAGACCTGCTGCATATACCTGAGCTCCTCCATCCCGTGCGGGCTTATCCTATCATCTTCATCTGCCATAGAATCAGTACTATTTCGAAGCCCTCTAATAAATTAGTTGCTGTTGGTCCCGTTCTTCCAGAATATACATGCCTTGACAAATCCGCCGTTTCAGGCTCTCAGCATACTATATTTACCTATTTCTTGCTATCTAACAGGGATTTGCGCTCACACGCTAACCAAGCCATGCACGTGTGATCCTTCCTCCCCTCCGCTTTTTTCCGTTTTTACTGCATAACTAGCAAATACTGCCAAGTTGTTCAATAAAACTAGATTATGCCCATCTCTGAAGTGGTCGAACGGTGTCTTTGGCTTTTCAAGCGAATCTATTTGATCATGTCTAAGCAGACACAGGGCATCGTTAAGCGCCTCAAGAGGATTGTAATCTTTGTGTATAAATCTACGGTAAGCATCCATGTCTGTGCTATAATTTACATAAATTTTCTCAGGCCTTAAATCAAATCTACCTTGTATATGGTGGTCAAATTTACCTGACCGAAGCTGGGCTGCAATCGTAATCGCAATAGAACTTTTATTCCCATATCCAGTGTATATTTGAGCCACAATGCCAGGTTGGTATCCCACGCTGAACATATCTTCTTTAACTGCAGACTCTATGGCAAAATTCACTTGTACTTTATTACCTCCCTCATTTTCCTCCCTCAAATGAATTATGCGAGCCCCAGAGTAGCTTTCCAAATAACTTCGACTCAGCTTAAAAATCCCATCCAAACTGCGGCTCCTCTTAACGGTCTCAAAAATAACAGAATGGTTTGTTGTTACTTGTTCTTTAGCCTGTTCTACCATAATATCACTGGAAATAATTCACATCAAAGATTTATATATCCTCCATTTTAATGGAACAAAGAAATAGGATGGCTGTTACTCCAACGCGTCTATTATTCGCGCCATCTCGAATCCGGTGGTCGTGTCCCCGACAATCACGCCCTTCGAATTGGCTATCACTGAAAGCCCGATTGCCATCGCGCCGGTGTTTGCTGTAGTGAGTATTGAATCGAACCCAGTTATTCTGTCCCAATCGTTCTTCTCCTGGGCCGTCGCCTTGTTGTTCAGTGCCAGGCCTGTGTTGGTGAGTATGTTGTTTGCGCCCACCGTCTTGAAGCCATCTATTTTCGCCCTGATTGTCTCCACTCCAAGCGTATCGGATATGTCCTGCTCATCCTTCTTTGAATAGTCCGGGTTTATTATTGCCATCTTGTCGTTTGCCAGTATGTTGCTGCCCAGCGCATTCAGCTCGCTCTCCATTACCTTTACACTAATTCCCAGCCCCTTTTTCTCGATGGCCTCTATCTCGTGGTCGAGCATGAGGTTGGAGAGCAGCATGCCGTTTGAATTTGCCTTGACGAACAAGCCCACAAGATCGGACGATGAAACCGACATGTCTATGTACTTCACGCCGAGCGTCTTAGCTATCATCTCCTTGCTGTTGCTCGTCATGCCTGCTCCTACGAATACGAAATCGTCAGTTGCTGTCGCGAAAACCCCTATGTAATCGCTGCCCAATATCTTGTACTTAGCAGCCTCCATAAAATCAGTTATTTGCCTGCATCTTTCTTATCTTCAGGTGCCTTTGGTGCCGCTGCCTTCTCCGCCTTCTTGGGCGCAGGCGCCGCCTTCGGGGCTGATGTTGCCTTTGGCGCCTCCTTTGTGTCTTTTGTAGTTGCAGTCTGCGCCTTAGCCTCAACTGGCTTGGCAGCGCTGCTGAAGTAGGTTACTGTGGATATGCCCTTGTCGGTGCTTATGTTCACCTTCAGCGGCTTCATGCTGTGCAGGTACTTCTTGAGCACGATCGAGTTCAGCTCCTTCGTTATCCTTATGCTGTCCGACTTTATGTTGGCGGAATGCGCTATTCTGTACCTTATCCACCTTGAGATCCTGGCCGGGCGCTTCCTCCTCGGCTGCTTCACCAGGTAGTTCCTTATATTGATTGTGAGAATCCTGTTTGCCATGAGATCAATCCTTGTAGTCCAGCTTCAGCTTCTGGCTCCTCCAGTTCCTCTGGAACCTGTTCTGCTGCATCTTCCTGTGAGTCCTCAGGGTAACCAGCAGCGGCATCCTCCTGGCCTGCTTCAGCTTCTTGCCGAGTCTTTTCTTCTTGTAAGCTGTCTTCTTTCCCATTTGCATCATCATTTGTGCTTGAATTCTATTGTCGGTTCCCTTTTATAAGTTATCTTCTCTATTATTGACTT
>Ga0187887_10004326_pt1 | contig 10648 bp, 8 predicted proteins | sample June2016WEW_7_10_FD_132977 | JGI IMG/M metagenome (GOLD analysis project Ga0187887, IMG submission 132977) | Peatland microbial communities from SPRUCE experiment site at the Marcell Experimental Forest, Minnesota, USA - June2016WEW_7_10 | ecosystem: Environmental > Terrestrial > Soil > Wetlands... | reverse complement strand
CTTCGATGGCCTTGTGCTCGCCGCGGCCTTCGACGATGGTGGTGTTGTCCTTGTCGATGGTGACGCGCTTGGCCTTGCCGAGGTCCTCAAGCTTGATGTTTTCGAGCTTGATGCCCAGGTCTTCAGTGACGGCTTTGCCGCCGGTGAGGATGGCAATGTCGCCGAGCATGGCCTTGCGGCGATCGCCGAAGCCGGGCGCCTTGACGGCGGCGACGTTCAGCGTGCCACGCAACTTGTTGACGACGAGGGTGGCGAGGGCTTCGCCGTCGACGTCCTCAGCCACGATGACGAGCGGCTTGCCATTGCGGGCAACCTGCTCGAGCAGGGGGAGGAGATCCTTCATGGAGCTGATCTTTTTTTCGTAGATCAGGATGTAGGGCTCTTCGAGGACGACTTCCATGCGATCGGGATCGGTGACGAAGTAGGGGCTGAGGTAGCCGCGGTCGAACTGCATACCTTCGACGACTTCGAGCTGGGTTTCGAGGGTCTTGGATTCCTCAACAGTGATGACGCCGTCTTTGCCGACCTTCTTCATGGCTTCGGCAATGATGGTGCCGATGGTGGTGTCAGCGTTGGCGGAGATGGTGCCGACCTGAGCGATCATGTCGCCAGTGACGGGCTTAGAGAACTTCGCCAGTGCTCCACCGGTGACGGTGCCGTCTTCGGCGCGCTTGCCGACGACAGCTTCAACGGCCTTGTCGATGCCGCGCTTGAGGGCCATGGGGTTCGCGCCGGCGGCGACAGTCTTGACGCCTTCGCGGTAGATGGCCTGAGCGAGAACGGTTGCGGTGGTGGTACCGTCGCCGGCTACGTCGGAGGTTTTCGACGCCACTTCGCGCACCATCTGGGCGCCCATGTTCTCGAGCGGATCCTTGAGCTCGATTTCCTTGGCTACGGTGACGCCGTCTTTGGTGATGGTGGGCGCACCGAATTTCTTTTCGATGACGACGTTGCGGCCCTTGGGGCCGAGCGTCACTTTGACAGCCTCCGCCAGAATATTCACGCCGCGCAGAATCGCCTGGCGGGAATCTTCTCCGTGCAGAATTTGCTTTGCCATTTTGCTGATCTCCTGATGTTGCGGAGCCGCAGCTCCGTTTGAACTTGTGTGTTCTCGATCCCACATCCCCAAAACGAGGGATGTGGGGCACCCGTTTATTTCTTGAGGATGCCGAGGACTTCTTCTTCGCGCATGATGAGGAACTCTTCCCCGTCAATGCGAATCTCGGTGCCGGAGTACTTGCCGAAGAGGATGCGGTCGCCCTTCTTCACGTCGAGCGGGAAGACTTTGCCCTCGTCGTTGGATTTGCCCTTGCCGACGGAGATGACTTCGCCTTCCTGGGGCTTTTCCTTGGCGGAATCGGGGATGATGATGCCGCCGCGCACCGTCTCATTGTCCTCGATGCGGCGGACGAGCAGACGATCGTGCAGCGGAGTGAACGTGGTGGTTGCTGATGCAGTAGCAGTAGGCATTGCTTTGCTTCTCCTTCAGAGTTTCCGGGAGCGCGTGCGCTCCGCGTGGTGTTAGCCGCGAGATTCATCTCGCGGAAGGAACAAACTTTTGAGGCCGTGCCTGATTCGGATTGGGGCGACCGCCGGAGGGCTTAGGTCCGGAACGGCAAGGCACGTTTTGCTGCGCGGTTGCCGTCGTTTAGCACTTTCGCCCTATGACTGCCAGCGTAACTGGGGGATGATGTGGATGTCAAGGGGTGGGGGCTGAAAAGTGAGTGGAAGTGACTCAGATAATTAGCAGGGGCGAGCGGAAAGCGAGTGAAAGGCGAGCGGGTTGCGTCGCGGTAAAGCATTTAGCGAGAGGCATTTAGCTCCTCCGAGGACAAGTGGCCAGGGCTGACTTCCCTGTTATGGAGCAGACGCCGGGCTGGCGGGGGTCATGCCGAGCGCCTGGACGTAGCTCGGGTTTACGCGGGTGTGGGCGAACTGGATCTTCGTCAGCAAATCCGCGAAGGCCGCGTCGATGTCGCCCTGCGGAGGCCGGGCGGCGATGCGCTTCTCGGCGTTGCCGGTTCCGGCGGGCAGCTTGGCGAAGGCGACGATCTCGTCCCAGTGGGCGGGGAGGTCGAAGGTCGCCACGCAGGGAGTCGCGTCCATCCTTTTATAGGTCCAGAACGCCCAGCCGACGTGGTTCTCCTCCAGGGTTTTTCGGAAGGATTCCACCCAGGCATCCTTGTTCTCGCCGGACTCGCCGAGCCAGATGGGCACGTGGTACTGATGGCGGAAATCCAGGTACTCCTGGATCACGGTGGAGTCGGTCTTCTCGGTCCAGTACTTGTGCAGGGTGTACATCACGTTGGGATCGCCGGGCGGCCCGAAGACTTTGAAGTTGGTATCCCACTGCGCGCCACCGAGGATCAGCACGTGGTTGCGGTCGACGGAGCGGATGCCGCGGGCGATCTTCCAGTACACGGGCTCGAGCTCGCGATTCAAAACGCGCAGCTGCGGGATAGGCGGGATCGGCTCGTTCAGCAGGTCGTAGCCGAGCACGGTCGGATTGTTGTGGTAGTGCTGGGCGATGCGGCGCCAGGCGGTGACGGTCTCTTCCTGCGCCTCGGGGCTTGAAAACAGCCATGGATAGCCGTAGCTGTCATCAATGTTGGTGCCGGTCTGGCCACCGGGCGCGCAGTGCATGTCGAGGATGACGTAGATGCCGTCCTTCTTCGCCCAGTCGACCAGCTGATCGACGAGCTTGAAACCCTCAGCGTCATCGCTTGTGAAGAACTTCCAGTGGAGCGGGACGCGGACGGAGTTGAAGCCCATCGCCTTGATGCGATCCAGATCGGCTTCGGTGATGTAGCTGGCCCGCCACTGGCGCCAGAACTCGTCGGCCTTCGCGGGACCGAGGAGTTCTTTGGTGAGGTCTTCGATTTCGCGCGGAGACTGCGGGCCGCCGTCGAAGTGGAACATGTAGCCTTCCACCTCGAACCAGTTTCCCAGATTGATGCCGCGGAGCAGCAGCGGCTGGTCATCGCCATCGAGAAGCTGCTCGGCATGGGTGTGGACGAAGCCGTGCTTCGGGATTTGGGCGAAGAGAGCTGGAGCCGAGATCAGGAGGAGGAAAAGGCAGAGGAGAGCGGCGCGGCCAGCGGAGATTTTCACGGAACCAACCTACTCCGCCAACGGGGAGCGTTCAAGCGTTGATCGGGACTGGAGTGGCTTCACGGCAAGTCGTCGGCTTCTCCTGGCTGGAGTTCCGACTCGTGCCTGACATCGAACTAGCCGAGGATCGTGGCGATCGAGGCTCGAAGATCAGACTGATCTGGCAACTCGAGACTCCCGAGTTGCCGGATAATCAACCCTTGCTCGATGGTGGCGAACACCGGCTTGATCGCCGACGGCTTTAGCAGGCCTGCCCGTTGCCACTTGCTGATCAAGACCTCGCCAGAAGTGGCGGATGCGCGAACCTGGCTGGTGATTGCCATAATCACAACATCGCGCTTCGAAGCATTGTAGGACCAAACTCATAGGGCATCGTAGGCGTCGTCTTCCGGGTTGGTCCACACCCGCTCAAATGCCGGCTCGCTTGCCGCCGCGGCGCCACGCGCGACAGCGCGGTCCTGACCGCGGAAGCGAAGGAACTCGACGAAATCCTCCACTTCCGCGATTTGTTCCGAGCTCAGCGCCTGGATTTTCTCAGCGAGATTGCCGGCATTTGCCATATTCTCTTCCCGCCCTCCCAGATTCTACCTCCGTTTATGACCGGCCTCCATGAGCAGCACGGATCATTTTCCCGCCTTCCCGTAATGCGCGCTGACACGCCCCCCTCATGGGGTTTCGCGGGTTTCGCTGGTGGGCGGGGGGGAGCCGCCGCAGCGCGCGCGCCAGCTCTGGCCGAACTTCTCGCGCTCCTCGGGGGTCATCGCCTCCCACTTCTCGCGCTTCCGCTGCCGCCATCCGGAGCGTTGGCCGCCGCCGTGGCTCAAGCCTCCGAAGAGAAGCCGGCAGAGAACCAGCAGTCCCATCGCCTGCCAGAAGGTGATGTGGCGCCATCCGAAGAGCATGGGAGCCAGCCAGTTCCACAGCAGCATTGTGACTTCGCCGAAGAGCGCGATAAAGGCCGCGAGCGCCAGCGGGCCCACAAAGAAGATCCACTTGTTTCTCTTGACCCAGGAGTTTTCCATACCGTTCCTCATTTCCTCATGAACTCGTCGTGAACGCTCTGCAGGCGGGCACGGAGATGGAGCACCGCGTAGCGCTTGCGCGAGAGCAGGGTGTTGACCTTGATGCCGGTTTCCGCCGACAACTCTTTAAAGCTGCGCCCCTCCAGCTCGTGGGCGACGAAGACGGCACGCTGGTCGGCGGGCAGTTCGGCGAGGGCGGCTTCGAGTTGCTCGAGCAGGACGCTGCGAAGGTAGAGCGATTCCGGGCCGGCCTCGGGCGAGGGCAACAGATCTTCGAAGACGAGCAGTTCGCCGTCTTCGTCTTCGCCGGCGGCGTCGGAGAAATTCTGCGGCCGCTTCCTGCGGAAAAAATCGGCGATGCCGTTGCGCGCAACGGTGAAGAGCCAGCCGGTCAGGGTGTCGATGGGCATCAGCAAGCGATTGGCTTCGACCAGCTTGAAGAAAACCTCCTGCAGCAAGTCTTCGACGTCGGCCTCGTTGGGGACCCGCCTGCGGATGAAATTGCGCAGCCGGGACCCTTGTTCCGCAATGACCTCCGAGATTTGCTGGTCCTGCTCGGTCATGGTGGTCATGGCTAGCACGGGTCACTCGTCCACCCCTGTAGACGATTGGCAGCCGAAAATATTGTAGAGACCGCGAAAAGGCGACGGCGGCCAGGTGAGATTCTCCTTGACAGCTTAGGAGAGAGGGAATACTTTCCTAAGCATATTAGGAATAGGGGATTCGGAAAGCGTGAAATCCATGGCCTGGTTTCAGTCGGTTGCCGCCAAGTTCTTTCATCGTTCGCAGGTCGCGGAGGAGATGCACGAGGAGTTGCGCTCGCACATCCAGCACCGGGCGGACGATCTGGAGCGCTTGGGCCTCAGTCGTGCGGAGGCGGACAGGCGCGCACGGATCGAATTCGGCGGGTATGAACGCTACCGAGAGGAAAGCCACGAAGCGCTGGGGGGCAGCGGCATCGAGACGTTATTGCAGGATACTCGCTTCAGTCTGCGCAAGCTGCGCAAGTCACCGAGCTTCACCATCGCCGCAATTTTGACGCTGGCCCTGGCCATCGGCGCGAACGCGGTGGTGTTCAGCGTGCTCAACGGGCTGGTGTTGCGGCCGCTGCATGTGCCCCAGGCGCAGAGCCTGTTCGCGCTGCAGCGGGGGAACGAGACATACATCGCGCAGTCGTATCCGGATTATCTGGACCTTCGCGATCGCAACCACAGCTTCGAGGGGTTGGCGGCGTACATGATTTCGCAGGCGGGGCTGGATACGGGAGGGAATCCGTCGCGCGCAGCGCTGTACCTGGTGAGCGGGAATTATTTCGACGTGCTTGGGATCGAGCCGTACAGGGGGCGCGTGTTTCATAGTGCCGACGAGCGGGGGGCCAACAGCGCGCCGTATATCGTGCTGACGTACGGGTACTGGCACAGCCGTTTTCAAGGCGATCCGGGCGTGGTGGGCCGGGTTGTGCAGCTGAACAAGCATCCTTTCACGATCGTGGGGGTAGCGCCGCCGGAGTTCCACGGGACGCTGTTGTTTTTCACGCCGGACTTCTTCGTGCCGCTGGTGAATCACGAACAGGTGGAGGGATGGAGCGGGCTGAACGACCGCGGGTCGCGGTGGCTCTTTGAGGTTCTGGGGCACCTGAAGCCTGGTGTGAGTCCCGCACAGGCGACGGGGGATCTGGATTCGATTGGGTCGGTGCTGCACAACGCTTATCCGAAGGAAGACGATCAACGGACGTTCACGCTGGTGAGCCCCAGCCTGCACGGCAATTTTTTCGCGCCGGAGTTAAAGGCATTTCTGGCCGGGCTCATGATGCTGGCAGGATTGATTCTGCTGGCCGCGTGCGCGAACCTGGGAAGCTTGTTTGCCGCGCGAGCCGCGGACCGCTCGCGGGAACTGGCGTTGCGGATCGCGCTGGGATCGAGCCGCATTCGTATTCTGCGGCAGCTGTTCACTGAAGCGGCGCTGATTTCGCTGGTGGGCGGGGTTGCCGGGTTGTGGGGCGGAATCTTCCTGCTGCACTGGCTGAGCGGGTGGCAGCCCTTTCCGCAGTACCCGATGAATATTCCTGTGAACCCGGACGCCAATGTCTATGGAGTGGCGTTGCTGCTGAGCCTGGCGAGCGGATTCTTCTTTGGAGCGGTTCCGGTGCGGCAGGTGCTGCGCACCGATCCGTATGAGATCGTCAAGTCGGGATCGAACGTCAGGCTGGGGCGGCGGATCACGGTCCGTGAAGTGTTGCTGGTGGTACAGATTGCGATCTGCGCGGTGCTCATGACGGCTTCGTTGGTCGCGGTGCGTGGGCTGGGACGCTCGTTGCACAGCAACCTTGGGTTTGAGCCGCGCAACGCGATGCTGGTGGAGACCGATCTGGGGATGGCGGGCTACAACGGCGAGAAGGCGCCGGCGATGCAGAAGCGCATGATCGAGGCGATGAAGGCGATCCCGGGCGTCACGCAGGCGGGACTGGTGGATATTCCACCCCTGCACATGGGCTGGGGCATTGCGCGGGTGTTCAGCGACAAAGCGACGGATCTGCGGCCAGCGAATGCGGCGGGCGAGGCGATCCAGTACAAGATGTCTCCGGAGTACTTCCGGGCGGCGGGGACGGCATTGCTGGCGGGCAGAGGTTTCACCTCACACGACGACGGGAACGCGCCACGAGTGGCGGTAGTGAACCGGGAATTCGCACGCAAATTCTTTGGCTCGGTCACCGCTGCGATGGGTGGACATTACAAGATGCCCGATGGAACGCGGGTTGAGGTGGTGGGCATCGCGGAAGACGGAAAATATACGGCGAACCTTGCGGAGGACCCACAGCCGGCGATGTTTCTGGCCATCCTGCAGTGGCCGGCGAGCGATACCTGGCTGGTGGTGCGTTCGAGCGGCGATCCGCAGCAGGTGGCGGCGGCGCTGCGGACGACGATGCGTGATCTGGATGCGGGATTGCCTTGTTTCATCCAGACATGGAACCAGGAAATGAACGGGGCCCTGTTCCCCACCCGTGTGGCGACCGCGTCGCTGGGAATACTCGGCGCGATGGGCGCCATGCTGTCCATCACCGGCATCTTTGGAATGGCGGCGTATTCGGTGAGCAAGCGGCTGCGGGAGCTGGGGATTCGGATCGCCCTGGGCGCACAGCGGAGAGAAGTTCTGGAAGCAGCGCTGGGACGCGCGATCAAACTGCTGGCATGGGGTTCAGCGGCGGGATTGATTCTCGGCATTCTTGCGAGCCGGGTGCTGTCGTTCATCGTTTATCAGGCGACGCCGCGGGATCCCGTGGTGCTGGGCGGCGTTGTTGTGGCGATGGCGCTGCTGGGACTGGTCGCGACGTCGATCCCGGCGCAACGGGCGCTGGCGCTGGATCCTCTGGTCCTGCTGCGCGAGGAGTGAACCAGAGGATCGTGAGGGGGCGTCGGTAAAGCAGGCTTACTGCTGGACGAAGGCCAGCTCGATGGTGAGTTTGACATCGTCGCCGAGCATGGCTGCCGGCATTCCAGCGCCGATGCCGAAATCTTCACGATGAATGGTGGTAGTGGCGGAGAAACCCATTTGAGTTTTCTTGTTCTGGCCGGTAACGGGACCGGTGGGACCTTCGACATCGAGCACGACCGGTTTGGTGACGCCTTTGATGGTGAGATTGCCGGCGATCTGAAGGCCGGCGCCGCCCTTCGTGACGCTGGTGCTGGCGAAGGTGGCTTTGGGGTTGTTGGCCACATCGAAGAAGCGCGCGCCCTTGAGGTCGTTGTCGCGGTTGGGAACGCCGGTGTCGACGCCGGTGACGTCGATGGTGGCGTTGACGGTGGATTTGGTGATGTCGTTGGCGTCGTAGACGAGGGCGGCATCGACGGCGCCGAAGCGGCCGTGAACCTTAGAGACGGTCATGTGCAGGATGGAGAAATCGACCTCGCTGTGGGCGGGGTCGGACTTCCAGGTGGTGCCCTGGGCCATGGCGAGAGGCGCGGCGAGAACGAGCAGTGCGGAGGCGAAACGAGCAAACTTCATGCGGAATCCTTTCCTTCGGCCCTGGGGATGCGGGCATCTACAGCATAGATAACATTACGCGATCTGAAAAACCCTGGGCCAACGGTAGCTCGGCAGTAACGCGGGCGAGGTGACGGGGATGCGTGCCCGCCGGGTGATGGACGAGGTGCGGAACTGGGCGCACACTCGGTCATGGAACCCCTCGCGACAAGCCACAACGGCGCTATGCCGATGCAGGCGAGCAGCCGGCCTACGTTTCTCATGTGCCCGCCCAGGCACTATGAGGTGAACTACGTCATCAATCCATGGATGGCCGGCAATGTACACCGGTCGTCGCGGCAGCAGGCGACCGAGCAGTGGGAAGAGCTGCGGCGCGCGCTGCGGGAGTTTGCCCAGGTGGAGCTGGTGGAACCGCAGCCGGGATCGCCGGACATGGTGTTCACAGCGAACGCGGGACTGGTGCGGAACGGGATCGTGGCGCTGAGCAGCTTTCAGCACAAAGAGCGGCAGGGCGAGGAACCGCATTTCCGGCGGTGGTTCAGCGAATCGGGATTCGCGGTGCGCGACACTCCGCGAGTGACGCCTTTTGAGGGCGAGGGCGACGCGCTGTTCGAGGCGGATGGTTCGCGTCTTTGGGCCGGGCATGGTCTGCGCACGCGCGAGGCGAGTCACAAGCAGCTGACGGAGCTGTGGGGCGTGGAGGTGGTGTCGCTGCGGCTGGTGGATCCGCGGTTTTATCATCTGGACACGTGTTTTTGCCCGCTGTCGAACGGGGACGTGATGTACTTCCCGGGCGCGTTCGACTCGGTGTCGGTTGGAAAAATTGAAATGCGCTACGCCAAATCGAAGCGGATCTGCGTGTCGGAAGACGATGCGCTGCTGTTTGCCTGCAACGCAGTGAATGTGGGAAAGACGATCCTGCTGAATGAGATCAGCCCGGAGCTCTGCGCGAGGCTGGAGGCGAGGGGATTCGAGATTATCCAGTTGGATCTGACGGAGTTTCTGAAGGCGGGGGGAGCTGCGAAGTGTTTGGTGCTGCGGCTGAGTAACTAGCCGGTAGCCTGTAGCCTGTAGCTGGGAGCGAAAGGCGGATAGCGGATAGCGAGCGAGGGGCAAGCGGAAGGCGAGCCAAAAGCGAGCTAGAGGCGGTTAGCGAGAAGCTTTTAGCGAAGGACTTTTAGCGAGAAGCGTTGAGCAAAAGGCGTTTAGCGAAGGCCCTAAGCGAAAAGCCGCTAATGAGAAACGGCTCGCCGGCGATGGGTTGATCGACTCCACAGAAACTTCACAATTGCAGGGAACCGCGGAACTGGGCGCGGCGTATTCTCCTTGACAGCTTAGGAGAGACAGGGGTAATCTCCTAAGCAGTTTAGGAGGACGCATGAAACTCCTCGCCTGGCTTCGTTCCGTTGCCGCAAAGTTATTCCGTCGTACCCGCACCGCGCAGGATGTAGACGAGGAGCTTCGCGCGCACATCCAGCGCCGGGCAGAAGACCTGCAGCAGTCGGGGCTGGATCCTGCAACGGCTGAACGGCGCGCGCGGATTGAGTTCGGCGGGTACGAGCGATACCGGGAGGAATCGCACGAGGCGCTGGGCGGGAATTTCATCGAGACATCGATGCAGGATGTGCGCATCGCATTTCGTGTGCTACGCAAGTCTCCCGGATTCGCCGCTACCGCGATCCTGACATTAGCGCTGGCCATTGGCGCCAACGCCGTGGTGTTCGGCGTCCTGAATGCGCTGATCCTGCGGCCGCTGAACGTGCCCCAGGCCGAGAGCCTCTACGGAATCGAGCATGAGAACGAGTACGGTTACCAGTCTTATCCGAACTATCGCGATTTGCGTGACCGCAACCGGAGTTTCGACGGACTGGCGGCGTTTTCGATCAACGAGGAAGTCCTGGATACGGGCAACAATCCGTCTGCCGCCTGGAACTACGAAACCAGCGGCAACTACTTCGACGTATTACGGCAGCAGCCGTACCTGGGGCGCTTTTTCCACGGCTCCGACGAGCACGGCCCGAACAGCGCGCCGTACATCGTGCTGAGTTACGCATACTGGCACAGCCATTTCGGGGACGATCGCGGGGTGGTGGGCCGCACGGTTTTGCTGAACAGGCATCCGCTCACGATCATCGGGGTAGCGCCGCCGGAGTTTGCCGGGACTTTGATGTTCTTCAGCCCCGACATTTTTATGCCGATCGTGAACCAGCCGCAGGTGGATGGGTGGAACGGCCTAGACGATCGAGGGCATCGCTGGATCTTTGAGGCACTCGGGCATCTGAAGCCGGGAGTGACGCCGGCGCAGGCGACGAACGACCTGAACTCCATCGGCGCGTATCTGGAAAAGACGTGGCCCGGAGTGGTCGGTCACAAGAAATTTTCCCTGGCGCGACCGGCGCTGTACGGAAATTTCATGGGCCGTCCGGTACGGGGATTCGTTGCGGGATTGACGCTGCTGGCGGGCCTGATCCTGCTGGCGGCGTGCGCCAACCTGGGCAGCCTGTTCGCGGCGCGCGCGGCGGATCGTTCGCGAG
>Ga0187887_10004324_pt1 | contig 10654 bp, 6 predicted proteins | sample June2016WEW_7_10_FD_132977 | JGI IMG/M metagenome (GOLD analysis project Ga0187887, IMG submission 132977) | Peatland microbial communities from SPRUCE experiment site at the Marcell Experimental Forest, Minnesota, USA - June2016WEW_7_10 | ecosystem: Environmental > Terrestrial > Soil > Wetlands... | reverse complement strand
TCCAGCAGGTCAACAATGTTGCTCAGCCACAGCGCCAGCAGTTTAACTGTTTCCTGCAAAATCTCTGTCGCCAACAAATCGCCATCAGCATAAGCGTGGCCCACCATTTCACTGGTGACGGCGTCGATTTTCCCTTTAGCAAGATGAAGAATGTTCGAACCGGAACTTTGATTGGCGGCTAACTTTGCTCGCGCTCTTCGCGCTATTGCTGGACCAGCAGCCAGAATTTCAACGCAGCCCGGCTTGCCACACCCGCATCGTGGACCGTTGTAATCGATACTCATATGTCCGCCTTCGCCGGCGGCTCCTGTCCGGCCGTTATAAATCCGTTTATCGCAGACCAGGCCAGTGCCAATTCCGGTGCCGATGGTGGCGTAGAAAATGCGATGAAAGCCGCGTCCCGCGCCCCATATGGCCTCGGCCAGCGCCGCTGCGTTGGCATCGTTCTCGACCTTTACAGGCACGTCATAGACCTTCGCGACTTCGGCCGCGAGGGGAAAATTTCGCCAACACGGAACATTGGGAGGATTAAGGACAACTCCGGTGTGTGGATCCAAAGGTCCGGGTGCGCAGATGCCAATTCCTCGAATCAAGGTACGAGCTTTAGGGTCTTGAGCAAAGAGGACGTCGATCGCAGATATCACTGCCGCGAGCCCCTCACCCGCTTCGCGGTTCGCTACCATGGGGGTGCGCGTCTGAGATTTGATTGCGCCCTCGCGGTCCACTAAGCCAGCAGCGACTTTAGTGCCGCCAATATCCACGCCAACCACGAGAGTATCGTTAGTTTTTGTCATCGCCGGCTTTCTCGGCGAAACTCGTCGTGCGGGGCTTCACTCCGAAATTCGTGCAGTTGGATTTGTACTACGCCTTGGTCGGTCCCGCAATGGCGCGTGTGATCCGCATTCGGAATTCGCAGTATACGCCGCCTCATCGCACTGGGCGGAAATCCTTCTCGCTGGAACCGCTGAACGCATGTCAACCTCCCAGTAAATTGATTGGACGGAAGACTGCGAAAAAGAGACTATGAGCAGGGAGGGTCACAGTGTCCGTGCATCTTGAGGGTTCCCGGAATATCGGTGCCGCAATTCTTGACTACGGCCAGGTGCTTGCGCGCTGCCCCACGCCGGAAGAGTTCGGGCGCTTGGCGGAAATGTTCAATGTGAGTTTTGAGTTATTTCTTGAGCTGTGGGAATCCAGTCGAGGTCCCTATGACCGCGGCGATGTTTCCGCTGAAGAATATTGGCTGAAGCTGGCCGCTCAGACGAATTCTTTGATCGATAGCAAACAGATCGAAATCCTGCGCGAGGTGGAGGTTGAAATCTGGGCTCATCCCAATCCAGGCATGTTCGAATGGGTGAGCCAAATGCGGGCAGCGGGAATCAAAACCGGTTTGCTTTCCAACATGCCTTGGGACCTGGTGACTCATGTGCGCAAGAACTGCTCATGGATGGACAACTTTACATTTACGACATTGTCGGCGGAAGTAAGATTGATCAAGCCTGACCCAGCGATCTATGAGCACACGCTTCACGGTCTAGGTGTTTCAGCAGGGGAAACGTTGTTCGTAGATGATCGCGAGCCTAACATCCGCACGGCCCGCGCATTGGGAATGCACGCGATTCAGTTCCAATCGGTCGCACAGCTCAAGGGTGATCTGGAAGCGTTCGGTTTTCCTGTTTTGCCAGAGGCTGCCGGATCGCGAACTTCAGACTCCGGCGCGGCGAACACTAGCGATCAACCGGATCGAGCGCGAAAGTTTTCTCCCTTGTTGTAGCTATGAGCCTGTGGCAACCACTATCTAATGAAGTGACTATTGTTTGGCCGGTGCCGGTGGCTGATTAGAACCGCCCTGCAATCTCTGGAACTCCTGCATCTCGTGCTGCGCGGCTTCCGTCTTTCCCTGTTTCCGATAAAGACCTGCGAGCCCGAAATGCGCCTGCGCCGCAAGCGAAGTTTCCTTCTCGATAGAAAGAAGCCGGACCCACTCCTTTTCTGCAGCAGCGCTGTCGCCTTCGAGTGAAGCCGCTTTCCCTAACGAATAAAGTGTCTCGGGCATGTCCGGCAGCAACTTGTCGGCGCGCCGAAGTTCCGCTCGCGCTTCGTGCGCTTTGCCCTGTTCCAGCAGAGCCGTTCCCAGGCGATACGCGGCTTCGGCGTTGCCCGGTTGAAGTTTCGTTTGAGCGCGAAATTCTTCTTCCGCTTTTGCCCACTGGAACGCGCCGGCATACACTTCGCCGAGTTCCAGGTGGACTTCCGGTATCTCGGGTCGCAGGCGCAAAGCCTCGCGATACTCCTTCTCGGCCTCCGGCATTTGCCGCAGCACGAAATAGTTCTCCGCCATTGCCTGGTGTGCGCGAGGGGAATCAGGATAAGCGGCCAACAAAGTGTCGATCGATTGCTTCGACAGCAGGCCGCTGGCGCGACCGATGTAATAGAGAAGATCGGGATCATTCGGACGTTCTGCCAGTGCGGCCTGCAGACTCGCGATTGCCTCTGGCAGTTGGCCAGTCTGAATCTCAGCGATTCCCAACCCGGTCTTATCGCCCACTCGCTGCAAGTGGGGAATGGCCTCCGCCGCGTAGCCTTGCGCCAGCAGTGCATAGCCAAGCAACTGATGAGCCGGCGCAGAATCCGGAGTGATTTCGAGAGCACGCTTTAGTGGCGCGACCGCGGACGCTAAATCGTGCTTCTCCATGTACGTCTGGCCGAGGCTAATGAAGCCATCGGCGAAAGTCGGCTCAAGTTCGGTGACCTTTCGAAACTCCGCAATCGCAACATCGAATTGCCGTTGTTTGTCCGCCGCCGCTCCAGCCTGCATATGCTGGACGGCTTCCGGCGACAAGTTCTGCCAGGCAAACCACAAGAGTAAAAGGGCGCGAATCACGGTTTCTCCGGCTCACGAACATCTAAGAACTGATCGGCGTGAACATCATCCAATGTCTGGTGAATGCCTGATGGCCACACGATCTCGACTTTAGCTTTTTCGGCTGTTCCCAGTCCAAAATGAAGACGCTTGTCGCTTGAGGAAGCGTAGCTTCCCGCGGAAGTCGCAAACCGGGTTTGTCCGTTTACTTTGACCCGGGCACCGAATCCATCGCGGTTGCTGCGTGTACCGCGCAGGGAAATCACCAGCCAGTGCAGCTTGCCACCTCGGTTCATGAACACCTGAGGATGGCCGCCGAGATAGGTCATCACAACATCCTGCCAGCCATCGTTGTTCAAATCGCCGAACGCAGCTCCGCGCCCGGCTACCGGAGTTGTGCTTCCAGAATCAGCCCGTTCGAAGCGCCCATTATGATTCATCGCGAGCAATGGAAGCTCGAGATAGTGCAACGAGGGATCGATGTGTTCGACGTTGTCCAGCACGTGCCCTTGAGAGACAAATAAATCCTTCCAGCCGTCGTTGTCGAAGTCCTCCAAGCCGACCCCCCACCCAGAGCTCCCACTCGAGAGCACGCCGAGGCCGGTTTCGAGGCTGCGATAACTGAACGACCCGCCACCGTCGTTGTGATAAACGCCGTAAATTTCCCTGGGCAGCTCGGTCACGATAACGTCTGGCCTGCCGTCGTTGTCGTAGTCCTGAAAAACGACTCCCATGCCCGATAACCGTCGGCCATCCTCAGACAGAGCCGCGCCGGCTTCAAGACCCAACTCCGTGAAAGTTCCGTTCCCATTGTTATGGAACAAATATTGTTGCATGCCGTCGTTGGCCACGAATATGTCGGTGTACCCGTCTTCATCGTAATCGGCAAAAGCTACCCCCAACGCTCGCCCCTTTTTCGCCGCGATCCCAGAGCGCTGGCTCACGTCGGTGAAGGTTCCATCGCCGTTGTTGTGATAGAGGATGTTGGTGGTGGCGGGAAATTCTTCCGGCGGACAATAAGTATGGAAATTTCCGCCGCAGTCTTTGCTGTGCTTGGTGTCCCAATCCATGTAGCGGGTAACAAAGAGATCTAATTTTCCGTCGTTGTCGTAATCGAAAAATCCGGCAGAGACGGACCAGCCTCCCCCGGCCACGCCGGCTTTTGCCGTCACGTCTGTGAATGTGCCGTCGCCGTTGTTGTGATACAGGATATTCTTTCCATAATTCGTGACAAACAGATCGGGATAGCCGTCGTTGTCATAATCGCCCACCGCCACGCCCATTCCGTAGTTTCCATCTCCGGCATTTGCTAATCCAGCTTGCTGGGTTACATCGGTAAAGCTTCCATCTTTGTTTTGCCGGTACAGCCGATTCCAGTAGCGCGGGTCATGGCGGTCAAAGTTTTCCGGTGTTTGCATTGGACTGGTTATTTGCCCGCCGTTGACGAGAAAGATGTCCAACAAGCCGTCGTTATTGTAGTCCAGCAGAGCGACGCCTCCGGGCATGGTTTCGATCAGATACTTCTGAGGAGTGGGAGAATTCTGCAGGATGAAATCCAATCCATGGGGCAAGTCGACATTGAACATAGGGGCCACGATGGCAGCAACAGACAGCACCGATGTCATCACAAGCGATATGCGCAGCAGAGTCTTCAGCAACCCGGGTTCCCTTAGTGGCCTAGCATATCCTGCTCGCGGCTTTCATTGCACGCGGGCGAGAGCGAATTCGGGGGTTTACGCCATCCATGAGGAAGGAATCAAAAATGCCAACATGCCGAATGCATGACTACGCTATTAACTACTAAGTTATCGGCGAGTCGATTGGCGTTCGATCAGCTTGGGTGTGATCAGGATCTTCTTGGGGCGTGCCGAGCGTTTCAGCATGATTCGCTCAATCAACAGTTCGGCAGCCCGCGCCCCAATTTGGCAAGTGCCCTGGTCGACGGTCGTGAGTGGAACCGCCAGAAGGTCGGAGTAGTGAACGTTGCCGGCCCCAACCACGGAAATATCGTCGGGCACCTTGAGGCCAGCCTCCTGGATCGCCTTCATGGCGCCGACGGCGACTGGGTCGTTGTAACAGAAAACTCCATCTGGAGTCGGACGCAGTCGCAGCAATCTCTGCATACCCTCATAACCGGCATCCTCTCCGTGGCCGCCCGACGTGACATAACCCGCGGGCGAGCGCAAACCGCGTTTCGCCAGCGCGCGACGGTAACCTTGCAAGCGCTCCGCTGAAATTCCTATTTCGGGACCGCGCAGGTGCGCAATGCGAGAGCAACCGCGCGCGATCAAGTGGTCTGTCGCCAATCTGCCGATGGCGTTGTTGTCGACCCCGACGAAAGATGCCTGGACCCCGCCGATAGGGCGGTCAATCAGAACGTAAGGCACGCTCCGGCTCTGAATCCGCTGAAAAAGGTCCAGGCAATGAACCGGTTGTGCGGATGCGATGATGAGCCCGTCCACCTGGCGTGCCAGTAAGGAATCAGCCTCACTCCGTTCCAATTCGGGATCTTCATCGAAATACGAAATGATCACATGATAGCCGTGCGGGCGCACTGTCTGCGCAACCACCCGTGCAATCTCAGCAAAAAAGGGATGCGTAAATTCCGGCAGAAGCAGGCCGATTGTATAGGTGCGCCGGGTGACCAGGCTGCGCGCCACCCAATTCATCTGGTAGTTCAGTTCCTTAGCGCGGCGCAGCACGCGCTTGCGAGTCGCCGCGCTGATCCGGCCCTGGTTGCGCAACACCTTGGACACTGTGACCACTGAGACCTTGAGATCTCGCGCAATGTCCATCATGGTCACCGCCATGGCGCAAGGATCATAACACCAAAGCGCCCGAAGTAATCGATTACCCGCGGTAAACGATTACCCTCATGCAAAAAACGATTACCCTCATGATTCAAAAAAACGATGCTCTAATGCAAAAAGATTACTTTTTGCTTGACAACCACTACCCATGTATTTAAAACTTTCGCCGTTCCACAAAATGTGGTGTGGGGGTGTGTATGCCGTCTCGCAAGTTATGGACGCTGATATGCTCAGCCGTCCTGGTACTCACGACTTCTCTTTCTCTTCACGGTCAAAGCACGTTCGGCACAGTGGATGGCTCAGTGGTGGATTCCTCGGGAGCTGCCGTTGCCGGGGCGCAAGTCACACTCACCAATACAGGAACTCAGGAAAAGCGCGTCCAGCCCACGGGCGACCAGGGCTTGTACAGCTTCGTGAACGTGACGCCTGGAAATTATCGCCTAGACATTGAGAAGGCAGGATTTAAGCACTTTTCCAGACCCGATGTCGTGGTTCAGGTACAGCAGGACACCCACATTGACGCCACCTTACCGGTCGGTCAAGTCACGGAGACGGTTGAGGTGACGGCTGAGACCCCGTTGCTACAGGTCGAAACTTCGTCTCTGGGTCAAGTCGTTGAGCAGCGCAAGGCGAACGAATTGCCCTTGAACGGCCGCAATATCTTCAACTTGATCACGATCTCTCCCGCCGCGGTTGCGCAGGGCGGATCGGGCGGAACGCCAGTCGGCCAGAATCCCTTCAGCTGGGGCAATTATCAGGTGGGAGGCTCGTTCGGGAACCAGAGCGCCGAGTATCTCGACGGCCAACCTCTTAATATCGGCTACATCAACCTGCCCATTATCATTCCGACACAGGATTCAGTGGGCGAATTCAAGGTTCAGTACAACAACCTGGGACCAGAGTTCGGCAAGTTCTCCGGCGGCATCATGAACTTCAGCACGAAATCCGGCACCAACAGCTTCCACGGAGAGGCTTACGAATTCATCCGCAACAAGATTTTCAACTCGAACGATTACTTTATTAAGCAGAGCCAATTGGACAGCGGCCAGAGCAATACCACCGCTCCATATGTTCAGAATCAGTACGGATTTAACGTCGGCGGTCCGGTCATCAAAGACAAGGTATTCTTTTTCACCAGTTGGGAACAGTTCCGCCAGCGCTTCGGCAACCCCATCACCACGACCATACCGACGGCGGCTTTCGAGGCTGGCAATTTCTCCTCGTTGCTCCCGGCAATTCAGCTCTACGATCCATACACTGTGAATCAGGCCACGGGAGCGCGGTCGCCTTATCCAGGCAACATAATCCCCACGTCCGAGTTCAGCAAAGCGGGCCTGGCACTCTGGAATAAGTACTACGCGCCTGTGCAATCGGCCAACAACTTCGCCGTCGGCAACTACGTGGCGGCCACCAGCGCCGGTGGGAATAACACTCAGTTCGTAGCCCGCGGCGATGTGAACATCACCGACAAAACGCGCATGTTCGCTCGTTTTACTTACTTCGGCTTGCTGGATCTTCCGACCAATCCTTTTAACACTGGATTGTGCAATGACCGTTGCGCTGAGGACTATCACACCAAAGCTCTGGCGCTTGATTTTAACCACGTGTTCAGTCCGAACCTCATCGGCGATTTGAACATTTCAGGAAGCCGCTTCATTTACTTGCGCGCGCCGCTTCTCGCCGGTTACGATCTGACTCAATTGGGATGGCCGTCGAGCTACAACAGCGAAGTTCCTGACAACATGCGGACACCGCCGACGCCCGCCTTCCCGTTTCCCGGCGACGTAGGTAAGAGCCAAGGCAATAGCGCCATTGGCGACCATAATACTCAGTACAACGTCTCGCCGTCTCTGACCTATATCAAGGGCAAACACACGTTCCAGTTCGGCGCGCAATGGGAGTTGGGGCTGGACAATTATTATCAGACCAACATCGCCAGCGGTGCATTTGGTTTCTCAGGAGCTTGGACGGCAAACCTCGCGGCGAATCCCGCAGCAAACACCGGATTCCCGTTTGCTGATTTTCTGCTTGGTTTAGCCCAGCCTGGCCCTGCTTCGTTCGTGAATCAGACAGAAGGTGCGGCTGAAGTTCCTGCACAGACGGCTGGCCGCCAGACCTACCGCGCCTTCTACGGCGCTGACACTTGGAAAGTCAGCACGAAATTGACCTTGAACCTGGGGCTCCGGTATGAGCTTCCAGGAACTTGGTCTGACCGTTACAACCGCTTGAGCTACTGGAGTCCGAACGTTACCAATGCCACGGTCACAGGCTGCAATGGTACCCCTTTATCTCCTTGTATCGGAGACGCTCAACTGGTCGGCAATGGCGTGAACACGAGCAGGAACAACCTACCCTTGGATAAGAAGGAGTTCTCGCCGCGCCTCGGATTTGCTTACAGTTGGGATCAGAAAACTGTGATCCGCGGCGGTTACGGAGTCTTCTGGATCCCGAATTACATCTCTTTCGGCCTCAATCCAGACAACGATGTGATTAATCTGGCGACGACGCCGTTCTTCGCGACGTTGAACCATGGCTTAACGCCGAGTGCTACTCTTGACTCGAGCAACTGCACCCTAGCCGGTCAAAGCTTCGCAACCTTCACTTGCACGACGCCAGGTCCGTTTACAGCTGGAATCTTGCCGCCGCCCGGCCGCACCTCCTATCCAGCCGCGACGCCTAACCTCTCCAGTTTCGTGGCATCCAACGGTGACCCCACGTTGGCGCCGTATACCGACCCGAAATATGGATACGTCCAGCAGTTCAACCTTGATATTCAACGGCAGTTGGGAGCCGGATTCTTTGCGGACGTTGCCTATGCGGGTGCGCACGGTGTCCACCTGCAGCAGTACAACACCAACATCAATCAAATTCCGGATACGTATGTCGCCCAGGCGGCGGCTCAATTTGCTGCTGGCCTGCCCGTGGCGATTGACCAGCCGGTAACGAATCCTTTGGCAACTCCGAATGCTACGCTTAGCACTCCCACTATCCTTGCTGGGCAGCTGCTTCGCCCGTATCCTCAGTACACAGGATTGAGCTTGGCCGGATATGGATGTTGCGGTAGCACCTACAATTCGTTGCAGGCGACCGTGACTCGTCGATTCCAAGGCGGTGGCACGTTGCTGGTGGCATATACGAATTCCAAACTCTTGAGCAACACCGATACCCTCACCAGTTGGCTCGAAGGGTCGGGCGAAACCGGAGGGGTCGGGCAGGTGCAGGACTGGAACAACCTGAACGGTGAGAGGTCGCTCTCTTCTCAGGATGTGTCCCAGCGTCTGGTCATCAGCTATGTGCTGGATCTTCCTTTCGGGCACGGCAAGTATTGGCTCAGCGGTGCCACCGGATTTGAAGACAAAGTTGTATCGGGTTGGGGAATCGACGGCATCACCACCTTCCAGCGTGGTTTCCCGCTCAAGATCACTTGGGCCGGTCCTTCCACTCCTCTGGAAAATGCCGGCTTCGGAATCGGCAACATCCGTCCCGACGTTGTACCCGGGTGCAGCAAGGGAGGCTCCCGCAGCCTTACAGAGTTCTTCAATGTCAATTGCTTCTCAGCGCCGCCGGCGTGGGGTTATGGTACCGAAGCGCGTGTGGATTCCTCACTGCGCGCTCCCGGAATCAACAACTTTGATTTCGCCATATTCAAACGGACGCAGATTACGGAAAGGTTCGGGGTTGAGTTCCGAACCGAATTCTTCAATCTGTTCAATCACCCCCAGTTTGGCGTCCCTGGAACCGGCTTTAACGGTACCTACACGGGCGCGGGGAATAACGGTTTTGGCGAGATCACATCCGACAACGGCGACGCCAACCCCCGTCTGATTCAGTTTGCATTGAAATTTGTTTTCTAAGTTTTCCAAGTGTGGACGGGCTGGGCAAATTGCCCAGCCCTTTTTTTGTTTCATGAATACTGCTTTACGAAACGGCAACGGTTGCAAGGGCATCCGCGCCCGCATTTGGTATTCTGGTCCGTCACCCCCATGAGAAATGTTCCTGCGATCGATTACTCCGAGGCTAAGAAGATCGTCGATCTCATCGTAGAGAGGGCCGCACAGCTGCAGAAATCCGTTGTGGTTGCCGTCGCCGATTCGCACGGCGAACTCATCGCTTTTGCCCGCATGGACGGCGCTCCCATTTCGTCGATCCGCGTTGCCGCCAACAAGGCGTGGACCGCTGCCCGGGAACGTAAACCGACAAAAGAAATTGGAGAAAAGGTGCGCCACCCCGAAAAGGGACACGACATCGCTTACTATGGCGATCCCAGATTCGTGGGTTGGGGCGGTGGCATCCCTATCTGGAAGGACGGCGTCGTTGCCGGGGCAGTCGCTGTCAGCGGCCTCTCGTCAGGCGAGGATATCGAGTTGGCTGCGCTGGCGCTGGAACTCATCGGTGCGCAGGCGCGTCCATAACGCGGCGAGACCCGTCGGCCCGTGTCACGGAGCAGATGGACATTTCCCTGGCGGCTCTACGCAGAGCGCCCGTCGACGCCGACCCAAGCACCCGAAGCAGAGGACAGTTCTACCGCATGTAGGATTCGTTGCACCGCGAGCCCGTCTTCAAAGTTCACGTGAAAGGGTTCTTGCCGGGCCATGGAGTTAAGAAAGTCCGCCAGGGTAGCAATGAAGGGATGCTCGTACCCCAAATCGTGGCCGGGCTTCCAGAAGTTCTTTCCATAGGGATGGTCCACTGCGGTCACGGCTATGCTGCGCCTGCCCTGCAAGGTAATCGGTTCGGCAGCATCAACAAAATCAAGCTGGTTCATCTGGTCGAGAGAGAACGCGAGCATCCCTTTCGAGCCGTTGACTTCAAACGTATTTCGATTCTGGCACCCCACTCCGTAACGACTGGCCTCGAAGGTGCCAATGCTGCCGTTCGCAAAGCGGACCATCAAGAGCGTGGCGTCGTCCACGTCGCGGCCTGGAGCAAAAGTATGCATCATTGCCGACAATTCGCTGATTGGTCCATTGAGGTAAAGCGC
>Ga0187887_10004323_pt1 | contig 10655 bp, 7 predicted proteins | sample June2016WEW_7_10_FD_132977 | JGI IMG/M metagenome (GOLD analysis project Ga0187887, IMG submission 132977) | Peatland microbial communities from SPRUCE experiment site at the Marcell Experimental Forest, Minnesota, USA - June2016WEW_7_10 | ecosystem: Environmental > Terrestrial > Soil > Wetlands... | reverse complement strand
TCCGGCGGCAGAGTGATGTTGACGGCCATCCCCGCTCCTTGCGGTTCCAGCCGCACTTCGACCGTTCCCTTGGGATGCGGCACCGAACCGGAAACGAATTTCAGCTTGTTCAGGTGGGGCCGCACCACGACACGGCTGAAGCCGGGCGCCGCCGAGTCCACCCCCAGCAGCGTGCGGAAGATCTCGATATTCGGGCTGGCGCTCCACGCGTGGCAGTCGGAACGCGACGGGTGGTCCGGCAGGTCGATGGTTTCGGCAAAAGTCGTCAGCCCGCGCGCCAGCATGTCCCGCCAGTCGCCCAATTGATCCAGGTAGCTCTCGCCCGAGCCCACTTTGACCAGCGCCAGGTTCATGTAGAACTTGAAAAACAGCGCTCCCTGCGCCAGTCCCGGCGCGGTCAAGGTGCGCAACATCAGGTCGCGCGCCGGCGTGCCCGTAATCACATCGCACAGGACAGCCATGGTATTGGTGTGTTGCGAGAATTGCCGTCTGGCCGGCGTATCGGCGTACAGGCTCCTGCCGGCATCCCAGTAGAGCCGCTGCGCCGTTTCGCGAAGTTGTTTCTCCCGCGCCTGATAAACCTCGGAGAGCGCGCGCAGACCCTGCGCGGCTTCCAACTCCGCTGCCCAGCGATACGCCTGCAACAGTAACAGGTCGTAAGGCGCCGACGATCCCTCGGCTTCCTGCGGCGGTTCGCCCGAGGGCCATTCCGGCACCCAGTCGAAGTAGCGCCACCAGGGCAGCGGGCCGAGCGAGCCATCCTTCTTCTGGTAGCTTTCGAAAAAGCTCAACACGGCGCGCACACCGGGCAGGATGCGGCGGACGAAGGCAGGGTCGTCCACATACCACCAGTAATCCCGCACCATCCCGATCCACCAAAGAGAGAAGCCCGGTATGTATTGCTCCAGCCGCGTCGGGTAACGGCTCATGGTGCAGGCATCGCCCAGCCGCGAGTCGTTGATCTGGTCGATGGCATTGCGCATCAGGCGCGCGTCGCCGGAATTGAAAATGGAAATCAGGCATTGCACGCGCGCGTCGCCGACGTATTGGAGCTGTTCGTAATACGGGCAGTCCATGTAAGTTTCGTGGGCGCACAGACGCGCGGTGCGCCAGCCCACGTCCAGAATCCGGTTGATTTCGGGAGCTCCGCCGTCGAACTGCGCGCGTCTCTCGAACGGGTAGCTCACGTAGGTCGCGTGAAGATCTTCGATGGTGAGCGGCGAATCCTGCGTCTCCACGTCCAGTTCCAGGTAACGGTACGCACGCCACCACAGAGGGCGAAAAGTGCGGCGGCTACCGCCATCGGGAACAAACCGATCGCGGGCGCCAATGAACTGCTTTCGCTCGATCTCATTGCGGTTGCCCTTTTCGCGGCTGGTGCTTCCCGGTGCGGCCGGCAGGTAGAGCGATTCCGCGTACCCCAGGGTGACCTCCGCGTCCTTCCCGCCGCTCACGGTCAACTCGGGATACGCTGTGGTGAGATAGGTCTGGTCGAGCAGCAGGGTTGCGTGCGTCCGGGCGGGAATCTCGAACGGCCCCGGCAGGGCGGGGAAAGCCGCGGGCTGCGGAATGCCCGTCACGCGCCGGATCTTCTGCAATCGCTCCGGCCGCTCTTCGATGGCCGGAATGGGCCGCTCCACCAGCATCCATCGCGTGTGGACATCGCGGGCTTCGCGTCCGGCCGCCGGGCCAACCACCACCGCGGCCGGCCAGCCGGAGTCTTCAAAATCCCTGCCCTCCCAACCCCATGGGTGTTGCGGGCCTGCCACGCGGTCGCCCGGTCCCACCACGTAATAAGCGTGCAACTCGCGGGCCAGCACTGGCGCGTAGGATTCGTCGCGCGCGCACTTCCAGTTTGTGCCGGTGTTCACGACGGTCTCAGCCGGAGTATCTCCGTCCACCAGGAATCCGGTTTCGAAAGTCACTTGGGCCTCCGGAGCCAAGTCGCCGAAGTTCCACACCACCGCGGCAAACACGTTTCTGCCGGGCTCGAGGTAGGGCGCCGCGTCCACCGTTTCGTATCGCCAGTGGAACAGGTCGCCGCGCGCAGGCCCCCAAGCTACCCGGCGCCCGTTGACGAACAGTTGATAGCGGTTGTCGCCGCTGACATGGACCACGAAGCGCTCCGGCTTGGCCGGCAGTTCGAAGGTCCGGCGGAAATGATAGACACCGTAATCTGTGGCGGGAGCGCCCGGCACGGCGATCCAACTCGCGCGCCACTGACGGCGGATCGGATCCGGCTGGCCTGGCGCGGCGGCGCTCTCCCGCGGCGGTGCGCCGGAAAGGGGTGCGGATGCAACCAGCGCGGTGGCGCCGGTTTCCAGCAGAAAACGCCGGCGCGTAGATCGGTATCGGCGGAAGGATGGCGAGTTTGGCATGCGTTAGAAACGCTAGCGCGCCGCACGCATCGAGTCAATAGCGCCGCTCCCGGCCTATGCGATCTGCAGGCGATTGAACACGGGGACTTTGGCAAAGTCCAAGATGAATGCAAACGCCGCTGCCGCCACGAGTGTCCCTCCCACCACCAGTACAGGAAGAGGACTCATAGCGATTCCGCAAATCGCCAGCACTGAGGCGATCGACAGATCGACTACAGACGACCCGATGAGCCAACGGCTGGGACGACAGGATCCCATGCGCCGGCGTTCACGATTCGTATAGGTGGTTGCCTGATTGCCGAATACGATAACCACGAAGGCGAGCGTTCTCAGCGTTTCGATTCCAAAGCCCAGGCGGAATTTGCCGAGGGCCAGGACAGCAGCGCAAAACACCAGCTCGGAGAACCCAATGAAGACACCCGCGATCGTCAGTGCGCCGATCCGCCATGCATTGGGCGCCGGGGATGGCCGCACATTGTCCGTCGTGAGAGACATGCCGAGAAGGTCGCCGGTAAGCATGATAATAACCATCAACATGGGAGTCAGGATCGCGTGTCCGGTCATGAGCAGACCTACCGCCAGGAAGAGCACCTGCACGATTTTCTTATTTACCGAGTTCAGTGCATAAGTCAGGATGCGCTGGAACGTCATTCGGCCTTCTTTTACCGAAGCGACGATGCCGCCAAGTCCGGGCTTGGTCAGCACGATGCCGGCGGCCGACTTGGCGACATCGGTCGCAGTTGACACCGCGATACCCATCTGCGCCTGGCGTAGCGCCGGCGCGTCGTTGGCGCCGTCGCCGCACATACCAACAGTGTGGCCGCTCTTCTGGAACGACTTGACGAGGTTGTATTTTCCCTCGGGGAGGACGCCGGCGAAGACAGCGAAATCCTGTGGCCGCACGCCGTCGGGGATCGGTCCGGGCGGACAGACGGCGCCCTCGAGACCTACCGCGCGAGCTACGATCGCTGCCGTTGCCGGAGCATCGCCCGTCACCATTACGGTGCGGACGCCCAGCGCGCGCAATTCCGTAATGAGCGCCGCCGAATCCGTTCGAGGCGGATCGCTGAGAGCGATGAGACCCGCGAGTTTCACCGCATCTGGCGGACCCACCGCGACGGCCAGCACGCGGAAGCCCTGTGCCTCAAGTTCGCCGGCCGTCTTCGATGCATCGGGCGCCGATTGGGTAAGGCCGGTGACTGCGGCAGAGGCTCCCTTGACGACACGCACCGAGGCGCCGCCCGGATCGGTAGCAGTCGCCTCCGACATCTTCGTCGCAGGATCGAAGGGAACGAACTTGATCAGTTGCGGCAGATCGGAGGCCGTTTTCTTGGCGGCGGCGGTCCGGATGGCCGCATCTACCGGATCTTGCCCGCCATCCGAACTTGCCAAAGCAGCCAGCCCCAACACGTGGGGCTCGTCGAAGCCGGACATGGCATGAACGGCGGTTACGGTCAGCTCGTTTTGCGTCAACGTGCCGGTCTTATCGGCGCACAGCACGTCGATGCTAGCCGCTTCATCTACAGCGGAGAGGCGCGTTGGAAGGACACCCAGCTTTGCCAGAGCCCGCGCGCCAAGTGCCGCCGCAAGGGTAAAGGTGGCTGGCAGCGCCACTGGGATCGACGCCAGAATCGCTGTGAGCACCAAGGGAACGATCTCATCCAATGGCAGCTTGATAGCGTGGGCATACCCGACCAAGATCACGATGAGGACGCCATTGAAAATGGCGAGATTGCGCACCACGCGCAGGACGGCCTTCTGCTGGGAACTTTCGACATGCGCGGTGCGAACCAGTTCCGCGGTGCGTCCGAACTTTGTGCGCGCTCCGGTAGCCGTAACCTCCGCAACCGCTTCACCGCGCCGCACCAGCGCTCCGGCGTAGGTCTCGAACCCGGCGCCAGCTTCGATTGGGACCGATTCGCCGGTGAGCATGGACTGGTCGAGCAGCACGGATCCCTCAGTCAGACGCACATCGGCGGCAACCACGGCGCCGAGCGACAGCTTCACGATATCGCCCGGCACGAGTCCGGTAGCGGGCACGGTCGCCCAGACATTATCGCGGCGGACCGACGCGTTCAGCGCGAGGCGCGACTTCAGGGCGGCGAGAGTCGCCTGAGCGCGCCCTTCCTGGAAAAACCCAAGAGCGGCGTTGAAGGCCAGCAGGACCGCGATGATCGCAGCCTCGACGTACTTGCCGAGGACGACCTCGAGCACGATGGCAGCCTCCAGCATCCATGGAACCGGCGCCCAGAACTGGGTCAGCGCCCGGCGCAATGGATGCACGGACGTGTCGGGCACTGCGTTTGGACCGAACTTCTCAAGCCGGCGGCGGGCCTCCTCGGTTGTGAGGCCTGTCGGGAGCGGCACGTTATTAGCGGCGGCCATAATTCAAATCTTACTTCGTTAGCAGCTTGCGGGAAGAGTTCAATTCCAGTCGGGGCTGCGCAGTCTCCGATGAAAGCAGTTGCCATGGAGTCCTTTGCTTCATTTTCCCGATTTCTCCTTCCACTTCTTTGGCCCCTTCGGCATAGAACTTTTCTTCATCGGGGGCAAGCTCGCGGAGCAATCTCAGAAACTCTCCAGCGTGTACACGTTCTTCGTCCGCTATGTCCTTGAGCACTTCCACTGCGAGCTTGTTGTCGGTTGACTCGGCAAGCTGCATGTACAACTGAACCGCTTCGTACTCTGCGGCCACCATGAAACGAATTGCTCTGATGAGCTCCTCGTCCCCGAGCTTTCTGTCATTTGCTAACCCTGAAAAGGGCGATCCGAACACTGGCATCTCAAATTCTCCTTAGTTGTCGCGGTAGGACATGCGGAGATGCACTGTTAATCTTGTCACTGCTCTTCATTTGTCCTCCTAGATGGCACGGTTTTGAATTTCCGAGATTCGGCCCGTCACACCTTTGCTTCTGGCGGGTCGGCAACTCCTCCCGCCGGCACGAAATCCGGTACGTCAAGGCGCGCCACGCCAATTCGCTTGTCGGCCATCCCATAATAGACGTCGAAGCGGTTTGGTAAGCCAAGATCGTCGCGCCGATCGATGCCGGTGGGGAACACGACGTTGGCGACGGCCCCGCGGCGTTCCTGCGGCAGCAGCGGCGTCAACACCGGCTCGACCGAACGATAGCGGATCACCTGCGGATGCTCCTTCGAGAGCACCATCACCCCGGCCGAGTAACACAGTTGGTGGCCGGCGCTGCCCGGTTCCGTAACCTCGCTCACGCCGTGATAGACGATCAGCCAGTGGCCGCGCCGGGTTAGGATGGGCGGAGTGCCGCCGCCGATTTTGAGCCGCTCCCAGGGCGACACGGGAGTCGCGAGCCTGTGATGACAGGCAAAATGCCCGAGGTGATATGGTTCACTGCCATCGAGCACCATGGGTGAGTAGGAAATCCAGATGCTTTCCCGATCGAGATCCACCTCGCGGGTCGCCGGGTGGCAGGCGGTTTCCTCCGGACGAGTGCCGGGAAAAAGCGGCCGGTGCAGCATCGCCAGCTCCGGTTGCCCGGAGGGATTCGGAATGGCAATCGGGAAGACGCTGGCATCTTTGTCATCCACGTCGCCGATTTCGGTGCCGTGATACAGGCCAAAAGTCGCGAGCCCCAGACGCTGCCAGTGGAAAAGGTCCCGCGATTGGGCCAGGGCGATGCGTGGGCCTTGGGACGAGAATGCCGTGTAAGTCATCATGTAGCGCTGGAGCGGTTCCACGAACGTAATGCGAGGATCCTCGCAGCCACCGCCGCCATCGGGGCGCCGCTCATAATCCGCCTCCGGCTCCAATGCGATGCCAAGCCGCTCGACGCCTACGGGATCGCCGGCAGCATTGAACCGCACTCTTGCAATGCCGATACGCGAGTAATTCCCTTGCGCGACCAGCCGTGGGAACAGATACAGATTGCCATCGGGACCACGAGCGGCGGCTGGATTCAGGACGCCTTCGACCTCCTGGGAATTGCCCGGCTCCGGCTCCATCACCAGCCCCAGCCGCTGCAATTCAAATGAGCTCATCGAATCCCCGATCGCCGTTTAAACAAGCGATGATGGCTTCGGTGACCGGTTTCGTCTCACTCGGACCTCGAACCGGGATGGAAACCACACCCGCCTGTTCAGCCGGATAGTCGTTCCCGCCGGCGAACAAGGCGTCACCGATGAAAATCATCTCGCTCAGTGAAATGCCCAGGATGTCTCGCAGCTTTCCGATTCCGTAGGCTTTGTCAATGCCAGGTTTGGTGACATCGATGGATGTCGCGCCCCCCATGCGAACAGAGAACTCGGGAATCAAAGTGTCAAGAATGGCTTTGATCTTCTTCCGCTTGGTGTAATCGGGGTCCCATTTATTCTTTTCTTCCAAGGGGGCCTGCTGTCCTAACGCGGAGAAAGTGATTTGGCTTCCCCGGTCTTCAATTTCGTCTCCCCAGACTTTTTCGACCGTGAAGCCCGCGATTCCGAGCGCCCTCTCTAGGGAGTTGGTTATTTTCTTCTTTTCATCCGCTGTGAAATCTTCCGAATAGAGTTTTGTCCAATCCCCTTTGTATTGGAAAAACTTTGTTCCACATGTAGGAAGAATGGATAGATTCACGAGGCGTTCGTCATGGGGAAGATGGGAGAGTACTTGCTTTTCGAACTGGGGCCAATCGCCTCCGGAAATGATGGCTACTTTGACGACACCGAGAAGGTTGTGCAGGCGCGCCGACATTTCAGCGTCAAGAGGCGATTTACTTTCGGCAAGCGTGCCGTCGAGATCGAAGACAATTAGCTTTTTCACTGTTCTGCCACCGGTAACGCAATTTCCAGCACGCTTACCTCGCCGCGCGGCTGAAAAGCACACGCTCCGACCACCGCGGGCAAGAGCCACACGGCGCCTTTTCCGACGGCATAAGTGGCGCCGCCGCACTCGACCTGCCCCGCACCTTCAATGCAGACCAGCACACTCGGCACACCTGCGGTACCGACTGTAAACGGCGATTGTCCACGCAGGCGCCACAGCCAGAACTGTTCACAGTGAAAGAGCCGCTCGCGTTCCACAGGCGCCATCGCCTCAACCACCGGCGCCACCAAACCGGAAGCCGCGGCAAAATCAATGCAGGCAAGCGCCCGATCGACTTGGAGTGCCCGCGGTTGGCCGGTCTTGGCGTCAACATGGCCCCAGTCGTATAGGCGAAACGTCACGTCGCTATTCTGCTGAACCTCGAACACCACGATGCCGCCACCCAGAGAGTGAACCGTCCCAGCCGGTATGAAGACGCCGTCGCCGGGTTTCGGAGTAATGCATACGAGTTGGTCCGCCATCGTGCCGCTTGTAAGTGCCCGCAGCAAATCGTCTGCGGTGGTCCCTGGCTTGAGACCCGCATAGACGCGGCTTTCCGGTCCGGCTTCCAGGACGACCCAAGCTTCGGTCTTTCCGGTCTCCCCTGCCGGCAGCAGGTCCTTATGCGCGTCCGAGGGATGCACCTGGACCGAAAGCATTTCCCTTGCGTCCAGGAACTTCAGCAGCAGCGGAAATCGGCGGAATCGCCCGGCCAGCTTTCCCATTATCTGTTCCGGAAACTGCGCCAGCAGTTGAGAGACGGTCTGCCCTTTGAGAGGTCCATCGGCAACACGGCTGGGATAGTCTTCCCGGTCACTCAGTACCCACGCTTCGCCGATAGGGCCGTCGCCAGGCAGCGGGGCCGTGAGCAGGCCGGCTAAACGCCGCCCGCCCCAGAGCCGATACTGATAGATGGGCTCGAATCGTAGGGGATATAGAAGGATTTGACTGTTACTCGCTGGATCCATCCACGTCTTCCGATCATCCACGAATGGGACCAAGTTTCACGATGGTATTCATTCTGTCTTAGTTATGCCCCAGGTCTCGCGAATTGCGGAGTATTTTCCATCGCGGCACTGTATTCGCCACGGCGCGCAGCCCGGTTGCAGCTTGCTCGATGATACAGCGCTCGCTGCGCCGGCAACGCGTGGGTATCGTCGCCTTGCCAAGTCTCCAGAGCCGGTTGCTGGATGGCGCGGGCAAACGAAAACGCCAACGCCCAAGGTAGACGCGACTTGAATCTGACATTCATAGCATTCAAACGGGCCGAAGCCAGTTCAGCGGATTGGCCACCCGATAAGAACGCAATCCCCGGAACGGCAGCGGGGACGGATCGCAAGAGACACCTGACGGTGGCGTCGGCCACTTCGTCCACCGTTTCTTGCTTGGGGCAGGTCAATCCCGGAAGCACCATGTTGGGTTTCAGGATCATACCCTCCAGCATTACCCGTTGTGTGTAAAGCTGGTCGAAAACCGTTCGCAGCACTTCCTCCGTAACCTCGCTGCACCGGTCCAGGGTATGATCGCCGTCCATGAGCACTTCCGGCTCGACGATGGGGACCAGTCCGGCTTCCTGGCACAAAGCGGCATAGCGAGCCAACGCCTGCGCGTTGGCCTCGATGGAAGCCCGGCTGGGAATACCATCGCCCACGACAATCACCGCGCGCCACTTGGCAAAACGCGCGCCCATTTGAGAGTATTCAGCCAGGCGGTCGCGCAATCCGTCCAGACCTTCGGTGATCTTCTCTCCGGGATGACCTGCCAGGTCTTTTGCGCCGGTGTCAACTTTGATGCCGGGAATGATTCCCATATCGGCGATGGCTTTGACAAAGGGAGTGCCATCCTTCTTCTGTTGGCGGATTGTCTCGTCGAAGAGGATGGCACCACTAATGGACTCCCCTAGGCCGGGCGTAGTCACAATCATCTCCCGGTAGGCGCGCCGCATCTCTTCAGTCTGGGGAATCCCCAGCTTTGCAAATCGTCTGTTGCAGGTTGGATTGCTTTCATCCATTGCCAACAGGCCCTTATCGCCGGCGACCAAAGTCGTCGCGGTGTCTCTAAGCTGTTGTGGATTCATATGGGGTTGCTCCATTTCCGGTTCCGAATTTCCGGCAGGAACCCTGGGCCGGAAGAGCGGCAGCGTTAGCCAGAACCGTGGGCCTCCGCCTTATTTTCGGATCCCGCGCCCGAACTTAAGCGTCGCTCAGGGAATAAGCAGACTTGTGTTCGGTTTCATGCAGCCAATACGGCGGCCGGCCGTAGTGAAAGTATAGCCGGTTTTCATACTCTCGAGTGATCGGCGTCGAGTCCGCGTATTCCGGGCCCTCCTGGATGGCTTCCCGGGAGAGGCCGACGTAGACTTTGGAATCTGCCCAGCTTACCCGTTCAATCCATGCGGGTGAAACCAGTACCCTTTTGCCCGGCCACCAATTCCGCGTTGCGACCTCGATATAGCGGATGGCCCAAGCTTCATCGTCTACGATAAACCCGTCCAGATGACCGATTTCACCGTCAGACGCCTCAATGTAATAGCCTGTGACGGCCTCGGCGCTGCGCAAATGCGAATCCGCCGACTCTCTGCGGACCCTGTCGGCCAGCGCTTCCGTATAGGCAGTCGCTGGAACAGCCAGGCCTGCCGGATAGAACGCCGGGCCCCACAGATACGGGCCACCCCAATAATTGGGATACCCGTAATAACCGAGGTACGCGGTTTCGTGCTGCCGGGAGACGGGCTCGTGCGTGTTGATGTCAGGGCTATGTTCGACCTGCGTTTTCGTCAGCGCCACATCCAATCGCTTGGCTTGCCAGTCTGTATTAATTATGGAAATCGGTGAGATCAACACTCGCCGGCCGCCAAGCCATCCCCCGGTGTCCACCGTGAGGTAGCGGATGGCCCACGTCTCATCGTCGAAATAGAAATCGTCTACCGTTCCAAGCTCGCCGTCGGTAGCTCGGATCACAAAACCCTTCAAGTGCATTGTATTCGTTAACATTGACTTTTGCCCTTCTGCGCAGATGTTGACTCCGGTTTCGCTGTCGGCCGCCCACACATCGGCGGCTCTATTTTACAGCGGCTCCCGCCATTTCGGCCGTGTGCAGTGTTACAGTGATAGGCCGTGTGCCCTCGATAATGTTCTTGGCTTTTTCGACTTCTGCTATAGTGCCGTGCACTAATAACAAGTATTTGTCCGTCTTCAGGGCTAGTTCGTACTTAATGACACTGTCCTTCGGAATGCCCATGCCATAAAGCCCCGCACCGATGGCGCTCAAACCTCCAACTAACGCGGCGCCTTCCAGTGCTCCCACGATCCAGGCCACTACGGGACCCGCCACGAGCACGGGACCGATACCCGGAATGGCAAAGAACGCCGACCCGAACAGCAATCCCCAAAAGCCTCCCCAAAACGCGCCGGTCTTGCCCCAATACTTCATCCGGTCGCCGGTATTGTAGTAACCCACCACGTGTT
>Ga0187887_10004321_pt1 | contig 10660 bp, 10 predicted proteins | sample June2016WEW_7_10_FD_132977 | JGI IMG/M metagenome (GOLD analysis project Ga0187887, IMG submission 132977) | Peatland microbial communities from SPRUCE experiment site at the Marcell Experimental Forest, Minnesota, USA - June2016WEW_7_10 | ecosystem: Environmental > Terrestrial > Soil >... | reverse complement strand
GTCAGCCCGCTCTCGCGCAAATGCCGGATGCTCAGCGCATCATGCCGTTTTGCCAGCCGCATCCCGGCTGTGTCCCGCACCAGTTCGCAATGGAAATAATCGGGAGCGGTATCATCCAGCGCGCGCATCAACAGCAGTTGCCGTGCCGTCGACTTCAGTAAATCCGCGCCCCGCACTACTTCCGTGATCCGCATCGCCGCATCGTCAACCACGACCGCCAGTTGGTAAGCGGGAACATCGTCGCGCCGCCAAACCAGAAAATCCCCGAAGTCGCGGCCCGCAACGTAGCGCTGGCGCCCGAGATTCAAGTCCACAAACTCAATCGGCTCGCCGTCCGGGACGCGAAACCGCCAGTTCACCCCCGCGGCCTCGGCGCAGTCAACATGCTTGCGCTCGCGACAAGTCCCCGGATAAACCGGCTCATCGTCGGCGTCATTCGGAGCACTCGCCGCCCGCGCCAGATCCTTGCGCGAACAAATGCACGGATACAGAAATCCGCCCTCCCGCAACCGCCGCCAAGCCTCCAGATAGTGCGCCCCGCGCTCACTTTGTACGTAGGGGCCATAGGGGCCCCCGCAGTCCGGCCCCTCGGTCCAGCGAATTCCGAGCCAGCGCAAGTCTTCCATCATGGCGCGGGCAAATTCCGCGCGCGAGCGCTGCGGATCCAGATCCTCATTCCGCAATATCAAAGTTCCCTGCCTGGCGATCGCGCGTTGCGCCGCAATCCAGAAAGTGCGCGCATGACCAATATGCAAGAGCCCCGTCGGCGACGGCGCGAGGCGTCCGCGATAAGAGACATAAGAAGCAGAAGACGGACTCAACGAAACTTGCGGCACCAGAACATTCTAGCGGCCAGCACCGCAGGCCACTGGCGGTGTGCTTCCCGCCACACGGCGTGTAAGGCGGCGCACACGGCTCCCCGCTTGGTTCGCCCATAAGTTGCGTTCTATCAACGCCCGCCCGGTTGGCGAGTCGCCTGCGATATCAGTTCCGACTGCGCCAGCCGCAGAGGGGGTGACAAAATGTCAACGACGTGGAAATCCAGCAATCAGAAATCCGTTAGCCGCGAGTCGGCTAACCAGGCAACGAACAACACAGTCTCCGGGACGACGCTCTCATCTTCGTCTTCATCCTGGTCGCGCCAGCAGAAGCTGGCGATGGTAGCAAGCTTTGCGATTCTCGCCGCGCTGCTCGCCGTGAGCGCGTGTTCCAAGCAATCCCCAAAACCGGCGCTGGTCGGCGTGTCCAGCCCTACGGGAAATTCAGCAGCGCCCGCCGCTGTGGCAACGCTGACCACCAGCCCAACTCCCGCAACCGTTGCGGCCTCAACTACGCACGCCAAGAAGACGCCTGGAAAGCGTCCCGCGAACGTCACTTACAGCGATGCCAACTACGGGGTTTCGTTTCTCTATCCGCGTAAAGCGCGGCTGACTTCTGGCGACAAAACACAGCCCGAGTTTGCCGCCGTGGGCGATGTGCCCATGAACTTCGCTGAGCCGGGGGGAGTCGCCGTCGCAACCGTCGCGCTGCCCGACTCTTCCTATCCCGGCACCGACTTCGCCTCCGCCTTCTTCAATGTGAACGTCAATCGCAGTGCCTCCGAACAGGAGTGCTCGCACTTCGCTTTCGTCGACACGCGCAACACCGATGGCGAACCGGTCGACGCCGAGAAAGTCAAAATCGGAGCGTCCGACATGCTGACCACTTCCACTTTCTCCGCCAGCGCCATTAAGCAACTCGAAACGCAGTACTATCACCACTACGAAAATGGAGCGTGCTACGAATACGTCCTCGGCCTCGGCACCGAAGGATTTGCCACCGAAGGCGGTGTGCAGCACGTCGACCGCGATGCGGTTTTTGCCAAACTGGAAAAGATTCTGGCAAGCGTAAAAATCAATCCAGCGGTGCAGGAAAATGCCGCCGAACCAGCAGCTACCACTATGAGCGGTGGCAAGTAGTCAGGCAAAAGGGTGATAAGCTCGCGTAGGGACGGCCTCGGCCGTCCCGGGCGAGCGCAGGCTCGCCCCGAGGTTTCGTCCGAACTCTACCGAGCCGGGCTCGCAGGTCCTTCGCCCAAACTCACCCCCAAAGCACCCGCGAATCTGGCCGATCGCCGATCTTAGCGCAAATCGCGTACAATCCCATCGGAGCAATTCGGAATCATGAGGAGAATGGAATGACTCAGAAAGTGATTGAAGTAGTCGGCACTTCAAAAGAAAGTTTTGCCAAGGCGGCCGAAGAGGCGGTAAGAGAAGCGGCGAAGACGGTTCGCGGCATCAAGTGGGCGCACGTGGATTCGCTCGACATGGCGCTCGACGGGAAAAAAGTTTTGCAATATCGCGCCACCACCAAAATCTATTTCGACGTCGAACACTAGCCAACGTCGTTGGTCGTTGGCAAGACCTTTCAGTGCCGGCAAATCGCGAACGACTAACGACCAGCGACAAACGGTGTTCCCGCTCGGCATTGCAAAGAGGTTAGAGGGAACTTTGCTGGCAGGATTCGACGCCTCGGCTCGCCGCCGGTCGCGCTGCGCTTTTCTTGCATCCGAGTCGAGTCGCGCCACATCTCAAATGTGACTTGACTCTGGAAGGCCGCGGGGGAGTTTTGTTGCCACGCGCGGGAAGCTTGCTCTTTCCAGAAAAACTCACACAAAGGACATTAGACTTTGATGCCAAGAATCATTTTGCCAGGAACCACGCAACGAGCCGCTGTAGTTTTCGCCATCGCTCTGCTCGCGAGTTTGCCGGCGCTGGCCCAGACTTCCACCTGGGATATTGACCCCGCGCACTCGACCGCTCAGTTTACCGTTCGTCACCTCGGGATTTCGAATGTAACTGGCAGTTTTACCAAGGTGACGGGGAGCATCGTTCTGAACGAAAAAGATATTACGCAGTCGCAAGTGTCGGCCACCATCGATGTCAACTCGGTCGATACCCGGGTTGAGATGCGCGACAAAGACCTGCGCAGCCCGAATTTCTTTGACGTGGAAAAGTATCCCACCATGGAATTCAAGTCCAAACGGATCGCCAGCAGCGGCGGCAGACTGCAAGTGATCGGCGACCTGACCATCCACGGTACTACGCACGAGGTCACGTTAGACGTCGACGGCCCGACTCCGGCAATCACCGACCCATGGGGTAATTCGCGCCGCGGAATTTCCGCCACGACGGCGATCAACCGAAAAGATTTCAATCTCCTCTACAACAAGCTTCTCGGCACCGGCGAGGCTGCCATCGGCGATAACGTAAAGATTCAGATTGACGCGGAAATGGTGAAGAAGAAGTAACGTGACTGAGACATTGAATCATTGAGGCATTGAGTCATTGAAAACCAGCTCGACGTTTCAATGATTCAATGCCTCAATGCTTTAATGACTCAATGTCTCGTATACAACTTTTGCGTTCCAAGAAACTGGGCAGCCTGGCCTGGCTGCTGCATGCCTTCTCGACGCGGCCGGGCGGCGTTTCGCGAGTCTACGGTGGGAATGCGTTGAATCTTGGGTTCACGCAACAAGACTCGCGCGCGGCTGTTGAACAAAACCGCAAGATCTTCCTGAAGCAACTCGGCGTCGCTACTGGACGCCGCACCTGGCCGCTGGTTGCCCTGCGTCAGATTCATTCGGATTTGATTCATTGCGTCGAAGGAATTCCGCAAACGCCTCTCGCTGGAGACGGGCTCATCACCGATACACCAGAGTTGCTCCTGGCGGTGCAGACTGCCGATTGCTTTCCCATCATTTTGGCGGACCGGAAACGCCGGGCAGTCGGCGTGTTTCACGCGGGCTGGCGCGGAACGATAAAGCGGATTGCAGAAAAAGGAGTCGGCGAGATGCGAAGACATTTCCGGAGCGATCCGCGGAACCTCGTGGCTGCGATCGGGCCAGGGGTCGAGGGCTGCTGCTACGAAGTGGGAGAAGAGGTACGCACCAGGTTTGTCGCTCAATTTGCCTACGGCAGCAGCCTGTTCCGCGAGGTGAAGGAATCGGATCCGGTGCGGGAGAAATATCCGTTGCTGTTTCTAACTGCGCGCGCTCCCGGACACAGCGAGTTGCCGGTGAAGCTGTTTCTCGATCTGGCAGAAGCGAACCGCCGCCAACTGCTCGATGCCGGCCTGCTGGCAAAGAACATCGATAAAATCGGCCCGTGCACGGCGTGTCATAGCAATATGCTATTCAGCTTCCGCGCAGACAAGGGCGTGACGGGGAGAATGATGGCAGTAGCGGGAATCAAGCCGAGATAAACAAGATCGAGTGATCGGCTCATCGGGTGATCGGGTGATCGAACGTCAAAGGCTCTTGAACTTAGATCACCCGATGACCCGATCACCCGATCTCCTCACGCCAGATCGAAGAGCAGCACTTCCGCGTCTTTCGTTCCTCTGAGCGTCAGGTTTCTCTCGTCGCTGATGGCCGCGCCATCTCCCTGGTGCAGCTTGTGGCCGTTCAATTCGACTTCGCCCTTTGCCACCTGGAGCCATGCGTAACGCTTGGCGCCTAGCGAATGCGTTACCTCTTCTCCGGGCGCTAGCAAAGTTACGAACAGCTTCGCGTCCTGATTGATCTTTACCGAACCCTCGGCGCCGTCATTCGATGCAATCAGCCGCAACTTGCCGCGCTTCTCCGTTTCGGCGAAACTCTTCTGCTCGTAGCCGGGCTCGTATCCCTGTCGGTTGGGGAGAATCCAGATCTGCAGCAGATGCACGGATTCGGTCGCAGACGGATTCGTCTCGCTGTGCCGGATGCCGCGCCCGGCGGTCATGCGCTGCCCGTCGCCCGGCAGAATCACCGAGCCGGTGCCGAGACTGTCTTTGTGCTCGAGCTTGCCCGACAGGACATAGGTGATGATCTCCATGTCGCGATGTGGATGCGCCGGGAATCCTCCATTGGGCGCAACCCAATCTTCATTGATCACACGCAGCGAACGGAAACCCATCCACTTGGGATCGGAGTAGTCGCTAAAACTAAAGGTGTGGCGCGTCTTCAGCCAGCCGTGGTCGCCACCACCGCGCTCCTGGCCAGGTCGAATGGTGATCATAGGCGTCTCCTCGTCAGTCATAGAATATTAGTCGTTGTAACGACTATTTCCAGACCGTTTAGATGTAAATGCAGCGGGAAGGATTCAGAGGCTAGAAGACTCACGGAGGGGCGGGTGCCCTCACCTGCCCAGCCGAGCGAAAGCTCGGCAGCAGCTTGGCCCTGTCCGCCGCCAAAGCTGCTATCCTTCCCGAGCCACTATGCCTTATCGCGTAATTTCGTTCACCATGGCGCAAGTGCGGCAAGGAGCGCTCAACTTCCAACGCCAACTCAGCGCGATACTGCGTGAACATCCCGAAATCAAGGTCTATTCGGTTAGCCCGTTCGACCTCGACGAACGTCGCCGCGCCAAAGAGCGATTTGGCGGGGACGTAGTCTACTTTCTCAACGACGCGGCCTGTCAGGAATGCGAACGGCTGGGCATCGCCCTGCAATTCCTGGCGGAAATCTCGGAGGAAGAATTGCCGCGCCGGCGAACCCTGGTCATCGGCCTGCCCGAGCGTGCCCCTCATACCGGGTAAGCGGCTTACCCGACCATCAGTCTTTCTTCTGTTTTTTTTGTGTATCGGACTTGGGCTTCTCGTCCTTCTTGGTATCTTTGGTTCCCTTCGAGTCCTTGGATTCTTTCGCTTCTTTCGACCCGCTGTCACCTTCGGAAGAAGCGGACGAGGAAGACGCCCCTTTCTTGGCGTAGTCGGTCACATACCAGCCCGAGCCCTTGAACTGCACCGCGGGAGCGGAAATCACCTGTTCAAGGACGCCTCCGCATTCGGGACACTTCCTCGGATGCCTGTCGGAAAACTTACGGATTTCTTCAAAACGGTGGCCGCACTTTTTGCAGAGGTATTCGTAGTTGGGCATGGGTCAGATTGATTCTAGAGGCGCGGATTCGTCGGCGTCAATTTCAGGTCTACTCAAGGCGTCATTAGGAAGAGATTTCCTTCGTGCGCCTTCGTGTCCTTGGTGGTTAAACCAATTCTTAGCGCTTCAACAAATCCACGGGCTCGCGGACATCGTGCACGCGAAAGTACTTTGCCAGGGCGGGATATCTCGCAGCCACGGCTTCGTACATGGCATACGCTACATTGCGATAGGAGGTGTGTCCGGCGGGCGTGGTGCGCAACTCGGAGATGTACACGGCCTCGGCGAAGTCCATCTTGAACAGCGTGCGCTTACGGAACGCGAGTGGGATGGCATACTGCGCGTTCTGCGCGGCTTCCTCATCCTCGGCTCCGGAAAGCCTCTCCACCGTCGCTTCCGCGCGCTTCATCGCCGATTCGTAATCGGAGCGCACTCCGGCGGCCTCGACTTCGGGTGGAGTGTCGAAGCGGTGAGCAGTCGTGAAATCCTGCATGATTTGAATGCAGCGGCGATGGCGGTGCATGTCGCGGAAGCCGCCGATATCCATGAGAATGTCGAAGCGGAATTGCTGTCCGGCGGAGAAGGGACGCAGCAGTTCATCGTGCTTGCCGCGATGGCGCAGGCCGAGGTCGATGATTTCGTGGCGCTGCGACGCGCCAGCCGCTTCGATGGTCCTGCGAAGTTGACGGTAGGAATAATGACAATGTCCGTAGAGGAGCGTGGTGGCGAGGTCGAGCTCGAGCGGATCGGTATCCACCAAATCGTCGTCAATTAAATCGACTAGCGGTGCGGGTTCGATGGCAGCACCTTGCATCAGGTCAGCGGCGGCCTGCTGCAGTTCGCGACGCGTCTCGATTTCATAGGGATTCGGGTCGGCGTACTTGACCAGGGTGGGCGCGACCCGCACTTCGCGCAGGAGTTCGCGTTCGGCCCGATCGGCGACTTCGGGCGACACCGCGCGGATCTCGGCCACCAGGGCGCGCAGCGATTCCTCGTTCGCGTTGTAGGCGGGAGAAACGGCGGCTTGTTTCAACCGCGCTCCCAGATCGCGGACCTCTTTATGCGGTTGCGAGAGCAGGTGCGCGACTTGGGTTTCGAGGGTGCGGGCGTTGACGATCTCGCCGAGCGAAGTGTTGGTCGCGAGCGGCAACAGGTAGCGCGAGATGTCGAAGGCGCGGGCGCGCAGGGTGCGCTCGTAAGCGTCCGGTTTCATTTCGGCGGGCCGCGGCGTGATGCTGGCCAGGTATTCGAATGTACGCTGCGAAACTTTTTCGTAGGTCGTGAACAGGGACTCGATGGTTTCCCGGTAAAGAGTCTGCGAGGAGGCGTCGGCGAAAACGGGCGTGTAGTAGCCGCTCTTGCGGAAATCCTGGTAGCGCGTAGAGCGCTCCTGGCCGTCCCAGCGCTGCTCGTCGGCGACCACGATGGCGGCGAGGATGGAGAGGCGTTCGATGGCGAGCGCGATGTGGGCCAGGTCGGCGATAGAGCGGTGCCCGTACTGGAAGTAGAAGGTGTTCAGGAACTTCTCGGCCTTCTGCGCGGTGATCTCTTTCAGCGACTCCTTCATGGAGAGCGCTGAGCGCGAGTACTTGGCCATGGCGTAAGCCTGGATCTCGGGCTCGACACCGTAGACGGCGAAGACCTCGACGGAGGGTTCGGGGACGGTGGTGGTGGGCGGGGTCGCGGGCTCGGTGGCAATGACTTGGGACATGGGAGTGCAGAAATCTTAATCGTCCGGTGCGGCGAGCGCAACCATTTACAAAATGGAGAAGTGTTTCACGTGAAACACTTTGTCGGGGTATTTTTATGCGTACCCATATGTACATACAATACTGATAGTCGTAAGTTATTGATAATGCTTGGGGTCGACTGTGGTTAAAAAGCCACAGACGGGTACTTGTTACACTGTAATTATTACGTTAATGGTTATTTGCTGTGGTGCGAGCTGGAGCTTCCACCACCAAGCGCACCAAGGTACACGAAGGAGAAGCGGGCCAACCTGGCACCAACATGCTGTGCGGCGAGGCCACTTCTCGAAAAGCGCGAGAAGTGGCGCACCCGGCTGGATGCTTCCACCACCAAAGGCGCGAAGGAGAAGCGCGGAACTATCATTGTGGCTATGACTGGGACTTCGGCTTCCCGCCGGATTGATTTGCTTCGGGCCGCGTCGCCTGAACACATCGAGGAGGTTCGCGGGCTCTTTGTGGAATATGGCAGGTCCCTGGGCTTCAGTTTGTGCTTCCAGAGTTTCGATGAGGAACTGAGAAGCCTGCCGGGAGCTTACGGTCCGCCACGCGGGCGATTGCTGCTGGCGCGGTATGCGGATCACGCCGCCGGGTGCATCGCGTTGCGCCCCCTTCAGGCCGGCATTTGCGAGATGAAGCGGCTTTACGTGCGTCCGGGGGATCGCGGGCTTGGGCTGGGGCGGATGCTGGTGGAACGCTTGATTGCCGAAGCGCGCGCTGTTGGCTATGAGCGGATGCGTCTGGATACGGTTGCCTCGGCCATGCAGGATGCCATCGCACTCTATCGCAGGGTGGGGTTCGTGGAGATCGCACCGTATTCTTCGATTCCGGTTGAGAGCGCGCTTTGGATGGAGTTGGCGCTGTAGCTATTGCGGCGAGGCCACTTCTCGAAAAGCGCGAGAAGTGGCGCACCCGACGTAGAACGACTGCCGTGACGAATCTAATCTTGCCCAATCTCGCGCTACTTCATCGGCGAAAAATCCGTCGGTCGCATGTATGTTACATCTATTTTTTCCACCGTTTTGTTGGCCTGCTCAGTTTTGAGCACCTCTTGAAATTCTGGGTCTGCGCGGAACGAATCCCAGTTCTTTTTCGCTTCCTCCCGGCTGGAATGAGCCAGCATAAAGATGAACGTGTTGTCCCAATCGGACGCCCCCTTGGGTACCCAGTAGCCCACAACCTTCAGATCGTGTTTGGCGAGGATCTTTGAAGTCGTGTTGCGAAACCGTGACTCCAGCTCCGGCACCTTGCCCGGAACAGTGTGATAAATGCGAAGCTCGAAAATGCGATTGCTATCAGCCCTCACCTGGTCAATGTGCGCCAAGCGGGCGGTGATAAGCGATCCCGCGGCAAAGGAAAGCAAAGCCATGGCGCAAACCCTCCATCGCTCAGATTTCCGGCTTTTGATTTTCCAGCAGTTGAGTGTCATGGAAGTCTCCCTTTCATTTTCATTGCCGCCACAATATTCAATCTGAACCCGCCAGCTCAAGCCTCGCGCAGGGCAATCATTGGGTCCACCTTGGTCGCGCGCCGCGCTGGAAGATAGCTGGCTAGAACGGCAACGGCAAACAAAAGCAGAGGCACGATCAGAAACACAGCGGGATCATGCGGGCGCACCCCGTAAAGCAAAGTGCCCATCAACGACGCAGTGGATGCAGAAACGACCATGCCGACCACAATTCCGAGGCCCGCCAGCACTATACCCTTTTGCAAGAACAGCTTCAGGACGCCGCCTCGCCCGGCCCCCAAGGCCATGCGAATACCGATCTCGCGCGTTCTTTGGCTGACCATGTAGGCCAGCAAGCCATAGATTCCGATGGAGGCCAGAAGAAGTGCCAGTCCGGCAAATCCGCCCACCAGGTCGGCAGAAAAACGCCGCGAAGCCAGTGACCGATCAAGGATGTCATTCATCGCGACAACATTGAATACGGGTAAGCCGGGATCAATGCTCTGGATTTCATGCCGAATCTGTGGTTCGAGCAGGGTCGCGGGCAGAGACGTCCGCAACACCACGTTCACTTGCTTGCTGGAGTCTTGATAGGTCGAAACGTAGATGTGGGGAACGCCATCGATGTCGAGACCGTCACTCTTGATGTCCTTAATAACACCCACGACGGTCGTCCATGGCTTGGTAGGGTCTTCTCCGAACCGCACTTGGCGGCCCAACGGATCGCGAGTTGGCCAATATTTACGAGCGGTGGTTTCATCAATGATGGCCACCGGCTGTTTGCCGTCTACATCGCCCTCGGTGAATGAGCGGCCGCGTAGGAGCGTCGCCTGCAACACCTTAAAATAATCGGGGCTTATCCGAATTCTCTCGGCGCGCAGATCCTGCGAGGACTCGACCGGTCTATCTTCAATCGCGAAGCCTTCAATCGCTAAGCCACCGACCGCGTTGGGGTTGCTATTGGTGGTCGGTAGAGATGACGTGATTGCGGCGAGTTCTACTCCCGGAATTGCCTTCATGCGCCGCAGCAACTCACGATCAAAGGTGGCCATACCAGGAATACTGAGATACGGATCCGTCTTCGGATCGTTGGGAACGCCTAGCCACGTGTTTGCCGTGACAACTTGAGTTGGATTAAAGCCTGGATTTTCCTGCAACAGGTCCCGCAGGGTACGCAGCAGCAAGCCGGCTCCCACCATCAGTATCACGGCAAATGCCAGTTCCGAGACGATTAGAACATCCCGCAATCGGCCGGTGGCAGTGCTGTAGCCGGAACCGCGACCGCCTTCACGAATGGCCGCGGAAAGAGCGACTTTTGCCGAATGAAGCGCTGGAGCAAGTCCAAACACTAAGCCGGTAAGAATGGAAATCAGCAGAGCGAAGGCCAGCACCACCCAGTCGATTCGTACCTCGTTGAGCCGGGGAACGTTCGATGGCACAAAGCGCAGAATGAAACCCAAAGTACCAACCGCGGTTGCGATTCCCGCGGCACCGCCGATGAGCGACAGCAGCATGGACTCGGTCAGCATCTGGCGCACCATGCGGCCGCGGCTCGCCCCCAGCGCTAACCGC
>Ga0187887_10004319_pt1 | contig 10662 bp, 9 predicted proteins | sample June2016WEW_7_10_FD_132977 | JGI IMG/M metagenome (GOLD analysis project Ga0187887, IMG submission 132977) | Peatland microbial communities from SPRUCE experiment site at the Marcell Experimental Forest, Minnesota, USA - June2016WEW_7_10 | ecosystem: Environmental > Terrestrial > Soil > Wetlands... | reverse complement strand
GAGAATCGTATGCATGCGCAGAAGGCGATCACTCTTATGTTGCTTGGTGGGGCAAAGCGAATTCCCAGCAACCGCAACCGCGCCGGCTTACAGGCCCGCACCAAGCGATAACGCTTCAGGAAAGTGTCCCTATGTCCGTAATCCTGGAAAATTTACCGATCGGCCAAAAGGTCGGCATTGCTTTCTCTGGCGGCCTGGATACCAGCGCCGCACTTCACTGGATGAAGCAGAAAGGCGCTATACCCTTCGCCTATACCGCCAATCTCGGTCAGCCTGATGAAGCCGACTATGACGAGATTCCACGTAAGGCCCTCGAGTATGGTGCCGAAAAGGCGCGGCTCATCGACTGTCGTCAGCAGTTGGTCCGCGAAGGCATAGCCGCTCTCCAGTCCGGCGCATTTCACATCACCACTGCCGGAGTCACGTACTTTAATACCACCCCCATCGGCCGCGCAGTGACCGGCACCATGCTCGTTACGGCAATGAAGGAAGACGACGTCAACATCTGGGGCGACGGATCTACCTTCAAGGGGAATGACATCGAGCGCTTCTACCGTTACGGCCTGCTTGTGAATCCGGATCTCAAAGTTTATAAGCCATGGCTGGATGCTGCCTTCATCGAGGAACTCGGAGGCCGCGCCGAGATGTCCGCATTCATGCAGAAGTCCGGCTTCTCCTACAAGATGTCCTCCGAGAAAGCCTACTCAACTGACTCCAACATCCTCGGCGCAACCCACGAAGCCAAAGACCTCGAACACCTCACCACCAGCATGAAGATCGTCGAACCCATCATGGGCTCGGCTTTCTGGCGAGACGAGGTTGAGATCAAACGCGAACAGGTTACGATCCGATTTGAAGAGGGCTTCCCTGTCGCACTTAGCGGGACCGATTACGGGGATCCTGTAGCGCTGCTGCTCGAAGCCAACGCCATCGGCGGTCGCCACGGGCTTGGTATGAGCGATCAAATTGAAAACCGCATCATCGAAGCAAAGAGCCGCGGAATATACGAGTCCCCCGGGCTCGCGCTGCTTTTCATCGCGTACGAACGCCTCATCACTGGTATCCACAATGAGGACACCATCGAACAATACCGCGAGAGTGGACGCAAACTCGGCCGGCTCCTCTACCAGGGCCGATGGTTCGACCCTCAGGCCATCATGCTCCGCGAAGCCGCCCAGCGTTGGGTCGCCAAGCCCGTCACCGGCTCAGTCACTCTCGAACTACGCCGCGGCAACGACTATTCCATTTTGAACACCGAATCGCCGAACCTCACGTTCTCACCGGAACGCCTCAGCATGGAGAAAACCAATTCCGCCTTCAGTCCTCGCGATCGCATCGGCCAACTCACGATGCGTAACCTCGATATCACCGACACCCGGGCGAAGCTGATGACGTACGCCAAGAGCGGGCTACTTACCCTGAACAATGTCTCTGAAATGCCCCAACTCAGCAGTGGAAGGAACAAGGAGTAGCTGCGATGCATCGTGCGCTTGGTAAACATGATGCCAATAAAATCCGCCGCAAACGTTTCGTGGCGCCAGCGAGGTACGTTTCACACAATGTCCAATGATTCCATTAAGATGTGGTCGGGTCGCTTTCGCGAACCACTCGATCGCACCTTCGAACAATGGCAGCGCAGCTTCCCTTTCGACTGGCGCCTCCTCCCGCAGGAAGTTGCTGCGAGCAAAGCCCACGCGCAGACGATTGCGGCAGCTGGCATCCTGACGCCCGACGAACTAGAGAGAACACTCACAGGCCTAACCCGCGTCGGCGAGCGGGCCATCAACTGGTCCAATCGCATCTCCGCCACCAGCGGCCAGATCGATTACGAAACCTCTGACGAGCAGATTGGTGCGGCCATCGTTGCCTCAGCCCCGCAGGCGGAGGACATTCACCATTTTGTTGAACTCGAGTTAACAAAAGAGCTTGGAACGCTGGCACTCAAGCTACACACGGGCCGTAGCCGTAACGAGCAGATCGCAACGGACATGCGGCTGTTCGTACGCGACAGTATCGATTCAACTCTTCGAGGTCTAGAGCGTTGGATCGACGCACTGATTTCACTCGCCGACTCGGCAGGAACTGCTGTGATGCCCAGCTATACGCACCTCCAACGCGCGGAGCCCGTACTCATTGCGCACTGGCTACTTGCGTATGTCACCATGACCGAGCGAGACCATTCTCGCTTGTTGGATGCTCGCGCACGCATGAACTTCTGCCCGCTGGGTTCCGGAGCGGTAGCAGGCGCTACGCTCGCTCTCGACCGCAATATCGCTGCCGCATCGTTAGAGTTCGAAGCGCCCACCGCCAACAGTATGGATGCGACGAGTGACCGCGACTTCGCAATCGAGTTCACTCAGTGCTTATGCAATTTGGGCTTGCACATTTCGCGTTTTGCCGAAGAGCTTACGCTTTACTCCACCGCAGAATTTGGTTTTATCGAACTACCGGAGCGCTTCTCTACCGGATCAAGCGCCATGCCGCAGAAAAAGAACCCTGACCTGACCGAACTGCTTCGCGGCAAATGTGGGCGCCTGGCTGGTGCAGCGATGACGCTCACCACCATTATTAAGGGATTGCCTCTGGCTTATAACAAGGACCTTCAAGAAGGCCAGGAGCCAATCTTTGACGCAGCAGATACCATCGCTGGAATACTCAGTGTTTTGCCATCCTTTACGAAAGCACTGAAGTTCCGCCTCGACACGATGAAACTTGCGGCAACATCCGGCTATCTAAACGCAATGGCCGCTGCAACCTATCTCACGCACAAAGGTGTCCCCTTCCGAAAGGCACACGAGATCGTCGGAAACGCTGTTCGCTTTGCCCTTGAAAAGGGTGTCGAACTCGATGCGCTTTCGCAGGATGATCTTGAATCATTCAGCACGGACTTCGGATCGGACTTCCAACATGCAATTTCATTACAAGCTACGATCGATTGCCACGATGTAATCGGGGGTACGGCAACCGCTCAGGTCCAGCAAGCTCTCCTAAGTGCAAGCGCACGCGCGAGGAAACGCAGTCATTCTGGTGGAACATCTATTGCGGAGGCCTTTCATGCCTGAGATCCGCATACATAAAGCACGCCTTCAGGATGCTCGTAACATCTTTGATCTCGTGAACTCGCTATCCGGAGACGGCACGCTCTTGCAACGCAGCTATGCTGAAATTTGCGAGAACATTCGCGATTTCACTATTGCTGAAACCAGCGAAGCTGAGTTCCTGGGGTGTGGTGCGCTACACCTATACGGTCCGCATCTAGCTGAAGTCCGGTCGATTGTGATGAAGCCCAAAGCAAAGGGAAAGGGCGCCGGAGGATTGCTCCTCAGAGCTCTTGTCGAAGAAGCTGAGCAACACGCAGTTCTTTCGGTATGTTTATTTACACGAATTCCAGACTTCTTCGAGCACTTTGGTTTTCGTGTCGCTGAACGCGATGCGATGCCTGACAAAATCTACAAAGATTGCCAGACGTGTCCGAGGCTTTATGCCTGTGATGAAGTCGCGATGGTCCGCGGACCTCTTCCCAAGGTTGCAATGTTGGGACCCAGCAAAATTCAGCGACCCGAGTTAGTCACGTTGCAGCTGAGTTCTACCGGCACGGGAAAATAGATCCTTTCACCAAGCATTCCAGTACCCATCACGTTGGATGAGGGTGATCTCGCGCCCGAATAGGGCACCCAGTTGTTGGGCTGTGAGAAGGTTTTCTTTGGTCCCATCCGCAACGATGTGGCCGGCATTCATCATCACGATACGATCGATCTCGGGCAAGATATCGGCAATGTGATGTGTGATCAGAAGAATGGCTGTACCTCGCTGCGCCAGTCTGCGCAACATCTCCCGCAAGTCCTGTTGAGCAGCCAGATCGAGGGCGTTCGAGGGCTCATCCAGTAACAACATCTGCACGCTCCCGTCCGAATCATTCGAGGATGTACCAGCCATGGCGCGCCCGATCATGATGCGTCGCTGCTGACCTGCGGACATCTCACCTACCGGGGTGCCTCTGAGGTTTTCTGCATTTACCTGGACCAGAATGTCTTCCGCGCGCTCACGCATGGAGTTAGTGACGGATAGATTTGGCCACAAGGTTGAACTAGAAAAGAACCCCGTGAGGATCGCATCAAGTCCTGTGATCGACAGCGTCTGTCTACCCGGCAGTTCTGCCGCGACAACGCCCATACGTCGCTTCAGCTCTGTAAGATCCCATCGTTCTCTTCCCATGATCCGAACTCTTGTCTCAGGTCTCACTACTGGATAAAGCTCGCAAGTGATCGTTTTCAGGAGCGTGGATTTTCCGCAGCCGTTGGGCCCCAGAATCGCCAAATGCTCGCCGCGGTCAATCCTGAGACTGAGATTATGCAGAACCACTTTATTCCCTCTAGCCACGTGCACATGCTCCAGGTCAACGATCGAATCCATCCACTATCACCCGTCCTTCACTCGAAATAACCCCGCAAGGGGATTGTCCTCGACTGCTCCGGCGATCCACTACGCAGTCTCCTCGAGATAATTCCATTTCGAGATCACACGTGTCTCGCGCTCAAATCCCACCACGCTGACGCTCCCAGTACCAAGCCCGAAGAACTGACCACCGACCGCGGGTAATCCAATCCAGCGGGCCGCGAGAATCCTCAAGATGTGGGCGTGCGCGAAAAGCGCAACCGCTCCGCCGGATGGCGCAGCAGCAAAAGCCGTACGGATCATCTCATCCGCTCGCTCTCCTACATGTTCTACCGTTTCGCCCCCGAGAATCGGACTGGTCCAGACGCTCCATTGCGGCCCGTGCAACTCTCGCATCTGCTGGGTGGTCTTCCCTTCGCTCTCGCCATAATTCCACTCCTGGAGGTTGTCATTGACTACGGCAACATCTCCGAAACCCGCTATCTCGCACGTATCACGAGCTCTTTGCCGGGGGCTGACAAACACCGCGGCAAACTTCTCTTTCGACATAACCGTACGCAACCATCTGGCCCGCTCACGACCGCGGGCAGTTAATGGAATGTCGGTCCAACTGGTATGTCGGCTGTCAAGACTCCATTCAGTCTCCCCATGCCGGACCAGCCAAAGCTCTGTGTTCGCCTCAGACATCTCCACCCTCCCTTGCCCTATCCTACAAGGATGGACTTCCAGCTCGTCTCCGAATACAAACCCCAGGGCGACCAGCCGCGTGCCATTGCAGAACTTGTGTCGGGGCTTCATGCCGGCGAAAAGGACCAGGTGCTGCTGGGCGTCACCGGCTCAGGAAAGACCTTTACAATGGCGAAGATTATCGCTGAGCTCAATCGCCCGGCGCTCATTTTGGCACACAATAAGACGCTCGCAGCGCAGCTCTATCATGAGTTCAAGCAATTCTTCCCGAACAATGCCGTAGAGTACTTCGTCTCCTATTACGATTACTACCAGCCGGAGGCGTACATCCCTTCCGGCGATCTATACATCGAGAAAGAATCCACCATCAACGACGAGCTCGACAAGCTTCGTCTCTCGGCTACTCGTAGCCTGTTCGAACGGCATGACTCGATCATCGTCAGCTCCGTCTCTTGTATCTACGGGCTGGGTTCGCCAGAAGCGTATTACGGCATGCTGCTCTTGCTGGAAAAAGGACAGCAGATCAAACGGGAAGACATCACCCGCCGTCTGGTAGAAATCCTCTATGAACGCAATGATATCGACTTCCGTCGCGGAACCTTCCGTGTGCGTGGCGATGTAATCGAGGTTTATCCCACGTATGATGAAAACGCTTTTCGCATCGAACTATTCGGCGATGAGATCGACTCACTTTCACAAATCGATCCTCTGTTTGGTACGGTCAAACAAAAGTATTCCCGCCTCCCCATTTATCCGAAGAGTCATTATGTCGTTCTTCCTGAACGCAAGAGCGCCGCGATCAATGGCATCCTGGCCGAGCTTACCGATTGGGAGGCGCAACTCGAAAAAGAAGGCCGGCTCGTCGAATCGCAACGTATTCATCAGCGCACCCGCTTTGATTTGGAAATGATCAAGTCTGTCGGATTTTGTCACGGGATTGAGAATTACTCTCGCCACTTCTCGGGACGTCTCCCCGGTGAACCGCCTCCTACGTTGCTCGATTACTTCCCTCGTGACTTCCTCGTTTTCATCGACGAGTCTCATGTCACAGTGCCGCAACTACATGGCATGTGGCACGGCGACCGGTCGCGCAAGCAAAATCTCGTGGATTACGGGTTCCGTCTCCCCTCCGCGATGGACAATCGGCCGCTGCGATTTGAAGAATTCGAAACTCGCGTCGGGCAAACTATCTATGTATCGGCGACGCCCGGCCCGTTCGAACTCACGAAATCGTCAGGGGTCGTTGTTGAACAGATCATTCGTCCTACAGGTCTTGTCGATCCGCAAGTGGAGATCCGCCCAATCAAAGGTCAGATCGATAACTTATTGGCGGAGATTCGCGAGCGTGCCCAGAAAAGCCAACGTGTGCTCGTCACTACTCTTACGAAACGCATGGCGGAGGATCTAGCGAACTATTACACGGAGGTCGGGGTTCGTTGCCGTTATATGCACTCTGAGATCGAGACGCTGGAGCGGATTCGTCTTCTTCGTGACCTGCGCAAAGGAGAGTATGACGTCCTCATCGGCATCAATCTCTTGCGCGAGGGACTTGACCTTCCGGAAGTGTCTCTCGTTGCAATTCTCGATGCCGACAAGGAAGGATTCTTGCGTTCCCAAGGCTCCTTAATCCAAACCATTGGGCGCGCCGCTCGCCACATCGAGGGCCGCGCCATCCTGTACGCAGACAAAATGACAGATTCCATGCGCCGTGCCATCGACGAGACGGATCGGCGGCGGGAAAAGCAAGTTGCTTATAACGAAGAGCATGGCATTACGCCACAAAGCGTCATTCGCGGCCTTGATGACTCGCTCGCCACGGTTCTCAAGGCAGATTATGCAGATTTGACCGAGCAGGATGCGACGCTTCCCGAGTTTAGCTCTCAAGCAGAACTGGACAGTTACATCGCTAATTTAGAAAGCGACATGAGAGAGGCCGCAAAGAAATTTGAATTCGAGAAGGCCGCGAACCTTCGCGATATCGTCAAAGACCTCCGTACGAAAGAGTTTCTTTTCAGTTAGCAAGGCCAACTGCCAATTTCGCCAATCGGCCCTAACATGGTGCTGGATGCCTTAGCAGGCACAAAGCCGTTCGAGTGCTTTCGGCTGAAGGACGGTCAGAACTACACCGTGCGTCGAAATAATCTTTTCTTTGCGAAAACGTCCTAGGGTTCTTGTGACGGTCTCGCGAGTGGTAGCCGTCATCGATGCGACCTCTTCATGCGTCAGAGACATCGTAATTAGCGAGTTCGAACGGCTCCTTGCATCGTCTGCCCAATCCAGAATCAAGCGGGCGACCCGCCCTGCCGGTGACGCAGGAAGAGCAATCAGTCGCGCCTCGTCAAACGCTGCGCGATAATCTTCTGCGAGCGCATTGGCGGCTCCCAGGCTGGCATCGCCATAATTCTGCAACATTGTCGTAAGGTGCCTCAGATGAAGTACTCGTACGCGGCACGGTTCAAGAGCCTCAGCCGTCACTTCATACTCGCCCTTGGTCAGGGCCGCGCTCATGCCCAATACGTCCCCGGCGTCAGCGATCCGCAAGATCATGGTCTTTCCATCTCTCGAGGTCGCAGAAACCTTGACCTTGCCCGAGCACATAACGAAAACTGCATTGCTGCGATCTCCCTCGCGGAAGAGGGTTGACCCACGTGAATAGTCGGTTGTGAGCGAGTTCGCTTCGAGAAAGGCGCGCGACTCTGGACCGAGCTTGCAAAAGGCGTGTTTTCCAGCTTCAGGGCAATTCATGCACTTGGACATTTGGAATCCTCCGTTGCGATGTCTGACCTGAACTAGTGCAATTCTGCCGCCAAACTTCATTTCTTGTGATTTCAGACACATACAAGTGTTCACGGCCAGATCCCATCCTGGCAATTGGGTGTTGACACGCAGCACTTGCGCCAAATGACCCAACTAGCCATTCAGAGCGGGGGGGGATAGGATTGGGTGATCTACTTTCTGCTCCTTCTTCTGCTCCTTCATGGGTGAAGCTCTTTCCATTGTGATCATCGATGACAACCCCGGCAGTCTGGAGCTGCTGGCGACGGCTTTGGCGCACTCGGATGCTGCTGTTTATACGTCGGCTAGCCCGGTGGAGGGGTTGGAGCTGGTTAAGAAGCATCGTCCGCGGCTGGTGGTTACCGACCTGGTGATGCCGGAGATGAGCGGGCTGGAGGTGCTGCAGCAGGTTGTTAGCTTTGATTCGTCGATCGACGTGATCCTGATGACGGCGCACTACACTCCTGAGACTGCGGTGGCGGCGATACGCCAGGGGGGTGCGGATTACCTGCAAAAGCCTGTAAAGATTGGCCTGCTTCGGGAACGGGTTGCTTCGCTGATCGAGTCGGCCAACCTCCGGAGGAAGGTACATGCTTCCACTGCGGCGGGGGCGCAGGATCTGGAGTTTGAAGGGCTGCAGGCTAAGAGCGATCCGATGTGGAGTCTCTTTGCGATGATTCAGCGAGTTGCTCCGCACTATCGGTCGGTGCTCATTCAGGGCCCCACCGGCGCCGGGAAAGACCTGATCGCGACTGCACTCCATCGTCGCAGTCATGTATTGGGGAAGTTTGTGGTGCTCAACTGCTCTGCAGTCGTCGAGACACTATTTGAAAGCGAGCTGTTCGGCCATGTTCGGGGGGCGTTCACGGGGGCCGATCGCGATAAAACGGGCCTTTTTGAGCTTGCGAACGGGGGAACGCTGTTTCTGGACGAGATTGGGGACATGCCGCTGCCGACGCAGGCCAAGCTGCTGCGCGCGATTCAGAACCAGGAGATTCTTCCGGTTGGGTCGCTGACGTCCCACAAGGTAAATGTCCGGATCGTCGCCGCCACTCATCGCGACCTGCGGGCGGCGATTGCCTCCGGCCATTTTCGCGAGGATTTGTACTATCGCCTTTCCATGGTGGAGCTGACCGTACCTGCGCTGAAGGATCGGCCAGAGGATATACCGCTGCTGGCACGGCATTTCGTTCGCAAGTTCAGCGCCGAGTTTTCGAAGCGGATTGAGGGTCTTACGCCGCGCGCCCTACTGGTCTTGCAGCGTTACGGCTGGCCGGGGAACGTGCGGGAGCTCGAACACATCATTGGCCGCGCCTGCATGCTTACGGACGGCTCCATCCTGGACGTGGACAGCCTCCCAGAGAGCCTGATCCATGCGGAGGCGAAGGTGGAGGCCAGCGAAGAGAGCACGTCGCTGCTGGAGGACCAGGAGCGGCAGTTGATTGCGGATACCTTACGGGCGGCTAAGGGAAACCAGTCGGAGGCGGCGCGGCGGTTGGGGATTGGGCGGGACGCGCTTCGGTACAAGATTAAGCGGTATGAGACAGGGGATAGGGGATAGGGGATAGGGGGCTGGTGCGGGGTGCGGGATGCGGGCGGGGGCCTTCGACCCCCTTTGGTATATGTCGTGCCTTCAGCCCTTGGGTTCGTCGGTGGGCCCAACCTGGGGCTTCGCCCCAGGCTGTGATGTTTCGGGCCGTTGGCCCTGGTCGTGCGGGCTGAGATTGGCGGTGGGGCGATCAAGGCGTCCCGCTGCGGTTGAAGAGAAGAAGCAGATTCCCAGAGGGAATGACAGAAAGAAGGGCAAGAGCAACCGCAACGGCGAAGGCAAGAGAAGAAGCAGATTCCCAAAGGGAATGACAGAAAGAAGGGCAAGAGCAACCGCAACGGCAACCGCAAGGGCAACAGCAAGGGCAACAGCAACAACAAATACAGGGATCCTTCGCTGCGCTCAGGATGACGGCGAAAAACAAGCAAGAGCAACGGCAAGAGCAAGGGCAAAAGAAGAAGCAGATTCCCAGAGGGAATGACAGAAAGAAAGGCAACGGCAGCGGCGAAGGCAAGAGCAAGAGAAGCAGCAGATTCCCAGAGGGAATGACAGAAAGAAAGGCAACGGCAACCGCTACGGCGAAGGCAAGAGTAGCCGCAACGGCGACGGCAAGAGCAAGCGGTATGAGCTACCGGTTTAGGGCAGTTTGTTTAGTGTTTGGGGGGTGTGGGACCAATACAGCAGCTCTGTGACGCATTCCCGCAGGCGGGTTGGGCTGATGGGTTTCACGAGGCACTCGGTGAAGCCCGCCTGGGTCATCTGCTCGGGAGAGACTTCCGGGAGGGACGCCGCCAGCGCCAGGATGGGAATACTCGCGAAGGCGGGAATCTTGCGTAGGGCTATCGCCGTTGAATATCCATCCAGCTTTGGCATCTGCAGATCAAGAATCACCAGATGAGGGGAGAAATCGGGAGCTTCGCCTACCGCCTGCTCGCCGTCCACGGCCTCCATCACCTCATAGCCCTGTCGTTCAAGGATCGTCCGCAGTAACTCCCTGCTGCTCACGGCGTCGTCTGCTATGAGGATCCTCCTCGCCGAGGGTCGCTCAGCACCCGTCGTACGATCTGGGAATGGGGATGTCACAGCTAAAGCTTAGATAGCCTCCGTGACAAAACTTGTGATTTCAATCACGTCTGGTTGTGCGGCAGGGTGAAATGGAACTTGCTTCCCTGGCCAAGTTCGCTTTCGACCCAGATTGTCCCCTTTTGCATCTCCACCAGTTGCTTGCAGATGGCCAGGCCCAGGCCTGTTCCTTC
>Ga0187887_10004318_pt1 | contig 10663 bp, 8 predicted proteins | sample June2016WEW_7_10_FD_132977 | JGI IMG/M metagenome (GOLD analysis project Ga0187887, IMG submission 132977) | Peatland microbial communities from SPRUCE experiment site at the Marcell Experimental Forest, Minnesota, USA - June2016WEW_7_10 | ecosystem: Environmental > Terrestrial > Soil > Wetlands... | reverse complement strand
GCTGTGGTCGGCGCCCGGCCCGGCCACCGCGGTGACCGCCGAAGCGATGGGCGTCGACGTCTCGCGCGGGAGCGAGCCCGAGTCGACGACGCCCAGGAAACCCGGCGAGTGGCTGGAGCATTCGCCGCTGCTGACCATTCTCATCGTGCTGCTCGCGGGCGGATGGATCTATTACGAGTTCGCGCGGCAAAGTACGATTGCCGCGATCTCGAACCTGAACACCTACAATTTCCTGTTCATCACGGCCGGCCTGTTGCTGCACTGGCGGCCGAAAAACTTCCTGGCTGCGGTCGCCAAGTCCGTGCCCGCCACCACGGGCATCTTGATCCAGTTTCCGCTCTACAGCGCCATCGCCGCGATCTTGACTACGGCGAAGAACGCCGCCGGCGTCTCGGTCTCCGATCAGATCAGCCATGCCTTCGTCAGCGTTTCGACCCAACATCTTTACCCGTTGGTGATCGGCATTTATTCGGCGTTTCTCGGGTTTTTCGTTCCGTCGGGCGGCGGCAAATGGCTTTTGGAGGCGCCCTATGTCATGCAGGCGGCGAACGACCTCAAAGTGCATCTCGGCTGGGCGGTGCAGATCTACAACGCCGCCGAGGCGCTACCGAACCTGATCAACCCGTTTTGGATGCTGCCGCTGCTCGGCGTGTTGGGCCTGCGCGCGCGCGATCTGGTCGGCTTCACCTTCTTGCAGTTGCTGGTCCACGTGCCGGTCGTGCTATTTTTGTTATGGGCGCTGGCTTATACGCTGGAATATCATCCGCCCATCGTGCCGTAAGCACGATAACTAGAGCAAAGTGCGCCGGTGGGGTGCGCCGATCGCGACCGACGCCCGCAAAGGGCGGCTCAATGCCGCCACAGCGCCAGCAGCGGCCCGTCCGGTCCGAACACCGGATCGGCCGCGGGCAATGGCACTTTCGGGATCGAAAGGAGCGCTTTGGCGTGCTCGGCCTTGCTGCCTCGGCAGAGATTGTATTTGCCGCTCGGCGGGTAGGCCCCGATGACGACCAGAGTCGGTGTCTGGCTCAGGCACTGGTGGCCGGTGCCGGCCGGCAGGACGACGACGTCGCCGGGCACCACCTCGATCTCTTGTCCGTTCCCGCCGCCGAAGCGCACCGTGGCGCGGCCGCGGGCGATGCCCATCGCTTCGTGGATCATCGAATGATAATGCGCGTAAGGGTAGATGCCGTTGCGCCACATATGGCCCCAGCCGTTCGACGCGAAGACTTTCTCAATCATGTTTTCTGGATCTGGCGATCCGGCGAGATCGATGCCGCCGCGGTAAAAGATCAGTGGCAGCGAAGGATTGTTCGGAATCCTGCCGTCGTCGGCGAATTTCAGCGCTGCGGGAGAGGAGGGGGACATCGCTCTCGGCATCCGTCTAATGCGCCAGATCCGTAGCGGTTCTAGCGGAATTCAGGTTGAAATCCTGTAACGCAAATGCGGCGCCGAGGCGGCTCGGTTCACGCCCGCTTCGATTTGCGCATCATCTCGACAAAACGCTCGAACAGATAATGGCTGTCGGCGGGGCCGGGTGAGGCTTCCGGGTGGTATTGCACCGAGAATACCGGCAGGTCTTTGAGCGCCAGGCCGCAATTGGAGCCGTCGAACAGGGAGACATGGGTCTCCACGGCGTTCTCCGGCAGGGTCGCGCGGTCGACGGCAAAGCCGTGATTCATGGAGGTGATCTCGACCTTGCCGGTGACGAGATCTTTGACCGGATGGTTGGCGCCGTGATGACCCTGGTGCATTTTCATGGTCTTGGCGCCGACCGCGAGCCCAAGCATCTGATGGCCGAGGCAAATGCCGAAAACCGGCTTCTTATCGATCAGCGCGCGAATCACCGGCACGGCATAGGCTCCCGTCGCTGCCGGGTCGCCTGGACCGTTGGACAGGAAAATGCCGTCGGGCCGAAGCGCCAGAATGTCGGCCGCCGATGTCGTCGCCGGCACCACCGTCACCCGGCAGGCGTGGCCGGCAAGCTGGCGCAAGATGTTGCGCTTGATGCCGTAATCGATGGCAACGACGTGAAACTCAGGCTCTCCGTCCGCCGGATTTTGCCGGCCATAGCCCTCGCCCCATTGCCATGGCGTTTCGTCCCAGGTGAAACGCTGCCCGGTCGTCACCATCGGCACCAGGTCCATGCCGACGAGACCGGGCCAGGCTGAAGCCTCGCGTTTGAGCGCATCGCGATCGAATCGGCCGGAGGGTTCATGGGCGATGACGGCGTTCGGCATGCCTTTCTCGCGAATGAGCGCGGTGAGCGCGCGGGTATCGAGGCCGGCGAGCCCGATCACGCCGCGGCTTTTCAGCCAGACGTCGAGCGAGCGGGTCGAGCGGTAGTTCGAAGGCTGGGTGATCGCCGAATGCAGCACCACGCCGCGGGCGCCTGGGGTCGCTGCGAGGTTGACGGTCTCGATGTCCTCGTCGTTGGTGCCGACATTGCCGATATGGGGGAATGTGAAGGTGATGATCTGTCCGGCATAGGACGGATCGGTGAGAATCTCCTGATAGCCGGTCATCGCCGTATTGAAGCAGACTTCGCCGACGGCATGGCCGGTTGCGCCGAAACCTGTGCCTTCGAGCACGGTACCGTCGGCAAGAACCAACAGCGCCGTCGGAGTAGGCTCCGACCAGCTGGAATCGTCTTGTTCGCGTGTCATGAGCGGCCTACATAGCCCCGGGTGTTCGCTGCGTCAAAGAGGCAAAAAGCACGTGGACTGGCTTACGGCGTTCGGACTCTTTGCCGTCACCGCGATGCTGATCTTCTATGCCATCGAGGACCGCGGCCGTATATTCGTTCTGGCGTTCGCAGGCGCTTGTGCATTGGGATCGATCTATGGATTTATGCAGGGCGCTTGGCCATTCGGGCTGGTTGAGGCGGTGTGGGCCGTTGTCGCGCTACGGCGGTGGTGGCTGCGGCCATCAGGCGCGTCCGCGTAATTGTGAAGTGCCGATGGTGAGATCCTAACAGCGAGGTTGACGTGCTCCGCGACGATATCAAAAGCGCCTTGAATGAAGCGATGAAGGCCGGCCAGGCGCGCCGCGTGTCGACCCTCCGCCTCATCAACGCCGCGATTCTTGCGCGCGAGACCAGCGGCGCCGAGCGCGTCACGCTGTCGGACGCCGAGATCCTCGATGTGATGGGCAAGATGGTCAAACAGCGTGAGGAATCGCTCGGCATCTACGAGAAGGCTGGCCGCGCCGAGCTTGCCGCCCAGGAACGCGAGGAGATCGAGATCATCAACGCCTATCTGCCCAAGAAAATGTCCGACGTCGACGCCGCGCACGCGATATCGGCGCTGATCAAGGAGATCGAAGCCGAGACGATCAAGGACATGGGCCGCGCCATGACGGCGCTCAAGCAGCGATTCGGCGGCCGGATGGATCTCGCCAAGGCCGGCGCGATGGTGAAGAAGCTGCTCGGGGGATAACCGTCATGCCGTCAGGAATGCCGCCGTGTCTCATTCGCGGCGTGCGCAGCGTCGATTTCGTGGTCACCAATCTCGAAGAGGCGGCGCGATTTTACGAAACCGTGTGGAATCTTGAGCCCGTCGAGACGCGGAACGATGCGCGTTATTTTCGCGCAACCATCGGATATCACCATGTGCTCGGATTGCAGCGTGGCGCGCAGCCCGCGGTGGCGCGCATCGCGTTCGACGTCGCCGACCGGCAAGCCGTCGACGCCTTGCATCGCACCGTTACCGCGGCCGGCGCCGCGTGCACTGCGCCTGCCGCTTTGACGGCGGCGGGCGGCGGTTACGGTTTCGGCTGCAAGGATCCCGACGGCCGCAACCTCGCTTTCGTCTGCGAGGCCGCCGATCATGCCGATACGGCGGACCGGCCCGACCGGCCGCGCAAGATCGCGCACCTTAATCTCAATGCGCGGGATTTCGACGGAAGCCTCGCGTTCTTCACCGGCGCGCTCGGCTTTCGCGTCATCGACGACAATGCGCCGCTGTGGTTTTTGCATTGCGCAAACAGCGATCACTCCTCGATCGTGCTGGCGAAGACCAGCCTGCCCACCCTCAACCACGTCGCCTTCGAGATGCCGGACTTCGATTCGGTGATGCGCGGCATGGGGCGGATGAAGGACAACGGCTATCCGATCGAATGGGGACCCGGCCGCCACGGGCCGGGCGATAACGTGTTCGCCTATTTTTGCGGGCCGGACGAAGTGCCGCTCGAATACACCGCCGAAGTGCTCCAGATCGACGACAGCTACCAGCCGGGGCCGTCGACATATTGGAAATTCGCGCCCGGCCGCTCCGACCAATGGGGGATCACGCAGCCGCGCTCGGCGCGCTATTATCGCGTGCAGCGGCTGTTCGGCTATACCGCCGACGGCGACCGCCTCGGTTAGAACTGCCCGAGACAAAATGTTGCGCCGGTCGCATCTGCGCGGCGGCTCGACAAAGTGCTAGGTTCGCCGGCAGCAAGTCGCCTGTTCAGGGAGAAAAACGTGCGCCGCTCATCCTTGCTGCTTTTCGCGACGGTTCTCGCGTTTGCCGGTTGGGCAGGCGGAGCGGAGGCGCAGGATTGGCCGACGCGCCCGATCCGCGCGCTGACCAGTGCCAGCGCCGGCGGCATCAGCGACGTGTTCATGCGCGCGCTCGGCGAAAAGCTCGGCGAACGCCTCGGCCGGCCGATCGTGGTCGAGAACCGGCCCGGCGGCATGCAGAATGTCGGCGCCAGAGCTTGCCAGGACGCGGCGCCGGACGGCTATACGATCTGCATCATCAACGCCGATCCGATCATCTACAATCAGTTCCTGATCAAGGACATGCCGTTCGATCCGGTGCACGGCCTGCAGCCGATCACGAATCTGTTCGATCTGATCCACGTGTTGGTGGTGAATTCGGATCTGAAAGTGAAGACCGTCGACGATCTTGTCGCGTTGTCGAAGGCGCGACCCGGCACGCTGAGCTATGTCACGCCCGGCGCGCCGATGGTGCTCTATATGGAGACATTGAAAAGAGAGCGCGGCGCCGATTGGGTGCGGGTGCCGTTCAAGGGCGGCGGCGAAGCGGTCAATGCGGTCTTAGGCGGCTCGACGCCGATTGCCTTGATCGGCGAGGGTAATGTGATCGGCCAGATCAGGGCCGGCACCATGACGCCGCTGGTCATGATGAACAACATCCATTCGCCGAATTTCCCCAAAGTGCCGACCCTGAAAGAGACCGGCTATAACGGTCCGCCGTCGCGCGGCTGGTACGGTCTGTTCGCCCCGGCCGGCACGCCGCGCCCGATCATCGACCGCATCGCCAAGGAGACCGCAGCCATCGTCGCCGATCCCGAATTTGCCGAAAAGCAATTGAAGGACCGCAGTCTGGTCGGCTCGACCGACACCCCGGATGAATTCGCCAAGCTGATCGCCGACGACCGCGTGGTGGCGGAACAAGTGGTCAAGCAGGCGGGAATGGGACCGGAGTGAATTAGGCCCGTTTCTTGCGCTTTTGCTGCATATACGAGCGTAGTACCGCGTTCATGCGGCGCTGGTAGCCGGCGCCTTCCTTCTTGAAATAATCGAGCACATCCTCGTCGACGCGGATCGAGATCGCCCTCTTTTTCGGTGGGATGACGAGAACGGCCTGGGACCAATCGACATCGAGCGGAACGGCATCAGGATCATTGCGAACCGCTTCTGCAATCTCTTCATCAGTGAGTGCATCGACCGCGGCCCAATCAGTCTTGCCCTTCCGTCGCGGAGCGTCGCGTGAGACGGTGGTATAGCTCTCGCCTTTCTTTCCGTGATGCCCGACGTGCTGAAATGAGCCAGCAGACGTCGCCGCGGACCGTGAATGCGGCGAGGACTTCGCGGCTGTCGACGTATCCGAAGACTTCGTATCTGATTTCGCCATGGCGGTCCGATCGACGGATGATGTGGTAGCCGTCGAAAATTCCTTTCACGTCCTCAAAGTCGACCTTGTGGTCACGCAGATTGCCTTCGCGCTTCTTAGGATTCCAATCGAACTTGTGAAAAGTTGGGTACGTCGGGTCGTCGATCATTTAACCCATCCCTTTTGACCGACATTCTACCCTCCTTGGTTTGGTGCCTCTTTTTCGTATATACATTTGTATGCGACCGTCAAGCCGTGTGGATAACTAGGACAAGCCACCCCGGCCTTGCCGCGCCGACCGGCTGCCCTATCTTCGCGCCGGGTCTTCGCTACCGTAACGAATCACCATGCGCTTCACCCCGCAATTTCTCGACGAACTGCGCGCGCGGCTTCCGGTCTCGGAAGTCGTTGGCCAGCGCGTCAAATTGCGCAAAGCGGGGCGTGAATGGAAGGGGCTGTCGCCGTTCAACCAGGAGAAGACGCCATCGTTTTTCGTCAATGATCAGAAGGCGATGTGGTTCGACTTTTCGTCGGGCAAGAACGGCAATATTTTCGATTTTCTGATGCTGACCGAGGGCGTGAGCTTCCCGGAAGCCGTCGAGCGGCTCGCCACGCAGGCTGGCGTGCCGCTGCCTTTGGTCACGCGCGAGGCTGCCGAGCACGAGGAGCGGCGCAAGACGCTCCACGACATCGTCGAACTGGCGACAAGGTTTTTCGAATCGACGCTTGCCGCCCGCAATGGCGCCCGCGGCCGCGGCTATCTGCTTGACCGTGGTATTTCGTCGGCGACCCAGCTCAAATTCCGCCTCGGTTATGCGCCGTCGGAGCAGTATGCGCTGAAAGAGTATCTCGGCGCCGCGAAAATCTCGGTCGAGGACATGGCCGAAGCCGGTCTTGTCGTCGCCGGCGACGACATTCCGGTGCCCTACGACCGGTTCCGCGACCGCGTGATGTTCCCGATCAGCGATTGGCGCGGCCGCGTCATCGCCTTCGGCGGCCGGGCGCTCGATAAGGACGTTCCGGCGAAATATCTCAATTCGCCGGAGACGCCGCTCTTCCATAAGGGCGCGACGCTTTACAACATCGCCGCCGCGCGCAAGGCCGCGCACGACGGCGCGCGCGTCATCGCGGTCGAGGGCTATATCGACGTCATCGCCATGGTAACGGCGGGCTTTGAAGCCACCGTCGCGCCGCTCGGCACCGCGCTTACCGTGGACCAGTTGGCGCTGTTGTGGCGCCTCGCCGACGAACCGGTCTTGTGCTTCGACGGCGACGACGCCGGCCGGCGTGCGGCCTACCGCGCGCTCGATCTGGCGCTGCCGCTGCTAAAGCCCGGCAAGAGCCTCAAGATCGCGACCTTGCCGGACGGCCAAGATCCCGACGATCTTGCCTGCTCCGGCGGCCGCGGGGCGATCGAGGACGTGCTTGGCGCTGCGCTGCCGCTCGCCCAGGTGCTGTGGACACGCGAGAGCGAAGCCGGTCCCTTCGACACGCCGGAACGGCGCGCGGCCCTGGAGGCCCGCATCGCCGAGGTGACGGCGGCCATCGGCGACGAGGCGGTGCGTCGCTATTACCGGCAGGATTTTTCGGCGCGTTTGCGTCAGATGTTCTCGCCGCAGAGGTTCGCCGCAACGGACTTTGCAATGCGCCGCGGTGGGTTCGCGGATAAGGGCCGTCGCGGCGGCTTCGACGACAAGGGCGGCCGTGGCGGGATGTCGACGCAAAGCACAGCGACGAGCTACAGCGGTGAAGGGCCCTATGTCGCAGCGAGTGCGCAACTTGCCGCGGGCCCGCTGCATCGCGGTCACCGCGCGTCCATTCCGCGCCGGGAGGCGCTCATCCTTTTGACGGCGCTCAATTACCCCTGGCTGCTGCATGATCACCTTGAGGAACTGGCGGAAGCCGAGTTCCGCCACGCCGATACGCAAAAACTCAAAGGTGCGCTGATCGATGTTTTTGCCGATCATTTCGCGGGGGACATGGCCAAAGCTTCGAGCCAGCATGGCGACGCCGCGGGAACCGAGCAGCCAGCCGCGCTTGCCGCCGAATTGGGCCGGCGCGGTTTTGCCGATCTGCTGTCGCGCATCGAGCGCACCATCACCACGCGATCGGTCTGGGGCGCGAGACCGGAGGCTGCCGCCGTCGATGTTTTGCAGACCTGGAAGCAGCTTGTCGCCTTGCATCGGCAATGGCATTCCCTAACTAGGGAACTGAGGGACGCGGAAGCAGCCCTCGGTCAGGACAATACCGAAGCGAACTACGCGCGGTTGCGCGACGTCAAAGCCCGGCTGTCCTCGCTTGACGGTACCGAGGCCCTCATCGAGGGTTTCGGTGCGTCTTCGGGTCGCCCGGCCCAGTCTATGTAACATTCAGGTCCATCTAGGATCGCGCCGGTTTAGGGCATAGATCGGCTGGACGGCATGTTGGCGAGGGACTAAGAGGTCGCCCTCGCGGTTCAAGGTTAGTCGGAGCTTAACGGAGTTCCGACAAGGTTGCGGCCTCAATTCGGGCGGCGTCGCTCTCGGCGCGGCCCTTTTTGGCCGCCGGCGCGAGCTAAACCCGGTGAAATGCCACTTTTGGCGTCAGCCGGGCAGGCAGAGGTCGGGCGGTCCAATAACACGGGGCCCAGGGCATGGCGCCCGGTTCCGTTATCCGGCGGCGAGACTCACGACCGAGACTCACGCCATAGGGTAGGGGGGTGCGAGGACGCGCCCCGTGGAGATTTAGGGTCGGTGGAGAGAAGAATGGCAAGCAAGAGCGTGGCCACCAAGACCGTCGCGACCAAGGCCAAGGCGCCCCCGCCGAAGGATGCCGATACGCCGGAAAAGGAAACCCCGGAAACCCCGGATGCGCCGCTGCCGCTGCTCGATCTTTCTGACGCCGCCGTCAAGAAGATGATCAAGCAGGCCAAGAAGCGCGGCTATGTCACCTATGAGCAGCTCAACGCCGTCATGCCGTCGGAGGAGGTTACCTCCGAGCGGATCGAAGACATTTTGGCGATGATGAACGAAATGGGCATCAACGTCGTCGAGACCGAGGAGGCCGAGGCCGAGGACGAGGAAGCCGCCCGCGAGGAGCCCGAGGAAGAAGAGGCCGAATCCGGCGAACTCGTCGAGGTCACCCCGAAGCCCGTCGCCAAATCCGAAGCCAAGGAGCCGACCGAGCGTACCGACGACCCGGTGCGGATGTATTTGCGCGAGATGGGCTCGGTGGAGCTGCTCTCGCGCGAGGGCGAGATCGCCATCGCCAAGCGCATCGAGGCCGGCCGCGAGGCCATGATCGCCGGCCTGTGCGAAAGCCCGCTGTCGTTTCAGGCCGTCATTATCTGGCGCGACGAATTGAACGAGGGCAAGGTATTCCTGCGCGATATCATCGATCTCGAAGCGACCTATGCCGGCCCCGACGCCAAACAGGTGGCGCCTGCCGTTATGCCCGGCGGCGACGGCACAGCGATGCCGAACGCCATGTCCGGCGCCGGACCAGGCGGCGTGCCCGGAGCCGTTCCGGGTTTCGCGCCGCAGCCGATGCAGGCGGCTTCGCCGCCGTCGGCGCCACCCGGCGCCACGCCGTTTAAGGCGGCAGGCGCCGTTCCCGGCGCTGGCGAGGAAGGCGGCGAAGAGCCGCCGATCGGCGAGGCCGATCTCGACGAGGACGATCTCGAAAATTCGATGTCGCTTGCCGCGATCGAGACCGAGCTCAAGCCGAAAGTGCTCGAGACCTTCGACAACATTGCGGATTCCTTCAAGCGGCTGCGCCGGCTGCAGGAACAGGACATCCACAACAAGCTGCACTCGGAGACGCTGACGCCCTCCCAGGAGCGCAAATACAAGAAGCTCAAGGAAGAGATCATCCAGGAGGTGAAGTCGCTGCGGCTTAACCAAGCGCGCATCGACGCGCTGGTCGAGCAGCTCTACGACATCAACAAGCGCCTGGTCGGCCACGAAGGCCGCCTGATGCGGCTGGCCGAAAGCCATGGCGTGATCCGCGAAGATTTTCTGCGCAATTATCAGGGCTCGGAGCTCGATCCGCGCTGGCTCAATCGCGTTTCCAAACTCTCCGCCAAAGGCTGGAAGAATTTCGTCGCCCGCGACAAGGACCGCATCAAGGAATTGCGCACGCATATCCACACGCTGGCGTCGGAGACCGGCCTCGAAATCGGCGAGTTCCGCAAGCTCGTGCACATGGTGCAGAAGGGCGAACGCGAAGCGCGCCAGGCCAAGAAGGAAATGGTCGAGGCCAATTTGCGTCTCGTCATCTCGATCGCCAAGAAATACACCAACCGCGGCCTGCAATTCCTCGATCTCATTCAGGAAGGCAATATCGGCCTCATGAAAGCGGTCGATAAGTTCGAATACCGCCGCGGCTACAAGTTCTCGACCTACGCCACCTGGTGGATTCGGCAGGCGATTACGCGCTCGATTGCCGATCAGGCCCGCACCATCCGTATCCCGGTGCACATGATCGAGACCATCAACAAGATCGTGCGCACGAGCCGCCAGATGCTCAACGAGATCGGCCGCGAGCCGACGCCGGAGGAATTGGCGGAAAAGCTCGGTATGCCGCTCGAAAAGGTGCGCAAGGTCCTCAAGATTGCCAAGGAGCCGCTGTCGCTCGAAACCCCGATCGGCGACGAGGAGGATTCCCACCTCGGCGATTTCATCGAGGACAAGAACGCCATTTTGCCGATCGACGCAGCAATCCAGTCAAACCTGCGCGAGACGACCACGCGCGTACTTGCCTCGCTCACCCCGCGCGAAGAGCGCGTGCTGCGCATGCGTTTCGGCATCGGCATGAACACCGACCACACGCTGGAAGAAGTC
>Ga0187887_10004317_pt1 | contig 10664 bp, 11 predicted proteins | sample June2016WEW_7_10_FD_132977 | JGI IMG/M metagenome (GOLD analysis project Ga0187887, IMG submission 132977) | Peatland microbial communities from SPRUCE experiment site at the Marcell Experimental Forest, Minnesota, USA - June2016WEW_7_10 | ecosystem: Environmental > Terrestrial > Soil >... | reverse complement strand
TTGTCGCGCGGCGCGGCGGCCTTCAACGCCGCCGCCCGCTGCTCGATCCCCAGCCGCAGGAACAGGTCGCGCTGGCGGATCGGACCGTGGATGCGCGCGCCAATACTCTCGGCGCTTTGCCCCACCGCCTCGAAATCGACGTGCGCGGTCAGATCGGCCATGCCCGGCGCCCGCAGCGGGTCGGTGAAGGCGTGTCCGGCGACCGCCTGCAGCGTGTCGCCCAGGCCAAAATGGGCATGACCGTAATCGATGATCAGAGCCGCTCCATCGGTGCGCATGCGCCGACCCAGTTCGAGCGCCGTGGTGTCGGCGCGCCATTCATAAATCGAGCCCTCGGGCGCCGCCCGCAAGGCGCGCGGCATCGAGGCTTCGAAGAACGGCAACGGCTCGCGAGCTTCGCCGATGAACAGGTTGCCGTCGGGCGCGACGTCGATGACGCGCTCATGCCAGCCTCCCGGCTGTTTGACCGCCTGATGGATCGGCAGCGCGTCGATGAACTCGTTGGCGACGATGATGCTGGGGCCGCGCGGCACCTCGTCGAGCGCCGTGTGCCACATCACCGGCACGTCGATCCGTTCCAGCCGGCGTTGCTGGATCTGTTGCAGCGTGGGGGAAATCTCGACCAGATGCACGACGATGGCGCTGCGGAAGCCGCCCAGCACGTTCGCCGCACGCAGCGCATCGTGCATCAACGTGCCGCGTCCGGGGCCGAGCTCGATGATGCGCACGTTTTCCGGCGCGCCCATCTGTTGCCAGACCGAGGCCATCCACAATCCGATCAATTCGCCGAACATCTGGCTGATCTCGGGCGAGGTGACGAAATCGCCGCCGGCGCCAAGCGGATCGCGATTGATGTAATAGCCGTATTGCGGATGCGTCAGGCACAGCCGCATGTAGTCGGCAAGCGGCATCGGCCCGGCCACGGCGATGAGCCGGCGAATTTCGTTCTCCAGTGGCGAACGCACGTCAGCCATTTTTCCCGGTCGGGTTTTTAGCTTGCGATTCGCGCGTCAAGGCGACGCTGAGCAGCGCAATGCCGGCCAGCATCAACGGAACGCACAGCAGCATGCCCATGGTCAGGCCGCCCCAGAGAAAGCCTAACTGGATGTCCGGTTCGCGGAACAGTTCGCCGGTGATGCGCGCGACGCCGTAGCCGAGCGTAAACACGCCGGCGACAAGGCCTGGGCGCTTGAGTCCGCCCGCGCGCACCACGAGGGCGAGCAGGATGAACAAAACGACCCCCTCCAGCGCTGCTTCATAGAGCTGGCTCGGATGCCGCGGGATCGGGCCGCCGTTGGGAAATACCATGGCCCAGGGCACGTCGGTCGGCCGACCCCACAATTCGCCGTTGATGAAATTGGCCAGCCGGCCGAGAAACAGCCCGATCGGCGCCACCGCGCAGGTCACATCTGCGAGCGACAGCATCGGGATGCGCCGGCGCAGCGCGAACGCGATAATAGCGACGGCGCAGCCTATGACGCCGCCGTGAAACGACATGCCGCCGTTCCACAATTGCAAAATCTCGATCGGATGGGCGGCGAAGTGCGGAAAATTGTAAAACAGCACGTAGCCGGTGCGACCGCCGAGGATGATGCCGAGCGTGATCCAGATCACGAAATCGTCGAAGTCGAGCACGGTGAACGGCGCTTTGCCGCCCCACAATCGCTCGGAAACGATAATCGCGCGGGCATAAAACCAGCCGGCGATGATGCCGACGATATAGGCGAGCGCATACCAACGCACCGCGAGCGGTCCGACGGAGATCAAGATCGGGTTGATGACGGGATAGGGAATGACCGGCAGAACGAACATCAATGGGCTTTCCTTAAACGCGCCGCGCCGTGCTTGATTGCGCCGCGGCCGCGTGTTCCTCGCGGCCAAGCCCCCTTGCGGCCGCGCCGCACCATCGCCATTGTGTCGTCCTATGGCAAGCGCGCCGGGCGCGAGGATTGGCGAGGCTTCGCCACGAGGAGCTTTTCGCAAAGCGGAGCTTGGAGGCGATCATGGTGCAGACGACAAACCGTTTCTTCGACGAGGTCGCGCGCTTAATGAATGACGCGGCCGGCGTCGCGCAAGGCGTGCGGCGCGAATTCGAGACATTGTTCCGCACCCAGGCGGAGCGCTGGTTGCGCGATCTCGATTTGGTCAAGCGCGAGGATTTCGAGGCGGTCAAGGAGATGGCCCGCCTGGCGCGCGAGGAGAACGAGACGCTTAAAGGCCGGGTGGCGGCCCTTGAAGCCGCGGTCGCCAATATCGGCACACAGACGAGTGCGTCCTATGCCCCGCCGAGTTACCCGCCCGCGGGCGGCCCGGCTGCGGGGGAGACCAACCCCGGCACGTTCTGAGCCGGCCTTTATCGGCCTTACCGCATTCCTTGTTTTTAAGATCCAGCGCCGCTATAAGCGCGGCGTCCGCGCGCTGCTACAGCACCCCTGGAGGCTTCCCGCGGAATTTCCCTTTTAAAACAGGGTTTTGGACAAGGATCTCACCATGGCGACCGTCAATCTGATCAAGGCGGCAGCGCGTTCGCGGGCAGGCAAGGGGGCCGCCCGGGCCGAACGTCGTGCCGGCCGGGTACCCGGAATCATCTATGGCGACGGCAAGGCGCCGCTGCCCATTTCGCTCGATTACGCCGATTTGCGCCAGCGCATCTATGCCGGCCGTTTTCTCACCACCATCCATGACGTCGAGGTCGACGGCGTGAAGCACCGCGTGATCCCGCGCGACTTCCAGCTCGACGCGGTGCGCGACCTGCCGCTGCATGTCGACTTCATGCGGCTCGGCGAGGGCGCGACGATCCGCGTCAATATTCCGGTCCTGGTGCGCAACGCCGAGCAGTCGCCGGGCGTCAAGCGCGGCGGCACGGTTTCGATCGTGACGCACACCATCGAGGTGCGCTGCCGCGCCGACGCGATCCCGACCGGCATCGAGGTCGACGTCGGCGAGCTCGACATCAATCACTCCAGGCATTTGAGCGACATCACGCTGCCGGAGGGGGTTCGCGCCATCGCCGGCCGCGACATCACTTTGGTCACGGTTGTGCCGCCGTCGGGCTATGCGGAAGAAATGAAGGCCGCGGCCGAAGCCGCAGCTGCCGCAGCAGCAGCCGCCGCCGCGGCCGTCGCTGCCGGACCCGCGCCGACAGGCGCTCCGGGTGCTCCGGGTGCAGCGCCAGGCGCTGCGGCCGGCGGCGCCGCGCCGGCTGGCGGTGGTGGCGACAAGAAGTGAGGTTAGCCGCATAGGACGACGACCATGCTGCTCCTGGTCGGACTTGGAAATCCGGGAGCGCGCTATGTCGGCAACCGGCACAATATCGGCTTCATGGCGGTTGAAGAGATCGCCAAGCGCCACGGCATCGGGCCGTGGCGCCGGCGCTTTCAGGGCTTAGCCTGCGAGGGGCCGATCGGCGGCGCGCGCACTCTCTTGCTGTTACCCGGTACTTTCATGAACGAATCCGGCCGCGCGGTCGCTGAAGCGGCACACTTCTACAAGCTGCCGCTTGACGGCATCACGGTGTTTCACGACGAGATCGATTTGCCGCCCGGCAAGGTCAGGGTCAAAAGCGGCGGCGGCATCGCCGGTCACAACGGCTTGCGCTCGATCTCCGAGCATATCGGCAACGACTATCGGCGCGTGCGCATCGGCGTCGGCCATCCCGGCAGCAAGGACATGGTGCAGCATTACGTGCTGAGCGATTTCGCCAAAAGCGAACGCGGCTGGGTCGAGGCGTTGATCGATATTCTGGCCGACAATGCCGGCCTGATCGTTCGCGGCGAGGATGCGAGTTTTGCCAACAAGGTTCATCTCGCCATGGTCGCGAAGGGTTTTGGCGAAGCGCGCAACGAAGACGAAACATGAACCGGCGGCAATCGGACAAAAAACGTCACAGGTAGAATTTTAAATGGGCTTCAAATGCGGCATCGTCGGCCTGCCGAACGTCGGCAAGTCGACCCTCTTCAATGCGCTGACGGAAACCGCGGCGGCGCAGGCGGCGAATTATCCGTTCTGCACCATCGAGCCGAATGTCGGCGAGGTTGCGGTGCCGGACCGGCGGCTCGAAACGCTCGCTCAGCTCGCCAAGTCGGCGGTGATCGTGCCGACGCGGCTGACTTTCGTCGATATCGCCGGCTTGGTGCGCGGCGCCTCGAAAGGCGAGGGACTGGGCAACCAGTTTCTGGCCAATATCCGCGAGGTCGACGCCATCGCGCATGTGGTGCGGTGCTACGAGGATCCCGACGTCACCCATGTCGAAGGCCGCATCGATCCGATCGCCGACATCGAAACGGTCGAGACCGAACTGATGCTGTCGGATCTCGAGAGCCTGGAGCGGCGCGTCGATAGCCTCGCCAAGAAAGCCAAAGGCGGCGACAAGGAGGCCAAAGAGGCGGTCGATCTCATCAATCGGGCGCTCGTGCTGTTGCGCGAGGGCAAGCCGGCGCGGCTGACCGAGCGCAAGCCCGAGGAAGAGAAGGCCTTTCATATGCTCGGCCTGCTCACCTCGCTGCCGGTGCTCTATGTCTGCAATGTCGACGAAAATTCCGCCGCCGACGGCAATGCGTTTTCGAAGAAGGTCGAGGCCCGCGCCAAGGAAGAAGGCGCGGTCGCGGTTGTGATCTCGGCGAAGATCGAGGCGGAGATCGCGGTCCTGTCGCGCGACGAGCGCGAAGACTATCTCGCGGCCATTGGACTCAAGGAAGCCGGTCTCGACCGCCTCATCGCCGCCGGTTATGCACTCCTTCATCTGGTGACGTTCTTCACCGCCGGACCGAAGGAATCGCGGGCCTGGACGGTGACGCGCGGCACCAAGGCGCCGCAAGCCGCGGGCGTCATCCATACCGATTTCGAGCATGGTTTCATTCGCGCCGAGACCATCGCTTATGCAGATTACGTGGCTTGCGCCGGCGAAGCGGGCGCGCGCGACGCCGGCAAGATGCGGCTCGAGGGCAAGGACTATGTCGTGCAGGACGGTGACGTCATGCACTTCCGCTTCGCCACCTAGAGATAGCGGCAATCGGCCGTCGGACATTTCAGACGCGATCGGTCGTTAGATTACTGACCGCGGATATCCGCACCCTGGTTCCTGATCGCGCCGAGATGCTCATTGATGCGGAACACGATGAGCACGAATTCGGCGATGATGCGCGCCAGCACCACGCCCATGAAGGCGCCGAGCAGGCTGGTCATCAGAAAGATCATGCCGACGAACGGATTATACGCCATGGTCGTCAGCGCACTGACCATGCCGGCGAAGCCCAGCAGGATGGCGATGACCACGGCGAGCCAGTAGAAGACTTTGATCACGGTGGGCGTCACGAACCGCTCCCACTGGAACAGGTCGCTGAGGCCGAACATGATTCCCCCTCGCAAATATCCGCGCGTGATTCCCATCGCCGGTGGCAGACTGCACCGCGCGGTTGCAGCGGTCAATCGATGTCCGTTTGATCGGTTCCAGCCGGCTCAGGCCGTGTCCGCAGTCGTGGTTTGTTGACGGCGCATCGGCGGATGTCTACGGACGTCACGCCACGCATGTAGGACAAAATGCGCCGACTGAGCTGGGAACAATTCATAGCGCTTGCGCCCGAAATGTCGGGCGACCAGCGCCGCGCCGTGGGCGTCGCCGGCGCCGCGCATGCGCTGCATGACGGCTACACCGACCTCATCTACATCATGCTGCCGCTGTGGCAGGCCGAATTCGGCTTGAGCTATGCGGCGCTCGGCGCGCTGCGCAGCGTTTTCGTCGGCGCCATGGCGTGTCTGCAGATTCCGGCGGGGCTTGCCGCCGAGCGCTTCGGCGCCGCCACCGTGCTGGCGCTCGGCACCGCGCTTGCCGGTCTCGGCTATTGCTTCGCCGGCTTGAGCACCGGCTTTATCATGCTGCTCGCGGCGCTGCTGATATCTGGCGTCGGCTCGAGCACCCAGCATCCGATCGCGTCGGCGCTGGTGGCGCGCGCCTTTGCCGGACCGCGATCGCTCAAAGCGCTCGGCACCTACAATTTCTCGGGCGACATCGGCAAGATGACAGTTCCGGCGACGCTGTCGCTGTTGCTCCTGGTGATGGCGTGGCGGCCGGCGCTCGCGGGCCTCGGCTGCGTCGGCCTCGTCATGGCGGCCATCATTTTTCTCGCCGCCCCGCGTTTCGCACGCGGCGCGCCCGTCAGGTCGCAAACCGCCGAAGCGCATGCCGAACCGGAATTCAAACGGCAGCCATTTGCGTTCTCGTTCTTGATGGCGATCGGCATTGTCGACAGCGCCACCCGCATGGGATTTTTGCTGTTTCTGCCGTTCGTGCTGCGCGACAAAGGCGGCAGCGAGCAAACCGTCGGCCTCGCCATGACGCTGATTTTCGCCGGCGGCGCCGCCGGCAAGCTCGCCTGTGCCTTCATCGGCGCCCGCATCGGCGTGATCGGAACGGTTTGGCTGACCGAAGGATTTACCGCGGTTGGAATTCTGGCGCTGTTTCCGCTGCCGCTTCCTGCCGCGCTTTTGCTGTTGCCGGTGATCGGCATTGCGCTTAACGGCACCTCGTCGGTGCTCTACGGCTCGGTGCCCGATCTGGTCGCGCCGCATTGGCGCACGCGCGCGCTGAGCATTTTTTATACCGGTACGATCGGCTCGGGTGCGATCGCGCCAGTCTTGTTTGGCCGCGCCGGCGACGCGCTCGGCGTCTGGCATGCTTTGACGCTGGTCGCCGCCTTCGTCCTTGTCACTTTGCCGCTCGCGGCGCTGCTGCGCGGCGCGCTTAAGCGCCGCTACGGTTCAGACAAGGTCTGAACCGCGTTCCGAGCGCGTCATTTTTGCGGCGCCGGAACCGGTGAAACTTCGTTGCATCGCTGCGATTCTGGAACGGCCGGCGTCGACAAACGTTGAGTCGATGGCTCGGGTCGCATTCCCAACATGCGCCCGGATGGATCTTCCAGATGGAGTACGCCATGAAATTTTATCTTGCCTCGACCGCGCTCGGTCTTGTCCTCGCCGCCGGCGTCTCCGCCGCCCAGGCGCAGACGGTGATCACCCGCGAGATCGTCAATCCGGGGGTCGAGACGGTGCAAACCACCGAAACCGTGCGCACGGTGCGACCCGCGCCGTCGCGGAGCGCCCGCCGCCAGGTGGTGACGACACGGCGGACCGTCACGCGACAGGTGGTGCCCACCTCAACCGTGGTCGCGCGCACCGTTCCGGCGGCGCCGCAACCGCTTTACGATGTCGTTTCGCCAGCCCCGGCGGCGACCAGTCCGGATGATTACGGCCCGCCGCTTTACGACACGGCGGCGCCAGCGGTTGCGGCGACGCCGATCGCGCAGGACGGCTTGGCGGCCCAGCCTTTCATCTACCGTTACGTCTACGAGCCCGATCGCATCCTGGTGATCGATCCGAATAACGGCGTCGCAGTGCAGTCGATCCCTCGCTGAAGCCGCGCCGCGGCAGGATCGTGACGATGAGCGGCGCGCGTGTTGCCGCAAGGCGGGCACGCGCGACCGCTGCGGTGGATTCGGCAACAGGGAGAATGCGAATGAAAAGCCGCTTTGCAATTGTATCCACGGCCTGCGCGTCGATGATGCTCGGATGCTGCTACGGCGCGCCGAGTGCCATGGCACAAACCACGACGCAGCAGCCAGATACCGCGGGCGCCGACACGGCCGTCAGTGGCGCGGTCGAGCAGAAGCCGCTGCTGACGCCGGCCGAGCGCAAGACACTTTACGTCGAAGCGAGCAAGGACAAGAGCAAAAGCTCGCCGAAGGATTTCTCGCCCGTCATCGGCGCGGACGTGCCGCCGATGATCGAACTCTACGCACTGCCGGACGATGCGATCAGCGCGGTGCCGGCTGCCAAGCTCTACAAATACACGATGGTGGAAAACAAAGTCGTGGTGGTCGATCCGACCAGGATGCGGGTGATCGACGTGCTCGGTCCGACGCCGCAATAGCGGTGATGTCGGCGATGATGTCGTTCGCGGGCCGGCGGGGGCGCGATCAAGTCATTGAAACAATTCGACTTTATCCCTAAACGTGTGCTTCGATCTATTTAACGTATAGCGCGTGATTCAACGAATAATTTGTGCGGAATGGGATTATAATGGAAATATGGGCTGTCGCTTCAGCGATGGAGGCCGACGCGTTTTTATTGTGATTTGATCCGGGGCATTTGGCTTTGCGCCGACGAGCGACGACAAAGGTTGTTTTGACGGCTCGGGAGATCGAGGTTCTCCGTTGGGCGGCCAACGGAAAATCCGCCTGGGAGATTGGCGAGATTCTCCATATCGCCAAACGAACCGTGGACGCCCATGCGCAGACCGCGGCCGGCAAGCTTGGCGCCGCCAACCGAACACACGCGGTGGCACTCGCGCTGCGCGACGGCATTTTTAAATTATAATCCTGTCACATATCACACTATCGAAGGCCGGCAGCGCCGCGTAGTGTTGAATTGTACGATAACCGACAGAAGAAAAATTAGCTCCGGGTTGGTCATCGAATGAAATGCTCGGGACCGATTGCCGGCTTTCGCCCATAGCGTCGTAAGAGCAAAAAATCCCCCGCCATGAGCGACTGCTCGGCAGTCCTCGCCCTGCTATGCGAGGACGAAGCCAGCGTCGGGAGATGCGTGATGGGTTCATTGCGGGGGGCGGACCACTTCGTCGCCGCAACATTCGACACCGGCCGGCCGTTTGTTGTCGAGTCATTTGCTGCGCGCTATGGCGGCGTCACGGTGGTGAAGCTCGAGCCCGGCGCCATTCTGTTCACGCAGGGCGACCCCGGGACCGAACTGTTTTATCTAAGTCACGGTCAGGTCCAGATCTCGGTGGTGTCGCCCCTGGGCAAGGAAGCGATTATTACCGTGCTTGATCCCGGCCAATTCTGCGGCGAGGGTTGTCTGCTCGGCGACCGCGAGCGGGTGGCGACCGCCACTTGCGTCGCGCCCAGCACCGTCGCGCGGGTGGAACGAACGAGCGTGGTTCGCGCCGTCCGGGAGGATCCGGCGTTCGCCGAATTCTTCCTCGTCTATTCGTTGAAAAGCGTGGTTCGATTGCGGGACGATGTCGCCAGCCAACTGTTCGATGACAGCGAAAAACGCCTGGCGCGGACTCTGCTCCTGTTGGCGCATTATGGAGCGCAGGGTCGGGACGAGACCCGCATCAGCAATGTCGGCCAAGAGGCGCTGGCGCAGATGGTCGGTACGACCCGCTCGCGCGTCAATCATTTCATGAACAAATTCCGCGATCGGCGTTACATCGATTACGACGACGGCGTCATCGTCGTGCACGATTCCCTGTTGCGTGGTGTGCTGCATGGCGGCGCGTCCGACGGCTTCACGGCGCGGCAACCGAGCGCAATTCGGTTGCGTTAAGGCCTGGCGAGCGCGGCGCTCGCGCCTGTTGCCGCGCGATGCGGCAAGCCGGCGCATGTTTGCGCAAAGACGGATTCCGGAGCTCGGAATGGAGTCGGGATTTTTGATTGAATTTGGAAATGAGACGTTCAAATGTGAAAGATCAATTGTCCTTCCCGTTAGTATCTAAAATCCCGTACGCGTGTGCAATTTTGAACAGCGTCGCTTTACGTGCAGGGGCAAAAGTACGGTAACGGGCTGAGTTGACGCGCCGTTCTCGGTGTAGCGCCGCCTAAATCGTTTGGGCGACGCGCGATGCTGGCCGGCCGTCAGGTCGAGAAAGCGCTCGCGTGTTTAGCGCCGCAAAATCGGTGGCGGCGGCCGTAAATGCCGGGGGCGAAGATGAACAAGCGGAGCATCAATTCAGCTGCAGCAACGACGGTGATTGAGCCCGCGATGTTGCTTGCGAGCAATGGACAGAGCCGTACCGTCGTCAAACGTCGAGAAAAAGAAATTCTATTCGCACAGGGCGACGACGCCGAAGCCGTTTTCTATATCAAAAAAGGCAAGGTCAAGCTGACCGTCGTTTCCAAGCAAGGCAAGGAGGCCGTCGTCGCAGTCCTCGATGCAGACCAATTTGTCGGCGAGGGATGCTTGATCGGGCAGGTCAAACGCCTGGCGACGGCGACCACGATGACGGACTGCGAGATCGTGCGGCTGGAGAAAGACGAACTGTTGCAAACGCTTCGGGATGAACCGGCGTTTGCGCTGATGTTTGTTTCGCACATCGTGGCACGGAGTGCCCGCATCGAAGAAGACTTGATCGACCAGCTGTTCAATTCGACGGAAAAACGGCTGGCCCGCGTGCTGTTGCTGTTGGCCAATTTCGGCAAGGAAGGCCGGCCCGAGCCGATCCTTGGAAAGATCACGCAAGAGATGCTGGCCGACATGATCGGCACGACTAGATCGCGCGTGAGTGTATTCATGAACAAGTTTCGCGCCGCCGGCATGATCGACTACAACGGCCATATCGAGGTCCATAGCTCGTTGCTGAGCGTGGTTCTGGCCGACCAGCCGCGCGGCGTTATGCCGGCGCATTGACGCAACAGCCCGCACGTGCTCCAGCATCGGGGTGGGTACGCGCAAACACCTACGTCCAATTTTTTTCGATTGTGTGCTTTTTGGATCAGCACGCGCCGCTGCGCGATGCGAATATCGCGATGGTCGAGCGGCAAGCGGCCATTGTTGTGGCGTCTTACCCTAGAGTCAGCGTTCGGACTCGCGTTTTCAGCTTCCCGAAAACGTCTGGAGGGCGGACTATGAGCCGTTCGATTTTGCGACCA
>Ga0187887_10004315_pt1 | contig 10668 bp, 16 predicted proteins | sample June2016WEW_7_10_FD_132977 | JGI IMG/M metagenome (GOLD analysis project Ga0187887, IMG submission 132977) | Peatland microbial communities from SPRUCE experiment site at the Marcell Experimental Forest, Minnesota, USA - June2016WEW_7_10 | ecosystem: Environmental > Terrestrial > Soil >... | reverse complement strand
TTTTGGCCGCAAAGCCAATGCCTGTCGGGCCCTCGAAGCGATCCCGATATTCGCCGCCAATGTGAAGCCAAGTGGGCAAAGACTCGTCCAGTTTCTCGACAGGAAACAACCAAGACGGGGAATATGAGTCGACTGCAGATGGGCTGAGTGCAGAGTTTGATTCAGAGCTCGTTTGTGCCTGCGCCCTAACTGGAAGCATGCTTATGCTGAGGAAGAGAGCTAATAGTAACGACGTATCTGTTCTCATAAAAACCGCTCCACTGAAACTTTGCTCTGATTGCTACACTTTAGTGAGAGGCAAATTCACGATCATCTCCTCATTGGTTTGTCAGTTTCCGCGTCCCAAAGTAACTCCGCTTCTGGAACTCCACAGCTCTTGGGAATGCATCCAGGCTGCCAATCTTCCGCCCAGCTCAAGCTCCTCAGAATTCATTTCCCTTCAGCACTTTAGCCAGTCGGAAGAACTGCGATTGGCACGATACCGCTTACTCTCCGTCCAGTTGGTTGGACAGCCTGTCAATCCCTAGGCACAAGGACTCAAAGCGCGACGTCCTACCAAGCTCGGAATAATTTTCTTTGGATTTCAACGAGTATCAACATGGTTCTTGGTGAGAGTCTCGCATTTTGACATGGAGTCTAGCGGGCTGACACCAAGCTTGATTGATCGCCAGTCGTCGGCCTTTAGTCGCATCAGTTGCGAACTTTGCCGGTTTGGCAAGCGCGTTGCACTTTGAGTTCGTGCAGGGGCGCTTGAACATTGACAAGTCAATCCTGTCAAAGGTCTCAACGAAAGGGAACACTCAGGTAGCAAATGGTAAGGAGAACTTGTGAAAGCTCATAAAGTAGCGGCGGCAGGACTGCGGCGGGGGAAGCCAGGGATGAAGTCCACCCAAAATCTAGGATCGCCGGAAAAGGCAGGAACCGCCTCAGACGAGGCGCTCGGTTGGACGTACGTATTCGACGATAGTGCGTTGCCAGAGGGTCGAATGGCGCCGGTCTATCCGCTGGGACTGAACGTGGTTCTGGCGCGTGTCCGCGGCGCGGTCTACGCGGTTTCAGGCAAGTGCCCGCACATGGCGTGCCCCCTGTTCATGGGAGGGCTGGAGGGCTACACAATCGGCTGCCCATGCCATGACTGGCGTTTCGATATTCGAACCGGCAGGTTCCTGAGTGCGCCGGAACTTGGCCTCACGGTGTACCCAACAAAGCTCGAGGCAGGGAAACTGTTCGTTAAGCTTGAAAGAAAGGAGATAGCGTGAAGAAAGTTACCTTATATACTCTCTCAACCTGTCCCTGGTGCCGCAAAGCGAAGAAGTTTTTCGCCGACCGCAGCATCCCGTTCACTTACATCGACTACGATCTCGCTGACGAGACGATCCAACGAAGGATTTTGCAGGAGCTCGATGCCGCCGGCGCCACGGGTTTCCCGTTCGCCAAGATTGGCGACGAGGTCATCTCGGGCTATCAGCCGGGACGCTATGCAAGTGCGCTGGGATCGTAAGGAGGCGTTGAATGGAAGCTGAATCAAGGAAAAAGGCGCTTCACTACTTCTTCGAAAAGGTCGTCGAGCCCTTGGGCTTCAAGTTCACGCCCGACGCGGAGTTGGTGGATTTTCTGCTCGAACAGGAGGTGATGCTGGAGGGCAAGCACGGCATCCCATTCTGCCCATGCCAGCCGATACGCAATGACCGTGCGCGCGACATGCAGATCGTCTGTCCATGCATTCCCTTCCACCGGGAGCATTTCGACGCCATCAAACGCTGTTGGTGCGGCCTGTTTGTCCACAAGGACGTCATCGACCCGGACAGCCTGCCGCAACTCCCGCCAAAGGAAGCGGGCCGTGAGTGACAAGTTCATCCCCGCAATCAGCACCGATGAGATCGCGCCCGGGGGGATGAAGACCGTCGAGCTCGATGGGCACGAGATCGTCATCTGTAATTGCGACGGAACTTATTACGCCATCCAGCGGCGCTGCGGACATATGAATGCCCCGTTGGAAATGGGCACCCTCGACGGCAAGATCGTAACCTGCGCCATGCACTGCGCCCAGTTCGATATTACTACAGGCCAAGCGCTCTCCGGCCCGGTTCCAGTGGACATGGGCAACGAGAGCCTTCCGCCCAGATTGGCAGCATTCATGCAGCACGTGGAAATGCAGATGAAGCATGTCCGCACGGAATCCCTCCGTACCTACGAGACGAAAGTCGAAGCCGGCTGGGTTCACGTCGCGCCATGATTCGCACGTCAGCGCGAATCCATATGGCATCAAATGTTTGCGACTGCGGAGATCCGGGCGGTGGCTTATCACCTGCGGTCTTTGTAGCGGTACGAATGGTTTCGCCTAACGTAACATACGTGACGCGACTTTAGCCGCCCGGATGGAATGGCATCCCGGGATGCCCCGCGCTTGCCGGTTCCGGCGTGTCTACGTCAAGATTGACGACAATCGGGTCTTGCCCGTTTCGAACCACCACTGCTTCGCAAATCTCGTTCGCACTGGCATTGATTTCCTGATGTGGCACGTAAGGCGGCACATAGATAAAATCTCCTGGCTGAGCTTCGGCGCTGAGTTCCAGGTGATCTCCCCATCGCATTCGCACACGGCCCCTCACAACATAGAGCACGGTCTCCAACTCCCCGTGATGGTGCGGTCCGGTCTTGGCTTCAGGTCGCACCACCATGGTGCCGGCCCATAGTTGGTTTGCGCCGGTGCGTGCATGCGTGATGGCCGCCGCCCGCGTCATGCCAGACGTTTGTGGTGTGTTCGTGTCGAGTTCGCCAGCATGCACAATCTTGACGCCGTGTTCCTTCCAATCCATGTCCATCACCTCTGTCTATCCCGACCAGGTCTACTTTTCGATGGCACTACCGGCAATCCGGCCTCTAAAACATTCAGGTTCAATGCTCGTGCCACGCCATCGCCATCGGCAGGGTCGGCTCTTCGGCGGTTTGCAATATCACGATTGTGACCTGATGGAGGCACTCTGGAAGAAGAGCCCAGGAGTCCCAGTTATTCTGAGCGCTCCGAAGACCGGTGCGCGGGTCGCGCTTGATAGCGTGGTTGAGGTCAGAAAAGCGCAGAGGATCGCGGAAAAAGAAGATTGGAGTATGGTTTCCGACGATGTCCCAATTTCCGTCCTCAGTGTAGAACTTGAGAGCAAACCCGCGGATATCGCGCTCCGCATCGGCAGCCCGGCCTTCCCCAGCGACGGCCGAAAAGCATGCGAACACAGGCAGCTGCTTTGCAACCTTCGAACAAATCGCCGCCTTAGTGTACTTGGTGATGTCGTGGGTCGTCCTAAACGTTTCATGCGTGCCCCAGTCCGTGTTACCTGCTGACAAACTTCTGGCGTATTCTATCAAACCCGGGAGGAAGTTTGATGCAGGTCACCATCGAGTTGCAAGAAGACATCGGGCAACAGCTCACCAGCGAATGGCGGGACCTTCCGCGCGCTGCCCTCGAAGCCCTAGTGCTGGAAGCTTATCGCGCGAAGAAGCTCAGCGCAGAACAACTTTGCCGGCTGCTGGAATTCGAAAGCCGGTACGATTTGGATGGATTCCTCAAGCAGCACGAAGTATGGCTTGAATACTCCCTCCAGGACTTCGAGCGCGAGGCCGAGGCCAGCGCCCGACTGTGGCAGCAGCGCAGGGCGGAGATGGAGCACGATCAAAGTGAAGAGCGGCCGCGCGAATGATCGTCGTTGCCGATTCCAGTCCCCTTCGTTACCTAATTCTGATCGAACACACGCACGTCCTGCCCGCCCTCTATGGCCGCGTCTTGATCCCGCCAGCGGCTTCGGGCGAGCTTAATCGACAACGAACCCCGCCAGTGGTTCGCGCTTGGCTGGCTTGAAGACCGTCGTGGCTGGAAATCCACGCTCCCCACCGTTCCCTCGCCGAACTCACGGCCCACCTGGGTACGGGAGAGCGGGAGGCAATTGCACTTGCTGAGGAGCTTGTGGCCGACGCCGTGCTGCTCGATGATTGGACCGCCCGCATCGAAGCGCTATTGAAATGGGATGCCTAGCGCAAGCAAGAATAAACTTGGAACACCACGAAAAATGGAGTCCATTAGGAGTCCATTAACAGGCCGCTCGAATTGGCCCCCGTAAAATCAATAGCCTGGGATCGTCAGCATCGACACCGTAGACGCTAAATTTTGTATTTACAATCTACGAGCAATTTCCCAAGCTGGACGTCGCGGGTTCGATCCCCGTCTCCCGCTCCATCTTTTCAATAGGTTAGGGCCCTCGATCGACTCCTTCTTCGACGTCTTAATGGACTCACAAAGACTGAGGACCCTGCATCTGCCTCATTCCACATGGCATCTTGAGCTTGACTGCCAGCGGGGCACGCTGGCAGTCGCACCACCAACGAGGGTCAGCGGAGGAATGGTCTCCAAGGCGATATCCCGGAGGTAAACGGGCGAAACGAGAAGACAAAGCAGCGAAATAAGCAGCGCGAACATGGCGTCGGGGTAAGGGCCGCCACTGGTAAAAATTGAATTGTTTTCAGCCTGACGTATTCTTGGCGAACGACAAATCCAATTAGTGTTCAGGCAACTGTGGTGTAACCGTTACATCTTCGCCCGCCCCGAGTTTTTGCGGACGACAGGGGACATACGTTACGTCGTCAGGCCAAACGATACAAGGAACCCGTGGCCCCTTCAGTTCCCAGTTCGACGCCATCACCTACCAGAAGACGCTCGGGAACTCTAACTACAACGCGCTTGAGATCAATCTGCGTCACAAGCGCGGGCCCCTGGAATTACTTGTGGGCTATACGTATGGCAAATCTCTCGATCTGTCATCCAGCCTGGCAGAGCCGGTGAACCCCGTCGATCCCAGCCTTAGCAAGGCCGTATCGGCATTCGATATGCGTCACAATTTTGTGGCAAGTTACAAATACGAACTGCCGTTCGACCATCTCCTTAACCGCCGGAACCGGCTGACGGAGGGTTGGAGCCTTACGGGAATCACGCGATTCAGCACCGGCTTCCCCGTGACTCTTTACAACAACAACGATACTTCGCTGCTGGGGATCATACCCAATGGCATCAACAACAATGGCGTGGACACCCCCAACCTGGCCTCCGGCAACATGGAAATCAACACCGACCCTCGAAACGGCAGGCCCGCCTTTAACACGTCGCTGTTCAGCCTTCCCGCGCTCGGCCAAATGGGCACGGCGGCGCGGCGCCTCTTCTACGGCCCCGGCATCGCCAATTCCGACCTTGCCCTTTTGAAGAACCTCCACCTCACCGAATCGAAATCGCTTCAATTCCGCGTGGAGGCCTTTAATGTTGCCAACCACGCACAATTTTATGGGGCCGCAGCCGTCAACGGGAACCTCAGCAGCCCTTCTTGCGGGAGGGTCGTGAGCGCCGCCGATCCCCGCCTGCTTCAAACAGCTCTAAAATTCTATTTTTGAGAAAGTCTGGCCGAGCCGGCGCCACATTGTGTCTGCGGCCCGCGTTGCTGGCCGCAGCTTGCAAGGGGGGCTTTCGGGGAGGTGGGGTAACCAGCGCAACAAAAAGAATCCCACTCGCTCAGGCGCCATTACCAGCGATTGTGAGTGCCAATCGGCTGGAGTTCTTCTCTGCCCGGAAGGCTATTCAAGGATTCGGAAGTCTTTTGGTCTTCAGTGGCTGGAACTTGCGAATGAAGTTCTGCCGCGACTCTTGAAACGGGCTCATCCCAAACGATAGCGCTTCCTTCAGAGCACGACCATTATCCCAGTGATCATGATCGATGCGGTAGACAGCAATGACGGCGCCAGTGCGGTCCGCTCCGCGATTGCAATGCACAAATACGGGACCGCTCTTACCGTCTTCCAGCAACGCGAGGATTTTAGTAATCTGTGCCTCAGTCGGAGGGGTCATGCCGGTCATGGGAACACTCACATATTGCATGCCCAGGGAAGCGGCAACCTGCGCTTCGCCAGATGACTGTTTATGGTCTTCGCGTAAATCCAACACGGTCTTAACGCCGATCTTCGCCAGGTAATTAAATCCTTCGTACGTCGGTTGTGCTCCCCGGTAGACGTGTTCATCGACCTCATAGAAATTGTCGATTCCTTGCACTGGGTAACTTGCGAGCGCGGGCAAACTCAAGACAAAAAGGGCAACAAGGGCGCGATTAAACATCGACATTCGGTCTGTTACTCCGACCTCAAGCTAGGGAGCGAGCATCTTATCATTGGATGCCCCCCATTTCTTGGGAATGCAGCTCCTCACGGTTTTTCCTGTTGAAACCAAGAGCTGCCTGGAAGCCCAGCAAGAGTCCGCATCAACTGAGTTTGCACAACCAATCGGACCCAGCATTCGAACCGTTCCCTGTGGAGGAAGACCGGACGGTGGTGGGACCTTGACCATGGTCTACGACCACCACCGCCCGAAGCTTTTGGAGCGTCTGATCGAGCCGCAGCACCAAGCCGAGGATAAAGTGTTGGCTGCCACGCACGTTCACATGGATCACCACAATTGCCTGGAAGTGATCATCATGAAAGGGCGAAGTTCTGAGGTTCGGCGCATCGCCGACCGGATTCTGAGCCTTCGGAGGGTAAAGCATGGCAAACTCGTGCTTACCACGCGGGGGAAAGAACTGTAGCAGGTGGCCACGTTTCCCTGCAGCGACGCGTCCAGACGGTGCCTTTGTGGTCTTGGGTACGCAATATCACTTGCTGCCCAATGCTATGCAATTCCTGACTTGGCCTACGCAGGGTTCCGATACTTTAAGGCGTGCAAGAACCGAATCATTCCCGCATAGCAATATTGAAGGTTAGACCAGATTCCGAGAATAGCGCTATCCGGCCCATCTGCACCCCGCGCCCATCGTTCACGATGGAAATATCGAAGGTCAAAAATAAACGAACGCAAAATTTATGATTTAAGTCACGCCACAACAACAGCGAGGAGGCCCCTTATGACCTTGCGCGTCAACCACTGCGGTGACGTACACCTGGAGGAAGACCGGTATTTCGATGATACCGTTCGATGCTTGGCATGGTTCGTGCAAGACGGCACCCGACTTCTGTTAAGCCGGTTAATGGATAACATCTTGACGCATACTACCTTTTGATTATTGTGCAAGATATGCCGCGCTGCATAAAATGCTTCCCATTCTCAGGTATGACGGACAGGGAGGTCGCGGCAGCCAGCAGACGGATCGCTGGAGGGGGGAACACCGAGTTCGGGGATGCCACCTCCCACAAGCCCTGTAGGGTGCTGGGCAGCCGCGAGGTTTTCGACTTACTCTCGATGGACGCAATTTCGCGCGGTCAGGTCTGTTGGAGACTGAGGCGGGTTGGCTGCAGTCTGCTACTTCTTATCGAAAGGGTGGATCCATGCCGCATATTAAGCTTGACGAGAAGTTGCCAGGTATTCGAGGACTCTTTGCATTTCGTCCGGAAACCGCGCTGCCCATAAGTGAACTTGCCGAAGTGCTATTGCACACGCCGGGCACCTTGTCGATGGCGGACCGGGAGCTTATCGCCACCTACGTGTCGTCCCAAAACGACTGCTTTTACTGCCAGTCGGCTCACGGAGCCATTGCCGCCATCCATTTGGGCGGTAACATGGACCTTGTCAAGCAAGTGAAGCAGGGTTTTGAAGATGCGGACATCTCGAAGAAGCTCAAGGCACTTCTGGCAATTGCGGGGAAGGTTCAGCAAGGTGGAAAGAAGGTGACGGCAGAAGACGTGGAGCGGGCGCGGCAGGAGGGCGCAACTGACTTGGAGATACACGATACGGTGCTGATTGCCGCGGTTTTTTGCATGTGCAACCGATATGTGGATGGTCTGGCCACCTGGGCGCCACAGGACGCTAATACCTACCTTCAGCGGGCCGCCCCCATTGCCCGGGACGGATATGTGGGGGCAATGAAGGCTTATGTCAAGACGGCTCACGAGTAGGCGGGCAGACCATCGTCCCCACAATAACGCGGTCATCCATGGATACGCACGGATGTGGCCAGACCTTCGCGGGACCTGCTGGGCGCCTGATCCCATTCAATTCAAGTTGAGGGAGGACAGATGAATCCGGTGAAGACAACGCAAGAGCCCATGTTCCTTCCGGAGGTGGAACGGAACCCGAAGCCCAGTCCTTATCGCGATCTGATTGAAGCAGCACAATCCTCAGGAAGCGATTATTGGCAAATTTGGCATTTGCTCGCATTTGATCCGGAAGCCGCCCATCACCTCGCGGCGCTTTCGCACACGCTGATGCACAAGCCGTCTCCAATCACTGCAGGTTTGCGAGAATTGATTGCGGCCTATACGTCCTCTTTGAACAAGTGTGAGTTCTGCATGAAGGCCCATGCCGCAGTCGCCTCGCAAATTCTTGGGAATGAGCCACTCGTCTGGGGCGTGATCCGGGATCTCGAGGCCTCACCCCTCCCGGAAAAGGACAAAGCGCTGCTCCGGTTTGTCCGCAAGGTAACGCTGAATCCATCCTCGATAACGGCCGCGGATACGCAGCATCTGAATCAGGCGGGATGGGACGATGGCTCAATCTTTTATGCCATCTCCGCTTGCGCCCTCTTTAACTTCTACAACCGATGGATTTCCGCTAGTGGCGTACACCCTGTGAGCGACGAGGCTTTTAAGAGGCTGGCATCTCGCATGGCGGCAAAAGGATACATTCGCGAATGAGACGTTATACGACCTGCGCGACCGTCGCCGTTGTTTTTACCTCCCTTTTAGCATCGCTGGTAACGGCTCAACCCGCCAGCACTCCACAGCACCTGTTCTTTCACGTTAGCCTGGGGCCGCAATTCCAGGGTCCGGTATCCGGTCGTTTGCTTCTCTTTGTCTCCGTGGGGCATGGCGATAAAACGGTCGACATGAACATGATGGAACCCGCCAAGACTTACATCGCGGCCAGAGAGGTTCCCCATCTTGCGCCCGGACAGACCGTAGAGATTGATGCCGATGACGACGTCTTTCCATCGCCCTTGTCCAGGGCGGATCCGGGCGATTACCAGGCCCAGGTGGTTCTGGATGTTGCACATCGCTACAGCTATTCAGGCCGCTTGCCAGGGGATCTGGAAAGCGATGTCGTCGCGCTCCCCGCGTGGTATCCCGGGCGCCAACCGCCGCCGGAACTGACGCTTACCAAAACCGAGCCCGAACCGTCGGATCCCCTCAGCAACTCACCGGACGTGGTCTCTGCCCTGAAACTTGTCAATTTCCGCAGCCCCGTGCTGTGCGAGTTTTGGGGCCAGGAAACCCATATGAAGGCGTGGGTGTTGTTGCCACCCGGCTATGGCTCACATGCCGGGGAACGCTATCCAACCGTCTACTTCACGCACGGCTTTGGAGGGAATTTAGCGCGGATTCGCGCCCGATTCGCTCCGACCTTATACCAACGCATGAAGAGCGGCGAAATGCCGGAGATGATATGGGTACTCCTCGATGAGAGCAGTCCTACAGGCACCCACGAATTCGCCGACGGCGTGAACAACGGCCCTTGGGGTACCGCACTCACTACAGAACTCATTCCTTACCTGGAAAGCCATTACCGCATGGACGCGCGGGTTTCCGGGCGGTTCTTGCAAGGGCACTCCTCCGGGGGCTGGGCGACGCTCTGGTTGCAGACGGCTTACCCGAAAATGTTTGGAGGCACCTGGTCCACCTCTCCGGACCCGAGCGACTTCCACGCTTTCAGTACGATCGACCTCTACGCGGCGAACGCCAACATGTACCGCCGCCCGGATGGCTCGGCGCAACCGATGATCCGCGTGCATGACGCGGTGCTGGTCACCATGGAACAGTTGGCGCACATGGAGTCGGTGCTGGGGGATTACGGCGGCCAGATTGCGTCCTTCGAGTGGGTCTTCTCCCCACGCGGCCCGGACGGGCGTCCGCTGCCCATGTTTGATCGTACCACGGGGGCAGTGGATCCCAAGGTGATTGCCTACTGGGGAGAGCACTATGACATCGCCCACCGCATTGAGACGAATTGGGCGACGCTCGCGCCCGACCTCCGCGGCAAAATTCATCTCTTTGTTGGAACTGATGATACCTTCTATCTGGATAGCTCGGCGCAACGGCTGCAATCCTTGCTGGACCGCCTGCATGGGGAGGCACATTTCACCTTTATTCCCGGGAGGACACACTTCGACCTGTATCGGAAAGGTGACGACAAGGACGCGCTTTTCAATCAGATTGCGGCTGAGATGTATGCCGTCGCCAGGCCTGACAGCAAATCCAGAATAAACTAAAGATAGCCCCAGCCTGGAGGCCGTGCGTCGCATGCCCGCGTTTTACGATCTGTCAGGGCGGCCCATCGAGACCGGGTTCGCAGGGGCGGAACGCAAAGAGAAGAAGAATCCCGATCACGGAGGTAATTCACTAATGGAACGCTCTTCGCGCCGCACAGTGGCGGACCCCTGGTTTTTGATTCCCATCGCTCTGGTATCGTTTACCGCCCTTGCCTACCCGATCTATGTGATCCGGCCATTCCGCCATCAGGGACCGCGCGAGCTGGCGGCCGCACTTGAGGTCATTCAGATTCGACCGCCCATTGAACTGGTATGTGCAATTTGCGCTCTCCTAGGGCTGTTCTGGTATTGGCGAGTGCAGCCCCTGGATTCGCGGCGGAGGCTGGCGGCCGCCGGCGCCTTCCTCGTGTGCACCTTCGCGGTCTTATCGAGGGTGAACATTTTTGAG
>Ga0187887_10004314_pt1 | contig 10669 bp, 8 predicted proteins | sample June2016WEW_7_10_FD_132977 | JGI IMG/M metagenome (GOLD analysis project Ga0187887, IMG submission 132977) | Peatland microbial communities from SPRUCE experiment site at the Marcell Experimental Forest, Minnesota, USA - June2016WEW_7_10 | ecosystem: Environmental > Terrestrial > Soil > Wetlands... | reverse complement strand
GCGCCGCTTAAGTTGGCCCAAAGATCTTGTCTATGGCTGCCACTAGCCCGATCCGCGAATCCGACCTGGACTTTGATCACGGGACCTTCGACGCCCCGGCGTTTACCGCCAGCACCCTCGCCAGTTGGCAGTCGTTGGCCGCGGTCATCGATCACAGCTTGCTGAAACCCGACGCCACGCGCCAGCAAGTGGAAGAACTTTGCAAACAGGCAGAGCACTATCGCTTTTTGAGCGTTATGGTCAATCCCGTCTGGGCCTCCACCGCGGTCTCCATGCTGACCGGAACCGGAATTCCCGTCGGAGCTGTCATCGGGTTTCCCTTCGGAGCGTCGTTGGTTTCCACCTTGCGCCAGGAGGCCGCTGCGCTCATTCGCCTCGGTGTCCACGAGCTGGGAATGGTTCTGCCCCTTGGCCAGCTCAAGAGCGGCGACCACCGCGCCGTCGAGAACAGCATTCGCGCCGCCGTCCATGTTGCACATCATCACCGCGCTATTCTCAAGGTGAATTTGGAAACCTGCCTGCTCACCATGCCAGAGAAACTGCGTGCATCGGAGATTGCCATCCAGGCCGGCGCCGACTTCATCTCCACGGCCACCGGCTTCGCCTCAGGCGGCGCAACCCCGGCTGACGTCGCTCTCATTCGCGGCGTCGCCGGAGCGCGTTGCGGCGTAAAGGCTGCCGGCCGCATCCGCACCCTCGAACAGGTCCGTTCCCTGCTCGAAGCCGGCGCTAACCGCATCGGCTCCTCCGCCTCCGTCGCCATCATTCGCGAGCTCGGAGCGGAATAAGAGGACAGGTTCAGGTCCTGAGCCCGTCCTGACGCGATGGCAACGAGGCAGTCTTTCTGTTCCCTCACACCTGACCCCTGACCGTGCGTTATCATTCCCTTCGACCCCCAATGGCCGATACTCCGCCATCTCCGCCTCCACATCACGAATTTGAGGGAGATTACCGCCCTGCGAGTTCAACAGACCCCTCGGCGCCGCTCGATCCCATCAATGCCCGCATCGAGCCGGCCGACGTGGCTTACCTCATGCGTCTTACCGACGCATTGAATACCACCCTGGATCTGCAAACCCTGCTTAGCCGTACATCGGACCTGGTTCGCGCTCTCATTCCCTATCGCATCTTCGCAATTTTCCTGCTCAACGACCGCACCAACGAACTGCGCATGCGCTTCCAGATCGGCCACACGCCGCAGGTCGAGCGCGAACGCGTCCCAGTCGGTAAGGGAGTCGTCGGCCAGGTAGCCCTCACGCGGCAGCCGCTGCTGCTCAACGACGTGACGCAAGCCGATTACTACATTAGCGCCAACCCAGCCGTCCGTTCCGAACTCGCCGTTCCCCTCATTGCCAAGAACCGCCTTATCGGCGTGATGGACATCGAAAGCGAACTGCCCGATTTCTTCCGCCCGGAGCACCTCCACGTGCTCACCATGACCGCCTCGCGCATTGCCCAGGCCATCGAAAATGCCCGCCTCTACGCGCGCGTTTCGCGCCAGGCGCAAACCCTTGAAGTGCTGAACGAAATCGCCGTAGAGCTCGCCTCGATCCTCGAGCTCAACCCCTTGCTCGAGCGCATCGGCCAGCTCCTGCGCCGCCTGATCGACTACCAGATGTTCACCATCATGCTGCTCGACGAAAAAGGCGAGACGCTCATTACGCGTTACGCCTGGCGTTTCGGCTACTCCCACGCGCCCATGCGCCGGGTTCCTACCAGCAGCGGCCTGGTCGGCGCCGCGGTGCGCGAATGGCGCACCATCAACGCGCCCGATGTCAATAAGGACCAGCGCTACGTTCCCATGAACACCGAGACCCGGTCGGAACTCGTCGTACCGCTCTTCTACAAAGCGCGCATTATCGGCGTACTCGACCTGGAGCACACGCGGCCCGGCTTCTTTAACGAAGAGCACGAGCGCATCCTCACTACCCTCGCCTCGCAAATCGCCATCGCCATCGAAAACGCGCGCCTTTATCAGGCCGTGCACAACCAGGAACGCCGCCTTGAGCGTGACGTTGCCATGGCCCGTGAGGTGCAGCTTCGCCTGCTTCCCTCCGGAGCGCCCTCCCATCCCCATGCCGAGATGGCCGCTCGCTTCCTTCCCGCGCGAACCATCGGCGGAGATCTCTACGACTTTCTCGATTACGGCGCCAACCGCACCGCAATCGTCCTTGGCGACGTCAGCGGCAAGGCCGCGCCTGCCGCGCTTTTCGCCGCGCTGGTTAGCGGCATCATGCGTTCCGCCGCAGCCCAGCAGCCCGAGCCGGCCAAAATGCTCGCCCTGCTCAATGACGCCATTCAGGAACGTAAGCTCGATTCGCAGTATGTCACCATGCTCTTTGCGCTCTGGAACGACGACGCCAGAACGCTGCAGGTTGCCAACTCCGGCGCTGTCCAGCCCGTCTTTTGCCGCGCCGGTCAGTCGGTCCCGGTGAAAGCTGAAGGCTTCCCCCTGGGTATGTTCCCCAACGTCACCTATGAGGAGTTTAGCGTGGCCACGCAGCCCGGCGACGTGATCGTCTTTGTCTCCGACGGAATCCAGGATGCGGAAGACGAAAAGGAAGACATGTACGGCCAGGATCGTCTCGCCGAGCTTCTCTGCGCCAGCCGCGATCTCCCCGCCATTGAAATCGCCGACGCCATCCTCGCCGACGTCTCGCGCTTCCAGGGCTCCCACGACCGCTTTGACGACGAAACCATCATCGTCCTCCGCGTGCACTAGCTCCCAGTGCGTCTTTTGGCGGTGCCCCATCCTAAGCCGCGTCTTTGTTCTTGTGGCTCGGGTGGGGCGAGACTTTCCTCGCCTCCAGACTCTCGCGCCGCCGCGGCTGTCGAGAATAAGCTCCCAGACCCTCGTTCCTTGAGGGGGCTTCACTGGCCGGCCCCGCTTACCAACCGGGCTCTCGGGGCCGAAACCTTTCGTACACTGTATCCTCAAGTTTTGGGGCTTCAATATGTTGATTCGGCTTGCATACGACATTCAATTCGATATTCCGGCACCTGTCGCTATGGTGGCGCTTCTCAATGTCCATCCCTCGCGTGCCCAAGATCTGCTGGAGCCGGACGAGGTGCAAACCCAACCGAAACTTGAAATCACCCATTACGTCGACAGTTTCGGGAACCGTTGTGCACGGTTTGTTGCTCCTCAAGGGAACCTGAGGGTTTTCAATTCCACGCTTATTCGAGACTCCGGTTTGCTCGATGAGATCGATTGGTCGGCGCGCGAGTCGGCCGTGGGCGATTTGCCGCACGAAATGCTCACCTTCCTGCTCAACAGCCGCTACTGTGAGGTGGATCGTTTTTCGACCATTGCGCTTGAACTTTTTGGACAGATCGAACCCGGTTGGGGCCGCGTGCAGACCATTTGCAACTGGGTGCACGATAAGGTGGCCTTCAACTATCAGCAGGCCCGGCCCACTAAGACTGCTCTCGATGTGTTTACTGAACGCGTCGGCGTGTGTCGCGATTTTCAGCATCTCGCCATCACCTTCTGCCGCGCGCTCAATATTCCGGCGCGCTATGCCACAGGGTATCTGGGCGACATCGGCGTGCCTGCCAGGCTTCCTATGGACTTCAGCGCATGGTTTGAGGCCTATCTAGGAGGACGCTGGTGGACCTTCGATGCGCGCAACAATCAGACGCGAATTGGTCGCGTGCTCATGGCGACAGGCCGGGACGCGGGTGATGTGGCGATGACCACCTCGTTTGGACAAGCGGACTTGCGCAGTTTTTTCGTCGTCACCGAGGAAGAAATGGCGACGTTTTCCGACGACCATCCCCACCCATAACGAGGTTCGGATTCGACCCTCGATGGTCCATTGCTCTTCGAATTTGAAGGTGCTTATGCGATCCGGTCGATCGCGGGTCTCTGCGCGTTGTTGTGCTCTGGCAATTGGTCGAGCAGGACGACATTGAGCAGCGACTTATGCACCTGGATGCGGCCGTTGTAGCTGATGAAGCCGAGCTTGCGAAAACGATTCATGAAGAAGCTGACGCGGGACCGTGTGGTCCCGATCATATCTGCCAGCGTTTCCTGGGTAATGGGCGGGATGAAGGTTTCCGGTTCGCCTGGCTTGCCGAATTCCGCCATCAACAGCAGAATCCGCGCCAGTCGCTTTTCACTGGAGTTAAACAGCTGATCGACAAGATCGGCCTGGGTTCGCATGCTGCGGGTGAGCAGAAATTTGAGGAAAATGTCAGCGAATGCAGGCTCGTCATGCATCACTCGGATCATCTCGTTTCTGCTGATCTTGAGCGCCGTGCAAGCGTTCACGGCGGTCGCGGTCGCCATGTGCAACCCCATGATTGCTGCGAGAGATTCCTCTCCGACAAAATCGCCCGTGGATAGAAGAGTGATTGTGGCTTCCTTACCCCGCTGCGAAACAACCGTGACTCTTGCGCGGCCCTTTTGCAGATAGAACACAGCGTTTGCCATGTCTCCCTGGCAAAAAAATGTCTGCTTTGGCTTCAACTCGACAATGGTTCGGCCGAGCCCCGCACTTGCGAGAAAGGTTACGGGATCGAACTTGGTGACTCTCTTACTCATAAGAATGTACCCTCGATGCGGCTCGTTCGATTATGGCGGCTTCGTCAAGCCTACGGATCCTTTGCCGCGAGGCGCCGCGTGGAGCACTGTCTCGAATGGATCAAGGACGACGAGGAAGATGCCGTCAGAGATAACAGGAACTCGGCTCTCTTTAGCGTCCCGGCAACCGCGGCGTTGTCCCGGTTGGTTCTTGCGACGTATGCGCGGGATAGCCTGCTCGAAGATCAACAGCAGCCGCGATCAATCCCTGTCCATCATCGCCTGAATTCCAAGGGCCGATCTGGTCAATATTGCTCACTGAAAGAAGGTCGCTGGAGTTCCGCGCGATTGAGCGGTCGCGATCTATCAAGAGGGCCATGGTTGAGCAACGATCTATGAACGCGCGCTTCTCAACGCGTCTGCATTGCCAACCCGCTCGCGGATCTCGCGATCCGAACCGGCGCAGGCGCAGCACCAGGATGCTGCGCCCATCGTTCCGGCAGGGGAAGGACCTTCAGGATCCTGAGTAAAGCATCGCCGCTGGCGCCCTTTTCAAAGAAGGCGTCGGCAAGAGCGCCGCTGTGGATCTTATCCCAGGAGTATGCGCCACTCATGGCAATGATTCGGATCGAGGGAAACTGTCGACGAACCAGCCCGAGGAATTCAAAGCCTGAGATGTCAGGCATGCTCAGATCAAAGATGAGGAAATCAGGAACTTCGTGGCAGATCTCAACCAATGCCGAGAAACCGTTGGTCGTAGACCGCGCGGAATAGCCGTTCTCAGTGAGAGTTTGCGATAGCAACTGTCGAATTGAAGGTTCATCGTCTACGATGAGAAGGCTCGCCCTCGTTTCAGGCACATCTAACCCCCATCTCCGCGGAAACTGGGCCAAGTATGCCGTTATCTTCGTCGGGGCGATGAGCAATTTTGAACACAAATTGGAAATTTCTCTAGGCGACCGGAGTTCGCCCGCGGCGCGACCTTGCGAAAGGGTGCAGTCCGCTCCATAGACGTCTCCCGCGAAATCGATTGACCGGCCGCCATCTCATCGAGCGAGCCTTATTGCTCAGAAACTGCCAGTCAATGCTTCTAGAGTGAGGTTACCTTGTGCGCCTCAGTGCGCGGAAAGAAAGTGACGCTGCGCACGGGTAGAAAAGGGTGAGTTAAGTGAAAAGATTCATGATGATAGTGGCATTGTTCAGTCTGGGTGTGGCAAGCATTGCCGCGGCAGAGACTCGTGAAGATGTGCAGAACCGGCTCGACAATGCAACGCTGGTGCTGCACCAGATCATGTCCGCCCCGGATAATGGCATTCCGCAAGAAGTGTTGGAGCACGCAAAGTGCATCGCCGTAATACCGCACATGATCAAGGGCGGCTTAGTGTTTGGTGCCGAGAACGGCAAGGGCATCGCCACCTGCAGAAACGAAAACGGATGGAGCGCGCCAGCGTTCTTTGCTATCACCGGCGGAAGCTGGGGATTGCAGATCGGCGTCGAAGGCGTGGATGTGGTTATGGTTTTCCAGAGCGAAAAGGGAATGCAACGCCTGGAAGACGCCAAGTTCCAGCTTGGAGCTGACGCTTCTGCGGCAGCCGGACCGGTGGGTCGCCATGCCACCGCCGATACCGACTGGAAGCTGAATACCGAAGTCCTGACCTACTCGCGAGCCAAAGGCCTGTTTGCCGGACTTACTCTGACCGGCGCCGATGTACGCCGCGACGATAGCTCAATGGATGCCTTCTACGGTCCTGACACCTCCACACACCGTGTCCTGCGCGGCGAAGTGGCAACCCCTGCATCGGCAAACCCATTCATCGATGCAGTCAGAGACGCAAAAGCGCAAGCGATTGCTTCGAACTAACAGCAGTTTGTGAATGTGTTGGGCGCGCCTGAGGCGAGCTTTCCGTCTCAGGCGTTCACAACCAAGAGAGGATTACCACGTATGCTTTGGACAGTTTTCGTTATCCTTCTGGTTTTGTGGGTTCTAGGTTTCAGCTTTCACATAGCAGGCAGCCTGATTCACCTTCTGCTGGTGATCGCGTTGATCGTCCTGCTGTTCAACCTGTTCGCTGGACGCCGCAGCGCTTTGTGAAGTAGCCGGAGAGAACGTCGGGCCCGCTGCCTGAGCTGAGCTGCCCGTGGCTCATATTGCTCAGACAGCCGCGATGCTTATGACTAGGCTCAGGCGTGTAAGGATAGATAAGTGATGGTCCCGGTCAAGTCATGGGAATTCATGTACTGAGTCAACCCCTTATGTAGGCTGCTGTTGCCGTGTTGATGTTAGCGGCGTCAAAGCATCCCACCTTAGCTTTGGAACCGCAGACACCGTAAGGGGGTCTCACATGCGTGGAATCAAGATTCTATTCGGTACGACGGCACTGCTTGCCGGCCTGGCGTTAGCGCCAAAGCTTCAGGCACAGATCTACGTCGACGTTGGCGTTCAACCTGTTTGTTCGTACGGCTACTACGGCTACGCGCCTTATGCCTGCGCGCCCTATGGCTATTATGGGCCGGGATATTTCTACAACGGCATCTTCCTGGGGATGGGCCCCTGGGGCGGGTGGGGTTACAGTCACGGATGGGGCAGCCATCGCTTTGTGAGTGAAGGCGGAGGAAGCTACCATGGCGGACCTGGGCGCGTGTCCTACAACGCCAGCGGCGGCCAAGCTCGCGGTGGCGGCGCGGCCCAAACCAGAGCAGCAGTTGCCCATTCCAGTGGCACGCGTCCCAGTGCTGGTCATGCAGCAGTGACGCGTACCAGCGCATCGCGGCCAGCCCAGGCCACATCTTCGCATGCGAGCGCATCGCACGCATCAGCTTCGCGCTCAGCTCCAAGCGGCGGATCCCGCGGCGGCGGTGGACATGAAGGCGGCGGAGGCGGCCAGCGGCACTAACCTGTAGCTGCTGAATAACTCAGTAGGCTGCACAACAAGCGGCGGAGCATACCTGCTCCGCCGCTTTGCTTTTTGCTGAGGTCTGTCTGGTCGCTCCCTACTCCGGCGGGCGCGGTCCTGCACAAGAATCGTGGTTGCATAGGAAAGCGCCTTTGCACTTGACACGCGACCTGACTACGGGTTGATATCAACATATTCGTCAGTCTCTTCCTGGCTTGCCTGCAGCAAAGGTTCAATCCCGATTGCCCACGTTGGAGGTTCCAAAAGATGTCCTTCCTGCGCGACCTCAAAATAGCCCTGCGCTCGTTGGCGCGCGTTCCCGCTCTGTGGGTTACCATTGCCATCACGCTCGCCCTGGGCATCGGGGCCAACGCCGCCATCTTCAGCGTGGTGCGTGAGGTGCTGCTGCGGCCGCTGGCGAACCAGAATGAGAGCCAGCTCTTGTATCTGCGGCAGAGCGCAATGGGTATCGGGGTTGCCAACGCCACCTTCTCGGTTCCTGAAATTCACGACATCGGCGCGAATCTGAAGACCATCACGCAGCTGGGCACGTTTTCTGAGATTGGATTCACCATCGTTGGCCTGGGCACGCCGCGCGAGATTCCAGCCGGCGTCGTGGATGGCAATTATTTTCAGGTGATGGGCCTGAGGCCAGTGCTGGGGCGGTTGTTGACACCGGCCGACGACGGGCCCAACGCTGCCGGGGCCATCGTGCTCACGTATAAGTTCTGGCGCGACTCGTTGCACTCCGATCCCAGCGTGCTGGGAAAGGTGGTGCGGCTCGAGAGCATTAGCGGCGCGCGCTCGGCAACGGTTGTGGGCGTGCTTGAACCGTCGGTTCCCTACCCCGTGGCTACCGAAATCATCGCCAACGTGGTGACCAGCCCGCATCATCTTTCGGCCACCATGGTGCAGGGGCGCGAGCACCGGATGACCGAGGTGTTCGGGAGGCTCGCGCCGAGCGTCACGCTCGAACAGGCACGCGCCGAGCTGAATACGGTGTACTTGGCGATGACCCAGGAGCATCCCGAGGTTTACAAGCCGGAAGACCACTTCACGATCGGCGTGACGCGCATGCATGAGCAGATTAACGCGCGCGCCAACACGATTCTGTGGGTGCTGTTTGCGGCAGCGGGGCTGCTGTTTGTGATTGCCAGCTCGAATGTCGCAAACCTGGTGCTGGCGCGCACGGTGCGGCGTGAGCCGGAGCTAGCCATTCGTTCGGCCCTGGGCGCGAGTCCAGCCGTACTGCGCCGCAGCCTGCTGGCTGAGAGCCTTGTGCTGTGCGGCACAGGTACCGTGGCGGCAGTATTGCTGGCGGTGCCGATGGTGAAGGTACTGGCCCATTATGCGCAACGCTTCTCGGTGCGCGCGGCCGATCTCGCACTCGATTCAAGCTTGCTGTGGTTCGGGGCAGCGCTGGCCATTATCGCCTCGTTCTTTCTCGCGTATATTCCGCGACTGCCATCGCCCGATACGCCGGCGAACAGCCTGACTGGACGCGGGGCGCGCGTGACGGGCTCGAGCAACCGCAAACTGCGCATTTTTGCCGTCACGCAGATTGCTGCGTCGTTCCTCTTGCTCACCGGCGCCTGCGTGCTGATGAAAACGCTTTACGTGCTTGAGCAGACGCGTCCGCCGTTCGACTCAGCCAATGTGCTGGCGGTCAATTTGCCGGTGATGAATTACGGCAGGACCAGCGCACAGGTCAGCGAGTTCTATCGCGAAATTAAGGAACGCGTGAGCACACTGCCCGGCGTGGAGCATGTGTCGGAGGGATTCACTGTTCCCTGGCGGGACGATCAGGCCAACGGTATCAGCTTGACTTTCGCGGCTCAGGGAGCCCACCGGCAGCAGGATGGCAAGGACGAATTCCGCGCCCAGTTCCGCTCGGTGTCGCCGGGATTCTTTGCCACCATGGGCGTTCCCATACTGGATGGGCGCGACTTCAACGACGGCGACAAGGAGGGTAACGAGCGGGTCGTCATTATTAGCCAGAGCTTGGCGAATGAGCTCTATCCCGGTCAGAACGCTGTGAATCGCACCATGTGGTGGACTGACGGTGTGATTAAGTTCATCGGCATCAGCCCTGAGCCGCGGCGGATCGTGGCTGTGGTGCCCGACTTCGACGACGAGAACATCATTCCCCAGCCGGCCATGACCATCTACCAGCCGGTCGACCAGGAAGGATGGAGCGACAGGCTGTTCGTGCGCGCCCACCAGGATCCCTATTCGCTGGTGCCGGCCATCACCTCGCTGATTCACAACATGTCCGCCGATCAGCCGGTGGAGCGGTCAACGACGCTGGGCGATGTCCGCGCCGAAGTTCTCACACCTGACCGGCTCAATGCAATCGTGTTTGGCGGATTCGCGGCGGTGGCTCTGCTGATCTCCGTGGTAGGCGTGGCGGGCGTGCTGGCCTTCTCGGTGAGCGGGCGGACGCGTGAGTTCGGAATTCGCATTGCACTCGGCGCGCAGGCTTCCAACATTCTCACCGATGTGCTGCTTGATGGATTGCTGATGGCGGGGATTGGTGTGGGTGTCGGCGCAGTCATCGGCATCGCATCGACGCGCCTGGCGGCGAGCTATGTCTCGGCCATCGGTCAGCCGGGAGCTCCGGCTCTGGGCCTATCGGCGTTGGTGATTCTCACCGCGGCTGTGATTGCATCGGCGGTGCCCGCGGCGCGGGCGGCGAGAGTGAATGCAGTGGAGGCGTTACGTGCTGAGTGAGTGACGAGGGAGTGCGGAGGCATTTCAGCTCACACACCGACAAGCCGTGAAAAATGGCTTGCCATCTTGATCAAAGCGGAGTCGAAAGATCTGCGGTTGCTTTTCGCTCCGGAAAACCCTGCCTTCCGAATCGCCGTTTGATCAGCTCCCGCCACCAGCCCGCGGACTTGCCGACTTGTTGGTTCTTGCCGCTAGGGTGGCGGCGAGACTCCCCCTCGCCTCCAGCCTCCGCGCTCCTCCTACCTCCCTGCGCATACAATCCTGAACGAGAGCCATGATCGCCAAAACAATCATCGAACCCTTCCGCATCAAGAGCGTTGAGCCTATTCGCTGGACCACTCGCGCGCAGCGCGAGGAACTCCTGAAGGCCGCGCACTACAATCTTTTTCTGCTGCCCGCCGACGACGTCCTAATTGATCTGCTCACCGACTCCGGAACCGGCGCCATGTCGACGCACCAGTGGGCGGCCATTATGGAAGGCGACGAAAGCTATGCCGGCAGCCGCAGCTTCGACCGTTTT
>Ga0187887_10004313_pt1 | contig 10669 bp, 10 predicted proteins | sample June2016WEW_7_10_FD_132977 | JGI IMG/M metagenome (GOLD analysis project Ga0187887, IMG submission 132977) | Peatland microbial communities from SPRUCE experiment site at the Marcell Experimental Forest, Minnesota, USA - June2016WEW_7_10 | ecosystem: Environmental > Terrestrial > Soil >... | reverse complement strand
CTGCTTCAGATCTTCAGCTGATACTTTCACCTCAAGGGGGCGTCGTGACATGCCCCAGTATAGGCCCAAAGATTCTCCATAAACAATATATTATAGAATCTTTTCATGCGGTCAAAGACCTAGGTACTCTTCACTGGTGGGCGGTACCCGGCTCGAACGGGTGACCTTCTGCTTGTAAGGCACGAACCCACCGACTAACTATATGATTTTGCGGCACGGTTGGCAACCAAAAAACACGCAAAAACACCCTTGGAACGCTCAAGTTGTACCTATCTTGTACTCGTTTTCGTGATTTGCGGGGCGAGCAGAAGTTCCGCAATTTCGAACGCAACTCAGTCATAAGACCAGCGGTAGACGTACGCGTCCTGCATTGGTATTCTTTCCAGGTTCAATCTCTCACCAGAAACGGACATTTGGGTGACGCCCTCGATTGTCCTGCGCAGGTCCCGGAACTGCGTTCTCTGAGGACTTAAGATTACAATGTCGTCCAGGGACAAAGACACTCCCTTTAGGGCTGCCAAAGCCTCCCGAACTCGCCTGATGGCTTCGCGCAGTCCAGGTTCATGAGCAACTTCGGAAACAATATACAGGTTCCACTCTTGGCGTTCGGGAGAGTCGTACCAGAAGGCCGCTGTGGTCGGGAAATGCTGGCGGTCTAGCTCTTGCAGTAGTTTCTCCCCGTCCTCAATGAGTTCTTTTACCAGTATTGTCTTATACATTGCAAAACCCCACTCCGAGCATTAGCCACGGCATCCACCATGAGTTCGGCAAGCCGTTGGTCAACAGCACGATCATATCGGCTCTCTTCCGACCAATGAGTGACGACATCCCAATTGTCTCCGAATGCTTGATCGCCCTTGGCGAGCTGCGTGATCGTGACATCCACCGCCGCCACGGTTGCCAGCTTCTTCAGATCGTGTATATAGACGGTGCTCGTCGAATTCTTAATTGGGAAGTCCTCGGCCTTGGTGAGCTTGGCAATGCATGCCTTCAGCGCGCATTCCACGGCATACCCTGCGAGGTAGTAGGCAGCGCCAAATCTTCCGTTGGCCAGTAGAACTTCCGCGTCCGCTAATCGGTCCTCAGCCAGTAATTGCAGGTCGGTTCTATTCATCCGCCAGATAAGCATACACCGCTGCATGCGGCTCGTCCAGCGTGGCGCGTCGGGCTTTTCGGGGGTCGGTGGCTCCTCTCACCGGACAGGGCACGTTAGCTGCCAACTTTTTTTCACCGGTCGACAAACTGGAGAACCGCGTTTCCGCGTCGGTGGGAGTGACGAAACGGAGTGAAGCCGAGCACCGCAATTGCCAACTATTTTTCACCGGTCGACAAATGTGAGCACCGCGTTTTCTGGGCGCGGTGAAGCACGGCGCTTGCCAAGTATTTTTTGCCGGTCGAGAAATGTCAGCACCGACCGCCACACGATGAGGGGGCTATGGTTGCCAGCTTGGCCGGGCGAGGGCTGGTAGGGCGGCTGGCTGACCGTTGGTCAGCCAGCCGCCGTTTTTGAGAGGGCCTTACTCCCCCGGATAGCCTGCGCGAAGGATTTGGTCGGCGGCGCGGAAGATGCGTTGGGCGGAACGCTCGGTGAACGCTTGGCCTTGGCCCCATGATTGAATGTAACCACGGCTGTACTCGGCTCCCGGCAGGCCAAGGGACTCACAGCACAGCATGGAAACGGCCTCGGCTTCCATCTCCCGGATATCTCGTGGGGTGCGCTCCGAGTCCGAAAGGTCGCCTTCGTCCGTGTGGCCAAGCATGACGTGGCCGGCTTCGTGGAAAAGGGTCTTTACCGGGAGAGCGGCAATCGGGCTGACCGCGATCTTCCGGCCACGCTTGGCGTATCCCTGCGTGTTGCCGTCCAAGTCCTCGAACGGTACGCGCTGAATGCCCAGCGCGGCAAGGGCTCTTTCTTCGTTCCATTCCGGGATGGCGGGCGGCTGGTATTCCACCCCTTCGGTCTGTGCAAGAACAAACCATACTGATAACGCGAAAAAGGAAGAGCGAGGCTAAGTCACTGTGATGAATAGCTTGGTGTATGTGGATTTGTCATATACTTCCAATTTCCCCAAGCGCAGTCAGAATCTGCAATCGGTGCGTTGTCCCCACGTCGGGTTCAGGCTCGGCGTAAGGAGCCCGAAGGGCGACTGGAGCCGAGCCTGAACCCGACGTGCGGCGCGTGCCGGGAAGAGATCGTTCGTGCGTAATGCTTACCGACTCATCTCTGGCGGCAAGAACCCGTGGCCTTACATGGTTGTAGGCGCGGCCGGTCTTCCCGACGCACCGTTAAGCCTCTTTGCTAACGAGCTACAACATTCCCTATCCCAGGCTTCCATTCGGGTTTACGTTCGGGAGGTCCTGGACCTTGCCAACTGGGCCTCAATTGATCCGGTGAGTCTCCGAAACCAGTGGCAACTGCTCGCCCCACCCGATCAGGTGCGCCATCTCGTCTGCGAATACCTCACTGCAGGGGCCCATTGCAAGGTGACCCTCCGCCCGGACACGGCAGGGCTGATGGTCACGTACGTTGAGCGTGGAAGCGGTACTCGAGTCAACGTGCGCACCCTCATGGCAGCTCTGAAGTGGTTCTACGAAGTGCTCATCGCCCATCGTCTTTACCCGCACCGGAATCCGCTGGTGCAAGAAGAGGCGGCGGTGATCTTGGAAAGAGTTCGCCGGGCGTATCGCGAAGCGGTGCGCTCGGCAGAAGGCCGTTTTCCCATGCCGGGCATTAGCGGAGTCGACCCGGCGTTTGACAGGCTGAGGTTTTCACAGAATTACTTCCGCTCTATCCGCGACGAATGGGTACCCAAAACGATTGATGATCCTGACTTTCCGAACCTCGTCTATGCTGCCGGGAAAGCTTTCGGATGGAAGCTCCGGGAGCTCTGCATCGCCCGAACTCTCTTTGAATCCGGGGCTCGGATTTCGGAAGTCTGTAATTTATCGGCCGCGGATTGGTCGGTCAGCCGATTCATGGCGCGATTCGCCTCTGTGGATAAAGGAAGCCAGGGCCGACGGACCAAGTTCCTCCTGGTCTCCGCCCCCACCGCCAAAATGTACCGAATGTACTTTAACCAGTGGCGATCCGTTGAATCGCTGGGGACCACGGAGGTGCAGTCGATTGGCCAACTGGAAATGTTGTTGAAGAGTGATTCGCCTCAGCTGCAGAAAACCCCGATTTTCCTCACCCGCCGGGGGACGGGCATGTCGGCTCAGTTGTTCCGGGATCATTTTTGGCGGCCAGCTCTCAGGAAGGCGGGAATCGACGCCGATCCACATGCGGCCCGGCATTGGTTTGTCACTAACGCTCTGAGAAACATCGAGGCCCAGTGTCACGATGGGGGCGAATTGCAGCGCCGTAAATCCGAGTTGGTGCAGTACATGGGCTGGCGATCAGGAGATCGGACGATGCGGGTCTACGAACACCTGCAAAGGCGAGAAGGCTTTTTGGTTCGGCTGAACCACATTCATCGCGAGATGGGGCAACGGGAGCGGAAATATCTTAATTCTGTTTCGCCCGCGGCGCAGCCAGCCACCCAAGTGCAAGCAGGACGCGACCTCGCTTTCCTGCTGGGAGAGGATAATGATGACGTCACAAGAAGCCACTGCACGCCTCCTCGCTGAAATCGGTCCCGACTGGCCAAGGTGCAAAGCAGTGCCAACGGAGCTGATTGTGACCCTCGGTGAGGCGGTTTGGCGGGAGGGCGGGAGCCCCACCATTGCGTGCCTGGCATCCCTTTTGGATTTGAGTGTCCGGGCGGTACAACCGGGGGTCATCGCCTGGCGCCGGCGAGTGGATACTTCTCCCTTCGATTTGCAGACACCGGCCTCCCAACATCGAAATCTGGACTACCTGACGAGGATGGTTTCACCCGCAGTCGCGAGTGCTCCCCGTACTTGCCTGGATCCCCTACATCCCGGACGGTGGCCCGCTCCCAGTGGCAAGATGCTAGCGTATCTGGCGCAGATCCGCGATCGGTCGATCCGCGATACCCTGACACTCGTGGCGATGATCGAAGCGGGTGGGTCCGAGAAGTCTCTCTACGGCTGCATCACCGGTTTCGCCGCCAGCATGCGTCATCTGATGTCCGAGGCGTCGATTGCTGATATCACGGCCGTGGATCCTTACGATTTGTTTGCCCGACTCTACCGGCGCGAGATCGGGCAAGGGTTCTCCGACCACCTACGGGTTCGAACGCTGAAACTGTGGAACCAGGTGAGCCACACTTTCGTGGAATATACTCCTAAGCTTTCCGCCGAAGATGCTAGCCGGATGGCGCCTTTTTTCATTCGTCCGATCACGGACCGCCTCAAACTCCGGTACGTGTCCCTCTTGAAATCCGTAATCGACGGCCAGCGCGCGCGAGTGAAGGCGAAGACGGATGTCATCCACTCGCGTTTCCATCAGATCCGGCACGTTGCCAGCTTGCGGTTGAACCAGGCAATGCGGCTCGAACAGGCCACTGATGAAGCCATTCGCCACGTGACCACGGGGGGCCTGCCGTTGCCACATCACTTTAGTTACGACGAAATCGTCACGACCGGAAGCGGCAGGCGAGTGAAGCAGCGCGTCCGTCTGTGCCTGTGGGATAGCAAGTCGATTTTCGATCTAGTGTGGAATTTATGGCCGGCCCGAGACTCCACGTCCAAACGAGCCAGAGCACGGCGCGAGATCCGCATTGCACCCGAAAACCATGCCTACGAAGTGGAGTTTCAAGGTATCGAAAGCCTTGAGCCGGGAGTTGACGGCGAGCCGTTCTGGTTCTTGGACTTTTATCTGAATTACATGTTCACCGATTCGACCGATCCCGCCGTCATCGAGATTCAGCGTGCCTTTAACCGCAGCCGGGGATATGCCGCCTCGGGCTGCTGGTCCTCGACGGGCATGACTGGCTCCGCATCTTCTCCCAACGCCCGGGATTTGGTCTGGCTCCAGCGGCATCACGGAATGCTGTTTCTCCCCGTCATCGGCATTCTGGCAACATGCTTCTTTGGCAACCTTCTTATCGAAGTGCAGACAAAAACGGGAGCGCGGCTCGGCGAGGTCCAGCAGATCGCCCAAAACCCCGAATGTATCAAACAGCTCGTTAACATCGGCCCCAACGCGGAGACGCGGTGGCTCCTGCGGATGGTGCCGAAGGGGCACAAGCACCGGGCCGATTATTTTATCGACAAAAAGACGAAGGACCTACTGCTGGAAGTGATTGGTTTTCAGCGCGAGTGCTGCCAATCGAAAAAGCTACCTATCGTGCCTCTTGAACCCGGAAGGGGGCAGCCCGATCGTTATATCTTTCAATGGAAGGAACACGGACTTACGCAGGGAGTATTGAACGTTGCACTACGTTTTCTGCTTCATGGGTGCATTACCACCCCTGCCGGCTCAGCCCTTCACCTCACCTCACACTTGCTTCGCCACGCCTTTGCGACGGAGATGGCGAGCCTGAACGTTCCCATCGAAGTTCTGGCCGCTCTCCTTCATCAACGCGACCCCACCGTCACCCGCTACTACTCGCAGCCGACCCGTACCCAGGTAATGGACGCCGCGGAGATGATTTTTGTGGATCGGATCGACGTTGCCGCCGAGGCGTTGAGAAACCCGCAAGAGATCGGAAGGATGCTGCGGGAGGCAGAAGGAAAAATCGGCGCGCTGACCGAGGTAATCGGGGGCACCTGTGTGATTTCAAACTTCTGCCCCGCCAAGTTTGCCTGCATTGGGTGCGCCGGCAATGCACCTGATCCTGCCAAGCGTTACCAGATCGAGCACAAGAAGAAATGGGCCAAACAGCAGCAGGAATGGGCCGGCAAAGAGGGACTTTCGGCCGAGCAGCGGCAGATGAAACAACTGCAAGCCGACTGCGACCTGATGCTGAGCGAAATGGATTTAATGGAGATCGCCCGCGCGGATCGGAGCCAGCTAATTTTTGTCGATCACGGAGGCAGCGATGACATTCAGGGACTCAGGCCACAGAACGAAAACCCCGGAGTGGCTTCGGCCACTGTGGGAGAGAAAGAACGCTGAGACGGCTGCACGCATCTCGGCCGGGGTGGAGATGCTACTGAAACAAAGTCAGCCCGCCACGCTGGCTGGCCTTCAGCAGGTCATCTTGGCCGACACGGGCGTCAAGCTTTCTCGATCTACTATCCAACGGAGCGAAGCATATCGACAGCGGCGGCGGAGCGCGGTCCGCAGTCGGCCGACCACAGAATTGGGGGCTGTTCTAAACGATCTTGGACCAATAGACCGAAAGCGCCTGTTGGCGAAGGCCTCCCGACTACGTCGAGAGAACAAGGAAGGGCTGATCGCAAAGATCCTGCTGCTCGAGACTGCTGTCTTACAAAAATCAGAAATAGAACGGGCACTGCAGCAGGAGGTATTTCGGCTCCAGCTGGCGTCGATGTCCCAGCGGTAAGCCGCGTCAGTAAGGCGGAAGGCCCCGGGTGGAATCGCCCCCGGGGCCCTGCAATGCACTTGACCGCCGCCGTATGGCGGCAGCTATGGTATTTCTGATTCGTTTTCCTGCGGAGGGACTGCGGCAGGCGTCCCCGCCCGCAGAATCTGGTCGGCGGCGTGGAAGATACGCTGGGCTGAGCGTTCGCTAATAGCCTGCCCTTTTCCCCACGACTGGATGTAGCCCCGACTATATTCTGCGCCGGGAAGTCCCAGCGATTCACAGCACAGCAATGCCACCGCTTCGGCCTCGACTTCCCGAACATCGTGAGGAATCACCTCGGTATCAGCGAGGTCGCCTTGGTCACAATGACCGAGGATCACGTGCGCACATTCATGCACAAGCGTTTTAACTGGGAGAGCCGCAACGGGACTGACGGCGACCTTGCGGCCCTTCTTGGCATAGCCTTGCGTGTTGCCATCCAGCATTTGGAATTCTTCGCGCTCAATTTTTAGGGCCGTGAGCACTGCCTCTTCGCTCCACGCCGGAAAGCTCGCGGGCTGGTAATCTTTACCTTCCGTTTGAGCCAAGGTGAACCAAAGGGGCCGCATGGAAAAATGGGTGAAAGCGATTGGCTCTTCCTGCTCGGTACCATCTTCGCGTTTGACCGTCTTGGCGCGCTTGCACGTGAGTGGCATGCACAGGGTCAGGGCCTTTGAGCCCTTTTTGACGTGTCGTCCGAGTTCTTTCCACTTGGGAAAAGTGGCGAGGGGACCCGGCTGGATACCCTGTTCCAAGCACTGGAACAAGGCCAAAAGCTGGTTCCCGATTGAGTACGAATGGAAGCGGCTGTAAGCCTCGTGAATGAAGCCGGGGTTTTTCACCGCTTCGTGTAGCAATGCTGCCCATGACACCATGGGCTTTCTTTCCTTTCTCTCAGCGCCATAGCGCGCACCCACTGTGGAGGCCTGTTGGCCCGCGTGAACCGCAACGGTTGCCTCTTCTGCTGTCTGCCTGATTTTGATTTCCTCGGTCATGTTCTTATCTCCGTTTCTGCCGCCGCTTCTCGCGGGGCATGAAAAGGCGAGTGGCACCTGCTCGCCAGGCCAAGGGCTGCCTTATTTGGAGGGGCCGGGACGGAGGAACCAAAACCCGGAGGGCGGCACATGCCGAAGCAGAAGCCCGCAGAGCCGTCAGCGCGCAGGCGTGTTTTTCAGCTCGCCATGCCCGCGAGAAACGGAGCAGAAACGATGCTGACAGAGGGAAGGTCGGGCAATCAGCAGAAGAAGCAAACAGCGACGGTTCCAAAAAGGACCAGATGTGCGAAAATGGCGCAGGGTCATCCCGACCTATATCGTGCCAACCGCAACCACCAATGGAGGTCTTGACCTATGAGCAAGCAGCGTAAGACCTACGCCCCGGAAGAGAAAGTCTCCGTTCTGCGGCGGCACGTGATCGACAAGGTTGCGGTCTCCACCCTATGTCGCGAGCTGCAGCTTCAGCCTGCGGTGTTCTATCGCTGGCTGAGAGTCTTCTTTCACAACGGAGCATTGGCCTTTGCATTCCAGCATTGTACCGACAAGAAGGTGCGAACGAATTCCCATAATCCTGCCGATGACCATTGCTACGCCGCCGAGCAGAAGTGGATGATTGCAGTGACACAAGGCAAGTTAGATGTGGACAACGTCGTGCAATACATCGGTGGCAAGCTTGCTCGCGAAGACGTGAGCACAATGCTCACATGTATTCGTCACAAGCCGATGAAGTATCGCAATCGAGCTGCGGGTGTTCTTTCATATCATTATGGTGTTCGAGCCAGTCACATTGCCGACTTTCTAGGGGTAAGCCATTCGTCTGTTGACAGCTGGATCCTGAAGTTTGCCCAGCAAGGCTGTAAGTCACTCCTTAATCCCGTCACCAGGGAATATCGTAAGGTGCAGGATAAGAAATACCAGGACGCCGTTTTCGAAATACTTCATTCCCCACCGTCAGCGCATGGATTCAATCGCACAACATGGAGGCAGCAGGATATTCATGTGGTGATGGGCAAACGGGGATTACCGCTAGCGAAGACTAACATCAGTAGCATCCTCAAACATGCTGGTTACCGATACCGTAAAGCGAAAAACGTGCTCACGAGCAGCGACCCTAACTATAGAGCCAAACTCACGGAGATCACGCGCATTCTTTCCAGCCTTAGTTCAAAGGAAAAGTTCTTTTCAATTGATGAATTTGGACCCTTCGCAATAAAGATGCGGGGAGGCAAGGCGCTAGCGCCAAAAGGTCACGCGCGAACTGTTCCGCAATTTCAAACCAGTAAGGGGAGCCTAATCATCACAGGTGCTTTGGAGCTTGCGACAAATCAGGTCACGCACTTCTATTCGTCAGCCAAGAATACGGCCGAAATGGTGAAGCTCGTCAGAACCCTCGTGGAAAAATATGCTGACCAGGAACGCCTTTACTTTTCCTGGGACGCGGCGTCCTGGCACGCTTCAAAACGGTTATATACTGAGGTTGACGAGATCAACAGAACGGCGGGCGACCATCCAGAGGTGAAGCTCGTTCCACTGCCGTGCTGTGCCCAATTCTTGAATGTCATCGAATCTGTGTTCAGCGGAATGGCACGAGCTGTGATTCATAACAGCGACTATCCGTCGGTCGACGCGTGCAAGATGGCAATCGACCGTCATTTTGAGGAGAGGAATCGGCACTTTAAGAAGAACCCCCGGCGCGCGGGAAACAAAATCTGGGGGAAGGAGCGGGTCGAGGTCAGATTCAGCGAGGCAAACAACTGTAAGGAACCGCGATATCGATAACGTGGCTCATGCAGACAAATGTGGTGCTAGTTAAGACTCGTCCTGGCCGAGCCCTCTAACCCACAATGTTTGCCCTTGCCGACGGGAATAGGATTCATACCGTGATTCCGACGGCCATGGCCGAAGGCGCGGTCAACTGGAGGGCGCCATTTCAGATGTCACTGGCCTGCTTTCAAGTACAGCTCCACTCTGTCCGTCGTCCAGGTCGCCACGCCGCTACCAAATAGGTCTTGGTCTTCAGTCCAAATGGGCAAGTCGAGCAATAAGGCCAGGGCGACCACCGGCCAGTCGTCCGGGTCACGAATCTCGATCCTCTCACGTGCCAGGCGCTCGCATTCGCCATACAGGCTCTGGTCCACTGACTCCACGAGATCAGTCAACTGCGCAAGAACGCTGAGCCCAGATTCGGGATTGAGACCGCGCTTTTCAAGGACCTGGGCCACATAATGGCGGGCATCATCAAAGCAGACATCGGGGCTGTAGAAGGTGGTCACATCCTCGTACGCCTCGAGCAGTTCGCGTACGCGCCGGCCTAGCACAGCGCGCATCAAGATGTTGGCGTCGAGCACCAGCCCCCTTCGCGGGTTCATTTACGCCTGCCGGTGCGCCACCGCTTGAAATCCTCGATGATTTCTTCTTCATGGATGCCTTCGGCGGCGAGTATTTCCTGCATGTGCACTGCTGCCTCCTTCAATGCCGCACGTTCGGATTCAGAACGCTTGCGACGGGCAGGAAGATAGTACCCCACGGTATCACCGTGTCGGGTAATGGCCACCGGCTTGTCCGTCTGCAACAAGTAGTTGGCGAGCTTTTCTCGAAACTCACGAATGCCGACCTTGAGTGTCTCCATAGGTGTTCACCTGTGTACACATTATAGAGCGCATCCAAATGTTTGTCAACGGTAGTGGCCGCGACCACCGTGGCAGGCACCCGACCCGAAGTCAGTGTATGCGGTTTTCTCACATATCATTCTCTTGTATTTTCAATTGTCTCGGTCAGATTTTAACAAATTCGTGGTAACAATGGGCCTTGTAAGCGAAATGGGTAAATGAGAATTCCTCTTCCTGGTCGGTGCCGTCGTCTTTCTTGACCGTCTTGGTGCGCTTGCAAGTCAGAGGCATACATAGGGTCAGCGCCTTCTGGCCCTTCTTCACAAATCGGCCGAGCTCTTTCCACTTCGGGAAGGTGGCCAGCGGCCCCGGCTGGATTCCGCGCATAAAGCACTGGAACAAAGCCAAAAGTTGATTTCCGAGTGAGTAGTTGTGAAAGCGGCTGTAGGCTTCATGAATGAAGCCGGGCTTTTTCACGGCCTCGTCTAAGAGCGCTGCCCACGAAACCATAGGCTTTCTATCTTCGGCGGTCGTGGCCTCCTCTGTGCGAACCTGCAACGAACCCTCAACATTAAATTGACCTCGATTGGTCTGTTCGATTTGCTCGATCATTTTTTTCTTCTCCTTTTCT
>Ga0187887_10004309_pt1 | contig 10671 bp, 7 predicted proteins | sample June2016WEW_7_10_FD_132977 | JGI IMG/M metagenome (GOLD analysis project Ga0187887, IMG submission 132977) | Peatland microbial communities from SPRUCE experiment site at the Marcell Experimental Forest, Minnesota, USA - June2016WEW_7_10 | ecosystem: Environmental > Terrestrial > Soil > Wetlands... | reverse complement strand
TTTGCAGACGCTGCTCTGGGAAGCTACATAGACAATTTGGCCGTTGGTGGGGTCGGCCGCGATCGAGATCGGATAAGTGAACGGATAAGTGGCGTTCGCAAACAGCGTCTGGAGCGGCTGCCAAGTTGTGCCGGCATCGCTGCTGAAGATCAGTTGCGTGCCGCGGTTAGCGCTCTGAAAGGCGTTGGCCACGGGGAAGTCGAAAGAGGTTGTGGTGCCGGTGACGTAAATATTGCCGATCGAATCCACCGCGGCGGCGTTGATGGAATCGTTGCCGGAACCGCCGAAGGTGAAGGCGGCGGCGGACTCGCTCGAGAAATCTCCGAAACGAAGGTCGGTGCGCGAACCCTGCGCAAATCCCGGGAGCACCATCAGCGAGGCCAGGAGGATAACCCGCGTGTGCACACCGATATGGTCCCACCCATCCAGGCAACCCGCAATGGAGACGGCCGTGTCAGGTGTCTGTCTCATACCGCGGGTATCCTTGGGGACAAGAAATAGGGGATTTGGGTAACGCATCGCATCGACGGGTAGATCCTCGCCGATTAGCTCGACCTTGCCCAGTTTATAGAGTGCGCCTTCCGTGATGGCTACGTTCACCGAAACTCCGGCGGCCGTCCACTGCGTGACAGGATGGAAAAATCCGGTCTCGAACCGGGCCTGGCAGTCCAGGGCTCTCACATCAAGCCGCGGCGGGTTGTCCGGCGGCGGGTGACTGGTTGTGTGCTCGCTGTTTTCGATGCGATTGCACCCGCTGGTGAATGGGTGTTCTCCCTTGCTGTCATTGCGCTTGCCAGGAGGGCAGCGAAGGCTATCGATATCAGGCGTTCTTGGTTGTGCGGCGACCCCGCGCTACAATCGCTTCTTATGAGGAGGCTGCCGTGGAATCCTTCCCCACCATAGCCGTTGCCTGCGCCGTTGTTGGGCTGGCGCTGGGACAGAGCGGACCGCCAACTCCGCCACCGGCTAAACTCCAAGCTCTGATCATCACTGGCCAGAACACCACTAGTCACGACTGGCGCTCCACCACGCCCATGCTGCGCAAGATTCTGGAAGACTCGGGCCGATTCGAAGTTCGCGTCACCGAGGAGTTTCGCGGCGCCGGGGCGGACACGCTCGCACCCTACGATGTCGTGGTAGTGAACTACTACGAAAGCAAGCGCGCCAATCTGCGCTGGGGCGATTCCGCCGACAATGCTCTTCTGAACTTCGTCCGCGGCGGGAAGGGTCTGGTGGTTTATCATTTTTCGCTGGCGGCGTTTGACGGCTGGACGGAGTACGAGAAGATCTGCGCCGGAAACTGGCGCCCCAACAACGGCCACCATTCCGCGCGCCACGACTTTACCGTCACCGTCCAGGATCGTGACCACCCCATCATGCGCGGCCTCAATACCAACTTCGCCGAGGCCAACGACGAGTTGTACGCGAATCTGAAATGGCAGGCGACGGGAAGCTTTCACGTCCTGGCCACGGCCTGGGACGATCACTCCCTCTACCGGCAGGGCGAGAAGCAGCCCCTGGAGGGGCCCGGCGCCGCCGAACCCATGCTATGGACCGTGGATTACGGGAAGGGGCGCGTGTTCGTCACCGCGATGGGTCACGACACCGAGGCGATGAAAAACGTGGGATTTGCGGTCACGTTGCAGAGGGGCACGGAATGGGCCGCCTCCGGGAAGGTGACCATCCCGGTGCCGCCGGAGCTAAAGTAGCCAGCGACCTAGAACCGCGCCAAAACAATGCATGCATCGTCCGCCAAAAATGGCTTCCGATAATAACTGTTAACGCCATCCCGAACCGGCAGAGCCGCGTCGTTCGGCCTTTGTCAAGCCACGGGGCTAGTTGCTCGCGAGCGTCTGCGCGAACACCTCGGTGTCCACGTTTCCGCCAGACAGAATCACCGCCACTCGCCGGCCTTGCATTCGGTCCCGTTCCTGGAGCAGTGCCGCAAGCGCAGCCGCGCCGGCGCCTTCGGCGACATTGTGAGTGTCGGAGAACAGGTGCCGCATGGAACTCCGGATCTCGTCTTCCTCTACTGTGACGATGCGGCTGACACCACCGAGAACGATCTCGATAGCCGCCGGGTCCGGCACACGGCAAGCCATGCCGTCGGCAATAGTCTCCCCAGCATTGGCAGCGATCGGGCGGCCGGCGGCGAATGATTGGGCGTATGCGTCGGCGCGTGCGGCGACCACGCCGATGACTTCGGTTCCGAGACCCAGCGCATTGCGCGCGGCTACCACCCCGCAAATTCCGGAACCCATGCCAATCGGGACATACACAGCATCCAGGTCGGTAACAGCGTCGAATAGTTCGAGCGCGTAGCTCGCCACACCGGCAATCAGCGTGCTGTCGAAGGAGCGGACCAGGTGCAGTTTCTTAGCCTCCGCTAGTTGGGCCGAGTGCTCGTAAGCCTCCTGAAAGTCTGCGCCGTATTCGATCAGTTCCGCGCCCAGCGCGCGCATCGCGGCGTTTTTCTCGCGACCGTTGCCGTATGGAACCACGATGACCGAGCGCAATCCTATGCGGCTCGCCGCGAACGCCACACTCTGGCCGTGATTTCCACGAGTTGCCGCGATCACCCCGGTCACGTTTGGTTCGCGCCGGCGGAGCGAATCCATGTAGACCAGGCCGCCGCGCACCTTGAACGCGCCCACGGGAGAGTGATTCTCGTGCTTCACCCAGGTCTCCGCTCCGACGCGGGCGCTGAGCAGGGGCCACCGGATCTGAGGGGTCGGTGGCATCATGCGATGTACAAGTTCCGCCGCGGCCTGGAGCGAAGTGAGGGAAGGCAGGGTCATAAGAGCACGCTTTTGACCATTCTAAACAATGCCCACACCCATAACGCACTCCACAAAGGCTGACTGCCCGGGACCAGATGACGGCTAAGGCGCTATTTCACCGTCGTTCCGCGATGCATCAAACAGCAAACCGTGGGTAGGCATAGTTCCGCCGGTGAAGGCCAGACGCTTTTTCAGCGACGGCAACAAATCAATTCCTCGACCCGGCAGAGTACCCCTGCCACACATATTCTAGAGCCTCGGGCAGAGTTTGTTGTTTCACGGCGCGGTCGGTGTGCCCAGCGTTACGCGCAAACACAAACTGATAGTGATAGCCCTTGGCGGCCAGCGCTTTGGCCATGTTCTCATTAGCGACCACCCAGTCGTGCATGTTGTCGCGCATGACATTCGGATTGAAAAGGTCCCTGTCGCCGACTTCCATCCAGATGCGTAGCGGTTTGGTCGGCGTGTTGGGAATGAGGTGTTCATGGAACTCCCAGGCGCCGTGGGGAGTCTGGGGGTTTGGCGGCCACTGCTGGTTCACGTAGGTTCCTGAGTAGGTGAGAATGCGGTGGTAGAGCTCTGGGTGATACCACGCCATGATCAAGGCGCACGAGCCGCCGGAGCTGCCGCCCATCGTCGCCCGGCCCTCCGGATCTCTGGTCAGTTTCACGTTATATTGCTTCTCGACAAGAGGCAGCAATTCTTTCTCGACGAACTCCGCGTATAGGCCTGACATCGTGTCGTACTCCAGACCACGTTCGCTTCCCTGGGCGTCGCCGCTGCCGTTGCCTATCGAGATGGCGATCATCACGGGCACCCGGTGCTGGGCGATCAGATTGTCCAGTGCCGTGAACAACGCCCGGTCAGGTCCGTCCGCCCCGATGATAAACGGCGCGGCCGTGCCGGGGACGTATTGTTTGGGGACATACACAGTCACCCGGCGAGTATAGGGGACGGGGTGGCTGGTGGTGACTACCATCTTGGCGGGGTCTGTGGAGTCTGCCCGGCCAAAAGTGTTGGCCTCGCGCGCGATCCCGGGATAGATCCTGCTGTCGGCCGATTCCATGATGAAGAGGAAGACCGATCCCTGCGGCACGCCTTCCTGCGCGGTCATCTCCGGTGCGGGATTGTGCGTTGGGCCAAGGATAAAGTTTCCGTCGATCTTTGCCGGAGGGTTGGCGCCGTCAGGTAAGTCTGTCGCCGCGACATAGCCGGGTGTGTTGGGATCGCGGGTCGGCGGCGCCGGGCGTGCGGCCGCGGTCGGAGCTTGGGCCATGAGCGGATCTAACCCAGCCATCAGGCTGATCAGGAACGCGACGACTAGAACACGGAACATCAGGAACTCCTTTTCCTGTTGGTGATGTCAATTACAATACAACGGAAAGCTTTCAAGACACCGGTACCAGCAGAGCTTCGCTGGCGAATGCCGTGATTTTCTCTATCGTACCCTCAAGACTGGTCGCGGCAAGCGTGGAATCCTGCCAGATACTCTCTGCATGCCTCCATGCTCCTTCGCGGAAGTCCGCGAGGTCCCAGGAAGCGAAGAGATCTTCGAGGTGCGAGACGGCAGGAAGCGGGTCGCCAAGAAGACGAACGTTGAGATTCTTCTTGGCCATGTCGATGAGGCTGTCCAACGTCGCATTGAGCGCCGTGTAATCGTCGTACTGCGGTGTCCCGTGCCGGGGTACGGAATTCCTGGCCTTGCAGTTAGCAACGATGGCAAGCGGCAGGTCGTGGTTGATATGGGCATTCATCCCGGCCAGAGCGAACTGAATCCGGGATATTTCGGTTTGGCCGCGACGCAAAAACAGGGCCTCCCAACTGCCGGGGCACGGCGCGCCGGTGAGCGCGGCATAAAGCGAAGTGAAGTACAGCGACGCGAATTGGACATCGAGTTCAGCCAGCCAGGCGGTGTCGTTGAACCCTCCGGCATTGACGCGGTTTTCCACCGACTGCGTCACGGCAAGGTAGAGCCAGTTGAACCATTTGAGGCCGTCGCCGTCTACGCACGTAGCCTCGATTGTTTGCAGAACTTCGAGCACGCCGGGAATTGACTGCGGCGGCGCTTGAACCGCGGCCGCGAGCTGCGCGTCGTAGGGGAACATTGCGGACTATTATAGACCCTGACGCGTAGGATACTGCGGACTCCTTCTTTCTTCCGCGAGAAGATATTCCTCAATTTGTGTCTGGCCTTCGTGTTTCGCCATGCGCCGGTGGCGGGTCGTTCTTAGGACCGTGCGACCGAGTTGGTCAGATGAATCTTGGCCCAGCGACTGAAGTCGCGGCCTTGGACGGCGCCGCGAGTAGTGTACTATGACATTAGCCTCTGTCTCCGGCCTATTCCCTGTCGAACGGTCGCCGGTTCAGGCGACCTCGTGGAATGTGTCCACGCCCGCCCAATCCGCCGATCACCCGGTGCCGGCGCTCTTCTGCGATTATGAGAAGCGTCCGGGTCGGTGGCAACAGCAACCTAAGTAGCCGGCATCCGGAAAATCCATGGCCATTCACGTTGCACTTCATCATGAGACTCTCTACCGGTACGACCGGCGGGTATCTCTCGGACCTCATATAATCAGGCTGCGTCCGGCCCCGCACTGCCGCACGCCAATCCTCGCCTATTCGTTGAAAGTGCTTCCCAAGAACCACTTCATCAACTGGCAACAGGACCCGCAAAGCAACTACCTTGCGCGGCTGGTTTTCCCGGAGCCGGCCACGGAGCTACTCGTGGAAGTCGATTTGGTTGCCGAAATGGCGGTATACAATCCGTTTGACTTTTTCCTGGAGCCCCAAGCGGAACAATACCCGTTTTCTTACGAAGCTTCGGCCGCCCGCGAGTTGCGCCCATTTCTCGAAACCGAGCCAGCCGGGCCCATGCTTTCCGCTTTTCTCGCCAGAGTGCCACGCGTTGCCACCCGCACGATGGATTTTCTGGTCGGCCTCAATCAACTGGTGCAGAACGAAATCGGCTACGTCATTCGCATGGAGCCTGGCGTGCAGACTTGCGAGGAAACCCTCACTCTGCGCACCGGCTCATGCCGCGATTCGGCCTGGCTGCTGGTCCAGATCATGCGCCACCTCGGACTAGCGGCCCGCTTCGTTTCCGGCTATCTGATTCAACTCGTGGCGGACGTGAAGCCGCTCGAAGGACCGTCCGGTCCCACCGCCGATTTCACGGACCTGCACGCGTGGACCGAAGCGTATCTTCCGGGCGCCGGATGGGTTGGATTCGATCCCACATCCGGGCTGCTGGCCGGCGAGGGGCATATCCCGCTCGCCTGCACTCCGGACGCAAGCAGCGCAGCACCTATTTTCGGCCTGCTCGAACCCTGCCAAACGGAATTCCGTCACGAGATGACGGTTCAGCGGATTTACGAATCTCCTCGCGTCACCAAACCGTACACCGACCGGCAGTGGCAGGCAATCGAAAAGCTCGGGGCTCGGGTGGATGCCGATCTGCGTTCCGGAGACGTGCGGCTTACCATGGGTGGCGAGCCGACTTTCGTTTCTCTCGACGACGCCGACGGAGCCGAATGGACTACCGCCGCGCTGGGGCCGGTGAAACGCCAGCGCGCGGTGGAACTGCTGGGCAGGCTGCGCCAGCGTTTTGCTGCCGGCGGCTTGGTGCATTTTGGACAGGGGAAATGGTATCCCGGTGAGCCGCTGCCGCGTTGGGCATTCGGGTGCTACTGGCGCAAGGATGGGGTTCCCATCTGGGAAGACGCCAGCCTCATCGCCGAGGACGGCAGAGATTACGGTTACACGGCGGAGCATGCGCGGCAGTTTCTGGAAGCCCTCACGCGCCGTCTCCAGGTGGATGCCCGATTCACCATTGCCGCATACGAGGACGTCTTCTATTATCTGTGGAAGGAACGCAAGCTGCCGATCAACGTCGATCCGCTGGATTCCAAGCTCGCAGATCCGATCGAGCGCGACCGCCTGGCGCACACCTTCGAACAGGGCTTGGGCCAGGCGATCGGCTACGTCCTTCCGTTGCGCCGCAGCCCGACCCGTTCGGGTACGCCAGGCTGGACCAGCCAGCCCTGGTTCCTCGCCTCGAAACAGATGTTTTTAATCCCAGGCGATTCGGCGATGGGATACCGTTTGCCGCTCGAATCTCTTCCCTGGACCAAGCCGGAAGATGTGCTCTATTCCTACGAGCCGGATCCTTTTGCAGAGCGCAGCCGCCTCCCGGCAAGGCAGGAGCGCAAGGGCTATCTTTTCGATGCTCCTTCTGTTCCGGACCATCCCGTTCCGGACGCGGACAAAGCCGAACCGCCGGAGAAGGGCAAATCGGCGGCCTGGATCACACGCCCCGCCCTGTGCGTGGAAGCGCGCCAGGGCAAGCTGTTCGTCTTCATGCCGCCGGTCGAGTATCTCCAGGACTATCTCGATCTGACGGCCGCCATCGAAGATACGGCCGCGCATCTCAAAATGCCCGTCCTCGTGGAAGGCTACGCGCCTCCGTGGGATCCCCGGATTGCCGTGCTGAAAGTGACGCCCGATCCCGGCGTCATCGAAGTCAACATCCATCCGGCGGCGTCCTGGGACGAGCTTACGGCAAACATCACCTCGCTATACGAACTCGCGCGCCAAAGCCGCTTGGGCACGGAGAAATTCATGCTGGACGGACAGCACTCCGGCACCGGCGGTGGCAACCACGTGGTCATCGGCGGCCCAACTCCCCAGGACAGTCCCTTCCTGCGGCGCCCCGATCTGTTGCGAAGCCTGATCGGTTACTGGCACAATCACCCATCCCTGTCGTATCTGCTCTCGGGATTGTTCATCGGTCCCACCAGCCAACATCCCCGTGTGGACGAGGCGCGTACAGATGCCATCTACGAGTTGGAGATCGCCTTCGACCAGATCCCGGACAAGGGTTCTCCCGCGAGCCCGCTATGGCTGGCCGATCGCGTGTTCCGGCACCTTCTGACCGATCTGGCAGGCAACACGCATCGCGCCGAGTTCTGCATCGACAAGCTCTACTCGCCCGACGCCTCCGGATCGCGGCTCGGCCTGCTGGAGCTGCGGGCTTTCGAGATGCCTCCGCACGCGCAAATGAGTCTCACGCAACAGTTGCTGGTGCGGGCGCTGACGGCGCACTTCTGGGAACGTCCGTACCGCCAGGAACTCGTGTGGTGGGGAACCATGCTGAACGACCGCTTTATGCTGCCTCACTTTGTTCAACTCGACTGGGAGGACGTGATGGCGGACCTGCGCGAAGCCGGTTTCGAGTTTCAGACAGAATGGTTCGCCCCGCACTTCGAATTTCGATTTCCGCTGATCGGTTCGGTAACCAGGCAGGGCATGCGGCTCGAGCTGCGGCACGCGCTGGAACCGTGGCACGTGCTAGGCGAAGAGGCTTCCGGCAGCGGGACCGTCCGCAACGTGGACTCGTCGGTCGAGCGGCTACAGGTGAAAGTGACCGGAATGAGCGGCCAGCGCTTTTTGGTGGCTTGCAACGGTCGCCGGGTGCCGCTCCATGCCACGGGCGAAAGCGGCGAATTTGTGGCGGGGGTGCGTTATCGCGCGTGGCAGCCGCCATCGTGCCTTCACCCGAACATCCCGGTACACACGCCCTTGGTGTTCGACATCGTGGATACCTGGTCCGGACGCGCGATCGGCGGCTGCACGTATCATGTGACGCATCCCGGCGGACGGGCCAACGAGCAGTTCCCCGTCAACGCTCAGGAGGCAGAGAGCCGCCGCCTGGCCCGGTTTCAGGATACCGGCCACACGCCGGGTATGATGGCTGTGCCACCGGAGGAACGCAATCCGGAATTCCCGCTCACGCTGGATTTGCGGCGTGAGAGATGAACGAAGCGAGCAGCCCCGGCTTTGCATCCGGGGCCTCTGCGCGATCGCTCAACATCTCCTCTAGAACAGGTTCCAAAGGTATTGCGTGTAGACCTCGTGGTGGTACTGCACTTCCGGCGCCTTCACGACGGTGCCGAGCGAACGCGGGCAGCGGTCCGCGGCGGCCCTTTTCAAATCGGCGTACCGGCCCTTCACATCCTCGCCGAGAAGCTTGGTGGTCCACTCCGACTTGCTGAAGTTCTCGATCGCATCGTAAATGTTATCCGGCAGGTAGCGGGGCGCGTTCCGCAGATTCTCGATCTGCGCGATGTCACCCTCGATGCCGGTCCTGAAGATCCCGTACAGCACCAAGTATGGATTCGCATCCGGAGCAACCGCGCGAACTTCCAGCCGGGCGCTACGGGAATTCCCGAGCGGGATGCGAACCATCGCGCCGCGGTCCACTGCCGAAGCCTTGAGCTGGTTCGGCGCCTCGAAATGCGGGTCGAGCCGGCGGTAGGCATTGACGCTGGCATTCATCAACAGACAGAGATCGTTGCCGTGCGTGAGTATCCGGTCGACGAACTGCCAGGCAAATGTACTGGTTTTTTCAAGGCCCTCCGGATCCCAGAACAGGTTCTTCCCGTCCTTGGTGATCGAAACGTTGGTGTGCATACCGGTGCCATTCACGCCCACGATCGGCTTGGGCAGGAAGCATGCAGTCAGCCCCATTTTCGTCGCAATCTGGCGGCAGATCAACTTGTAAATCTGGATCTGATCGGCGGCCGCCACCACCTCCGCGTAGCCGTAGTTGATCTCGAACTGCGAGGGAGCGACCTCCGGGTGGTCCTTCTCGTTCTGGAAGCCCATGGCCCGTTGCACTTCGGCGGCCGCGTCGATAAACAGGCGGAGCGTATCGCCCGGCAGTGAGTGATAGTAGCCGCCATTACTGACGTACTCGAATTTGCCCGTTTCGTGGTAGCGCCGCTCGGCGTCGACACCCTTGAAGACGAAGCCTTCAATCTCGTCGGCCGCGTTGAGAATGTAACCATCCTTGTTGTAGACCTCGTTGGCATAAGCCTTCAGAACGGCGCGAAGGTCCGCGGGATAGGGGCCCCCATCCTTGCCGATGACCTCCCCGAAGACCATCACCTTTCCCCCGCCGAAAACGTCGGCCGGCCCCCAGTAGAAGGCGGACCAATCGATTCCCAGCCGCAAATCGCTCTCTTTCTGCGCCGCGAAGCCTCGAATCGAAGAGCCGTCGAAGGTCATGTTGTCCCAACTCTTGATGAGGAACTTCTTATCGTAATCGAGCATGTGCAGCCGGCCTTCGAGGTCGCTGAACAGCAAGGTCACGGCCTTGATTCTTTTCTCGTCCGTCAGGTACTTGAGGCGCTCCTCCTGAATCTGGTGTATCGGAACGCGTGTCATCCGCTGCTCCTTGGCACGCAAGTTCAGTTCTTCCAATTCGGCATAGGGGAGCCGCAAAAAGTCTTGTAGGTCGTTGCTCATTTCTCTCCTTATGGCTGGGGTTTCCAGGTACCTTATTCGATCGGAAGTCTACGGGGACCCAGGCGCTGTTTCGCGGACAGACGGCCGCGCCCGACGGAAAGTGCAATCCGTCTCAATTTCGATTTCTATATTGTCGACGCAACACGTCATGTTGGCAATGGTTTCGCCGATAGATTTTGTTAATGGGGGTGAATGGCCCTGCTTGGCCAGACCATGCGGGCGGCAAGAACGGCCAACCGCGTGAAGCAGATGATCGGCCGAGCCAGGGCGCGGGTGTTGGGCGGCGACACTCAGGTGGCCGGCAAACTGATGCGCATCTTCGAGCCGGGTGCGGAAGTCGTCCGCAAGGGCAAGGCCAGCCAACCCACTGAGTTCGGCAAGTGAGTCGCTTACGGCTCAATCACGATCTGCACGGGGTTGCTGTCCTGGCCGTCGGCGCTGACGTGCAACTCGGCGGTGCCGGCGTTGGTGAGGGCGGGGAGTTGCGCTTCCACCAGGTAGAAACCGATGTAGCCCGGCGCCAGCGTGGCGCGCGTCACTTGGAGCGGCGCTCCATCGAGAAAGACTTTCACGGCCGCAACCACCG
>Ga0187887_10004302_pt1 | contig 10691 bp, 7 predicted proteins | sample June2016WEW_7_10_FD_132977 | JGI IMG/M metagenome (GOLD analysis project Ga0187887, IMG submission 132977) | Peatland microbial communities from SPRUCE experiment site at the Marcell Experimental Forest, Minnesota, USA - June2016WEW_7_10 | ecosystem: Environmental > Terrestrial > Soil > Wetlands... | reverse complement strand
GCTGAAGGAGCGCAATCTCTGGTGCGTCGGTTTAGACGAGCGCGGCGCAACGGATTACGACCGCTACGATTTCCGGTCCAATACTGTGCTTGTGCTGGGACGCGAGGGCGCCGGGCTGCACGATCTGGTGCGCCGCACTTGCGATCATCTGCTGCGCATCCCCATGGCCGGAAAGGTGGAGTCGCTGAACGTATCGGCAGCAGGCGCGGTGGTCCTGTTTGAAGCGGCGCGGCAGCGACGTCCGGCGCCGGATGTGGCCCCCAAGCTCCCGACAAAACCGCAAAAAGGTCTGGGTTCATGAAGCTTTTTGTTTTGGCCGCGACCCTGTCCGTCGCTTCCCTCTCCTTCTCACAGCAAACCGAGCCGCCGCCGGAGCCCAAGCCGCAGGTCGTCTTCTCCGGCCAGCCGCAATCCCCTGCCCCCAACGCCACGGACCACCCCGCCACCATCACCGACGCCGACCGAACCGCGGTCGTGATCACAGCATGGGACCTGGATCTGCATCTGAACACGCGCCAACAATCCATGGAAGCACAGGCTCGGGTCACTCTGCGCAACGGCTCCGCCTCGCCGCTCGAAAAAATCGCCCTGCAGCTCTCCTCGACCCTCAACTTCGAGATTATCGGCCTGCGCGGCAAGAAAATCGCCTTCCAACAGAACACCGTCCCCAGCGACGCCGATCACACCGGCCAGCTCCGCGAAGCCGTCATTCCTCTCGACGAGCCGCTGGCCCCCCAGGCTTCCCTCACCCTCGACGTCGATTACGGAGGCACGATCCCCCTCGCCGCTCAGCGGCTCACCGCCATCGGCGCGCCGGACGCGACCGCCCAGGCTTCCGACTGGGACCGCATCGGGGAAGACTTCACCGGCCTGCGCGGATTCGGCAACGTCGTCTGGTATCCCGTCAGTTCCCTGCCCGTGTCGATGGGCGACGGCGCGATGCTCTTCGCCGAAATCGGCCGTCAAAAGCTGCTGGATCAGGACGCGACCGCCAGCCTCCGCGTCACCGAGGAGTTTCTCTCCGAGCCGCCCAACGCGGCGATCCTCGACGGCCACTACGTCAACCTGGACAAACCCACAGCGATGCCTACCGCTTCCTTTCCTGGAGTCATCACCGCATCCGTGCCCGCCACGCGCCTCGGCTTCGAGACGCCCTCCTTATTTCTGGCTCGGCGCGCCGAAGCCTATGGCAATGGTCTGCGGGTCCTCGCCCTCGATGCCGATGCAGTCAGCGCCCAAACCTACATCGACGCCGCCCGCCTCGCGCGGCCGCTGGTGCGAACCTGGCTCGGCAATCCGAAAGATTCCTTCACCATTCTCGATCTCCCCGAACCGGATGACGCGCCCGCCGAGACCGGCGGCTTGCTAGCGACCCCGCTCTCCACCGACGATGCGCCCCATCTCACGCCGGTCGTCGTGCATGCGCTGGCCCACGGTGCTTTTTCCTCGCCGCGCGTGTGGCTCAACGAAGGCGTGGCCGCCTTTCTCGGCACGCTCTGGATCGAGGCGAATCAGGGGCGCACCGCGGCCATCGAAAACCTGAACGCGGGCCGCCCGGCTCTCACCCTGGCAGAACCTGCCACGCCAGGCGAAGGCGCGGGCGAAGACCTCCTGCACGCCATCAGCCCCGCCCACTACCGAACCAAAGCGATGTACGTGCTCTGGATGCTGCGCGCGGCCGCCGGCGACAAAGCTCTGCAGAGCGCGCTGCAAGCGTACGATCCCGCCCAGGACACCAGGCCGGAATACTTCGAGCATCTTCTCGAGCAGTCGAGCGGCCGCGACCTGAAGTGGTTCTTCGACGACTGGGTAGACCACGACCGCGGCCTGCCCGATCTCTCCATCGCCGGAGTCTATCCCAGCCGCGTGGCGCATCAGCAGATCCTCGTCGCCATCGAAATCGCGAATGACGGTTATGCCGAAGCGGAAGTTCCCGTCACTGTGAAAGGCGTGGATGCGGCCGTCACCCAGCAGGTGCGCGTCCCCGCTCATGGCCGCATCACCTGGCGGATCACATTCCAGGAAAACCCAACCGAAGTGGACCTCAACGACGGAACGGTGCCTGAGGTCGAGGCCAGCATCCATCGCAAGCTGCTGCCTGCGCAGTGAGCCGGACTATTCCACCACAGGCTGCGCCAGCGTCCCGCCAATCTTCACGTGGCCGCGGCGCGTCTCCAGCGTGAGGTCCAGAGCGCGGTCGAATCCAATCGTCCCGCGGAGCGCGTTGCTTCTCGCCGCGCCCGAGATGCCGCCGCCGGTCAGCGCCAGCGCGCCATCGGCGATAGTGCCCTTCGCCGTCCAACGTTCGAAATGCTCCAGCGGAAAATCGACCGCCCCCTCCGGCGCGGGCAGCGAGCCATTCTGCCACGTAAATGCAAAGTCCCCCTTCGCCGACGACGCCAGATCCTGGGTGCGATAGCCGCTCATCGTCAGGTGCGTCTCTCCGCTCAGCGTGCCCGAGCCCCATGGTTCGCCAAACACCGGCCCAATGTCCGCGCCGCTTGCGCCCGCGACACGAATACTCAGCGTCCAGTGCGGCGCGCCATCCTGGATCGCCATCTCTCCGCTCGCGCGCAGCGACCCTCCCAGCGCCGTCGCATCCAGCGACGAAAGGGTCAGCTTGTTCCCCTCTAAGCCGAGGGAAGCCGCCACGCCGCGCAGCGGCAACTTCCCCAACCACAGCGTTGCGCACTGGATCTGACCGCGCAGCGCGGGCCAGTGCGCGCTGTTTCCGCCGCCCAGAGCGTTGGAGAAGAAACCCAGAAACCCGCTCGATTTCCCGCCCAGAGCGGCCTCGACCGTCGCCGCATCCAGTGAATCCGCCGCCAGCGTGAACGTCGCGGGGCACGCAACCGGCTGGTTGCACAACACCGGAAACTGGATCGACCCGCGCAGCGCCATCGTCTGATAAGCAAGCACCACGTTTTGCCAGGCGATCCGCTCGGGCGTCAGTGTGATCTCCGCCGCTTCCACCGCGACCGGTGCGGGCAAAAACGCCGGCCGCAGTTCAGCCCCCTCCACCTTCAGCGTCCCGTTGGTTCCGATCCCGGACCCCGAGCCCGCCAGCGGCCGCATCCAGTTTCCCGTTGTCGTCGTCTTCAGCGTGGCGCGCCCCTTGGGCGCCACCAGCGTCGAAGCGTTTTCCAGCAGCCCAAAGTTGGCTGCCACCGGCAACAGCTTCGCCAGCGTGGCCTGCCCGGCCAGATTCAGCTCGAAACCCGCCCGCGTAAATCGCGCATCGGTGACCACCGGCTCCGGCAATCCCATAGCAATGGGCATCGCTTCCAGCACCAGCGCCTGCTGCGCAGGCCCAGGCGTCGGCTCCGGTTTTCGCTCAGCGCGCGACGAAGAATGCAGCGCCGATTTTGCCCGGACCGAGGCGGGCTCGGTCCCCTCCGCCACGAAATGCATCGCCGGCAGGGTCAGCGTGCCTCCCGGATAGCGCAGCGAAACTCCAGCTGCTGTTGCATCGCCCGTGAGCATTCCTCCCGCGCCGCTCATCAGGTGGAAGTTGCCGTTGATTGTACCTGTGGCTGTTACATTTTGCGCGCGCGGCCGGATCAGCCCCAGAATCCCCGCCGGAAACGACGCGGGAATCTGGTTGATCTCCAGCTGGAAATCGGAAGACGGTGAAGTCAGCCACTGGACGCTGCCCGTCAGCAGCAGGTGCCCGCTCCCGATCGGCCAGAAGCAGGTGACGTTGTCCAGCGTGCGCTCGATGCGGTGGTATTCGCTCCGGCAGTTGGCGTCGATGTCCAGCGTCGTCGCCGGCTGGAATTCCTGCCGCCGCAATTCGCCGATTCGCACTCTCGACTGCAACTGAAGATCGCCGACCGTACCGCGAATGGCGACCGTCGCAACCAGGTCGCCGCGCCAGCCGCTGTCCATACCGGCGATCAGCCGCGTCACCTGGCCCAGCTGGGCTCCGCTCCACTCCGCGCGCAGATCCACCGGCATCGCATCGAGAACCGGCGCGCGCCGCAGAGACCCCTCCACATTCAGCTCGCCCGTGTCGGAAAGGTGCAGCTGCAGATCGGTGCGCACCGGTTGCGCCCGCAGCCGCACCTGCCATTCGTCGGCGTTCGCCTGCCACATCGAAAACTCCGCGTTCATCAGCGAAAACGGCTTCTTCTCGAGACCATCTTTGAAGTTGATCCGGGAGTTGGTGGCCTCGATATAAGGAAAGCGCGGGCGCGGGCCCACGCGCCGCTCGCCGGTGGGCGCATTCGAAATCTGCGAAGCACGCAGCAGCACCGAGCCCACGCTCCACTCCCCCGCGCTGTTCCTCACCAGGTTGAGGCTGGCCTCGTCGAGACTGATGCGGCTCACTTCCAGGCGCCCGCGCCACAGCGAACTGAGCCGCAGCGACGCCACCACCGATGCCGCATGCAGCGCCGGCTCGTAACCGAAAGCCGGATCCTCATCGACGGTGAAATCGCTCATCACGATGCCCGGCATCGGCACCAGACGCAGCTGCATGCCGCCGACGTAAACCGGCCGTCCCAGCGCCTCCGACATGCTCGCCGTAAGAGAGCGTCGATACTTTCCCAGATTGATGAGCGGCGGAAGAAAGATCGCCAGCACCAGCAGCACGATCAGCCCCGCAACCACGATCAGTGCGCGCCACGGTGGACGGCGAGCCTCGTACAGCTCGTCGGAGGGCTCCTCCAGTGCGTCCATGGCTATTTCACTCGGTGAAGTGTGCGGCTCCAGCGTGTCCCGTCGAAGAAGTGAATCGTCTCATGCAGGATCCAGCTCACCCGGTCCACCAGCGAAGTTTTGAACTCCTGCGTCTCCGGCGTATCGAACGACCAGTAGACGAACAGCGGCCGCCCCACGATGTTGGAGCGGGGCACGAATCCCCAGAAGCGGCTGTCGAGGCTGACCATGCGGTTGTCGCCCATGGCGAACAACATTCCCGGCGGCACCACCAGATCCTGCCCCTGAATATAGGTGGGTAGCGCCTCGGCCCATTCCGCGGTCACGTCGCCGCTGGTCGCCGGAGAAACCGACGGGAAATCGTCGCGATAGGGGCTGTAGTCGAACTCGCTCGGCTTGGCGGCATAAGGTTCGTCCAAAGCCACCCCGTTGCGATACACAATGCCGCCGCGAAGATGAATGTGATCGCCCGGCAGGCCCATCACGCGCTTCACCAGAAACAGATGCTCCCCGTTGGCCTCAAGGGTCGGCTTGTAGAAGACGATGATGTCGCCGTGGCGAACATCGCGGTAGTAGGTAAAAGGCGCGTATGGCGCGGGCGGCGCCAGGGCGATGCGATCGACCAGCACATGATCGCCCACCAGCAGCGCCTTCACCATCGAAGACGAAGGAATCGCGAAATTCTGAAAGACGAACGTCAGGACGAAGAGTCCCACCGCGAGCACACCACAAATCGAGGCGAACGCCTCCAGCGGAGTTTCGTCGTGCTTCGGTTTTGCCTGCTTTTCTTCGACCTCAGCCATCGGTTCTCCGCATCGCCTCAGAAATCTCTGATTAACCCTCTGCTTTGAAGGGGCATGGCTTCAGCCGTGCCGTGCACCCCGCAAAATCATTGGGCTTTAGCCCCTGAGGGATGCTGGGTTAATCGGAGCTTCCCTCAGCGAACCACGCGCATACAGCGGTCCCAGCGCGCGAAATCCACGATTCTCCCCCAGAGATCGGTTTTCTGTCCGAGTCTATCATCCGGCAGTTCCGCAACATCGGTAGCCGACGGCTCGCGCAGCGAGAAATAAATGACGAAAGGGCGTCCCACGATGTGATCGCGCGGCACGAATCCCCAGTAGCGGCTGTCGCGGCTGAAATTGCGATTGTCCCCGAGCACGAAATATTCGTCCGGAGGCACCACCAGATCGCCTCCCCGCACCTCGCGCCGCATTTCCATCCACCAGCGCGGGTCCACTCCGGGATCGGTGTACAGCTGCGTCGGAAAGCTGTCGCGAAAATCGTCAGGATACGCTGGCTCAAAAACCACGTAACCCTCCGGGAGCGGCCGGCCGTTCACCCACGCAAGTCCATTCTCCAGATGAATATGGTCGCCGGGCACGCCGATCACCCGCTTCACCACATGCTCCGGCGGATCCGGCGGAAAATGAAAAACCACGACGTCGCCGTGCTCGATGGGGTGGTAAGGGATCAGCCATCCCCACGGTCCCGCCGGCGCGAACGCGACCTTGTTCACCAGCAAAAAGTCTCCCACCAGCAGCGTGCGCTCCATTGACTCCGAGGGAATCCGAAACGGCTGGATGATAAAAGTCAGAATGAAGAGCGCGATCGTCAGCACCACCAGCAGCGATCGCGTCATCTCCAGAAATCCGGGGAAAAGGACGACCTTCGATCGGCCCACCGTCACCTGGCCAAACGAATCCCGGGAAAAAGTAGATTTGGCGCCCCTTTCTCCCGTTGGGAGATCCTCCGGAGTTGTCTGCGCGGTTGTGTCGGGAGGCGCCGTCATTCGGCTTCCCTTGCCGGCTGCAGCTTCTCGATGGCCTGCCGCGCCGCGTCCTGCTCGGCATGCTTGCGGGTGCGGCCCTCGCCCTCGGCCAGCAGCTCGGCGCCGACCTGCACCTGAACAAAAAAACGCTTGTAATGATCAGGCCCCGTTTCCCCCGTCGTGCGGTATTCCGGTTGCCCCTGTTTGCGCGCCTGCAACAGCTCCTGCAAAGCGGACTTGAAATCGCCCATCCCGCCGCCCGTCGTCAGCTGTTCGCGCAGCGAACCCACCAGCGGCTCAATCACCCGAGCCTCAATCAGTTTCCCCGCCGCGTCGATGCCCGCGTCCAGGTACACCGCCCCGATCACCGCCTCCATGGCGTTAGCCAGCAGCGCCATCTTGGTGCGTCCCCCACTGCGCTCCTCGCCGCGCCCCAGCAGCAGATATTTCCCCAGGCTCAGCCCCGCGGCCACCTCCGCCAGGTGCCTGCGGCTCACCAGCGCGCCCCGCAGTCGCGTCAGCGCTCCTTCTGAAAGCTCCGGATACCGGCGAAAGACCGACTCCGCGGCCACCAGCCCAACCACCGCGTCTCCCAGAAATTCCAGAGTCTCGTTGTCTTCCCGCTGCGGCTCGTCCGACCCGCGCTCATGCGCCATGGAGCTGTGGGTCATCGCCCGCTCCAGCAGCTCCGGGTGCGCGAAACGATGCTCCAGAGTGGTTTCCAGCTCGCTGGCTTCCCCCGTTGCACCGGAGTCAGCTCGGGCTGGCTCGCTCGCAGGCGTGTCAATCGAAGCGCCGGATGAATGTGCCGAGGACTCCATGGGGGGCTGCTTCCGTAATTATTGCAGAGCACCTGCCTTACTGCGGATGGGGCTGGTTCGAGGTTGTCGTAGAAGGAGCGTTCGCAGGAGCTGTCGGCGGAGGCGCGCCTTCGTCCTTGTCGTCGCCGCCCGGAGCCTGCTCCCGCTGCGGCAGCGTGAACGGCCGCTTCAGCCCGGCCTCCGCCGCCTCTTTCGTATCAGGCTGGCCGTCGCGCACCGTCAGCGCGGCCTTGTACTCCACAACCGCCTCTTCGCGCTGCTCCTCCACATCGAGAATCCGCCCCAGATAAATGTGCGACCACGCCAGCATCCGCGGATCCTTTGAAGCCGTCAGCGTATCTTTGAACGCCGCCTGCGCATCGTCGATCTTCCCCTTCATCAGATCCACGCGCGCCAGAATAAAGTTCGCCTGTCCGGCATCGCCGCCGTGGCTGGCCAGCGCTTTCTGCGCCAGCTCCGCTGCTCCCGCCACATCCCCCTTCATCAGCTTCAATTCCGCCACGTCCAGATCCTTCGCCTGCGCAGGCCGCTGCGGAGAATGCCCCATCACATGGCCTTCCCCGCGCATGTCGAACGTCGTTTCCCGCGCCCGATGCGTCTCGATGCTGATGTCCATCCCGTAGACCATCGGCCCGATCGCCTCATTCAGGCTCTCTGGATTCTTCTCGAAATTCTTCAGCGCGTTGTAGAAGTACTGCGTCAACACATAGCCCTGCGCCATGGAGTGATTGACGGCCTGCTGGCGGACGACCTCCTCCTTCTGCACCGCCACGCTGCGCGCGTGCTCATACTGGTCGGCCTCGCTATGCGACAGATTGGGCGGCACTCTGACCTCGGCAACGCCCGTGTCCATGGTGCGCGCCTCAATCGCGCGGATCATGCACTCGATCGTCAGCGCCTCAATGTCGTTCTTGAACTCAAAATCCAAAGGAGCGTCCTGCACCGCCTTCAGGATCGGAATCATGCGCTCGTCCACCGTGTTCTCGCGCGCGTACAGCAGCGGCTCAATCTCGTAGTGCAGGTAGGCGTGCCGCACCAGGTCCATCGAGATCTGCCCGTTCTTGGGCGAAGCCACCACCACGTAATCCAGGCCGTAGACGCGGGCGTTGGTCTCCTCTGGCGACAGCAGCGGCTCCAGCACCACCAGAAAACGCCGCCCGCTGTAGGTTGAGGCCGACGTCTTGATGTAGTAGTTGGTGCTCACGATCATGCTCGTCAGCGGCCCGTGCAGCCGGCCCGTTGCTTCTTCATACGCCGCGTGGTTCTCCACCCAGATCAAATGCAAATTGATGGCGTCTGCAAACTGCCGCAGCAAAGGCAGAATCAACTCCACGGCGGTCGCATCGGGAGGCATGTCCTGCTCCTCCACGCTCGGCGTCAGGGCCGGAGGCGGCGTCAGGTACAGCGCCAGCGACACATACTGCGCCAGGTTGCGCGCCGGATCGTCGAGCCGGTGCTGGCCGATAAACAGGCAAAGCTTGTCGCGATCGTCGCGCGCCTCCGCGCTGGCCTGCGCTGCCTGATTCACTTCGCTGCGCACGTCCTTCCGCACCGGCTCTGACTCGTCGAGACCCTTGTCGTAGCCGCATGCATTGAGCGCCACACCAATGTCGAACATCGCCTCGCTGGTTTCCAGACTCACCGTCGGACCCGCCGGGTCGATCAGCGCCGGCGCGCCAGGATTGGCGCTCTTCTGCAGCTGGACCGGAGTAGCTGGGATCGTCGAAGGCGCTTCCGTTGGGTTGAGATTCGGAACGCGGCTCGAACTCGACGGCTCCTGCGTCGAACGCGGCGGCCCAGCTTGTGGTGTGGTTCCCGGCCCCGGTGGATTCTGGTTCTGCGCGACGCACGAGACCGCCGCCAGCGCTCCGGCAAGCAGCAAACACAACGAAGAACGGCGGGAAAACAGCGGCATATGCAATGTTGGACTGCTTGTTGGACAGTTTCGGCTGCCCTTCAGTCTAAGCGCCGCTCTTGAGGAGGGTCAATCGCAGTTGACAATGGCTTCCCCTGGACCGGCAAACCCGAAGTTTCGGGGACCTCCTGGTGGCCGTAAACTTCCCTATTGCCGGCGATACGACCGGAACTCGAGCGATGCACCAAATTATGGGAAGAGGACGGGAAGGACCGCGTCTGTGGTGTAAACACAGCGATCATTGTGGCCGCACTCGGGGATGATGAGGATCTGGGCGTGGGCGCCGAGGTGCTGGTTGATGTAGTAGACAAAAGCCTCGCCGCGGGCGCGACGCGTAGGTCCCTGGGCCATGGCGGATGGAGAGCCGTCAAAGCCGCCGAGCGGAAGCGTGTCGACCTGGCTGAGCAGATAAGTGGTGGGCCGCGACGCGAGCTGTTTGCGGAGTTGATCGTCGGAGATGCCAACGGTATATCCGCTGTCGCGCTTCTCAAGCCCATAGGGCCAGAGATCGTACTTTGAATCTTTGGCCGGATCGAATGGTCCATAGGTGAAGTTGGTGTGCGGTTTTTCCTCCTTCCATCCGAGGACGGCATTTTCAGGCGCCGCGTCTCCCTCGGGCAGCGGGCGCGATGCATCGGGCCAGGCATAGCTCGATGGATTGGCCACGACGTACGACACGGGCACGCCGAGCGTATCCGCCACGCGGTTCGCCATTTCATAGCGGGAGACAAACTGGCCGCCCGCAGAGTGGCCGGCGATCACGATGGCTTTCAGGTTCGGGAAAGTCTTCTTGTCGGCGAGGCGGCGAAGAATCTCGTCGACGAAATCGAATGACGTCAGATCCTTGTTGGTGATCGATGTTCCGCCTGATCGCCAGCTGTCCAGACCGCAACTCCAGCTCACCTGGTTTTTTTCCAGTTTGTCCTTGCACTCCTGGTCATCGGAGAAGAAGCCCGGCGCAATCACGATGGTGTCATTCAGTGCGCTGGCCATGAATGCCGCGGTGGTCGCCGTTCGAAAGTAGTGATCGGGATTGCGAGTCGCTCCGTGGACCATGATGAGAGCACGATGTATCGCGGGATTCGGAGCGGTGAGGGAATACGTGCCGTAAACGAGGGCGCGCTCGGGTCCGCCGTGGAGCAACACCCACTCGGTACAGTCTGACGTGGCGCTGACGCAGGGATCTGCCTTTTTGTGACCTTGAGTGAAAGCAGGCGGAATGAATGCAAACGCGGTGGAAACAAGCAAGACCAGAGTACGAAGCTGGTTCAAGCGGACGGCTCCTTTGTTGCGTGTTGATTGGCCTGCTGTTTCTAGTACCGGAGAGTCAGTTGACCACGACCGCGGGGGACGCATTCGTGGAATTCAGATTCCCGGTGTTGTCCGTCCGACCCATGGTAAAGCAAATGCCCACACCTGGAGTGTTCACCGATCCTCTCGATGAAGAGCGAAAAGGTCAGCATTACTTCCGAGCACTTCGCAGCTCGGTTTCTGACCCAATAAACCCCCAGGAATTCCACGCCTC
>Ga0187887_10004300_pt1 | contig 10691 bp, 6 predicted proteins | sample June2016WEW_7_10_FD_132977 | JGI IMG/M metagenome (GOLD analysis project Ga0187887, IMG submission 132977) | Peatland microbial communities from SPRUCE experiment site at the Marcell Experimental Forest, Minnesota, USA - June2016WEW_7_10 | ecosystem: Environmental > Terrestrial > Soil > Wetlands... | reverse complement strand
TTCTCAGTGGGAAATCTTAATAAGATCGTGGATGGTATCCCGTGGTCAGTTCAGCCCGCGGATGACGCCACTTGGGTTCCTTATTGGTAGTAGCTTGGGTCATTGAACGCAGGGCGCGAATGGCGCGACCATAGGCGCCGATGGCTGCGCTGGAAACTTTTGCTCCGGGTGGCTCATCCATAAATGGCATGAACTTATCGGGGAAGCCGGGCATCGTGCAGCCGATGCAGATGCCGCCTACGTTGGGACAGCCTCCGATTCCCGCCATCCAGCCGCGTTTGGGTACATTGCAGTTCACGACCGGACCCCAGCACCCCAATTTCACGATGCACTTTGGTGAGCCGTATACTTCGGCAAAGTCGCCCTGCTCGTAGTAACCAGCTCGGTCGCAACCCTCGTGCACCGTTTTCCCAAACAGCCATGTGGGACGCAGTTGATCGTCGAGCGGAATCATCGGCGCCAACCCAGCGACCTGGTAGAGCAGGTAGAGGACAGTTTCCATGAAGTTGTCGGGCTGCACCGGACATCCGGGGACGTTGACGATGGGCAGACCGGCCTTGGACCGCCACTCCCAGCCCAGATAGTCCGCGAGGCCCATAGCTCCCGTGGGATTGCCTTCCATGGCGTGAATCCCACCGTAGGTGGCGCAGGTTCCGCAAGCAACCACGGCGAGCGCTTTTGGTGCAAGACGATCAATCCACTCGTTGGTGGTAATCGGCTGGCCGGTTTTGGTATCGGTACCGAGCGCCGCCCAGTACCCCTCCTTCTTTATTTTTTCGTTGGGAATCGAGCCTTCGACCACTAGCACGAAAGGCTCAAGCTTGCCCTGCTCCGCCAAATACCAGAATTTCAGGAAGTCGTCCCCGTTCTCATAGGCAAGGACGGGATTGTGTAAGTGCACCTTGGGAAGTCCGGGGATTGCTCCTAACAGAACGTCCTCGATGCTCGGTTGAGTGGCTGCGGTGACCGAAACCGAGTCTCCATCACAGCCTAGACCGGCGGTGATCCAGAGTATGTGTACCTCGGCGACCGGCGATGGCTTTTGCGTGACCCGACCGTACGGAACTGTTTCCGCTGGCATAACTGCGTTCCCCTTTCCCAGATCAACTTGTTAAGAACGAAGGCCGACAAATTCTTAGCCTGCGCACAGCACTGCGGAAAGAGCAACACGTTAAGCAGCAGTCCTCTCTCCGTTCCCTAATCGGAACCTGAAGTGTGCGGAGCTAGAATCGACAATATCGCCGGCGCCTTACAAGCGGGGGCATCATGTTTTCACTTTGGGGGGAACGACTATGAAGAGTACCGGGGATTCCCCTAGCCGCTGGGGTTAGCGCGAATCCGTCAAAGGTCGAAGCGGGAGGGGTTGGCCGGAGCAAACCGACTTGAGCGAAAATTCCATCACCCTGCCTTTTCGTTCATTGCCCACTGAATGGCGTGCTGCATCAGCTCGCGGGCGCTTCGCAGCGACAGCTTTTCCTTTATATGAGCCTGGTAGGATTCGACGGTTTTGACGCTGACATGCAGTTCTTCGGCGATCTGCCGGGTTCCGTGACCTTCTCCGATCAGGCGGAAGACCTCCAGTTCCCGGTCGCTGAGATCAGCGATCGTGGAGACTCGCAAAGTGCCAGATCCAGTGATGTAGTGCTTGAGCATCTTGTTGGCGATGCGGTCGCTCACATAAATCTCCCCACTCAGAATGCGACGCACCGCGACCAGCACTTTTTCTGTGGCTTCCTGTTTCATGATGTAGCCGTTCGCACCGGCGCGGAGCGCGCGCTCGGCATAGATCGACTCATCGTGCATCGAGAGGATTAACACCGGCAGAGTGGCGTGAGTGGTGCGAATGTTTTTCAATAGATCGAGGCCGTCGGGGCCACTCAACGAGATGTCCACGATGAGAACATCGGGCCGGGCCGAAGCCAGCACGTGGATCGCACCCATCGCCTCTTCAGCTTCGCCGCAGACCACGAGGTCGGGCTCCCGGTTAATCAGCAGCGCCAAACCCTGGCGCACGATGGGATGGTCATCCACCACCAGAATTCTCTTCTTGGCGACGGCCTGATTCTGCGATTTAGATGGCACGCTCATGTTTCAGTTCATTCACCCGCGACCGGAAGCGAGACTGGGAACAAACAGATCACCAGGGTTCCCCCGGTGGAAACTCGCTGCACTTCGAGAGAACCTCCGCACATCCGCGCTCGATAGTTCATCAAGTGAAGCCCCATTCCTTTATTGCCGGGGACAATGTCCCCGATGCCGCAGCCGTCATCCTGAATTGTAAGCGCACCCTGATGCTGGTCGGCTGCCAGTCGAATCACGATCTGGCGGGCGTGCCCGTGCTTGATTGCGTTGTTCGCCGCCTCCCGGGCAACGTAATAGAGATGCGTAGCCACGGTGTCGTCATGGATCAGCACCGGAGTAAAACACTGGAACCGGCAGCTCACCGCGAACAAATCTTCCACTTCGCCCGCCCATTGCTGCAATGCCGACATCAACCCCTCCGCGTCAGACACCACGGGAAGGAGTCCGCGAGCCAACTCCCGCGTCTTGTGGATGGCCTCATTCACCAGATTCACAATCTTGCCGGCGTCGCCGGCCTCAGGCAAGCCCTTTTCCATTAGCTTTTGTTCCTGCACCTTGCTCATAAAGGCGATGCCGGTAAGATGTTGGCCCAAACCATCATGCAGATCCTGTCCAATGCGGCGCTGTTCGCGAGCGCTGATCTCCAGAATTGTTTTCTCCAGGCGCTTGCGCTCGGTGATGTCGCGAATCGCGCTTGAAACCAGCACGCCCTCTTCCGTCTCCAGCGGGCTCAGGCTGATTTCTACCGGGAACTCGTGTCCGTCCTTATGCAGGCCGTAGAGTTCGTTGCCGGTCCCCATGGGACGGACGCGCGGCTCCTCGAAGAAACGCGTGCGATGTCCGGGGTGCCTTTGCCGCAGACGCGCCGGCACCAGCAACTCCAGGGGTTGCCCCAGCAATTCTTCGCGGCCGTAGCCAAACAGTTTTTCCACCTGCGCGTTGACCAGAACAATCTTGCCCTCTCTATTGACGACGACGACCGCATCAGGCGCCGCTTCCAGCAATCCGCGAAATTTTGCCTCTGCCCGTTTTCCGGCGTTGCGCTCCTCCTGCAAGGCTTCTTCGGTCCGCTTCAGATCGGTGATATCAAAGCCCACGCCGTGAATGAACCAGGGCTCGCCGTTCTCCTTGCGGATCATTTTTGCTTCGCAGTGAAACCAGATGACCCGGCCATCTCGCGCGACCACACGATAGGCCGAACGCAGCGGGCTACCGGTAAGAAACATCTCCGCTGCTTCGGTGCTCCAGCGACGCTTGTCGTCGGGATGGATGCGCTCGTACCAGCGAACAGGATCCTCCAGCCACTCTTCCTGAGAAAAACCCAGCGCAGCTTCAATCTGAGGGCTGACGTAAGCCTCGCCGATCCCACGATCGAGATAAGCCATGAACACCACGGCCGGAATCTGTTCGACCAATGCGCGATAGCGGGCTTCCAGATTGGGGAGTTGAGCATCGGCGGACCATCCCTGGTCCGGTCGCTCAGGCGGATACACGACTCGCCTTGCACTCGAAGGAGGGAGGTGGTGGCTGAAGACTCCAGCCAGGCCCTGAAGAATCTCCTCAGCTGCAGCCGGAGTCAAGTCCGGCTCGGCAATCGCTGAAGGATCATCGTGGGCTGTGTCGTCCTCGTTGTTCGGCCACGAAAACGAAACCATTTCTTACCTCTCAAGCACGCGTAGGGCGGACACCCTTGTCCGCCGCTTTTGACCTGGGCCCCATCATTCCAAGCAACCTCATGAATCAGAACCACTATCAAGCAACCCCAACTTCAACTGCGGCGGACAAGAGTGCGCCGCACACTAACGCGATGGCTTGCGCCAACTGGGCTCTTTGTTCAACGACGCCTGCGTGAAGCGGCGCAAGGCGTGAATCGCGCGGCCATAAGTTTGAACCGCGGCAGAGGACAAAAGAGAACCCGGGGGCTGATTCATAAAAGGCATGAACTTGTCGGGAAAGCCCGGCATGGTACACCCGATGCAAATGCCGCCAACATTAGGACAGCCGCCAATGCCGCCCATCCAACCGCGTTTCCCAACGTTGCACTGCACAACCGGCCCCCAACACCCAAGCTTCACGATGCAAAGCGGGGATCCGTATTCTTCGGCAAACTGCGCCTGCTCGTAGAAGCCACCGCGGTCGCAACCTTCGTGCACCGTATTGCCAAAAAGCCAAGTTGGCCGCAGCACCTCATCTAGCGGAATCATGGGCGCGCGGCCCGCTGCCATGTACAGCAAGTACAGCAGCGTCTCCATAAAATTATCAGGCTGCACCGGACATCCGGGCACGCAGACAATGGGAATCTTAGCTTTTGACTTCCATTTCCAGCCGAGATAGTCGGGAAGCCCCATGCATCCGGTGGGATTGCCTTCCATGGCGTGAATGCCGCCGTAGGTGGCGCAGGTTCCCGCCGCCACTACCGCCCACGCTTGGGGAGCGAGACGATCGATCCATTCACAGGTGGTGATCGGCTGCCCGGTCTTCGGATCGGTGCCCAACGAAGCCCAATAGCCTTCTTCCTTGTTGTGTTCGTTCGGAATGGACCCTTCGACCACAAGAATGAAAGTTTCCATCTCTCCTTCCGCGGCTTGATGGAAGGGCTTCATGAAGTCGTCGCCATTGGCCAGAGCGAGGAAAGGATTGTGCAGGGTCACCTTTGGGATCCAGGGAATTTGCCCGAGGAGGATATCTTCAATACTGGGCTGCGTCGCGGCAGTCATTGCGATCGTGTCTCCATCACAGCCCAAGCCAGCCGTGATCCAGAGGACATCGAGCTCGGTTACGGTGTCCTTGCCTTTATCTTTATACCGGGAACCTGAAGGCGCGAATGTCATCCGCTGCTCCGTGAAACGGAATCATAAGCTTTTCGCGCAAGAAGAGAAACTCCCGCATCACCGGATTGCGGCCAGATGAAATACCCTTTCTCCAACCTCTTGATACAGACCCAGAATCCGCTTCCATCCCAGACTAGAACCTTCAACCGATTGCGCTAGCCGTTGCAGAACAAGAAGAGGTGTCCGCTCAGAGGTTCACACGACAATCGATCCCGAAACAGACCGTACAGCTCTTCGAACCCCTTGCGCATGTCGGTAACCTCGCCGGCCAGATAGATCCGTGTGGCTGGGCCAAGTCCAAACACGACCTACGCCCGCTCCAGGATGCCGCCAACTCCAACCCCTTCGACCACCCCACTTCCTTCAGCTCCGTCCTCGCCTGCGGTGGCAAATGCTCAAGACTATTTGGTCGTGCCACAGTTTGGACTGATCCACTTGGCGATGAAGGTGGAGCTGGAGTTCATGGTGTGATCGCCACCAGTTGCAGTGGATAGCGTCTGCCCTTTGACGTTTTCGGAGTCAATCGCTTCGAATTGAACTTTCGCGTTGACTTTCACGTCGTTTTCCACACACTCCAGTCGCACCTCAACTTTGCTTTTCGTCGAGGAGACAACGGTGGGATTACAGGATTTTCGATTTTCTGTGAATGAGTTGCCCTTGTCCAGTTGTTCCTGAGTCAAACAATTCCTGGACACGATCGGTTTCGCCGGCTGCATCGATTTGGCATTCATGCGCTCTTGAAGGCGGGCACGCTGTTCCGGAGTCAGTTTTTCCAGCAAGTCGGCGGGAATGGGCATTTGCCCACTGAGGTTGGTCACGGTCGTGACCTCCCACAGACCAGTTTTGACGTCCAGGGGTTGATAATTGTCCGCTGCCCAAAGGGCGGAAGCGGTGACCATCAATACAAGTACAACTTTAGTTGGCATCAAAAACTCCTCCTTAAACTTGACTTCGTTCTCGAACTCGGCCGCACCCTTGCAATGGGGTACGGCCGAGGTCGCTTGTCCCGAAGGGACTCCGGAGTTCTTAGGCCCGGCCTAGTCAATCTTCTTCACAGGGCGGCTGGTAAGACCGGCGATTCGACGCGCGGGCGGACTATGTTTTCCACGCAATTCCTGATTAGACGGCGGGTGGTGCGGCCCTCCGCTATACCGCCGTTGATTCTTCGGCTCTGAGAACGCCATGGTTCTTGTTTTGTCTTCGAGCCGAATGTTCTCAAAGCCTATTCGTTTTGCCACGATTCGGTAATCGAAGGCGATGTTTGAAGTCCCTCCGCCCTGCTCACGTACTTCAAACGACGTAGATGTCTCGTTTGTCACATACAAGCCGTGAGAATCTCCTTTCGGAGTCAAGAAGACGTGGTACTCGACGCCCGTATTAACCGTCTGGACGTATGTCGGCTCTAGCGAGATTACAGCCGTTCCGCCGGACAACTGGCCAGACCCGAAATCCTCGAACCAGCTCTCCGGAGATGCGATAGCATTCAGAGCCACTTGGCGGGAACCGTCTTTCACCTTAACTGGAGTGGTTACGTTGCCGGTGCAGGACAGGTTGCCGTTGACGTCGATGATGCATCCACCGCCGAACGCGTTACTGAAAACATTGAGCAGACGCGCGGACGAGTCGGTTCCGTCATATCCAACCACCCGGAGAGTGTCATAACCGCTGGGACTGTTGTTTGCAAACTCTGCCCCGTAGCCGTCATCGGCTGTCCCCAGGACGCCGATATTGCCGGTTTGACCAGTGTCACCCCACACCCCGGCGGTAGGTGCGTTTCCAGATTGCAGGTTGCTATAGGACGCGGCTCGTCCAGAAACGCCAGCTCCGTTTGGACTGGCGGTGAATCCAAAGACACCCACGGTTATTGCGGTCGATCCCCCTTCATAACCATAGCTACCCGCGAAGTAGTCGGCGTCTGTGTCGGATTCTGCGTAAATGCCTGACGCCCCCCCGTGGGAATAAAGGCCGTCGTCGCTTGCATCGAAGACACCTCCAGTCCCAGAAGACGCCACGTCAATGCCAGTGGTGTTCGAGGTAACTTCGACAGCCTCTCCGGTCGAGCCATTATCCACAACATCGATCCCAACCGCGTAACCAGAAGCTGAGTTGAGGATCGTCAGACCCGGTTCACTGCTGCTGTTCATACTGATGGCGTTGTAGTTGGTGAATGTATTGAACGCCGCCAGCTGTGGCACCTTGGTAGTGTCGAGGTTCAACGTCACGTTGCCGCTGCTGCCGCCGCCTGTTAAATCAGTCCCGGCCGTGACTCCGCTGATCGTGCCCGCCGGAATCGCGACACACGACCACGCGCCGCTAGTAAATTCCAGAATCTGATTCGAGCTGCAGGCCTTCAGACCCAAGCTGGTGCTGCCACCGAGCGAAACCGATCCGCCGCCCGTCAACGGGCTGCTTGCAGCTACGGTTAAGGACGAATGCTGGAGCATGCCATTGGTTACGCCGCCGGTGGCAATGCTCAGCGATCCGCTCGTGGTGATCGGTCCGCCCGTCAACCCCGCCCCACTGCCCACGCTCGTGACCGTACCTGTGCCAGGAAAAGTTTGCCCGCTCACGAACGTTACTTTGCCCGTGCTGGCCACTTGAAACGCGGTACCGTTCACCGTTAAGGCTGCATGGGTGGATTTGGGAAACAAGGTTAACGTGTCGCGCACGTCGCTCTTACCCTTGACGTCTAGCGTGGCCGCCGGGCTCGTGGTTCCGATGCCGATGTTGCCACTCGCGTTCTGGTAGATATTAGAGTCGCCAATCGTCGTTGTGCCCGTAAACATCGGAACGTAATCCGCGGTGCCGCTGCCGGTAATGGTTGAGGCTGGCGATCCGGCAGAGGCTCCTCCCTCAGCGGCAACGGGCGCAAGCATGAAAGCCGAGGCCGGCCTGCCGCCGATGGATTCCGCATCCAGTGCCTTCAATGCGTAGGGCACGCTGAGCAGCAACACCCTCGGCTGCTCAGCTTGCCCTTGTGCTTGCACAGCCAACCAGCGCGCCTCCCCCGAGGCGAACAGGCTGGTGGGCAATCCCTCATTCTTGCTACTACCGAGCGCGACCGTGTAATGCCCAGTCTTATCGGGCTGTACGTTCTGGGTTTCCATCCAGAGTGGCGATCCACCTTGGTCGTCTTTGTACAAATAAAAAGTGACCCCCAATGTGCCAGTGAGCGGCTTGCCGTTGGCGTCAGTCAGCGTACCGCTGAAGTTCACCAGGGTCGGTACGACTGAGGTTGCTTGCTGTGCATCGGAAGTTGTCCCGAAGCAAGCGATGAGCACGGTTAGAACAACCAGCAATTTTTCGAATGCACAAGAACTTCGGACTTTCATATAGCCTCCTGGCGTCAGTAAGGTGCGGTCACGATCGCGGTCAATTTCCGGAAGATCGGTGAACTGATCACAGCTCGTTGCCACGCGGGTGCAGATTGAGGGGAAAATCCGATTTCGTCAAAGGACGCGGTGGTGATGCTTTGGTGACCTAATAAATCACGCGATTTCAATAATTTGGAAAAATGTGTGACTCGGCACCTAAACTTCCGTGCTAAACTTTTGCGCCAACGGCTCGGGTGCAGGCTGTCCCTCTATGCCTCTGGCTCAATCCAAACGCAGTTATCGCTTTGGTTTATTTGAAGCAGATATCGCCAGCGGCGAACTTTTGCGGAAGGGGACGCGTGTCCGGCTGCAGGATCAGCCATTTCGCGTTCTCTCCATTCTTCTGGAACGGGCGGGCGAGGTCGTACCGCGCGAGGAATTGCGACAGAAGCTTTGGCCTGCCGATACTTACGTGGAATTCGATGGAAGTCTTAAAACAGCGTTGAAGCGGCTTCGCGCCGCCCTGGGAGATCCCGCCGACAATCCCATTTTTATTGAGACGATTCCCAAGCGGGGATACCGCTTCATCGCCCCGGTCGTCATTGACGAAGAGCCAGCCAAGGAAGTTGTGGTTATCGAGTCATCGAACACCACGTCGCCGGCGGCGAGTCCAGAGCCGACCTCATCGGTTAGGCGACACGCGAAAGTACTGGCATACGTGGCGGCTTTTGTAGTCGTCGTGCTGGCGGGTCTCGGGTGGCAGGAAATCCGACATCGTTCAAAAGCAGCCTCAAAAGCTCCTATCGACATTCCAACTGCAGTGCGGGTGAGGAAATCGATTGCGGTTCTCGGTTTCCATAACGTATCCGGTCGCAGCGAGGATGAGTGGCTGGCCACGGCTTTGTCAGAGATGTTCAGCACTGAACTGACATCTGGCGAAAAGCTGAGGTTGGTCCCCGGAGAAGAAGTGGCTAACCTCCGAATCGCGTCCCCATGGTCGCAGACGAGCACACTGGGACGCGAAACCACTGCGCACATCGGCACGGCTTTGAACAGTGATGTGCTGGTCTATGGCTCATACACAGCAATTGGTCGAGCAGACCGCGAACAGTTGCGCCTCGACGTCAGATTGCAAGACGCCAGAACGGGCGAAGTCCTTGGCCAGATCGCCCGCGCCAGCAACAGTAATGACCTGTTTCGAGTCACCTCTGACATTGGCGCGAAACTGCGGGACCGGCTGGGGGTTCCAGGAATCAGCGACACCGAACAGGCGGGGGTGCTCGCGTCTTTGCCCCTCAATCATGAAGCAGCAAGGGTTTACGCCCTTGGAATCTCCAAACTGCGCGAGTTTGATGCATTGGCGGCGAAAGATCTTTTGCAGCAGGCCGCCAAAGCCGATCCGAAATTTTCGCTCGCTCACTCCATGCTGGCACGAGCCTGGAGCCAACTCGGCTACGAGCAAAAACGGAAGGAAGAAGCCAGGAAGGCCTTGGATCTTTCGGCCGACTTGCCAAATGTCGATCGAATGCAAGTCGAGGGCGATTACTATGAGAGTCTTCCCGACCATGAAAAAGCTGCGTCCACATACCGTGCCTTGTTCGAGTTGCTTCCTGACAGCGTGGAGTACGGCTTGCAGCTTGGGGAAGCGCAGAAAGCGGCGGGTCACGCCAGTCAGACACTGGAGACGGTTGCACATTTGCGTCGCCTGCCGTTGCCGGCCTCGGACGATCCGCGCATCGATCTGTTGGAGGCGCGGGCATCCGCGGCTAGCGTTCCAGACCGTCTGGTTTTGGTCCGAAACGCTCAGCACAAAGCAACCGCTCAAGGCAAGAAATTGGTTTATGCCCAGGCGCGCAGAGATGAATGCATGTATCTGAATTCCAGCGACCACACCGATCAGGCTCTGCCGGCGTGTGAGGACGCTTATAACCTTTTTCTAGCAGGGGGAAATCGTCTGGCAGCGGCCGATACCGTGCGCCTGATGGGAGACGTTGAAGCGAATCTCGCGCGTCCCGAGCTGGCGATTGCCACCTATCAGCGGGCGCTTAACATTCTGCAGGAATTCGGGGAGCACGAAAAAACTGGATCTGTCCTCAACAGCATGGCGAATGTTTTCATTAACCAAGGCAAACTCGATCGCGCAGAATCGTTGTACCGCCAAGCCAAGTCTCATTTCGAACTGGCCGGCGACAAACGCAGTGCTGGAGGTACACTCGCGAGTATTGGGGACGTCCTCTACCTTGGCGGCAAGTTGCCCCCAGCTGGGAAGGCGTACGAGCAATCGATCGAAGTGTTGGCTTCGTTGGATGACAACAAACCTGGCTATGCTCATTACCGGCTGTCCGATTTGGAGTTGACGCGGGGTCACGTGCAAAATGCCCATCGCCTTGTCCAGCAGGCGCTTGATGCACTCCTCCCAACCCAAGGCGACTATGAGCACCTGACTGAAGCTCTGATCCAGATG
>Ga0187887_10004297_pt1 | contig 10694 bp, 7 predicted proteins | sample June2016WEW_7_10_FD_132977 | JGI IMG/M metagenome (GOLD analysis project Ga0187887, IMG submission 132977) | Peatland microbial communities from SPRUCE experiment site at the Marcell Experimental Forest, Minnesota, USA - June2016WEW_7_10 | ecosystem: Environmental > Terrestrial > Soil > Wetlands... | reverse complement strand
GCTCAACTTCGCTCTCCAATAGTCAGCGCCAATCTCGACCGCGCAGAAGAGCGGTGGCAAGTTAGCGCCCTCCGACGGCAGTCCCTGGTCGTTCGGGTGAGAGCAGCAGCCGCCTCGCACGGGAAATGCAAGAGCACGTGAATTGGAGAGCCGCCCAAGGCGTCTGCGCTCCATGAGTTTCGGGCTGTACCCGGCCCCGACGCAGTAAGATGGAAGCAAAGCCATGCCCAGCCCTGCCTTCATGTCCGTTGCTTCCGGCGCCGGCGCCATGTCCATCGCCATCATCGATCCAGATGTTCAACGCCGCAAAGAGGTAGCCGGCGCATTGGCTGAATTCCAGGGCATTTTCGTCCACCAGCATGATTCCTTCCCTGCCGATCTCGACGATCTGCCCCAATTACTCGAGCAGCATTACGACGTCATCCTTGTCGGCCTCGACAGCGACCCGGAGTACGCCTGCGATGTGGTTGAGAACCTCTGCGCCGATAACTCGATCTCCGTGATGGCCTATTCGAGCCAGACCCGGCTTGAACTGGCGATTCGTTTCATGCGCGCCGGCGCGCGCGAGTTCCTTACTCTGCCCCTGCTTCACGCCGACGTGGCTGGAGCCCTCGCCCGCGTTTCCACCCGCCGCTCGGCTACCTCTCACGGCCGAAAAACGTCGAGGAAATTATTCGTGTTTCTTGGCGCCAAAGGCGGGTGCGGAGTCACTACCATTGCCTCCAATTTCGCCGTGGCCCTGGCTCAGGAGTCTGGTCAAGGCACCCTCTTGATCGATTTTGGAGTTCCTCTCGGAGACGCGGCCATCAACCTCGGCATCGCCACCGAGTACTCGACAGCCAACGCGCTGCAGGACACCAGCCGGCTTGACGCCAATTTCCTTCGCTCGCTGCTCGCCAAGCACAGTTCGGGATTATCCGTGCTCGCGGCGCCCGGAGAATTCTCTCCCGTCAACGCCTCTCACGCCGCCATCGATAAACTGCTGGCTATCGCGCGGCAGAGCTTCGACTACGTGGTTGTTGATGCCGGCTCGAGAATCGACATGCGGGCGACGTCTCTCTTCGAGGAATCCGCCTATCTCTACCTAATCACGCAGGTCGGCGTTTCAGAGTTGCGCAACTCCAATCGCCTCATCAGCCAATTCTTTTCCGCGCGCGGACGCAAACTCCAGATCGTGCTCAATCGCTACAGGCCCAATGCCCTGCTCTTCGATGAGCAGCAGATTGTCAAGGCCATCACCAGGCCCGCTCTTTGGAAGATTCCAGACGATTACGCCTCCGCGCGGCGCACGCGCAACGCGGCTGCTCCCGTGGTCCTTGCAAACTCGCCAATCTCCGATGTCATTCGCCAGATGGCCAGAACCGCCTGCGGTCTGCCCGCTGTTCCGGCAAAGAAAAGACGCTTCTCCCTGTTTTCGAAAAAAGACCCCTTGCCTTTTTCCAAGGCATTTCTACAAGCCGTCGAAGCGGGCGGAAAATAGTCCGCCCGCCATACGATTCTCACTATTACTGGAATCTGGGTGCCCCACCCTCGCCGCAACGGGGTCCCCACGGACAGGCCGTCGTCCGTGGGGTGTTCGCTCTTGTTCTTGCGGCCAGGGCGGGAAGCGCCGCTACTTCCCCGTCCCATGGCACTTCTTGTACTTCTTCCCGCTTCCGCATGGGCAGGGATCGTTGCGTCCCACCTTCTCGCCTGTCCGCCGCTGCGTCGGCTGGCTCGCGTCTCCGCCCGACCTGCTCGCCGCTTCCAACTCCCGCTCCTTCTTGCGGCGGAACTCCTTCTCCAGCGCGTCGATAGTCGTAGAAGGCTGCCGGGTGTGAATCGAAATCTCTCTCGGCTCTGCATCCAGCGTCAAGGGATGCGCAGCGCTGGCCACAGGTGGCGCTGCGGGAACAGTACGAGTGATCCGCGGTGGCCCATCCACCGGCTCACCGTCGGCCCCGAGAATCTGCATCCGGAAGAGGAACCGCACCGTGTCTTCCTGGAACTTCAGCATCATCGCCTCGAACATGTCGTAGGACTCCCGCTTGTATTCCACCAGCGGATCTCGCTGCGCATAGCCGCGCAGTCCGATTCCCTCTTTCAGGTGGTCCATTGACAGCAGGTGATCCTTCCACAGCCCGTCAATCACGCTCAGCATAACCATCCGCTCGTGGTAGCGCATGGTCGCCGCGCTGAGAATCTTCTCCTTGGCCGCGTACTGTTCCTTCAGCTTCTCGAAGATCGTCTCGCCCAGCTCATGCCGACTCAGTTCATGCAGCTTGATCCCGGTGGCTCCGATATTCAGCGAAGCGTATGTCAGCCCGAAGTGATCGACAAGCTTGGCTTCGAGTCCCTTCATGTTCCATTGGTCGGGACGCACTTTCTCGCCGGCAAATTCGTCCAGAATGCTGCTCAGAATCCCGCCGACATAATCCTCCAGAATCAACTCTTTTTGATCCACGCCCTCCAGCAGTTGCCGCCGCAGCCCGTAAACCGCCTCGCGCTGCTTGTTCATCACATCGTCGTATTCCAGCAAATGCTTGCGGCTCTCGAAGTTCTGCGCTTCCACTGCCTTCTGCGCACCCTCGATGCGCTTGGAGATCATCTTCGATTCGATAGGCACGCCTTCTTCCATGCCTAACCGTTCCAGCAGCGTGCTCACCCACTGCTTGGCAAAGATGCGCATCAAATCGTCTTCCAGCGACAAATAAAATCTTGACTCGCCCGGGTCGCCCTGACGTCCCGCGCGTCCCCTGAGCTGGTTGTCAATGCGCCGCGACTCATGCCGCTCGGTGCCCAGAATAAACAGCCCACCCGAAGCGATTACCTCGTCGTGTTCCTTCTGCGCCGCCTCCGCATGGCCTTTGTAAATCTCGGCCCACTCCGCTTCGCCAACCTCGAACTCCTGGCCCTGGTAGTAGAAGCGCAGAAATCCCGCCGACGCCATCGGGTTAATCGCACCCTCGGCCACGCTGATGGCCCGCGCCTTGTTCTTCTTCGCCAACTCCTGGCGAGCCATGAAATCCGGATTGCCGCCCAGCAGAATATCCGTGCCGCGGCCTGCCATGTTGGTCGAGATGGTCACCATCCCCAACCGTCCGGCCTGCGCCACAATCTCCGCCTCGCGCTCGTGGAACTTGGCGTTCAGCACCACATGACGCACGCCCTTCTTCTGAAGAATCCCACTTAGCCGTTCAGATTTTTCAATCGATACAGTGCCTACCAGCACCGGCTGTTTCCGCTCATGAAGAATGGCGATATCATCGGCCGCCGCTTTGAACTTCTCCTTCTCCGTCCGGTAGACTACGTCAGGATTTTCCAGCCGCAACAGCGGTTTGTTGGTCGGAATGACAACAATCTCCAGCTTGTAAATCTTCTCGAACTCCGCCGCTTCCGTCTCTGCTGTGCCCGTCATGCCGCTCAGCTTTTTGTACAACCGAAAATAGTTTTGGAAAGTAATCGTGGCCAGTGTCTGGTCTTCCTTGCGGATCGCCACGCCCTCCTTGGCCTCAATGGATTGATGCAGCCCGTCACTCCACCGCCGTCCGGGCATCAGCCGCCCTGTGAACGTGTCCACGATGATGACTTCGCCGTCCTTCACCACGTATTCCACGTCCCGCTTGTAGAGCGCGTGCGCCTTGATCGCCGTCTCCACGTAGTGCTTCAGTTCCCAGTTTTCCGCGTCGGCAATGTTGCCGATCCCCAGTTCCTTTTCAATCGTTACCCAGCCCTCGTCGGTGACGCCGATGGTCCGCTGCTTCTCGTCCACAATGTAGTCGCCGGTTAGGTATTTCTCGCCCTCCCTGAGATCCAGGCCCAGCTCCGCCACGCGCTTGGTATTGGTCGCATCGATCTCCTCGCCCATCTCCAGTGCGGGAATGATCTTGCGCACTCGCGCATACTTGTCCGTCGTCTGATCGGTCGGCCCGGAGATAATCAGCGGCGTCCGCGCCTCGTCAATCAGAATCGAATCCACTTCGTCCACGATTGCGTAATAGTGCCCGCGCTGCACGCAATCTTTTATCTCAAATTTCATGTTGTCGCGCAGGTAGTCGAAGCCGAACTCGTTATTGGTTCCGTATGTGATATCCGCGGCATAAGCGGCTCTGCGCTCGCTGTCGTCCAGGTCGTGAACAATCACGCCCACCGTCAGCCCCAGAAACTCATAGATCTTGCCCATCCACTCGGCGTCGCGCTTGGCCAGGTAGTCGTTCACCGTCACCACATGCACGCCGTGCCCTGCCAGCGCATTAAGGTAGCAGGCCAGCGTGGCCACCAGCGTCTTGCCTTCGCCCGTCTTCATCTCGGCGATCTTGCCCTGGTGCAGCACCATGCCGCCGATTAGCTGCACGTCAAAGTGCCGCATTTGCACCGTGCGCCAGCCTGCTTCGCGCACCACCGCAAAGGCCTCTGGCAATATCTCGTCCAGAGCCTCGCGCTCGGCCGCCTTCAGCTCGTCGGCATCGGTGATTCCTTCCAGCCGCGCCGCAATCCGCGCCCGGAACTCCACCGTTTTGGCCCGCAGTCCGTCGTCCGTAAGTTGTTTCGTGTCTTCTTCAAGGGCGTTGATCAATGCCACCAACGGCATCAAACGCTTGATCAGACGCTCGTTCGCCGTGCCAAAAATCTTGGTAAGAACTTTATCGAAAACCACAATTATCTCCGCTTACAAGTGTAAATGGTGGCCACGGTGCTAAGAGCCATATGTTGAACGCTATATGCCTCATCTGTGCCACAAGCTCCTTTGAATGAATGCTGTTTAACCTCCACGTGAGCGTGTCCATCGCAAAGAAGCTCCCTCCGTGGCCCGAATCACCCTCCGCCGCGCGCCCCAATCGCGCATCATCAAATCTCCTCGATCTCCCTGCTCCGATCATCCTCAACCTGTGATATAAAGGCATAATTCTCCAGGTCCCGCGAAAAGTCCCCCGATCTATTCGGTAATGAAAGGGGTTCGGTATGCCAAAGCTCCAAATCCTGGTGTTCGCATGGTGCTTCCCCGCACTTACTGCCTGGGCCGCCCCTGCGAGTAGCGCCCTTCAGCAAGAACTTCCTGTGGTTGTCGTCAATGCCCATGCTGACCCAGCACTACCTGTTCAGGGCGCGCGCGTCTCGTTGAGCTTCGTCTCCGGATCAGAAAAAGTAGTAGACGCTAGAGATGCCACCAATCGCGCCGGCCAGGCGCTGCTCCTTGTATCTCCTGAAGCTGCGCAACGCGGTAGTCTGCGCATCGAAATCGCCGGCGTCAGTAATCTTGTCGTCTACACTCCAGCCGACGGCCAATTGGCCGGACTGCCTGTCACCGTGACCATCCAGCTGCTACCCAAAGGATCTCCCGCCCTCCTGGGCCCTGCACAGATCGAAGCCATGCTGCATCGCTTATCGGTCCAAAGCAATGCGAAGAGTCAGGAAATCAATGCGCTGAAAGGACAGTTGACTGCGGCGCAGGGTCAGAAACCGAACGATCTGACAGTGGCCATGACGGCGTGGGCCACGGCGAACGGCTTTGCCATCGTGGAAGCCGACAAGCAGGTCCAGCAATGGGCAGAAGAGATTCAGCAGCGAAAGAATCAGGCCACGGCGGAGCAACAGGCTCTGTCAGAGTTGGCGCTCAAGCATTATGGCGTTGCCGCTAAGTTATTCAACCAGGCTGCCGATGACATCGGCCAGTCGATGGACGAGGAAGAGCAAAAGTTCCTTGAGGGCCGTCGAGCTCAGTTGCGGGCGTTTGTCGACAAGAAATTCCAAAGCTCCAATACCTATCAGTTGAATAGTGAGTATCACCTGGCAACCCAGATTCTCGAGCAGGCACGCACTCGTGCAGAGTCGGAACACGGCCGGTATCCGGAAGACGCCCCCCTGCGCGACATGTGGATGGAGACTGTGCTTCGCCTGGCAAACGCGCGCCGCGATGAAGGCGAGGTTGGTGAAGCCAGCGCAAGCTCTTCGCTACTAACCCAATCGACCAAGGACTATCAGGGCTTGCTAGAGGCATACTCAGTGGCGAAAGAGCGAGAAGACTGGGCCAGGACTCAGACCGATTACGGATACGCTCTCATGGATCAGGGTGAGCGAAGCCGCGGCACACAGGCAATGGAATCGTTTACCCATGCGGTCGAAGCGTACCGGGCTGCATTGGAGGTACAAACCAAGACGAATATGCCTCAGGACTGGGCAAAGACTCAAAGCAATCTGGGTAAAGCTCTAACCAGCCAGGGCGTGCGGAGCGGCGGGGTTAAGGCGTTGGACTTGTTGGCGCAGGCAGTTGATGCCTATCGGGCGGCATTGGAGGTACGAACCAGGGCAGACCAGCCCCAGAGTTGGGCCTCGACACAAAACAATTTGGGGAACGCCTTCCTTCGCGCAGGGGAGCGGGCCAACGGCGCTCAGGCAACCGAATTCCTCGCTAAGGCAGCGGAAGCCTACCGGGCTGCGCTGGAAGTATTTACCAAGGCAGACTCGCCGGAGGACTGGGCCAGGACTCAGAACAATCTGGGGGCCGCTCTACAGGATCAGGGCGAGCGGAGCAGCGGTGAGCAGGCAAGGGCGTTGTTTGCACAGGCCGTGCAGGCCTACCGCGCCTCGCTGGAAGTTTATACCAAGGCGAACGTGCCCCAGCTTTGGGCCGGAGCACAGAACAATCTGGGTATCGCTCTTATTTTTCAGGGCTACCTGAGCAGCGGTTCACAGACGACGGATTTGTTTGCCCAGGCTGTTGCAGCCTTCCGGGCTGCATTGGAGGTGCGGACCAAAGCCGACCTGCCCCAGGACTGGGCTATGGGGCAGGACAATCTGGCGGGCGCTTTCGAACAACAGGCAGAGCGAAGCAGCGGACAGCAGGCGGCAGATTTGTTTGCCCAGGCTGTCGAAGCCTATCGGGCGACGCTCGAGGTGCGGACAAAGGCAACCCTGCCCCAGGACTGGGCTATGGGAGAATCCAATCTGGGCAATGCGCTAACAAGTCAGGGGGAGCGAAGCACCGAGGCGCAGGCAAAGGATCTGTTCGCCCAGGCAGTCGAAGCCTACCACGAGGCGCTCGAGGTACGGACAAAGGCCGGCCTGCCTCAGGACTGGGCAAGAACGCAGAAACAACTCGGGGTCGTTCTAACCGATCAGGCGGAGTTGAGCGACGGAGCGCAGGCAAAGGAATTGCTGGCTCAGGCCGTTGAAGCCTTTCGGGCAGCGCTGGAGGTGAATACCAAGGCGGATCTGACCGAGGAATGGGCCGAAACTCAGAACAGTATGGGAAAGACGCTGGCAGATCAGGGCGACCTCACCGGTGCTTCCAATTCCCTCGAAGCAAGCCTCGAAGCTTTCCCTGACAACGTTGAATACCTTCAAGGCGCAGTGTCAATTTATTTCAACAAGCTTTTCCTTTACGACCGCGCGTATGAGTTGGCTGAGCATTGGCTCAAGCTTGATGCTTCTCCCGATGCCCGGCTTCACGCGGTGGAAACGGGCCTGGCAACGAATCGCTTTGAAGACTGCGCAAAGCAAGCGGCGATGATCGACGATACAGCCTTCCCTGCCCCGGCCGCGCCCATGATATTGATCCGTGACTCCATGAAACTGACTTGCCAGTGGGGCGCGGGACAAAAGGCCGCCGCGCTGGAGACTGAAAAGGCGCTCTTGTCCAAATCTGCGCAGATGCAGAACATAAATTGGGAATCAACCGGCACACGCCACTTTTTGGCTTCTTCACCCGCCTTCGAGTCGGGCCGCTCATCGTGGATTGCCCTGTTTGAAAGCATTGATAAAGGAGACGGCGCCGCGATGGCCGCGGCCCTGCATCGACTGGATGAGGTGATGAAACACTGACATGCTCTGGTCACGCTATGATGTTTTTCTCAGTTACTCGCGCGCCGACGCGGAGCGTGTACAGCCGTTGCTCGACGAGTTGCGGCGCCTCGGCTACAGAGTCTTTTTCGATGTCCAATCCATCGCCCCCGGTGAACAGTGGAAGAAGCGCCTTGATCGCTCCATTCGCGGCTCGCGCACGCTTGTGTTGTGCTGGTCGGAGCATGCGCACGGGTCCGATTACATCGCCTTCGAATACTCCCGCGCTGAGGCTCTTCACAAGCCGGTCTTTCCCTGGCTCCTTGACCGGACGCCCTTACCGGCGATGCTGGAAATTCAGGGTATCAATGAGCCTGACGGCATTAAAGTTGCGGCCGCGTTGCGGCCCTACCTCGGCTGGAGGCTAACGCGCAGGCATTTCGTCCAGGCAGTCGTTGCCCTCCTCATCGCCATTGCCATCGCCATTCCCGTTTGGCGCAAACTCAACCCGCCCCCTCCGCCCGCCTGGGGGTTTCAAGGCCAGGTCACCGGCCTCAAAACCGGCCTGCCCATCTCCGGTGTTGAAGTCACTTTGAAATTGGAAGATAGCAAACCGCACGTGGCATTGACCGACAGTCACGGTGTATACACACTGCAAAACCTGCCCGCGCCGCGCCCCGATCATATTCATCTCGAGTTCCGAAAATCTGGATTCGCGCCAGAAGGCGACACCATTTCGTCCTCTAAAACCGACTTCGATCCAAGGCTACAGGAGCAACCGTAAAATCCGCCCACGGGCTGCAATATCTCTTGACTGCCAATTTGCGTTTTGCTACCGTGTTCTCTACCCGGCAGGGGAGGTCCTGCCGTACAGCCTCTCCCGGTCATCATGCTTACTGAACCTGATATTCACGCCAACGCCAAATTCTGGTTGGACGTTGCCGACGCGATTGTAAAGTTCGCCGCCCTGGTGGTTGGCGGATTGTGGGCGCTGATGAACTATCGGCGCGGTCGCACCTACAAGCGAAAGCTCGAACTGGGAATCACGGGCAAGCTTTTCAGAAGGAACGGCAAACTCTATCTATCCATTCTTTGCCGCTTGAAAAACGTCGGACTGGGTGTGTATCCCATCAAGCAGGAGGGCTCGGCCTGCCAGATATTTGCGTTCATGCGGCTCAAGCCCGAACACGTCCGTACCTACTCGGTATTTACTGATCATGGCTGGATTGAGCCGGGAGAACAAATCGAGCACCCGCTGATAGTGCGCATCGCGGTCGATGAATCGAAACTAGTTGGTCTTCAGGTCAAGCTGATAATCCTCTCGGGAGACATCGTGTGGACCTCCAGTTGCATCATTGAGTTTCCCGACATGGAGCCGCCAACCGCTGCCGTTTGAAATCCGCATTGAGTCGAAAAAGGAGGAGAATCTGATGCAGCAGCAGCAACAGCAACAACAGCAACAGCAACAGCAACAACAGCAACAGCAACAGCAGCAACAACAGCAACAACAGCAACAACAGCAACAGCAACAACAACAACAACAGCAGCAACAGCAACAACAGCAACAACAGCTGCAGTCGAATGAGATCGAATATCTGAAGCGCTGGTCGGCACAGCAGGATCAGTTGGAAGAAGAACGGGCAGCCGCTGAAGAAAGAGCAAAGGAGTTAGCCAAGACTCCTTCCCACTAGCGAAATCTCTGCCAAACGCGCTTGAAGATTGCCGCTCAAGGAGCAAGGAGCCGTGACCACCCCTAAACAGAAGTCCCACACTCAACTCGCCCAGGCCGCAGTCCGCATCTTTGCCGCTAACGATCTCATGAACCAGGCTCTCATCGAACATCTTCACTTTGCTGTCTGGAATGCAAAGCTGCCACTCAGATCACTCGGCAACACGCGCACCATTACGGCCATCTTCACGCATATGCACAATGCCCGCACCAAGTGGATCAGGCTTTCTGCTCCGCACCTCAAGGTTCCGCTCCAGCTCAACCGCCTGCATTGCACGCCGCTGCAGGCCCGTGTCGGATTGGCCGAGAGCGCCGTCCGTTGCGAGGAGATGCTCGCTGAAGCGCTCAGCGGTTCCAGTGGCCGCATCAAGCAGTTTCTCAGAGACGGTTGGGCCCGGCCTTGGCCGGTTGGCCCGGAGATGCTGTGTTACATGGTTGCTCACGAAGCCCATCATCGCGGGCAGGTGTGCATGCTAGCGCATCAGCTCGGCTCCCCGCTGCCGCAAAAAGTCATGTCCGGAATCTGGAATTGGGAAAAGCTCTGGAAGAAGTGCGGGACGCCTGGCATCCCTGGGTTTGATTCTTAAGGATTCGCCCAAGGGCGCGGTGCCCGAGGTCTCGTTTCCGAGGCTGGGGAATTGGCGACTCGCAGACTGGCTGACTGGCTGACTTGCTGACTCCCCAACTTGCTGACTTGCTGACCCGCTACAATGGAAACGGAAGCCGCACCCCAACCGACCGATGGCCGACGAAGAACAGAACAAACCCAAAAAGCCCGATGACGAACCGTCCGGCAAGGTCTACGACTCCCGGCTCATGCGCCGTCTCGGCCACTATCTGCGTCCCTACTGGTGGCAGGCTGCCGTCTCCGCTCTCTCTGTCTCGCTCAAGTCCCTCTGCGATGTCACCGGCCCCTACCTGGTCATGGTGGCCATTGACCGTTACTTCCCCCTGGAGCCCGGCGCACCCGCCATCAACCTCATCGCCCACGGACTCGGCGCAACCAAATGGCTCGCCCGCCACCTGCCCACCGATCCATACCAGGGCATCACCCGCCTGGCACTTATCTTTCTGGGCGCCCAGCTTGCTTCTTATCTCTTCGAGTTCGTCCAGATCTACCTCATGCAGTGGACCGGACAGAAGCTCATGTTCGACCTGCGCCGCGACATCTTCCGCCACATGCAGCGCATGCACATCGGCTTCTTTG
>Ga0187887_10004293_pt1 | contig 10707 bp, 6 predicted proteins | sample June2016WEW_7_10_FD_132977 | JGI IMG/M metagenome (GOLD analysis project Ga0187887, IMG submission 132977) | Peatland microbial communities from SPRUCE experiment site at the Marcell Experimental Forest, Minnesota, USA - June2016WEW_7_10 | ecosystem: Environmental > Terrestrial > Soil > Wetlands... | reverse complement strand
GCGTCCAGATCGGACTTGTTGCGCACCACCAGCGCGCGCCGCCCCGCCAATGAAGCGATCAGCTCCCCTTCGTCATCGCGCAGTGGAACCGAAGCATCGAGCACGACCATCACCACATCCGCATCGGCGAGCGTCTCGCGCGTTTTGCGGACGCCGATGGCCTCGGCCTCATCCTTTGCCTCGCGCAGGCCCGCGGTATCCACCAGCTCCACGGGAATGCCGCCCAGCGACAGCCGATCCGTCACCAGGTCGCGCGTGGTTCCCGGCGTGGCGGTCACGATCGCCCGCTCCCGCTCCAGGAGCCGATTAAACAGAGAGGATTTTCCGACGTTGGGACGCCCCACAATCGCCAGCCGCAGCCCGGCGTGCACCATGCGCCCGTGCTCAAAGGACCGCGCCAGCTCAGCCAGCTCGCCGGCAATTGTATCGATGCGAGTGACAATTTCCTCGTCCGGCGTCACTTCTACGTCGTCTTCGGCGAAATCGATGCCCGCCTCCAGCAGCGCGATCAACTCCACCAGATTCTGTTTGGCCGGCTGCACGCGCCGCGAGAGCGCTCCGCCCATCTGTTCCGCCGCGATGCGGGCCTGGTAGAGGGTTTGCGCTTCGATCAGATCGCGCACCGCTTCCGCCTGGGTCAGATCCACACGCCCCGCCAGAAATGCCCGCTCGGTGAACTCCCCGGGTCGCGCCAGGCGCGCGCCCCCGCGGAGCGCCAACCGCACCAGCATGTCCAAAATTACCGGCGAACCGTGCGCGGCGATCTCCACCAGGTCTTCGCCCGTGTAGGAGTGGGGCCGGGCGAAATATGTAACCATCGCCTCATCTAATTTGGCCGATGTGTCGGGATCGACCACCTCCGCCAGGCGCGCGCGCGCAGGTTCCAGCGCGCTGCCGGTCCGGATCAGGCCGCTCGCGATTTCCAGCGCATGCGGGCCCGACAGCCGTACGATCCCGATGCCGCCCCGCCCGGGCGGTGTGGAAATGGCGACGATCGTTTCCTGTGCGATCGACTCCCGTTCCATAGTCTGTGGATGAGGCTGCACGCCGCTGGCCCCCTCGCCCTTGCGCCCCGCGGGAACTTTTTGTTCCGGCAATTGTGTTAGCGGCGCCGTCCGGAGAAGCGTTCCTGCCTGGGTCCGCTGTCCCGATGATCGTATCCCTTCGGATACGCCACCACGTAGCGTCGCAGTCCCTCGCCCGTCGATGCCGTCTCCAGATCGGGGTAAGCGCGAAACGCCAGGTGCAGCATGCGCCGTTCCCGCGAGCTCATGGGCGCAAAACTGTACGGCTGGCCCGTACGCTTCACCCGTTCTGCGGCGGTTTCCGCAGCCAGCTTTAGCTCGCGGGCGCGCAGCGCCTTGAAGTTCTCCGCGTCAAAGGAGATTTTGTCGTTCTCCTCATTCTCGAGACGCAGTATTTTCGCGGCCACGTGTTCCAGAGCGCGCAACAGCTCCCCTCCGCGCTGCGTCAGCAGTCCGGCATCGGGTCCGGCGAGCTCTACATAGATTTCCCTGGCTTCGAGGCCTGCCGGATCCGCGGCTCCAGGACCGGCAGTGATGCGGAATTTCAAACGCAATCCACCGACATGGGTGAGCGTTTTCAGGAAATCTGCGATCTTTTGTGCAGCGGCGGAGTAATCGTCGATCGGCATTGAACCTGGATTCGTTACCTTATCCCGACTTATTAGATCACGTTAGGAAGTCCTGATCCACTATTCCGGAGGCAGCGCAAATTAGTGGCGGGCGTTGATCGCTTTGACCGTTTTTCCTGCGCGTTTGGCCGCCCTTTTCGCCGCAATTGCGCGCATCTCAAGCCCCATGCTGGTGCGATTCATCACCATTTGCTGTGCCACACCCAGCAGGTTGCTGCCTGCCCAGTAGAGCGCCACACCCGAGCCGATGTTCCACATCATTACGCCGAAAACCGCCGGCATCATGAAGGCCATCATGCGCTGCTGGCTCTGGTCCATGCCCGGAGAGGGAGTAAAGAACTGCGACAGAAACATCGAGACAATCACGAAGATGGGCAGAACGTGCAGCGCATCCGGGGCCGACAAATCCGGCAGCCACAACCAGTGCGCCTGGCGCAGCTCGATCGCGTACATCAGCATCCGGTAAAACCCAAAGAGCAGCGGATACTGCAGCAGCATGGGCAGGCAGCCCCCGAACATGTTCACGCCTTCCTTCTTCTGCAGGTCGAACATCTCCTTGTTCATTTCCTGCCGCCGCGGGTCGGTCGTCTTGTACTTCGCGTATTTCGCTTTGATCCCTTCGATTTGCGGCTGGATGCGCTGCATCTTCAGCGACGACTTCATCATCATGACGCGGGTCGGCATCATCGCCACATTCAGGAGCAGGGTGAGGACAAGAATCGCCCAGCCCCAGTTCGGAATGCCGTGCACCACAAAGAAGCGCAACACCAGCAGCATGGGCTTCGCGATCCAGCCCCACCACCCGAAGCTCACCACGTGCTCCAGGTTTTCGCCGTTCGCCGCGTGGACGGTCTCCAGCAGTCCGAGAAGCTTGGGCCCTACAAACAGCCGCGTTTGTAAATCGCCGCCATTGGCGCCCAGCGCCGTGCCCAGGATGGATACCTGATCCACCGCGTTCGGATCCGGGTGCTCCCGATTGCGCGGCACTCCCAACGATTCGTGCAGCGTGACCAGGTTCGTGTCGGCCGGCGTCTCCGGCATAAAGATCGCCGCGAAATACAAATCGCTCACGCCCGCGTAGTCGTAGGAGCCGCGCAGCGTGTCGCCGCCCACTACTTTCTTGGCTGCAGTCTCGTCGGCCTTCCCGTTCTCCGAGTACGCGAAGTAGGCGCCCGCATACTGCTGCAGCGTGGCCTGATCGCCGAGACCCGATGGCCACGCCAGCAGCGCTGTCACCGGCGCGCCATTCTGCGTCACCGATACGTCGGCGTCGATCACATAACTCGATTCATCGAAATGGAAGATCTTGTGGACGGTGAGCCCGCCGTACGAGTAGTCGAAACTCAGCGTGCCGGGGGCGGTGATGCTTCCGGTCGCCGACGGAACATAGAGGGCTGTATTCAGCCTGTTCTTCAGGCCGGCATCGTAAGCCCACAGCGATAACGGCAGGCCGAATTTCGCCGCAGCATCGGCATTCACCAGATCGAGCGGCTGCTTTTGGCTGTCATCCTTATATTTCTTCAGCACCCACGACTTCACCGCCGCGCCGCGATTCGTGAAGGTGATGCGGTAGAGCTCGTTCTCGACGACCGTTTCGCTTTCGCTGGCGGCCTGAATCGCGGTCGCTGCGGGAGCCGCGGCCTTTCCCAGACTCGTCCCTTCCGTCGCCGCTGCCGGACTTTCCGCATTGGCCGTTGTGGATGGAGCTGCCGCGCCATTCGTCGCGGTCTGTGTCTTTTGTTGTGACGGCGCCGGCTGCTGCGTCTTCTTCGGCCCGAAGACCTGAAACGCCACAACCATCAGGACAAACACGATCATGAAGCCGAACAGCGACTTCGAATCGCCGCCCATGCCACCGCCGCTGCCGCCACCCTGGTTGGGATTTTGTATCTCTGCCAAGACTTCCGCTTCCTGTTACGAGAACTTAGTGGACTTGCCCGGCCTGAACGCTTGCAGCGCCGCTGTGCTTCGCCGGCACCGGATCGAAACCGCCGCGGTGCAGCGGATGGCAGCGCAGCAGCCGGCCCAGCGCCATCATCGTGCCCCGCAGCACCCCGTGCTCCGCAATGGCAATCGCCGCATACTCTGAACACGTCGGCTGGAAGCGGCACGCGCCGCTCGTTCCCGCGACGGCGTGCAGCGCCGGAGAGACGACGCGCTTATAGAACGCAAGCAGCGCCCTTACGCCTGCGTCTTTCAGCCCCGTAAACCTCCGCGTTGTGTACGCGTTCACCGCTTGCCCTCCGCGCCGTCCGCGACGCTCGCAAAAACCCGTGCAACCTCGCGCTCCAGCCGTGCGAATTCTATTTCCAGCACCGTCTTGCGAGGATGCAGGACCACATCCACACGAGGCGGCAACTCGCCCAGGTGCATCCGCACCGCCTCTCTCATACGCCGCCGGATGCGATTCCGTTCCACCGCGCCGCCCAGCACACGGCCCGCCGTCAATCCCACGCGCGGCACCACGCCGGTTGGGTCCTCATTCGATCGTGCGCGAAAAAAGTAGCTCATCGATGTCGACGAATACCTTCGGCTCTCCTGATACACGCGCTGGTAGTCCGCGTGTTTTCGCAGACGGGCGCTCCGCCAGTCGAATCTTGCCTCCGGCATCTCTCCATTCTTTCGCACTTTCGGGGGTGGCGGGCGAGCGATGATCAAGTCCAGCCGCCTGGACGCAACGGGAAACAGACGGAAAAGACGTTAGTCGCGAAAACCCGCGCTGACGGAAACACGCTTGCGCCCTCTGGCGCGCCTCCGCGACAGCACTGCGGCGCCGCTCTTCGTCTTCATACGGCTGCGGAAGCCGTGTGTCTTCGAACGGCTGCGGCGATTGGGCTGAAATGTGCGCTTCGGCATGGAAAATCTGGCTCCTGAAATGTTTCGGATTGGGCCGGCTTGCGCGCTGTCTTTTCGTTGCCTGGTTCAGGCGCGCAACCGCTCTCATCGACCGCGCAAATACCGAGACACTCGCCTCATCGCGGCAAGCTTCGAGTATATCGCATCGCTTTGCGGGTCGCAAAAATCGCGGCGCGTGCGCATTTTTCACCACCATCTGTGCAACTTTCGCGCAACGAAAATTTTCTCTGCGCAACTCGCTTCTCTTCGCCTTTTCCTGTGCTACTATCGGCAACGTTCACTTAAGATTTTTTCGACGCTTTGCGGTTGTCGGAAGAACTTGACCGTAGCTCCGATGCGTGACAGATCGGAGCCACTCCCGGCCAGTACGGATCTGCTCCTGAACTCGCCCTGCATTCACAGCCAGGGTTAACCTCGGGCATTTCTGCATTTCGGTTTCGCGGCGCCACCGGTCACTTCCCACTTCCGGGCGTTTGTCACAAGAGGATTGCGCATGTCTTTCGCCGTTACTTCTTCTGTCGTTCTCAATCCTTGGGTACAAATCCTCGCCGCGCTCGAAAAAAAGGTCAACCGCCAGTCCTTCGATACCTGGCTGAAGCCCACGCGCTACAGCTATGTCCGCGAACGCATGCTCTTTGTGCGCATCCCCACCCCAGAATTCCGCCATGTGGGCGATCGCTACGGCGACCTCATCCAGGAGGCGATTGAAAACCTCCGCCTGGAATTCGACGACGTCACCTTCATTACGCCCGACGAAGATCCGACGCTGCCGCGGGCTCGCGAGGACGGAGGGTTCGCTCCGACCTCGTCCACGCCGGTTCCGCCTCACGCGAATGGGGGGCTTCGTCCTCCTCATGGCGGCCCGCAGCAGTCTCGCTTCGACTGGTCGACCGCCGCGCAGCTCAATGCGCGCTACACCTTCGACGGATTCGTCTGCGGGCCTGGCAATCAGTTCGCGCGTGCCGCGGCTATGGCCGTCGCCGAGCAGCCCTCCAAGGCCTACAATCCGCTCTTCCTCTACGGCGGCGTGGGGATGGGCAAGACGCACCTCATGCACGCCATCGGCCACGAAATGAAGCTGCGCCAGCCGGGCGCTTCCATTTCCTACGTATCCGCGGAGAAGTTCACCAACGAGATGATCAGCTCCGTGCGCTACGACAAGATGACCAGCTTCCGCGACCGTTTCCGCACCGTGGATCTGCTGCTCATCGACGACATCCAGTTCCTCTCCCAGAAAGAGCGCACCCAGGAGGAGTTCTTCCACACCTTCAACGCGCTCCACGACAACATGAAGCAGATCGTCATCGCCTCGGACCGGCCGCCGCGCGAGCTGGCCGAGATCGAAGACCGGCTGCGCAGCCGTTTCGAGTGGGGACTGATCGCCGACATCCAGCCTCCCGACCTCGAAACCAAGGTCGCCATTCTGCAGAAGAAAGCCGAGAGCGAGCACGTCGTCCTGCCCATGGACGTGGCACTCTTCATCGCGTCAAATGTCCGCACCAACGTCCGCGAGCTGGAGGGCGCGCTGGTGCGCCTGGTGGCCTGGTGCGGCCTCAATGGCGTCGAGATCGTGCTGCCCACCGCACAGCAGTGCCTGAAGCAGTTTATCGATACGCAGGTGCGCAAGATCACGATTGAGTCGATCCAGCGCGCGGTCGCCGAGCAGTTCGGCATGCGCGTCGCCGAGCTCAAGCAGAAGAACAACTCCCGCGCTGTCGTCGTGCCCCGCCAGATCGCGATGTATCTGGCCAAGCAGCTCACCGAAGCCTCGCTGCCGGAGATCGGCCGCCAGTTCGGCGGCAAGCATCACACCACCGTGATGCACTCCATCGGCAAAATCGACGAACAGCGCCGCAACGACAAGAACCTCAACAGCACCCTGAATAAGCTGCAGGAAACGCTGAACGGGTAGGGAACGAGGAACATACCGGCGGCGATTGCCGATTCAGCGTGTGATCCCGCTTTTCCAGTTTCGCGCTCCGTGGAGAACCGCGAGGATTTGAACCGACTCTTCCTTCACCCGATAAACGAGGGTGTGCGGGGTCCCTGGAACCGGGAATTCCCTGGTTCCGGCGCGCTGGCCACTGCGGCCCATCATCGGAAACCTGCGCAGGCGATTGGCGCAAAGCTCGATTCTTTCAATCTGTCGTTCGGCCGCTGGCGGATTGTCAATGGCGATGTATTCGTGGGCCTCGGAAAGATGCCTCAGGGCCGCTTGCGCCCAGAGAACCTTCACCGTCCCCGCCAGCGAGCAAACTCGGCCCGAACTTCCCCCTCCGAGGCGAAATTGCCGCGATTCGCATCCGCGATCCCCTCATCGATCCGCGCCAAATGCAGGTCCTGCAACGCGAGGTACTGGTCAATCGCCTCACCGATCAACTGCGTACGGTCGCGCCGCTGGCGCTTCGCCAGCGTATCCAGCCGTTTGATTTGATTCTGCGGAGCTCGAAAACTGATACTTGCAGTGGCGGATGATCTCGGCATTTTTGTAGTTTACCGTATTTCCCTGTAAGACGATCCGCATCTGCGGCTGAAAACTTTGATCGCTTTATAACCCCTTGAGCCCCGCCGCCTGGTATATCTGTGACATCAGCGTTATGTCCCGCAGTCCCTCTTCGCCCGGCGTCTTCGGATCGCGATTCGACCACACGCATTCGGCCAGATGATCGGCCTGACGCACGAAATCCCACGGATCCTTGTCCGGCTCCGGCTCATCGATGTCCTGCCCTCCGGCAATGTGCGCCGTCAGGTGCTTGCCCTGATACGGAAATGCCGGCTCCATCGCCAACCATCCCTTTGAGCCGTGCACTTTGAAGAATCCGCCACCACCGGTGTCGCCGCCATAGGTCGTGGTGCAGCTCGCCAGAATCCCCGACGGAAACTTTATCGTCCAGCCGTCGTTCTCCTCCACCTCGTCGAACCGCCCATCGTGATCGATCGTCGACGCGTTTGCCTTGATGTCTCCCGGCTCCTCGCCGGTCAGATACCGGCACGCATTCAGCGAATAGACGCCGACGTCCATCAGCGGCCCGCCGCCAGCCATCTTCCGGTTCAACCGCCACTCACCCGCCTGTATCGGGAACCCGAACCCGCTCTCGATTGCCTGCACCTGTCCGATCGCCCCAGAGCGGATCAGCTCGATGGCCTTCAGGTGCAGCGGGTTGTACTGGCAGCGATACGCGATCATCAGCTTCACGCGCGCTTTGTGGCACGCCTCGACCATCGCTTTGCAATCGGCCACGCTGGTCGCCATCGGCTTCTCGCACAACACGTGCTTGCCCGCTTTCGCCGCGCGGATCGTGTATTCGGCATGCATTGAGTTCGGCAGCGCGATATACATCGCGTCGATTTCCTTGTTCTGCCGAATCTCGTCGTAGTTGTCGTAGCTGTAAATCGAAGGGGATGGCACGTTGTACATCGCCGCCTGTTTCTCCGCCTTCTCGCGATGGCCGCTCACCAGCGCAGTAATCTTTCCCGTCTTCGAAAGCTCCACCGCAGGCATGAAGTGGTCCATCGAGATGCGGCCCAGCCCCACGATGCACCAGCGCAGCTTTCGCCCCGCGTTCTCGTGGTCGGCGGCTTGCGCCCCAATCTTCGGCAGTGCTCCGGCGAGCGCCACCATCGCACTCAACCGGGAAAAATCGCGGCGAGTCACCTTCATGGGCAAAACCTCCGCGCCCATTGTAGGGCCTCATCCGAGCGCGAACGCAACTCACCAGCCGCGCATGCCATCACCGCCGGATCTTGCCGTGACCTGTAACCCGGAACCTGCAATCTGTGCCCCCTGCTCTACTCGTCGCGCAGCAGGATTGCCGGCTCCACGCTTACGGCTCTGCGCGCGGGAACCGCCGCGGCCATTGTTCCGATCAGCACCATCGCCGCAATCGCGCCGGTCAGCACCACGGGGTCGTAGACTGTCGCCTGGTACACGATGCTCGCCAGCACGCGGGTTCCCAGCGCGCCCAGCACCAGTCCCGCCACCGACCCGATGCCAAGCAGCAGGACGGTTCGTCCCAGCGCAGCACGCAGCACCTGCATTCGCTGCGCGCCCAAGGCAACGCGAATGCCCATCTCGCGCAGCCGCCGCGCCACCGCGTAGGTCGCCATGCCAAAGATGCCCGTTGCCGCCAGCATGCCCGCCAGCAGCCCCAGGATGCCCAGCGCGACGGTGGCCACCCGCGCGGGAAACAGCACCAGCGCCAGCGCGTCCGGCCAGCTCTGGAGCGTGACCGGCAAACTTGGGTCGATCTTCTTCAGCATCGGTTGCAGCGCCGCTCTAATCTCCGCCGGCGGACGGTTCGAGCGCACCACCAGGGTCGTATTGTTTTCGTTGTTCTGCGCCAGCGGCCAGAACATCGCCGGCTGCGGATCCTCGGTCAGCGAATCGTATTTTCCGTCTTCCACCACGCCCACGATCTCGTACGTCGTCGGACCCGGCTCCGTGAATCTTTTCCCCAGGGCCGCGCTGGGGCTGCCAAACAACGTGTGCGCAAACATCGCGTTCACCAGCGTCACATGCGAGGTCGTGTTGTCGTCGTGCCAGGTCAGGTCGCGCCCCGCCACCAGGTGCGTCCCCGCAGCCTGCAGCAATCCAGGAGAGATGGTAAAGAAGTGAGCCGTCATCACGCTGTCCGAGCTGCGAAAATCCCGTGCCCCCTCGCGCCACACCGGCGTGCTGCTGCCCCCGGCGCTCATCGGCGTCTCGTCGATGGTGCCCACCGCCGTTACGCCCGGAATCTGTGAGGCTTCCTCGATCATCCGCTTCTGCACCGGGAACGCCGCGGCATCGGTGTAGCCGGCCATCATCATCTCGGTCTGCGCCAGCACCACGCCTTCCGGCTGGAACCCCATCGGGGCATGCAGCTGCCGGTTCATCCCGCGCAACCCCACCAGCGCGCATGTCACCAGCAGAGCGCACAGCGCCACCTGCAATCCCAGCAGCACATCGCGTACCGTGAGCCGCCGGAAGACGCCTGTCGCCGATCCCTTCATCACCTGCATAGCGTCGATCTGCCAAATCTGCCGGGCCGTCAGCAACGCCGGCAGCACGCAGCTCGCGCCCGCCAGCAGCACTGCGATGGCGTACACGCGCGCATCCGCGGCCACCGTCACATGGATCGGAAACGCTGCGATCGGCCGCCACTGGCTCAGCACTTTCAGCAGCGCAGCCGCGACAAACGTACCCGCCGCACCACCAAACACCGAAAGCAGCGCCGCTTCGGCCAGCACCTGGCGCAGCATGCGCCAGCGGCTGGAGCCAATCGCCATGCGGATGGCCAGCTCGCGCCCGCGATCCGCCGCCCGCGCCGCAAAAATGCTCGCCAGGTTCACGCAAGCAGCCGCCAGCACCAGCAGCGCCAGCAGCAACATGCCGGTGAGGAATCCCCGCGCCGCGTCTCCCACCTGATCGCCAAACAACCCCGGCCGCACCAGCCGAATGCCGAACTGATCGTCCTCGGTCGGATACTGCTTCGCCATTCCCGCCGCAACGGTGCTCAGGTCGTTTGACACCTGCTGCAGCGTCACTCCGGGTTTGATCTCTCCGATCACAAACAGCCCGTGGTTGTAGCGCTTGACGAGGAAGCTGTATCCCTCCAGCTGCTCCTCATTCACCATCGGCACAAAGAAATCCGGCCACAGGAAGAGTTCTGTTCCGTGAAATTCCGACGGCGCCACCCCGATCACGGTGAACGGATGCTTGTTCAGATCGACGACCGATCCGACAACGCGCGGATCGCCTCCGAAGTGTGCGCGCCAATAGCTGTCGCTCAGCACGATGTACGGCGCTGAATTCGGCCCGTGTTCGTCGCTCGTATGAAACAGCCGCCCCACCTGTGGCTGCACGCCGAGCATGTCGAAGTAGCTGCCCGACACTTCATACATCCAGCTCTTCTTCGCCGCACTCCCCTGTATGCTCACGGCGGCTTCGCCAATCCGGTACGCAGCGATGTCGCTGAAGGTCGTGTTGCGCGCGCGCAGATCCTGATAGTCGGGATACGACTGGCTGATGTATCCGTGCGGCTTCTGCTCGAGCATCTGCAGCCGGTCCGCCCCCGCGACATTCAGCGGCCGCAGAATCGCTGCGTTCATCACGCCGAACACCACCAGGCTCGCGGCAATCGCCATGGTCAGCGACAGCACCGCCACCAGCACAAATCCCGGCGAGTGGCGCAGCCGCCGCGCTGCAATCCGCAAAT
>Ga0187887_10004292_pt1 | contig 10708 bp, 6 predicted proteins | sample June2016WEW_7_10_FD_132977 | JGI IMG/M metagenome (GOLD analysis project Ga0187887, IMG submission 132977) | Peatland microbial communities from SPRUCE experiment site at the Marcell Experimental Forest, Minnesota, USA - June2016WEW_7_10 | ecosystem: Environmental > Terrestrial > Soil > Wetlands... | reverse complement strand
TCACTGCGAAGATTGAAGATCTAGTGTATGTGGGCACTGTGCATCTTTCTTCTCATTGGCGAGTTAGCTACTAGCATGAACGCAGCTGATCCAAAAGTAACTCATCGCATACAGGACGAATCGTGAGGCGAGTGAGCAGGATGTAGGTTGCTCCGTGGTCGGAGACTTTACTTGGCTAGCGCGTACAGGAGAAGAAAATACAGCAAGTCGAACGGCGGGTCGGAATGATTCACAAGCCCGATCGCCGTGGCAGTTAGGATAGCACAAAGGTACCCCCGGATTATGTGCGAGGTGGACCTGAAACAGGCCTGTCGCCATTGGAGATACTCTCGATGCACGAGCTAACGCATGCGCTGTCCCACGACATGTTTTCGATGCAACTACCGTTGGCGGAGAAGATTGTTCGTCCTGTAATTGTTTACCTGTTCCTGGTGGTGTTTCTGAGGATCTTCGGGAAGCGCGAGCTGGCGCAATTGAACCCGTTCGATCTGGTGGTGCTGCTGAGTTTATCCAACACGGTACAGAATGCCATGATCGGGGACGACAACTCGGTCTCGGGCGGGGTGGTGGGGGCGTTCTCGCTTTTGGCGATCAACTGGGCGCTGGCGTGGGTGTTATATCGTGCTCCGAAGTTTACGGGGCTGCTGTCCGGGCATCCGGCGACCCTGGTGCGGGAGGGGGTGGTGGACGAGGCTGAGATGAAGAAGCAGTCGCTGACGCACGAGGACCTGGTGTCGGTACTGAACAAGAATGGGTTTAACGATCCGGAGGATGTCCAGACATGCGTGCTGGAACCGAATGGGACGTTCTTTGTGCAGGGGAAGAAGCCGTCGAGTGATGAGGTGGAGCGGGAGGAGATCATGCGGGCGCTGGCGGAGCTGACGGCGGAGGTAAAGGCGCTGCGTGGGGAGATGGGTGCGCGGGGCTAGTTGCGGGCGGGCTGGTCGTTGGGCGGCGTGGGCGCCGGGGTGGGGAGGTACTTGGCGCGGGCGGCGAGGAGGCGTTGGGGGGGTGAGGGGAGGTGCGCATCTTTGATGGCGGCGCGGTAGCCTCCCATGAAGATGGAGTACATCACGGCCAGGGCGCAGCCGACGCCGAAGACAAAGCCGAGGAAGACGCCGATGAGCGCGCTGGAGAAGAAGTCCACGATGATGCAATGGTATGCCCTGTGCTCTGCAGGGGTAGCCTGTTTCGTGCTAGCAGCTGCAGGTTAAGTTCTTGACGGGGAGGGAGGACGGGGGTTTCTGGCGTAGTTTTAAGAGAATCCGTTGCTGAGCCGAGTGTCGCGATCCTGCCCGCGATTCGGACTCCGGAAGGAATGAGACGATGCCGCAGGATGTCGCGACTTTAAATACAGATCTGTTCGAAACGCACATGCATGAGTTGCGGGTGTTTCCGCCGCTCGCCGAGTTTTCGGCCAAAGCGCGGGTGGGGAGCCTGGACGAGTATGAACGGATGTATGCGCGCAGCGTGGAAGACCCGGAGGGGTTCTGGGGAGAGGCGGCGCGGGAGCTGGAGTGGTTTGTGCCGTGGGAACGGGTGCTGGATGAGAGTGGGCCGCGGGCGCAGTGGTTTACCGGGGGCAAGCTGAACCTGTCGCACAACTGCGTGGATCGTCATGCGAAGGGTGCTCGCAGGGATAAGGTTGCGCTGGTGTGGGAGGGTGAGCCGGTTTCGGAGGGCGGGGAGGCCGAGGTGCGGCGGCTGACCTATGGCGAGTTGCATGAGCAGGTGCAGGCGTTCGCCAACGTGCTGAAGTCGCTGGGCGTGAAGAAAGGGGATCGTGTCGCCATTTATATGGGGATGTGTCCGGAGCTTGCGATCGCGCTGCTGGCCTGTGCGCGAGTTGGCGCGGTCCACCTGGTCGTGTTTGGTGGGTTCGGTGCGCAGGCGCTGACGGATCGTATCAATGATGCGCAGTGCAGGTTGGTCATCAGCCAGGATGGTTTATACCGTCGCGGCACCGAGATCAAATTGAAGTCAATTGTGGATGAGGCCGTCGCGCTGTGCCCGACGGTTGAGAAGGTGCTGGTTCATCGGCGTACGGGATCACCGGTTGAGATGCATCCTACGCGGGACCACTGGCTGGATGCGGAGATGTTGAAGTTCAAGGGAAGCGAGTGCGCGGCGGAGTGGATGGATGCGGAGGATCCGCTGTACATCCTTTACACGAGTGGGACGACGGGTAAGCCGAAGGGGCTGGTGCATACGACGGGTGGGTATGCGGTGCAGACCTATCTGACGAGCAAGTATGTCTTCGATCTGAGGGACGAGGATGTGTACTGGTGCACTGCAGATATTGGGTGGGTGACGGGACACAGTTACGTGCTGTATGGGCCGCTACAGAATGGCGCGACGGTGATGATGTATGAGGGGGCGCCGAACTTTCCGGAGAGGGATCGGTTCTGGAAGATCATTGACCGGCACAAGGTGAGCATTTTTTATACGGCGCCGACGGCAGTGCGGTTGTTCATTAAGTGGGGGACGGATTGGGTGCACAAACATGATTTGAGCAGCCTGCGGTTGCTGGGGACGGTTGGCGAGCCGATCAATCCTGAGGCGTGGATGTGGTATCACCGGGAGATTGGCAAGGAGCGCTGCCCGATTGTGGATACGTGGTGGCAGACGGAGACGGGAGCGATCATGCTGGCGCCGATTCCGGGAGCCGTGGCGACGAAGCCGGGGTCCGCAACGCGGCCGTTCTTTGGGGTGGTGCCGGAGATTGTGTCGCAGACGGGCGAGCCGGTGGAGCCGGGGCATGGCGGTCTGCTGAGGATCACGCGGCCGTGGCCATCGATGGCGCGAAGCATCTGGGGGAATGCTGAGGGGTATGACGCGGCTTATTTCCCGGGAGGAAAGAACGTTTATGTGACGGGCGATGGAGCTCGTTGCGATGAGGATGGATATTACTGGCTGATGGGGCGGGTCGATGACGTGATCAATGTGAGCGGCCATCGACTGGGAACGGCGGAGATTGAGTCGGCGCTGGTGGGGCATGCGGGTGTGGCCGAGGCCGCGGTGGTGGGTCGACCAGATGAGGCGAAGGGGCAGGCGATTGCCGCGTTTGTGACGCTGGAAGAAAGTCACGAGCCGAGCGAGGAGTTGAAGCAGGAGCTGCGGCAGTGGGTGAGCAAGGAAATTGGTCCGCTGGCGCGGCCCGATGATCTGCGATTTATCCAGCGGCTGCCGAAGACGCGGTCGGGGAAGATTATGCGGCGGCTGTTGAGAGAGTTGGCGACGACGGGCGAGGTGAAGGGCGACACGACGACGCTGGAGGACTTCAGTATTCTGGCCCAGTTGCGGGAGAGCGACGAGTAGTTAGGCGGGCTGGGTGGAAGCTTTGTTGGGTCAAGCGGGATGATGTATGGGCTCGACCTGCTTCGGAACCCACCGATGACATAAAGCCGTCATGAATGGGGCACCCAAATCTGTGGGGGTGGGACGTTGCAGGGGGGCGCGTGGGGGTGGAGTTTGATTTTGGGCTTGGATGCGGACGCAACCTGACGGATGATGGATGTAGTTGCACGTTGTAGTTGGGACAAGGAGATGGTGATGACAGCAGGGAAGATTCGGATGGGTTTGATTGCGGCGGGTTTGGTGTTGGGCTTGAGTGTTGGAGCGCAGGCGCAGGTTGTGCCGGGACATGCGCACATCTATCCGACGGTGGATGCGGCGCAGGCGGATATTCACGCGGCGCTGGCAGAGGCGCGCAAGACGCATAAGCGGGTGATCCTGGATTTTGGTGGAGACTGGTGCGGCGACTGCCAGGTGCTGAACATTTATTTTCATCAGAGCCCGAATGCGGAGTTGCTGGAGAAGTACTTTGTGCTGGTCGATGTGAACGCTGGGCACATGGATGCGAATCTGGAGATCGCGCACAAGTATGGGGTTCCTGTGACGAAGGGCGTTCCGGCGCTGGCGGTGCTGGACGAGCATGGCAAGCTGCTGTATGCGCAGACCAACGAGTTCGCGGACATGCGGCACATGGAGGCGACGTCGGTGACGGAGTTTCTGAACAAGTGGAAGCCGTAAGAGCACGAGGCTCGGATGGAAGTTGTAACGGGCGAGAGGTTGGAGCCGCGCGGGTGGAGGCAATGGCCGGGGGCGGCGTTGCGCACTGCGCAGATGGTGCGCCGTGCGGCCCTGGCGGCAGTGGAGCATGATGCGCTGACGGTGGCGCAGGCGACTGCGTATTCGGCGATGGTGGCCTTGTTTCCGGCGCTGATTGTGGCGGCCGCATTTATCAGCTTCGTTCCGGATACGACGCCGCTGCGAGTGCAGATGGCGCAGTTCTTCAACCAGGTGTTGCCGCCGAATGTAAGCCCTTTGCTGGAGATTTATTTTTCGCCGGCGAACAGGAGCGCGCATACGGTGAGGGCGCTGCTGGGGGCGGTGGTGGTGAGTGTGACGGGCGCGTCGAGCGTGATGGGGACGCTGATGGAGGGATTTCGCCGGGCATATGAGCTGCCGTTGACGCGGGGAAGCTTCTGGCCGCGCAGGGTGCGATCGCTGGCGCTGGTGCCGGTGTCGTTGGTGCCGCTGGCGGCGGCGAGTGTGCTGGTGGTGTTTGGCCATTTGATCTCGCAGTGGTTAGCCGGAGAGGTGACACCGGCGCTGCGCGTGCCGGCGCTGGTGATCTCGTCGGTGGCGCGGTGGACGGTTGCGTTTGCGGGCAGCGTGGGGATCATTGCGGTGATCTATCACCTGGGAACGGATCTGACGATGCACATGCGGGAGCACCTGGAGCCGCTGCTGCGGGAGCCGTGGGGGATTCTGCGCAGGGACTGGAGCTGGCGCGCGAGTTTGCCGGGAGCGGCGCTGGCGACGGGGTTCTGGCTGGGCTCGACGCTGCTGTTTGGTTATTACGTGACGCGCTTTGCGGATTACTCGAGGGTGTATGGATCGCTGGGTGCGGCGATTGCGCTGATGGCGTGGCTGTACATCATTGCGCTGAGCGTGTTGCTGGGTGCGGAGTTCAATGCGCAGCGGGCGGCGCAGGGTCCGGGGCGGCGGGATCCGGAGCTTTCGGAGTTCTTGAGGAAGCTGCCGGGACTGCTGCCGGGACTGCATCGGGGCCGTACAGGTAGAATTGCTGACTGACGAAGAGAAAACGTTTCGCGGTCTGGTCTTGAGAGTCTGGAGTCTGATCTCGGGATTTGGGCTGGAAGGATGATGCAGGAATGGATGTACGGGAAAGATTGACGACGCCGAGCGGCGGACGTCGGGCAAAGATTGTGGCAACCCTGGGACCGGCGTCGAATACCGAGGCTACGTTTCGTGAGCTGGTGCGGGCTGGGCTGGATGTGGCGCGGCTGAATTTTTCGCATGGATCGCACGAACAGAAGTCCGAGCTGATTGCGATGGTGCGCAAGGTGGCGAAGGAAGAGGGCAAGCCGATCTGCATTCTCGCGGATTTGCAAGGGCCGAAGATTCGGACCGGGAAGCTGGTGGACAACAAGCCGGTGTTGCTGACGGCGGGCAAGCGGCTGGTGATTACTCCTGAGACGATTGCGGGAACGGTGGAGCGTGTGAGCACGGTGTTCACGACGCTGGCGGAGAATTTGAAGCCGGGCGATCAGATTCTGTTGTCGGATGGATTGATTGAGCTGCGGGTGGTGGAGATTGCGGGCGCCGATGTGGTGACGGAGATCGTCAATGGCGGGATGCTGGGGGAGAACAAGGGAATTAATCTGCCGGGCGTGGCGATCAAGGTGCCGTCGCTGACGGAGAAGGACGAGATTGACCTGGAGTTTTGTCTGAAGGCTGGCGCGGATACGGTGGCGGTGTCGTTTGTGCAGACGGCTGAGGATGTGTTGTATGTGAAGCGCCGGATCAAGGAGCTGGGATCGGACGCGTGGGTGATTGCGAAGCTGGAGAAGCCGCAGGCGGTGGACCACCTGGACAGCATCCTGGAAGCGGCCGATGGGATCATGGTGGCGCGCGGCGATTTGGGTGTGGAGGTTCCGCCGGAGCGAGTGCCGGCAATTCAGAAGCATATTATTCGGCGGGCGGCGGAGTATCGGAAGCCGGTGATCACGGCGACGCAGATGCTGGAGTCGATGATTGAGAATCCGCGGCCGACACGGGCGGAGACGTCGGATGTGGCGAATGCGATCTATGACGGAAGCGACTCGGTGATGCTGTCGGCGGAGAGTGCGGCGGGCAAATATCCGGTGGAGGCTGTGGCGATGATGAGCAAGATCATCCTCGAGACAGAGAAGCATATGCAAGAGCTTGGGCAGAGGCTGAGCCCGCGGCATCCGGCGGAAGGGAAGCGAACGTTTTTGACGGTGCCGGAGACGATCTGCGAGTGCATGGCGCACTCTGCGCAGGATCTGGATCTGGCGGCGATTGCGATCTTCACGGAGAGCGGAAACACGGCGCGGTTGCTGTCGAAGTACAGGCCGGATGCGCCGATCTTTGCGCTGAGTCCGTTTGAGGAAGTGGTGAACCGGGCGATGTTGTTGTGGGGCACCCTCGCAATCCATTGCGAGCGGTTTGTGGGGACGGACACGCTGGTGTCGATGGCGGAAGAGATGCTGGAGGAGCGCGGGTATCTGAAGCCGCAGCAGATTGTGGGGATCGTGGCGGGAACGGCGACGAAGACGGGCGCTACGAACTTTATGCGGCTGCATCGGGCGGGGGATAGATAGCGGCGAGATTTGCGCAGGGTGATGCAGGGCCGCTGACTACAATCGAGCGATGGGCAGAATACGCGTTCTTTCGGACCAGGTAGCGAACCAGATTGCTGCTGGTGAGGTGGTGGAGCGGCCTGCTTCGGTGGTGAAGGAGCTGCTGGAGAATTCGCTCGATGCGGGGGCTACGCGGATTCGGGTGGAGATTGAGGCTGGTGGGCGAAAGCTGATTCGCATTGTCGACAATGGCCACGGGATGGGGAGAGATGACGCGCTGCTGGCGTTTGAGCGACATGCTACGTCGAAGCTGCGGTCGTCGGATGACCTGTTGAGCATTGCTACGCTGGGGTTTCGCGGGGAGGCGCTGCCTTCGATTGCGAGCGTGGCGCGGGTGAGTTTGGAGACGCGAGCGGCTGAGGATGAAGTGGGCACGGTGATGGAGATTGCGGGGGGCAATCTGTTGCGCGTGGAAGATGCCGGGCTGCCCGAGGGAACGACGATCGCGGTTCGAGATTTGTTTTTTAATACGCCGGCGCGGCGGAAGTTTTTGCGCGCGGAGCAGACAGAGTTGGGGCATGTGGCGGCGCTGGTGACGCATTACGCGCTGGCGCATCCTGGGAAACATTTTGAGCTGCACTCGGCTACGCAGGCGTTGTTGATTGCGCCGGCGGTGGCGAATGCTGGCGAGAGGCTTTATCAGATCTTTGGTCGCGAGACGTTTGAGAGCTTGATTCCGGTGGCGGCGGAGATTGATTTTGCGCGGGCGGGATTGCCGGAGCCTCCGCCTTGGAAGCGTGAGCAGGATTACGCGGCGCCGGAGCCCGGATTTGTGAGGCTGAGCGGGTATGTGAGTAAGCCGGAGTTGCAGAAGCTGAATCGGAATTCCATTTATGTGTTTGTGAATGGGCGGCTGATTCGCGACAAGGTGATTCTGCACGCGTTCAATGAGGCTTATCGAAATATTATTCCGCCTACTTCGTTTCCGGTGGTGCTGCTGTTTCTGGAGATGCCGCCGCAGGAGGTGGATGTGAATGTGCATCCAGCGAAGACGGAGGTGAGGTTTCGGCAGGGAAGTTTTGTGCATGATTTTGTGAGGGACTCGGTGCGGACGGCGCTGATGAATGCGCGGCCGGCGGCTAGTTTTTACCAGGCGCTGAGTGGGGGAGCGCGGGCTAGCGAATCGCTGATGGTGGATGTGAGTCCGCTGCCGGGTGTGGATGGCGCGGTGTTTGAACCACGAGCGCTGATGGTGGAGGAGAGTGAGGGGGCGATTGATCCGGGAGATGTGGCGGGGTTTGAGCTGAGGGAGCGGTTGGTGCCTCCTTCGGCTGGGAGGTTGGGGTTCAGTGGGCCCGGGATGGCGGTTGGGTATGAAGAGGCTGTGGGAGCTACGCTGACGGAGCTGGCCGAAGAGAGTGCGGGGAGCCAGGCGACGTTGAATGGGCTCGCGTCGTTGAAGCCGCTGGGGCAGCTGCGGGACTCGTTTATTTTGGCGGTGAATGAAGAGGGGCTTTGGATTATTGATCAGCATGTGGCGCATGAGCGGGTGCTGTTTGAGAAGATTCTGCGCGAGCGCCAGGTGGAGGCGGTACAGCGGCAGCGGCTGTTGATGCCGGTGCTGGTGGAGTTGCTGCCGGAGCAGATGGTGACGTTTGCGGAGATTGCCGACGAGTTGGAGAGGAACGGATTTGAGGCGGAACCGTTTGGGCCACGGACGCTGGCCGTGAAGGCGACTCCTGTGGGGCTGGAGGGGAAGGAGCTGGAGCGGGTGCTGGAAGAGGTGCTCGGGGTGACGGAGAAGTCGGCGCAGGTGGAGAACGAGGAGCTGCGGCGGACGCGGATTGCCGCGTCGATTGCGTGCCATGCGGCGATCAAGGTGAATATGCCGCTGGAGGCGGCGAAGATTGACTGGTTATTGCGGGAATTGGGGAAAACTGAGCATCCGATGAGCTGTCCGCACGGCAGACCGATCGCATTGCGGTATTCTCTAAGAGACATCCAACGGGCGTTTCAGCGCATATAGGCGCGTGAAAGCCCGCACTTCACAGGATTTTCTCCGATGACAGCACTGCGAACTGAGGTCTATTCTCTGCGTGGTACCTCGGAAGCTGCGCGTAAACGGCGTAGCAGAAAACGATAGAGGCAATTTTGAGTACAACACCGGAGTTTAACGACATGCAGCTTGAGGCTGCTCGCGCTGCAGCATGGAAGCAGACGGGCGAGCCGTTGCTGACGCTTGAAGCGGCGCGCGACTGGATCAACGAGCGCGGGCTGGTGCTGTTTGCGCCGCGTGCGCAACAACTGCCGGTGCCGGCGCCTTCGCTGGTGGAGGCGACGCTGGGCGTGGCGAAGGCTGCTCCTACGTTCGCGGAGACAGAGGTTGCGCGGGGATTGGTTTCGCGGCTGGTGGGCGAAGGATTGGCGCTGCCGCTGAACTTGCTGGGCGTGCCGGGCGATGCGCCGGATTTCGTGGTGAGCGCGCAGGTGTTCAGCTTTGTGTTCACGATGAGGGGCGATAAGGCGTGGAAGCAGCCGCCGTCGACGTCGGGCGCGGTGAAGGTTTCGCCGCTGGGGCTGAAGGTGTACGAGGTGGTGACGGAGCGCGGGCCGGTGTCGGCTGCGGAGGTTGCGCAGGAGTTGGGGCGCGAGGTGACCGAGGCGGCGATTCTGCGCTCGCTGACGGAGCTTTGGTCGCAGCTAAGGGTGATTCCTCTGCTTGCGCAGGGCGATGGCGGGACGTTGTGGGAACTAACGTCCAGGCGATTTACGAAGGCGATCAAGGCTGGAGCAAATGCTGGACAACCTACGGCGCTGTCGGCGCTGGTGTCGTTGTATTTGGCACAAGTGTTTGCGGCGACGGAGGAAGAAGTGACGACGTTCCTGTCGCCGCTGACCGCGCGGTCGCGGGTGCGCGAGGTGCTGCACGCGCTGGTAGGCGCGCGGCAGTTGGAGACCGTAGTGGTCGAGGGTAAGACGCTGCTGCATATTCCGGGAGGTCTGCCGGTGGCTGCGGCCGTTGAGGGTGCGGAGCCGGCTGCTGAGGGTGAGGAGCCGGTTGCGGTGGTCGAGCGTCCGAAGAAGATTGGGACGGGACGGATCAAGAGCTTTGCTAGCGAGGGCAAGGTTGCGAGCGAGTTCAGGGGCAAGCCTGCCGGGAAGAGCTTTGCGGCTGGGGGCGCGGCAGGCGGCTTTGCGGCGAAACGTCCCGGGGCTGGTCCGGTGAAGCCGTCGGCTCGGTATGGTGCGCGGCTGGATGGGAAGACGGATAAGGATCGGCGGCCGTTCAAGAAGGATGGAGCGGCGCGGGCTGGTGGCGCGAAGAAGACGTTCACGAAGCCGTGGGACGAGGACAGGAAGCCGCGGGCGGCAGGGGCTGGAAAGCCTGCGGCAGCGGCAAAGGCTGATGGGTTCACGAAGTTTCGGCGGCCGGCGCCTGAGGGTCGTGCTCCGCTGGGTGCGCGGGAGCAGGCTGGGTTGCCGGTGGAGCGGCGGACTCCGCCACGGTCGGCGACCAAGTCATTTGAGAAGCGGCCGTATACGCCTCGGACGGAAGAGGGCGGAGAGCGCGCGACGTTCAAGCCTCGGAGCTATGAGAGCAAGGATCGGGTGGCGAAGGGTGGCGGGTTCGGAGCGAAGCGGCCGTATGTGAAGCGCGATGCTGAGGGCGGTGCAAAGCCGTTTGCGAAGCGGCCTTACGCGCCACGCACGGAGGAAGGCGGAGCGAAGCCGTTTGCGAAACGCCCTTATACGCCTCGGAGTGCAGAGGGTGGAGCGAAGCCTTTTGCGAAGCGGCCATATACGCCTCGGACGGAAGAGGGCGGGGAGCGGGCTTCGTTCAAGCCGCGGAGTTTTGCGGGGAAGGAAGGCGGGGGCAAGCCGTTCCCGAAGCGGCCGTATAAAGCTCGTGAGGGCGGGACGCGGCCGTTTGTGAAGCGGGAGTTTACGCCGCGTGTTGAGGCGAGCGGCGGTGCGGAGTCGAGTGTGGAGCGGACGCTGCCGAAGCGGCCGTATAAGCCTCGGGCTGCGGATGCGCACACGCGTCCGTTTACCAAGGAGCCGTGGGTTCCGAAGGC
>Ga0187887_10004291_pt1 | contig 10708 bp, 10 predicted proteins | sample June2016WEW_7_10_FD_132977 | JGI IMG/M metagenome (GOLD analysis project Ga0187887, IMG submission 132977) | Peatland microbial communities from SPRUCE experiment site at the Marcell Experimental Forest, Minnesota, USA - June2016WEW_7_10 | ecosystem: Environmental > Terrestrial > Soil >... | reverse complement strand
GGTGTAATCACCCGCCACGATGATGCCCGCGATGAGGCACAACGCCCCAATCACCCCGCGCGCCATGCGCCCGTGATGACCGAGGTTGGGATGAAAAAAGCGATTCACGCAAAAAATCTAGCACAATGTGTGCCCAAAAAACAAGTATTGCAAGAGACGCTGGCCAGCCGCAGCCGGTTACATCATAATCGGGTGATGGCGAATTGGTTTAGCGAAAGTTTTTTATGGGCCTCATTGATTTGGAGCTCCATCGCCAGCGGCTATTTGATTTATGGCTGGAAGCAAAAGGCCGCCCTGCCCCTGGCCGGCGGCGCCGCAATGATGGCGGCTTCCTGGCTCCTTCCCGCCCTGCTCATGTCGCTTGTCGGCCTGGTCATCATGGTGGCCATTTACTGGCTGGCGAAACACGGTTATTGATTTGGCATTGACCATGAAGACCGCAAAAGCCCGCTCCCTTTATCTTGCCCTCACACTGCTGGCGCTCGATTCCTGCACGACGGGGCCAAAACTGGTTACGACCCAGGAGGCCCCGCCAAAACCATCCGCGCCGGCATCTGAAACCAACCGTTTGACGCTCCGGATTCCGTCATCGGATGCGTGCTTCCGTTATGAGGGCCGGATGGATTTCTCCGATACGAACGCACCGGTCATCATCTGGCAGGCGAGCCGGATCAGCATCGATTTCGAAGGAAGGGCCATCCAGGTACTGTTCGACGGTGCCAAAGGCCAGAACTATTTCAATGCGCTGGTGGATGGCTCAAACACGATCGTTGCCGTCAACGAAGGAATGCCGGCCTGCCCCACCACGTTCTCCGAACTGGGTCCGGGACGACATCACTTGACGCTGTTCAAACGCAGCGAAGCCGCCGCCGGCACCGTACATTTTCGGGGAGTTGAAGTCGCACCTCTGACAAAAGTATGGGCGCCGCTGCCATCTCACTACGAACTGGCGATGGAATTTATCGGCGATTCCATCACCGTTGGCGCGTGCAACGAGGACGGCGCCGCGGATCAGTGGGATAATCGCCGCACCCACAACTGCGCCCTGAGTTACGCCACCCTGACCGCCGACGCGTTTGACGCCGATTATCGCAACATTGCCGTCAGTGGCATGGGCATCGCCACCGGTTGGGTGCCGATGAAGGCCGGTGAAATCTGGGACCGGCTTTACCCGGACACCAACTCACCACCGGCCGATTGGCACACCTGGATCCCGGACATTGTCTTTGTGAACTTCGGTGAGAATGACGCTTCTTATCCAGCGGCCCACGGCCAGTCATTTCCCACAAATTATACTGCCGGTTATGTTGCGCTCATCCACGCCATCCGCACCGCCTACCCCGATGCCCATATGGTACTTCTGCGCGGCGGCATGTCCAACGGCGCGCAAAGCGAACCGCTGCGCCGGGCCTGGGAAGCCGCGGTCACACAATTGGAGGCCAAAGACAAAAACATCGGGCATTTTGTTTTCCCGCACTGGCAACCAACGCATCCGCGGGTGGCCGACGATCGCATCATGGCTGATGAATTGATCACCTGGTTAAAACAGCAGGATTTTATGCCGGCGTACCGTTAGCCGGTTCGTGCGAAGGCGTGCTCCCATCCGCATGGAAAAACCCGGAAACCGGTTGCCCGGCTTTCGGGTTTTGAATTCGTAGCTGCCGTCGGCCGACGGCGGCCATCTTTCAGTCAGCGGCGCTCTGCCGGGCCGCCGCCACGTTGAACTACCGCTTCTTCGGCAACGCGCTGGTTCCAGCATAAACCGCGTTTTTGCCGAGCAACTGTTCGATGCGCAGGAGTTGATTGTATTTTGCCAGACGGTCCGAACGGCTGAGCGAACCGGTCTTGATCTGGCCGCAGTTTGTGGCCACGGCAATGTCGGCGATGGTCGCGTCCTCGGTCTCACCGGAACGATGCGAAAGCACGGCGGTATATTTGTTTGTCTGCGCGAGCGAGACGGCGTCCAGCGTCTCGGTCAGCGAGCCGATCTGATTCACCTTCACGAGAATCGAATTCGCCGTGCCGGTATCAATGCCTTTTTGCAGGAACTTCACGTTGGTCACAAACAAATCGTCGCCCACGAGCTGGACTTTATCACCAATTTTGTCGGTGAGCTTCTTCCACGTCGCCCAATCACTTTCGCCACAGCCGTCCTCGATGGACACAATGGGATACTTGTTGACGAGCTTCGCGTAAAAACCCACCAAGTCGTCGCCGGTCATGGTTTCGCCGGTACTTTTCATGAAGGCGTATTTCGCGTCACCGGTGTAAAACTCGGAGGCGGCCGGGTCGAGCGTGAGATAAATGTCCTTGCCGGGCTTGTAACCGGCATCCTTGATGGCCTGAAGGATGGTTTCCAACGCATCTTCCACGCTCTTCAGTTTGGGAGCAAAGCCGCCTTCATCACCCACGGCGGTGGACAGGCCGCGTTTCTTCAACACGGACTTCAATGCGTGAAAGGTCTCGGTGATGGCGCGCAACCCTTCGCTGAACGTCGGCAGGCCCAGCGGCATGATCATGAATTCCTGAAAATCGATCGGCGCGTCCGAATGCGCGCCGCCGTTGATGACATTGGCCATCGGCACGGGCAGGACTTTCGCGTTCGGGCCGCCGAGATATTTGAACAAAGGCAGGTTCAACGATGCGGCGGCCGCCTTGGCGTTGGCCAATGAAACGGCCAGAATGGCGTTGGCGCCGAGTTTGGATTTCGTTTCCGTGCCGTCCAGCTTGAGCATCGTGCCGTCCACCGTCAATTGGTCGCAGGCCTCGAGGCCAATCAGTTTGGGCGCAATGATTCCGGTAACGTTGTGGACGGCCTTTTGCACACCCTTGCCGAGATAACGTTTCTTGTCGCCGTCACGGAGTTCGATGGCCTCATTTTCGCCGGTGCTGGCGCCACTGGGAACCGCGGCACGACCGAACGCACCGCAACACAGTGTTACGTCCACTTCCACGGTTGGGTTACCGCGCGAATCGAGTATTTCACGCGCCTGAATCACTTGGATCTTGCTCATTTTTCCTTTATTTCCTGTATATTTTTCGTTTATTCCAAAAAAGAAACCAAGGAGGAATAATAGAACCGGCAGACGCCGAGTCAAGGAATGCGTTTGAGACACATTTGTCGCATGGGCATGGCAAAATACGGTTAATGCCACTTTGATTCACCACATCGTTGCCAGCCTTGAACCTGGATGGGAACACCGGAGATGTGGGGTGGCTTTGGCCTGAAAAAAACTGCAAAAGGTTGGAACAAAATTGGTCTTGATTCATCTCACCCTTGTTGCCGGTTTTGAATCCTTGATCAGCGGAGTACGAATATGAACAGAAAATTCCTTTTGATTACTTCGGCGGCCCTCCTGGGTTGGTCCATCAGCCATGCGAATGTCACCAGCATCCCGACTTGGAACAACAGCGGGGGGATTTATTGCAATGCCAGCCTGGACACCGCCGATCAAACGGCGACAGTTGCCGGGAATCAATGGAGCAGTTCCGGGGCAATGGGTTTGACGATTTTGACGGATACCGCGGCCGATCCCATTCTCACCGTGAACGATTCCATCAATAACACGTCATCGTTTGCGTGGACGGGGTATATTATCAGTGTCGCCATGAATCAGGCCTTCTCCATCAACGCCGCGGGCGTCATTGCGCCCTCGGGTTGGACGGCCACCATCACCGCACCGGGCGGACCTGACATCCATGGGAACTACACCGGGATCATTGATTATTCGGGCGGGGCGGCCGTGCCGGTAAACGGCACGCTGGATTTTGGTTATGTCATTCAGTTCTCCGGCTTGACACAGTACAGCCTGACCGAAAGTGTCAGCGCGGTTCCCGAGCCGGCTGTTTTCAGCCTCCTGATGAGCGGGGGACTTTTGCTGGGCGGATGGGTCGTAGCCCGGCGCCGGCAGGCAAAGCAGCTTGCCGCGAAAGCGTAAAAGCTTGTTCTTCTTCCCGGTAACCGACTTTTAGAATCCAGGGCCGTTCATTTCAAGAACGGTCCTGAATCGTTTTGGCGGTCGGTCAACATCCTCCGCACCTGCTTTTCGGCATTGCGAATTCTGGTTGCAGCGGGAATCCGATTTCATAAGAATCGGATCTTCCACTTATGCCCATCGGACCCGTCTCCATCCGCCCACGGGAAATCAGCGTGGCCGAACCGGTCAGCCCGGCCCTGGAACGGGTCAAGCGCATCCTGTTTCGACCCTTTGACCTGGGCAAGTGGTTCGTCATTGGTTTTTGCGCCTGGCTGGCCCAGTTGGGCGAAAGCGGAGGAACCGGCGCCAATTTCAATTTCAACTCCGGTTCGCATCGAACTTCCGGCGACGATCTGCGCCACGATTTCCTGCAGGCGAAGGATTACGTTCTGGACCATCTGAACTGGATGGTGCCGCTGGCAGCGGTGCTGTTGGTGGTGGGCCTGGCACTCTGGCTCCTTTTTCTATGGCTCAACAGCCGCGGCAAATTCATGTTCCTGCATTGTGTGGTGCGGGACAGGGCTGAGGTGGCGGAACCCTGGCATCAATTTGCCCACGAAGCCAACAGCCTCTTTTTGTTCCGACTGGGACTGGGACTGGTCGCCATGATTGTTTCCCTGCCGCTGCTCATTGTCGCCATCGTCATCGTCGGCAAAATGGTTCTCACCGGCCAGTTCATCCTGAACGCCGTCCTGAGCGCCATCGGCTTCGGACTCATATTTTTGGGCGTGGCCATCGTGTTTGCCATCATCCGAAAGCTCACTCTGGATTTCGTGGTGCCCATCATGTTTCTGCGCCGCCACCGCTGCCTGTCGGCATGGCAGGAACTGGGAGGGTTGATTTCGAGCCACACCGGGGCTTTCATTTTGTATTTCCTCTTCCAGATCGTGCTGGCCATGGCCATCGGAACCATCATCGTCGGCGCCATCCTGATCACGTGCTGCCTTGCCGGCTGCCTCATGGCGCTTCCCTATCTGGGCACGGTCCTGTTATTGCCGGTTTCGATGTTTAAACGCTGTTATTCGCTCTATTTCCTGGCCCAGTTTGGGCGGGAGTATGACGTGTTCCCACCGGCATCAACCCCGCCACCGGGCGTGCCCCCGGTGGTGTGATTTGACTCCCAACTCGCAATCCGCAATTCTGCAATTGAACACCGCAGCTGATTCGACTAACCATCCGGTCCTGATATACAGATGATGGTGTGAACCAACTGAACGAACCAATTGCCCGGCTCCTGAAAAGCAGCGGCCCCCGCGAGGCGGTTTTGGAAGAAACCCTGCGCGAAGTCCTCAAACAGTTCCGGTCCGAAACCGGCACGATTCACCGGCTCGATGCCGAAAAACAATTGCTTCACCTCGTCGCCCAAGCCGGTTTGCCACCGCCAGTGGTTGAAGTGGTGCGGACCATTCCCGTCGGCAAGGGCATCGCTGGACAGGTCGTCGCGCGCGGCGGACCGGTCACCCTGTGCAACCTGCAAACCGATACCGGCGGCGTGGCCCGGCCCGGCGCGCGGTCAACCGGCGTGGGCGGCGCGCTGTGCGTGCCGCTGCGCCACGACAACAAAATCGTTGGCACGCTCGGCATCGGCACGTTGCGCCCTTATGAATACACGCCGGAAGAAACGTGTGCGCTGGAAGAAATCGGTCGCACCCTTGGCGGCTTTCTGAAATTCTGAAGGCATGGACACCCCCGCTCCGCAAATCGAAAAAAAGCCGAAGGTGACTTTGCTGCCCATCGAGGCGTCGAAGAAGCTGGCGACGGCGGATGTTTCGTCGATCGCGCAGCAACTCGTGGCCAACGTGGAAAAGGTCATCATCGGGAAGCACGAACCGGTGGTGCTGGCGACGGCGGTCTGGCTGGCGGAAGGACATTTGCTGATTGAAGACGTTCCCGGCGTGGCCAAGACGATGCTCGCGCGCGCGCTGGCGCAAAGTGCCGGCTGCACCTTCAAACGGATCCAATGCACGCCGGACTTGCAGCCGTCAGACGTTCTCGGCGAGCCGCATCTGGAACCGCAGACCGGGCGTACGGAATTTCGTTTCGGCCCGCTCTTTTCGCAATTTGTCCTGGTGGACGAAATCAACCGCGCCAGCCCGCGCACGCAGTCGGCGTTGCTCGAAGCCATGGGTGAAGCGACCGTCACGGAGGGAAATGTCTCCTACCGCTTGCAAAAACCTTTCATGGTCGTTGCCACGCAAAATCCCATCGAGCAGGAAGGCACATTTTTGCTGCCGGAGGCGCAAAAGGACCGGTTCCTGATGCGGCTGAACCTCGGTTACCCGTCACTCGCCGACGAAAAGCAGATCCTCGAGCGTTTTCAGATGCGCCATCCCCTGGACACGCTCCAGCCGGTAACGACGCCCGACCGCATCTTGAAAAGCCAGGAGGCCGTGCGCGAGGTAAAGGTGGCCTCGGAAGTGAGCGATTATATTTTGAAAATCGTCCGCCAAACCCGCGCGCATCCCGCTTTGTGGCTCGGAGCCAGCCCGCGCGGATCGCTCGGATTGTTCCGCGCCGCCCAGGCCATGGCGGCAATTGAGGGAAAGGATTTTGTAACTGCCGAACTGGTGAAATCGCTCGCCCCCATAGTCCTCGCCCACCGCCTCATCATCCGGCGGGAGGAAAAATTCCGCGACACCCGGGTGGAGGCGATCGTCGCGGAAATTCTCGAGCGAACTCCGCTGCCGGCGTGACGGCCGGCCTGCCAAAAATGGAATCCGGAGGTTCAACCGCCAAACATTTAGCGCTGCGCTTCGTGCTCATCATCGGCATCGTCCAGTTGTTCGCCGACATGACCTACGAGGGAGCGCGCGGCATCATCGGGCCGTTTCTCGGTTCGCTCGGTGCCAGCGCGACGGTTGGTGGTTTCACCGCCGGGTTTGGCGAATTGATGGGTTACGGTCTCCGGTCGGTCACCGGTTATTTTGCGGACAAAACGCATAAATACTGGGTGTTCATTTTCGTCGGTTACCTGGTCAATCTGCTGGCCGTTCCGGCGCTGGCGCTCGCCGGCCACTGGCCGCTGGCGGCGGTGCTGGTCGTGGCCGAGCGGACCGGGCGCGCCATCCGGAAACCCTCCACGGACGCCCTGCTATCCCACGCGGGCAGCCAGATCGGCCAAGGCTGGGCGTTCGGGCTGAACGAATTTCTGGACCAAACCGGCGCGACCATCGGCCCGCTCCTGATGGCGTTGGTCCTGTACCGGCATGGCGGTTATCACGCAGCGTTCGCTCTGCTGCTGATTCCGGCCTTGCTGTGCCTGGGCACGGTGGCCGTCGCGAGAACGCTTTACCCGCGCCCGCATGAACTGGAAACGCGCGAACCGGTGAAATTGCAACCAAAAGGATTTTCCAAAGCTTACTGGCTTTACGTGGTGGCCGGCGCGTTGATCGCGGCGGGCTTCGCCGATTTTTCGTTGATTGCGTTTCATTTCCAAAAGGCCGCCCTCATGGCACCCGGCGTCATTCCAATTTTCTACGCCGTGGCGATGGTCACATCCGCCTGTGCTTCGCTGATTTTTGGTCGTTTGCTGGATAAAATCGGCCTGCCGGTGGCGGGGTTCGCCTTTTTTCTCGGCGCCTGCTTCGCGCCCTGCGTTTTTCTGGGCGGGTTCGCGCTGGCCCTGGTCGGGATGATCCTGTGGGGCATCGGGATGGGGGCGCAGGACTCCCTGCTCAAGGCAACGCTCGCCCGGGTGGTCCCCGCGAACAAACGCAGCACCGCATTCGGTGTCTTCGACACCGTGTTCGGCATCGCCTGGTTTGCCGGCAGCGCCGGGATGGGATGGTTGTACGACCAATCCATCACCGGCCTGATCGTTTTTTCAGTTCTGCTCCAGCTGGCGGCACTGCCGGTGTTTGTTTTCGCCAAACGGCACGAACGCCGCTGACGCCGTCAGCAGCTTCAAATTCATCGTTTGAAATCCGGGTCCTGGTTCCCATGCTTGCTTTTTCCAAGGCAAGGGCAATAATCGCGGCATGTCCCATCCGGTGCTCACCATCGAACGGCTGCGTGTTGATTTTCCCGGGGTGGTGGCGGTGGATGACCTCTCCCTGACGGTTGACGCCGGCGACGTCTGCGGCCTGATTGGTCCGAACGGCGCGGGAAAAACAACCACCATGCGCGCGGTTTCAGGATTGCAGGAATGCACCCGCGGCACCGTTAAAATTGACGGACACGATTTGATGCGCGACCCGGACCAATTGAAACGGCGCCTGGGTTTCATGCCGGATTTCTGTCCCATTTACGATCAACTCACGACCACGGAATTTTTGGATCATTTTGCCCGGGCGTATGCGGTGCCGGATCGCCCGAAGCGCATTGGAGAATGTCTGGAACTGACCTGGCTCACGGAAAAACGGGATGCCTTGTGCGAGGAACTTTCCCGCGGGATGAAGCAAAGGCTCGTGCTGGCCAAAACCCTGCTGCCGGATCCCCAGGTACTTTTGCTGGACGAACCGGCCAGCGGCCTCGATCCGCTCGGGCGCATCGAACTGAGGAAACTCCTGCTCCAGTTGCACGAGGTCGGGAAAACGGTGCTCATTTCCTCGCATATCCTCACCGAGTTGTCGGGCTTTTGCAACAAGGCCGCCATCATGGAACGGGGCCGGCTGGTCATGTCCGGAACGATTGCCGAACTCGGCCGGACCATGCATGGCCGCCGGATGTCTCTGAAATGGCGCGAGGCCGGTGACCGGGCCCTGCACATTTTGAAGGCGGCAGGGGTCAAGAACCTCGAAACGGTTGCGCAAGGCGCGACGTTTGAATTCGACGGCGGCGCCGAGGCGCTGGATGGGCTCCTGAAAACGCTGGTGTTCGAAGGCGTGCGGGTGACCGAGTGGCGGGGCAGCGGCGATGATCTGGAACAAATCTTCCTGCAATCCGGCGCCAAGGAGTTGATGTGAACCTCACCGATAATCCGATTTTTCTGACGCAGAAACGTCTGACGCACCGGGCGGGCGTGCTGGCCGCGGCGCTCATTGCGGCGTTGGTGGGTCTGAGTTTGTTGTCCGGGCTGATTGCGTATCTCGCCGCCCCACACGATTTTGATTTTCACTCACCGCAAGAGGCCGGGAAATTGTTTTACGGCTGGACCATCGGCGTGGAAATCCTGGTGCTGGTCCTCGGCGGGTTCAGCAAGATTTCACGCGTGCTGGCCGATGATCGCAAGGCCGGCCTCTGGGACAGCAACCGGCTCACCCCGTTGAAACCGGCGGAAATTGTCGTTGGTTACTGGCTCGGGTCCGCCTTGCGCGAAGTCTACATGGGCGCGGTGCTGGCCGGAATCGGGCTGGTCATCGTGATCCTGGCCAAGTTGCCGATCACCCTGTGGCTCGGAACGCAGGTCTTGATCCTGGGTACGATGTTGTTCTTTGGTCTGCTGGCCTTGCTCGCCGGGATGGCGTTTCAGCGGCCGCAGAGCGGCATCGTCCTGTTGTTGCCACTTTTTTTCCTCCAGATGTTCTCCTTCACGTTCCCCCGGTTTACCATCGTCAACTTCCTGCTGCCGATTTATGGCATCGCCAATCTGTTCCAGGACCCAGCCAGCAACGTTCATGATTACGCCTCTCAAGCCTGGTCCCGCTGGCCGGAAATTTTCACCCTGCCCGTGCCGCCCATTGCGTTAAGCCTCGGCCTGCAATTCGTCGTGGGGATCTTCATCTGGCGTGCCGCAGCGCGCAAAACGGCGAACCCGTTCCAGCCGCTGTTGTTGCGCTGGGAGGCGGTCGCGATCTTTTCCCTGCTGGTGGTGGTGCAACAGGCGTTGATTTGGGGACTCTGGCATGGTGGATTTGGAATCACACCGGATTCCCCTTCACTACGCAACGAAACCGACGGCGCCCCCATGCTCTCCCTTGTGCATGGCGGAACGATTCTGGTGGGCGTTTTAATTCTGGCCTTTGCCAGCCCGCTGCCCGAACGGGTGCGCGTCGAGGCGTTGCGAACCGGACTCGGAAACCTGCGGCTGGTCTTTTCCCACAGTGCCGTGTGGCTGGCAGTCACGTTAAGTGGAATCGCCGCGGTGGCGTCTGCCACCCAGTTCATTTTTTCATTCAAAACTCATGGCGCTGCCTGGGCGCTGGCAGCCGTCAATCTGCTCCTCTTCCTCCTGATGTTCTCCCTGGTGCTGGAATATTGCCGAATGCGCTTCAAACGCCGGGCGCTGGGCTTTGTCGTGTTATGGCTGTTCGTATTATGCATCCTGCCGTTCATTCTGGCTGGCGTTTTTTCCAACGAAGCCATCGCCAAGCTCTCCTTTCTGGCGCCCGGCACGGTGGCACTCGCCGGGTCGGGAAGCGATGACCTGAATTTTTTGGTGGGGTGTACTTTTGCCCAGTTTGGTGTCGTGGCCCTGCTGTTTATTGCCTGGCAACGGCAATGGCAATGGTTGCTCGCGCCGGCGGCGCCGGTTCCGCCGGCAAAGTAAGTGCAACACTTTGGCACCCTTCGCCCTGCCAATTTTGAAAACCCGTTCCGCTCCGGAACCGCAAACGGGGCAACCTAACCGAGCACCGCTTCCCGCCGTTTCATCCATTCGTCGCCCAGGTTGGACAGGGTCTTGGCCTTCAATACCCGTTCCGCGAGCGGAAAGACAATGCGCTCCTCCTTGTCGAAATGTTCGCGCGAGCGCAGGACGGCCCGCAACAACAGCTCGCGTGCCTGCCGCGCGTTGCGCGCCTTTTGTACCTGCACCAGCCGGGCGTCAATCTCATCGTGTTCCTCGTGAAACG
>Ga0187887_10004290_pt1 | contig 10709 bp, 9 predicted proteins | sample June2016WEW_7_10_FD_132977 | JGI IMG/M metagenome (GOLD analysis project Ga0187887, IMG submission 132977) | Peatland microbial communities from SPRUCE experiment site at the Marcell Experimental Forest, Minnesota, USA - June2016WEW_7_10 | ecosystem: Environmental > Terrestrial > Soil > Wetlands... | reverse complement strand
GCGAACCCCGTCACCATGATGGGGATCAGCATGGTGGTGGGACCGATGCCCGTATTGATGTTGGCGAACCAGACCGAGCAGAGGCCGAAAATCAAAAAGCCCCAGGTGAGCAGCCAGCGGTTGTCGACCCTCTGCGTAATGAAGCCCACGATGGGCAAGCCGATCATGGAGCCGATGCCGCGCGGGGCGACGACCAGGCCCGCAGTCAGCGCCGTGTAGCCCAGCACTTCCTGGTAGAACAACGGCATCATGGCGACGGTGATGTAGATGGCAAAGCCCAACATGAAGACGAGCAGGCAGCCCACCGCGAAGTTGCGATTCCGCGCCAGGATTTTCAGGTCCACCAGCGGCTGCTTCGCCTTCCACGAGTGCCGCACAAACCACACCAGCGAGACCACCAGAATCGCGACGGCCCAGCGGATCCAGACCGCGCCGAACCAGTCGTCTTCCTGGCCCTTGTCGAGGATCACCTGTAACGCGCCACTCCACAAGCAGAGCAAGCCGAAGCCGAGATTGTCGAACGGTCCGGCTTTGGCGTTCTTAATGTACGGCGGGTCGTGGACAAACCGGCTGATCATGAAAACGGCCAAGATGCCGACCGGAATATTGATGTAGAACGCGTAGCGCCAGCTATAGGAGTCCGTCAGCCAGCCGCCCAGCGTAGGACCCAGCACCGGCGCAACCACTACGCCGAAGCCGAAAAGAGCCATCGCCGCACCGCGCTTCCTGGGCGGGAAGCTTTCCAGCAGAATCGCCTGCGACAACGGCTGCAGCGCGCCGCCGCCAGCTCCCTGCACCACGCGCGCCAGCAGCAGAATCCATAACGACGGCGCAGCCCCACACCAGAACGATGCAAAAGTGAAGATGCAGACGCAGGAAATCAGGAACCGTTTGCGCCCGAAGCGCAGCGCGAACCAGTTGCTCGCCGGCAGCACCACCGCGTTGGCGATCAGGTAGCTGGTCAGCACCCACGTCGCCTCGGAGTTGGAAGCCGCCAGCGACCCCGCAATATAGGGCAGCGCCACCGACGCGATCGCGGTGTCCAGCACCTCCATGAACGTGGCCAGCATCACCGAGATGGCCGCAATCCATGGATTCGCCGCTGGAACCGCTGCCGCTTCGACGTGGGTATGCGACGGCGGCGCAGCGCCCGCATCCGCGACAACAGCAGCAACCGGAGGTTCGACCAGCGTCGCCATCGCTTTCCTCCCGGCGACGCTTCAGGCTAGGCTGGGAGAAGACAGATAGGCTGTGCCGTCCATCACAACGGAGAAACCAAAGGAATGTCCCGACTTGCCCCGAGTCGAACTTCATTTCCAGGTGGACAATAATGATGAAGAACCGTAGGCTGGTGCCCTTCCAAATCTTGAATCGTCTCGAACAACCCACACGATGCGACTGTCGTTTGTAGGATTCGCCTGGAGAAATGTATGGCGCCGCCGCTTGCGGACCGCGCTCACCCTGTGCGGAATCGGCATGGGCATTGGCGCCTTCGTCGCTCTGGTGGGGTTCTCGCGTTCCTTCGAGCACGCGTGGCTGGAGATGTATGAGAATGCCGGCACCGACCTCGCCGTCGTGCAGAAGACGTTTCTCAATACTTCCGTCGACCAGAGCATCGCGCCGGCGCTCCAGCGCATTCCGCAGATCGCAATCGCCGCGCCGATGATCATCAATATGATGGCGGTCACGCCCGAGGTCAACACCCTGGTCTACGGCTGGCAGGCCAATACCTTCGAGTTTTCCGCGCTGAATATTCTTCAGGGACGGCGATTCCGCGATGGTCAGCAGGAAGTCATGCTCGGCGAGCTGCTCGCCGGCAGCCTGAACAAAAAAGTCGGCGACACCATCGATCTGCAGGGCGGCTCCTTTACCGTGGTCGGCATTTTTCGCAGCGGATCGGCGCTCGAAGCCGGCGCCATCATCATGCCGCTTGACCAGATGCAGTCGCTGTCCGGCATGTCAGGCAAGGTTACGGCGTTTCATATCCAGCTCAAACCGGCGCCCTCCGGCGTATCGCCGGACCAGTGGAGGCAACAGGCGGAGGACGCTGTCGCATCGGCTCTGCCTGGCTTGCGAGCGGTTCCGGCCGCGGAACGGGCCGCCAATAATCAGCTCGTGATTCTGGCCCACGCCGCCGCCTGGGGAACGTCGCTGATCGCCCTGCTGGTCGCGGCGCTGGGCATCGCGAACACCATGGCCATGTCGGTCTTTGAGCGAACCAAAGAGATTGGCGTCCTGCGCGCAATGGGCTGGTCGCGACGGCGCGTGATGACCCTTATCCTCATCGAAGCCGCGGCGCTCGGTGTGGCTGGCGGCGTGGTCGGCGTCGCCCTGGCCTGGGGCGCGCTGCACATCCTCGCGATGCTGCCTCAGACTGCCAGCATCGTCTCCTCCACTTTGCCGCTCCGCACGCTTCTCGATGGCCTCGTTATGGCCATCCTGGTCGGCGTGGCTGCCGGCTCCATTCCCGCATGGCGCGGCGCGCAGCTTTCGCCGGTGGAGGCGCTTCGTCATGAGTGACCAAACGACAACGCCTCTCTCCGAATTTCTACTCGAAGCCCGCGACCTCAAGAAGAGCTACGACAACGGCGCCATCGAAGCGCTGCGCGGCGTCAGCCTCGCCATCGCCGCTGGTGATTTCCTGGCCATCACCGGCCCGAGCGGCAGCGGCAAGTCGACGCTGCTGCATCTGCTCGGCGGACTCGATCTCGCGACAGAAGGCACGGTGCTGTTTCGCGGCCAGCCTGTCGGCAAATCGCAAAATGGCGTCGCAGCCATTGACATCGATACGTATCGCGCGCGCTGGGCCGGCTTCATCTTCCAGTCCTTCCATCTGCTCCCGGCGCTCAACGCGCTTGAAAATGTGCAGGTGCCCATGCTGGGCACCGGAAGCCATCGGCGCGACCGCGAAGAAAGAGCCAGAGCCCTGCTCGTCGAACTCGGCCTCGAGAATCGTCTCAGCCAATATCCCAATCAGCTCTCCGCCGGTGAGCGACAGCGCGTCGCCATCGCGCGCAGCCTCGTCAACAATCCTGCCGTGCTGCTCGCCGATGAGCCCACCGGCAATCTCGACAGCGTCAACTCGGCGAAGATCCTGGAACTCCTCGCGCAGATCCAGGAGCGCCACGGCACCACCCTCATCATGGTCACTCACGACCTGAACATCGCCGCGACCGCACATCGCCACGTCGCCATGCGGGATGGCCGCATATGCAACTGAGCTCCAGGCTAGCCGTCCCGTTGCTGGCCGCGCTCGTCGTGTCGGCGGCCTGCGGCGCGCAATCGACAGCCGCGCCAGCCGCGCCTTCGGGCTCTCTCAAGACCATCCTCGCCGCCGCACGCGGTCGCGTCGAGAAATCCGATGTCCGCGCCACAGGCCGGCTGGTCGCGATCGCCGCCAACGGCGCGCGCACCAACAACACTCTTGCCCTCGCATCGCACTCCTTTCCCGACGGCCTTCGCACCCTCGTCACCATAGCCACCCCCGACCACAAAACCGCCCGCTACCTGCTCCTCCAGGATTCCGCCGGCCACACCACCATCGAGGCGTTTCGCCAGGGAGACCCAGCGCCGGTGAAATTGCCCCAGGAACACTGGGGCGAAGCCGTCGCAGGAACAGCCTTTTACCCTGAGGACTTCGCCGACGGCCAGTTCTTCTGGTCCAAACAAACCGTGCTGCCGCCGCAGAAATATGGCGCGCGCGACTGCTTCGTGCTCAAAAGTGAGCCGGGCCCTGGCCAGCCATCCGTGTACGCCTCAGTGACCACCTGGATCGACCAAAAGACAGGCGCGCCCGTCTACGTGGAAGCCGCCCCAAAAAATGGCGATCCCACAAAGCAGTTCATCTTTTACGGCATCGAGCAAATCGGCGGCGCGTGGCTCTCCCGCCAGGTCGAAGCCAAAATCGCCGGCAAGCCCGGCTCCTCCATGATGCTCCTCGAACACGGCTCACCCCACGCCCATCTGCAGGCCAAAGACTTCAACCTCACAACACCTTCCCAATCCGCAGGGAGCAACCCAGGCCCATGACCCTCATCCTCTCGATCTCCTCAACCCTGATCGCCCTCCCAGCGGCCGTCGTCGCCCTGCTCGCGCTGCTGGTTCTCAGTGGCTTCCTCTACCAATGGATCGGCGGCCTCGTCGACCGCAAACGCCTGCAGGCGCCTGGCCGTCTCATCGACATCGGCGATGGCAGGCGGCTCTATCTGGTCGAAAAAGGTCCCGCGGGCCAGGGACCCTCCGTCGTCTTTGAATCCGGATTCGCCGCCACCAGCCTCAACTGGCTCCATATCCAGGATGCAGTCGCCGAGCATCTCCATACCGTCGCCTACGATCGCTGCGGCCTGGGCTGGAGCAGCGCCCCCATCTCCGAACGCACTCCCACCCAAGTGGCCGCCGAGCTGCGCGCCACCCTGCTCACCGCCGGTATTCAACCGCCGTACATCCTCGTCGGCCACTCCTTCGGCGGCCTCGTCATGCAGCGCTTCGCGCTCGACTACCCCGCCGAGACCGCAGGCGTCCTTCTGCTCGATCCCATGCGTACCGACGAATGGCCGCCCATCAACGCCGCCCGCCACGCCACCGTCGCCCGCGCGCAACGGCTCACGCGCATCGGGCTGCACTGCGCCCGCTTCGGCATCACACGGCTGGCCGTCCGCTCGCTCCTCTGCCGCTCGGCACAATTCTCCGGATTCCTCATCCGCCACGCCGGCTCCAAAGGCGAGTACCTGGCCGGCCGCCTCAATTCCGAAATCGGCAAGATGCCTCCCCAGGTCCGTCCCTCCATCGCCGCCCACTGGTCCGCGCCGCGCTTTTATCGCGGCCTCCTCGCTCATCTCAACGCGGTCCACGCCACCGTCGTCGAGATGCACGAAACCGAACCGATCCGCGAAACCCCGGTCGTGGTTGTCACTCCCGCCGGTTCCTCGCCCATTGAGGACCTCAGCAAATACGGCCCCCGCAGCCGCGAGATGATCGCCGAGCGCAGCCGTCACTGGGTCCATCTCGACGACCCGGACCTCGTCATCCGCACCATCCTCGAGATGGCCAACGAAGCCGCCGCCCCAGCCGCGCAACGACCCGTCGCCGAACTCTCCACCGCCCGCTAACGATGCCGGAAACCCTCATCCGTCCCGCGCTTGCCTACGATGTCCCGCGACTCGCGCAGCTCTGTTTCGCCCTCTGGCCCGAGTCTCCGGCAGAGGAACACGCCCAGGAAATCTCCGCGCTGCTCGAAGGCCGCACCAAGCCCACGCTGCCGCTCGTGCATTTCGTAGCCGAAACTCCAGATCACCGGCTGGTTGGCTTCCTCGAGGCCGGCCTTCGCTCCCACGCCGACTGCTGCGATACTTCACACGCGGTCGGCTATATCGAGGGCTGGTATGTCGAGGAAGATTACCGCCGCTTGGGGCTAGGCCGGCAACTCCTCGCCGCAGCTGAAGACTGGGCCCGCGGCCACGGCTGCCGCGAAATGGCCTCCGACGCGATCATCGACAACACGCTCTCCCAGCGCGCCCACGAAGCCCTGGGCTATCAAGTGGTCGCCCGCAGCGTGCTCTATCGAAAACCCATTTGAAACAACGCAAGCGCAAGGCCACGGGAAACCGCAGTCTGGGTGAATAGATCCGAACCCCTCGCACGCGCGATTGCTCTTCAGGATCACCGGGTGAGGTTCGTATCAGGGCCCGACTTTTTAGTCGGGCCACAAAAAACCGGCGCGCAGCGCCCTCCTTGGCTCGGTCGCAGGAGAGCGCCCGCAAAGCGGGCACGCTCGCGCGACCGAACCCCTCGCTTTCGGCCCAAATTTTCCAAAATCCGCCCAAAACCCCAAATGTGGAAAACTTGTCAAGCTTTTTGCTTACGGTACGAAAGTGTTGTCACTAATTCCAAATCACTTCCACCACAATAACCTCAAATATATTTGGCCGATTTATTCTCTCAATCTGCTATTCTGAACTTATAGAGTAGAAAAAGGAAGAAGCTCCGCCCCGCTCGTGCGGCCTTTCTTCTTTCTACGAGCCGCACCGGCCCGATCACCGGCCACTGCGTTTTCCATGCTCTGGCATGTGCCCTGCTCCCTGTACCCTGATTCGGTGCCCTGCGCTATCTGAAAACCCATCGCAAATCCACCTATCCCCAAGGTGGGGATAGGGGTGGAAACATAGGCCACCGGGGCCCCGGAGGGTAATACCCGACTCGCGGTACCAAAGGCACTCGCAGAATCAACGAGTTGCCACACCCCAAGGGGGGAGGGGGGGTGCCAAAACACCTTCCGAATCGGGAGGAGGCAAGCTGTCGCGACCACTGTTCCCTGATCTCTGATCCCGGTCCTGACCACTGTTCACTGATCACTGGTCACTGAACTCTTCCGCCGGACCTGAGGAAAAACGGTACCAAAGAAACCCGGTAGACTGCACAGAATAACTCCGCCGTTACCAGCGGGAATTTTCCGCTCCCGCGGGCCGAGAAACAGCCGCATCCCGATGGTAGACTCAGGAGTGGCAGGGCAAAGAAGAGGCGAAAACGCGGGCGGCCGGGAACCGGCAAAAAACGCCCGAAATGGAGCTCCAAAGTGGCAGCAGATGATCGTCAGCGCGCCGTAGATCTGGCGCTTTCGCAGATTGAAAAACAGTTCGGCAAGGGTTCCATCATGCGCCTCGGCAGCAAAGAGGCTATCGTCCCCATCGCCGTCATCTCGACCGGCTCCATCTCCTTTGACGCCGCCCTCGGCGTCGGCGGGGTGCCGCGGGGCCGCGTCATCGAAATCTTCGGCCCTGAGTCCTCCGGCAAAACCACCATCACCCTGCAGATCATCGCCGAGGCCCAGAAAGCCGGCGGCCTGGCCGCCTTTGTCGATGCCGAGCATGCCCTCGACCCCCAGTACGCGAAAAAGCTGGGCGTCGATATCGACAACCTGCTGATCTCCCAGCCTGACTACGGCGAGCAGGCCCTCGAGATTACCGAAGCCCTGGTCCGCTCCGGCGCCATCGACGTCCTGGTTGTCGACTCTGTAGCCGCCCTCGTTCCCAAAGCCGAACTCGACGGCGAGATGGGCGACTCGCACATGGGCCTGCAGGCCCGCCTCATGTCTCAGGCGCTGCGCAAACTCACCGGAACCGTCTCCAAATCGCGCACGTCTCTGATTTTCATCAACCAGATCCGCGAGAAGATCGGCGTCATGTTCGGCAACCCCGAAACCACCACGGGTGGCCGCGCGCTGAAGTTCTACTCCTCGGTACGCATCGACATCCGCCGCATCGCCGCCGTCAAGGAAGGCGACACTGTCGTCGGCTCCCGCACCCGGGTCAAGATCGTCAAGAACAAGGTCGCCGCGCCCTTCCGCGAGGCCGAGTTCGACATTCTTTACGGTGAAGGCATCTCCCGCGAGGGCGATATCCTCGATCTGGCCGTCGCCAACAACATCGTCGAGAAGAGCGGCGCCTGGTTCAGCTATGCCGGCGAGCGCATCGGCCAGGGCCGCGAAAACGTCCGCCAGTACCTGAAGGACAATCGCGACACTTATGCCAAAATCGACACGGCGCTCCGCCAGAAACTCGGCATCGGAGTGAAAGCCGCGGCGACGGAGCCGCCGCCAGTCCCACCCAATGGAGCGGCACACGCCCAGGAAGCGGTGCGTCCAGGAAAAGCCGCCGTTCGGCAGTAGGTCTGGTCCGCTATTTCTCCGCAATGGAACGGCCACTCACGTGGTCGTTCCATTTTTCGGACTGGACAGCAGCATGTATGTATATGTATGCTTGCTTTTGATAGGAGATGCATACATGAGCCTGAGCGAACAAGTGATAAGGCACGTCCAGACAACCTACCTGGGACCGGCTCGCGAGCGCGGAGAGCCGACAATACGAGTCAAGGCCGGCGATGTACACCGCGATCTGCGCTGGGCAAATCGGGTTCCGTCCGTCTGCACTACTCTCTCATCCCGAAAGTTTCAGAGAGCCGCCGGCGTTGAGTTGATTGCAAAGGATGGGCCGCCGTCGGGTCAGAGTACGACGGTGGTCTTCACCTATCGACTGCCGTCCGCGAGCGTCCCCCATCCGTCCGCCCGGCAGCCTGGCCGCCTTGAAAAGCTTTATGGGGTCGCGTCGGACATCTTCCGCGAGTTGGGTGGTGGCGAGAAATTCGTCCGCGAGGAGCGAGAGAAGCTCAACTTCCGGAAGGAAGTTCCGCGATCCGCAGGCAAGCGGAAGGCCTAAGATGAGCAGGATTTACTGGGACTCAATGCTGTTCGTCTACATGCTGGAAGCCAACCCGCGGTTCGGGCCGCGGGTTCGGCAAATCTATCAGCAAATGATGCAGCGCGGAGATCGACTCTGTACCAGCGCTTTCACAGTAGGCGAGGTCCTGACCGGTCCGCAAAAGGCGGGTTCTTCCGCGGTAGTCGCGGAACTCAGGAAATACTTCGCCAGCGACGAAATCGATCTGGTTCCCTTCACGCTGATCACTGCGGAGGAATACAGCCGCATTCGCGCCGCCAACTCCGTGCTCCCGGCGGACGCAATCCATCTGGCCAGCGCGGCTCAGGTGAAGGCAGATCTGTTCCTGACCAACGACCACAACCTCCTGCGACTCAATGTGCCGGGCATCACCTTCATGGCCAGTCTTGAAGCAAAGCTATTCTAGAAGCTGTTGCCAATCTTGAGTCCGCCGCGGTGCTTTCCGTCCCTGGGCATCCCCGGCTCGCCTCGGCTCATCACAAAACTGGTACGAAACCATTAAGGAATCAGGGGCGGTCCGAATCCCCTGCTCCGTTGTCTGCCCCAGGTTATGAAGCAGTTTTCAAATCCGCCGGATACCACCCTGAGCATTGCTGACGAGCTGAGCGCGCTGCCGGTCTCCGCCGCGCACGGCAGCCATACTGCGCACTTCTATTCGAGCGATTCCCTTCTCGTCTCCGATATCGTGCAGTGCCTCGGCGCGACTCTGGCCGCGGGCGGGGCCGCGGTCGTCATCGCCACTCCCGCCCATCGCGCAGCCTTCGAAGAGCAATTGCTGTCCCGCGGACTGGACCTGGCCCAAATTGCGCAGCAGGGCCGCTGGCTGAGCCTCGACGCTGCAGAGACGCTCGCCGAGTTCATGGTCGAAGGCTGGCCCGACGCGAGCCGTTTTGCCGCGCACATCGGTGGCCTCGTCGATCGCCTGACGTCAGCGGTCAGCGCGACCTCGGCCTCAGAGGAACCCCAAATAGCGGCCTACGGCGAGATGGTTTCCGTGCTCTGGGAAGAGGGTAAGACGGAAGCCTCCATTCGTCTCGAGGAGCTCTGGAACCAGCTCGCTCAGACCCGCTGCTTCCATCTTTCCTGTGGCTGGCCGCTGCACTTTTTCGCCCGCGACACCGACGGCGTCTCCATCCAGAAGATTTGCTCCGAGCACGATCCTGTGGCTCCCGGTCAGAGCTACGACGCCATGAGCGAGGACGAGCGCCGCCGCTACGCCGTTGTCTGGCAATTAAGAGCGCAGGCCCTCGAAGAGGAAACTCACCAGCTCGAAGCAGCGCTCCGCACCACCGAGCGCCTCGCCTCGATCGGCCGTCTCGCCGCCACCGTCGCCCACGAAATCAACAATCCGCTCGAGGCTGTCACCAACCTCATCTACCTCGCCCGCCAGAACGCCGATCTGCCCGAGCCCGTCCGCTCCTGTCTCGTGCTCGCCGACGAGGAACTACAGCGCGTCTCCCACATCGCTCGTCAGACGCTCGGCTTTTACCGCGACTCTGCCTCGCCTGTCTCGATCGCGGTCCCGGAGGCCATCGACGACATGCTGGCCGTCTACCACCGCCGGGTATGCCGCAAGCAGATTTCTCTGCGCAAGAGCATCCATACGAGCCTCAGGCTCCTCACTCTGCCGGGCGAATTCAACCAGATGGTCTCGAACCTGATCTCCAACGCCATCGACGCCTCACCCCAGGGCGGCGCCATCGAGCTGCGCGCCTGGCCATCCGTTCACCCGGCCACAGGCGCTCCCGGCATTCACGTCGTGGTGGCCGATCGGGGACCCGGCATCCCTGAGCCGATCCGCCTGAAGATCTTCACTCCCTTTTTCACCACCAAGAAAGACCTCGGTACCGGTCTCGGCCTCTGGATCGTCAAAGGCCTCGTGCTCAAAGCTGGGGGATTCATCCGCTGCCGCAGCCGCGTCGCCACCCCCGAAGCTGCCGGCTCCGGTACCGTCATGATGGTCTTCCTGCCCTGCGTAAGCGATCCGGCTGCCAGGGAACAGGCCGCCTGATCGCGCCTGGTGTGTATCTCGCGCGTCTTCGCGCCTTATCGCTAACCGCCTTTTAGCTAACCGCTCCCTGGCCGCCTTACTGCCTCTTCCCCAGGCTCAGCGTAAATCTCGCTCCTGTCCGGAAATTGAAAGGCAGCGAAGGATACCCGATCGGTCCGATGTGCTGGTTGCTGGTCAGATTGTCGAGCTGGGTGTAAACGGCCATCCACGGCTTCCACTGGTACGTCGTCCCCAGGTCGATTTTGGCCCAGGCATAATCCAGGTTGCGATTCGGCAACAGCAGCGTGTTGCCGAAATTCACATCGTCGCCACCCAGGAAGGTTGAATCGTCGCTGCGGCTGGCATACGCTCCGTTGACGACGCCCGACCATCTCCTCCCCGTGTAAATCACGCTCGTGAATCCCGTGTGCGGAGAACGCCGGAACGGTCTTGCCCCCACCAGCGGCGAATAGTTGCCGATCGGAATC
>Ga0187887_10004289_pt1 | contig 10711 bp, 10 predicted proteins | sample June2016WEW_7_10_FD_132977 | JGI IMG/M metagenome (GOLD analysis project Ga0187887, IMG submission 132977) | Peatland microbial communities from SPRUCE experiment site at the Marcell Experimental Forest, Minnesota, USA - June2016WEW_7_10 | ecosystem: Environmental > Terrestrial > Soil >... | reverse complement strand
CGAACCGATCACGGCGGTACGGTCGAGTTCGTGTTCGCGGCCAGCGAGCCGGGCACCCGGTGGCTGGCCCAGCTCCGCAGCCGGGACATGCTGGACGCGGTCGGGCCGTTGGGGCGGCCGTTCCCCGTCCCGCACGAATCGGCGAGCTGCCTGCTGGTGGGCGCGGGAGCAGGCAGCACGGGGCTGTTCCCGCTCGCGGACCGGCTGCGCGAGCGCGGCTGCCAGGTCGATTTCCTGCTCGGCGCCGAGAGCGCGGACCACGTATTCGGCGCGCTGCGCGCCCGCCGCATCGCCCGCAGCGCCACGATCACCACCGAGGACGGCTCGCTCGGCACCCGCGGCGTGGTGACCGACCTGCTCAGCCAGGTCATCCACGAGGCCCGCACCGACGTCATCTACGCGTCCGCGCCGCTGCCTGTGCTGCGCGACGTGACCGCGCTGGCCGGCCGGTACGACCTGCCGGTGCAGGCCTGCGTGCAGGAGCCGACGGGCTGCGGGACCGGGGTGTGCATGAGCTGCGTGCTGCCCGTGGTGGGGTCGGACGGCATCACCCGGATCGTGCGCTCCTGCGTCGATGGCCCGGTGTTCCGCGGCGACATGGTCCGCTGGGACGACGTGGGCACCATCCCGTTCGACGCGCTGGGTGCCCCCGGCTGGAAGCCGCCCCGCGTCCTGCGCGAGGAGCCCCCGCCGCCGCGCCGCTCCCAGGGATCCCAGGCCCCGAACGGAGCGCAGGCCCCGAACCGATCGCAGGTCCCGAACCGAGCGCAGGCCCCGAACGGAGCGCAGGTCCCGAACCGATCGCAGGCGTCACGGCCACCACAGGCGCAGCGTCCGCCGGTGCCGCGGAGCTCCGGCCATGCCGGCTGATCTGCGGGCCCGGCTCGGCCACGTCGAACTGCCGAATCCGGTCCTCACCGCCGCCGGGTGCGCCGGAACCGGCCGCGAGCTCGCGCAGTTCATCGACGTGGCCCGGATCGGCGCGGTCATCACCAAGTCGATCATGATCGAGCCGCAGGCGGGCAGGCCGACGCCGCGCACCGCCGAGACCCCCAGCGGCATGCTCAGCTCGATCGGCCTGCAGGGCCCCGGGATCGACGCGTTCCTCCAGCGTGACCTGCCCTGGCTGCTGTCCCGTGGCGTCCGCACGGTGGTCTCGATCGCCGGTGGCAGCGCGGCGGAGTACGCCGAGCTCGCTGCCCGGCTGTCCGACGCGGCCGGGGTGACGGCGATCGAGCTCAACCTGTCCTGGCCGAACGCGGGCGGCCGCGGGCAGGATTTCGCCGCCCAGCCCGATGCGGCGGCCCGGGTGGTGGAGGCGGCCCGTGGCGCTGCCCGGTACGACATCCCGGTGTTCGCCAAGCTGTCGGCGGACGTCACCGACATCGTTACCATCGCCCGGTCCTGCGTGGCCGCGGGCGCCGACGGCCTGTCCATGATCAACACACTGCCCGGGATGGTTATCGACCCGGCCGCGATGCGCCCGGCGGTCGCCGGCGTCATGGGCGGCCTGTCCGGCCCCGCGATCCGGCCGGTCGCCGTGCGGTGCATCTGGCTGGTGCGCGGGGCTCTGCCCGACGTTCCCATCGTCGGGGTCGGCGGCATCCGGACCGGCCGTGACGCACTGGAGCTCATCATGGCCGGGGCGTCCCTGGTCGCGGTGGGCACGGCTATCTTCAACGACCCGGCCGCGTGCGCACGCATTCTGCGCGAGCTGGAGGAGGAGCTCACCTGCCTCGGCGCCGAGCACCTCGCCGACGTGACCGGACTGGCCCACCAGACCGGCGGCTACCCGTCGCCGCTGCGCCGCCGCCTGGCCTGACCGCCCGCCTCGTTCCTGGGCAAACGCTGCCGAAACGACCCAAAGCGCACGCCAAGGCGGCACAGGTCCGTAATGCGTGGCGCAAACGACGCCAGCGTGCATTACCCTCGGGACTCTCGGAGTCGGCTGCGGATCTTTCCGCGCAGGCCAGGTGACAGATGCGTCTCCCGCGGCTCGTCGCGATGTATCGGCGATCAACCCCCGATGGGCCCGCCATGGCGGGGCCACGGCCAACAGCGCCCGTTTTGCACGGGCACGGCAATGTGAGCAGTGTGAGCGTTAACAAGATGCCGCGGGCGGCACGCCGGGACGGCCCCAGCCGCGGGCGCGCGATCCGGCACGCCCCGGCCCGGGCGCCTGGGATGCCAAGCGGAACATATGGACACCGGACCTGCCGGGCACGATTGAAGGAGTGGCCTTGAGCAACCCCGCGCCAGTCGCCGTCGCGCTGGACGCACCTGACCTCGAAACCGCCGCGCGCTGGGCTGGCCTGGTGACGCCGCACGTCAGCACGGTGAAGATCGGGCTGGAGCTGTACCTGCGGTACGGCCCGAACGTGGTGGCCTCGATCAAGGGAGCCAGCGGCGTGCGGGTTTTTCTGGACCTGAAGCTGTATGACATCCCCGCGACGGTGGCCGCGGCGGCGCGGACCGTGGCGCGGCTGCACCCCGACCTGCTGACCGTGCACGCGAGCGGCGGCGCCAACGTCATCCGGGCGGCCGCCGAGAATGCCCCGGGCACAAAGATCGCCGCGGTGACCGTGCTTACCTCCCTGACCGAGGATCAACTGGTCCAGACCGGCGTAACGGGCAGCGTGCACGACACCGTGCTGCGGCTTTCCGCCCTTGCCGTCGAAGCCGGCGCCCGGGCCATCGTCTGCTCACCGCGCGAGGTCAGTGCCGTCCGGGCCGAGGTCGGGCCCGGCATCATGCTGATCACCCCCGGAGTACGGCCCGCCGGGTCGGCCGCCCACGATCAGGCCCGGGTGGCCACGCCCGAGGAGGCGGTCAAGGCCGGATCCGACCTGCTGGTCATCGGGCGTCCGATCACCGGCGCGCCCGACCCTGGGGCGGCCGCGGCCGCCGTGGCGGCATCCCTGCGGCGGCTCACCCCAGCACGCCACTTAGCGTTCGCCGGTGATCCACCGTGAAAATGCCATCGGGTTGTATGCCGCGCGTATGCGCTTGGCGGCGGCGTATGAGTGCGGTAGAGGAGCGGTAAGTGTGATCGTGCCGATTCGTATGCACATCATTGGCTGTTTGGCTTCGCCATAGGATGTACGTTGCGTTGAAAGGTAAATATTTGCACGTCACGTTACTTCCGCAGCGGCCTCGTTTCCCTGAGATTGCAGCGCCTTGCCGCGCCGGGTCTGTGTGGTTCCCACGCAGTGCCGACACGGGCGTATCGAGTAACGGCTTCAGCGATCCGAGGGTGGCGCCCATATCCGTGGTCCCGGCGGTGGCTAAATCCATGAACCGGCGCCGCCCTGGTGCCCATGGCGTCCCTCGCCGGGATTCACCGCGGCAACGGGAAACTAGTCTCACCGCCCGTTCAGGAACGGCCTGCGCTGGCTTACTCTGGCGGTGGATGGCCCATCGTGACGGGCTAACGGACACGTTGCAACGCGCATTGGCTCGCTGCCGGCAGGGTGAGCGGAGTGCGTGTGACCGTTGCTGGCTTACTAATAGTGATAGTCCGATCACTGAGAGTAATATCCCTAAATTTATTATGGTATAAACGGGGATTCGCGTTGCCGAAAGGTACGCTTACTCGCTAGTTTCCCCCCCACCAACGTTTTTACCGACGAAACCCGAGGTGACCTCGAGTGGCTCTTCCTCCCCTCACTCCCGACCAGCGCGCAGCAGCCTTGGAGAAGGCCGCCAGAGCGCGTAAAGAACGCGCAGAGGTGAAGAATCGGCTCAAGCGCGGAGCCACCACACTGTCCGACGTCATCAAGGAAGGCTCGACCGATGACGTCATTGGCAAGATGAAGGTCTCGGCCTTGCTTGAGTCGATGCCCGGCGTCGGCAAGGTACGGGCGAAGCAGATCATGGAGCGGCTTGGCATCGCGGAGTCCCGCCGCGTCCGCGGGCTGGGCGCGAACCAGCGCTCGGCCCTGGAGCACGAGTTCGGGTCGGACATCTGAGGCAGCCAGCGGAATCCGGGAGCGGTCACGGGGGCATGGTCGTATCGCCCGGAGATTCCATGCGCGGCTCCGCCACCCCCGGCGGAGCCGCGGCGATGGGCAGGGGATACTGCCTATCCATGCGGAGGTTCTCCCAGCTGACCGTGCTCTCCGGGCCCTCCGGGGTCGGGAAGAGCACGGTCATCGCGGAGCTGCGCCGGTTCTGCCCGGAATTGTGGATCTCGGTCTCGGCCACCACGCGCTCGCCGCGGGCGGGGGAGATGGACGGCCGCGAATACTTCTTTGTCGATGACAAGGAATTCGACCGGATGGTCGCCGAGGGCGAGCTACTGGAATGGGCGGAGTTTGCCGGCCATAAGTACGGAACGCCGCGTAAGCCGCTCGAGGAGAGACTGGCGGCCGGGATTCCGTGCCTCCTGGAGATCGACCTCGAGGGGGCGCGTCAGGTGCGGCGGAGCATGCCCGACGCGCGCCTGGTCTTCCTGGCCCCGCCCTCGTGGGTGGAACTGGTACGCCGGCTGACCGCGCGCGGTACGGAACCGCCCGAGGTGGTGCAGCGCCGCCTCGACGCCGCCCGCCGTGAGCTCGCCGCGGAGAGCGAGTTCGACCTCACGCTGGTCAATACGTCGGTCCAGGAAGTATGCCGCCAGGTGGTAACCTTGGTCTTCGGCTCACCGGATGAGTGTTAAGTGCAAGTTAGACGAAGGACGTGACGTGGCAGGGACTCCCGCCGCAGATGGCATTATCAACCCGCCGATCGATGACCTTCTTCAGATCGTCGACAGCAAGTACCAGCTTGTGATCATGGCCGCGAAGCGGGCGCGGCAGATCAACGCGTACTACTCGCAGCTGGGCGAAGGCCTGCTCGAGTACGTGGGCCCGCTGGTGGAGACCCGGGTCCAGGAGAAGCCACTGTCGATCGCGCTGCGTGAGGTGCGGGACGGCCTTCTCTCGGTCGAGCCCACCACCGAGGGCTGACCGCCGGCTTTCTCCGGCAGGGGCGCACGTGGCACGGCGGATCATTCTCGGCGTAAGCGCGGGTATCTCCGCTTACAAGGTGTGCGAACTGCTCCGGCGCCTCACCGAGACGGGCCACGACGTCCGTGTGATACCCACCCCGGACGCGCTGCGTTTCGTCGGCGAGGCGACCTGGGCGGCACTCTCGGGTCAGCCCGTCACCACGGACGCCTGGACGGGTACCGATCAGGTCCCGCACGTCCGGCTCGGGCAGTCTGCCGATCTTGTCGTAGTCGCCCCGGCGACCGCAGACCTCATGGCGCGGGCCGCCGCGGGTATGGCGGGCGACCTGCTCACCGCCACCCTGCTGACCGCCCGGTGCCCGGTACTGTACGCGCCCGCGATGCACACCGAGATGTGGGAGCACGCCGCCACCCGGGCCAACGTGGCCACGCTGCGGGACCGGGGCGCGATCGTGCTCGAGCCCGCCAGCGGCCGGCTGACCGGTGCGGACTCGGGGGTCGGCCGGCTGCCGGAGCCGGGCGAGATTTTCGCGGCCGCGGTCCGGGTCCTCGCCCGGGGCGCGGGCGGGCTCCGCCAGGACCTGGCCGGCCGCAAGGTCGTCGTATCCGCCGGGGGAACCCGCGAAGAGCTGGATCCCGTGCGGTTCCTGGGGAACTGGTCGTCCGGGCGTCAGGGTTACGCGTTCGCGGAGACGGCCGTCGCCCGGGGGGCCAAGGTGACGCTGGTCGCCGCGAACGTCACGCTGCCCGACCCGGCCGGCACGCGCGTTATTGCGGTGACTTCCGCGCGGGAGATGCGCGAGGCGATGCTGGCCGAGGCGGCCGACGCCGACGCGGTGGTGATGGCCGCCGCGGTGGCCGACTTCCGGCCCGAGGTGCGCAGCGAAGCCAAGATAAAAAAGGACGGGTCCCAGCCCGCGCCTATCATTCTGATCCAGAACCCCGACATCCTTGCCGAGCTGTCCGCTCGCCGCGGCGCCGCGGCCGGCTCGCCCTTCCCCCCGCACGAAGCCGGCGTGCCCTCTGGGTCGCACGAAGCCGCTGCGCCGCCTGCACCGCACGAAGCCGGCGTGCCCCCTGCACCGCACGAAGCCGGCGTGCCCCCTGCACCGCACGAAGCCGGTGCGCTCCCGGGGGCATCACGGCTGGGCCAGGTCATCGTCGGCTTCGCCGCGGAGACCGAACTGGACCTGGCCGGCAGCCGGGCTAAGCTCGCCCGTAAAGGCTGCGACCTGCTCGTCGTCAACCGGGTCGGAAACGGTCTGGCCTTCGGGACCAGTGATAATGAGGCCGTGGTGGTCGGCGCCGATGGATCACAGACGGACATCCCGCGAGCTGCCAAGGAGGTCCTGGCCGACACTGTATGGGACCTGGTGGCGGCCCGGCTGCTGTAGCGGTAGGCCCGGCACGTTTTGGTGGCAGCTTAGCGCGCTACACCACCATTGAGCTGATCATGGATACACTTCGGCCGAGCGCGCAATGAACACTTGCGGGCCCGCACTGGAAGAAAAGGGAGTCTTGTGGCACGTCGCCTGTTTACCTCCGAGTCGGTCACTGAGGGCCATCCAGACAAGATGGCCGACCAGATCAGTGACGCCGTCCTCGACGCCATGATCAAGGACGACACTGAGAGCCGGGTGGCGGTCGAGACGCTGATCACCACCGGTCAGGTCCACGTCGCGGGCGAGGTCACGACCCGCACGTACGTCGACATCCCGGGCATCATCCGGGAGAAGATCCTCGAAATCGGCTACGACTCCTCGGCCAAGGGCTTCGACGGCGCGTCCTGCGGGGTTTCCGTGTCCATCGGGTCCCAGTCGCCGGACATCGCGCTGGGCGTCGACGACGCCTACGAGTACCGCGAGGGTGAGGGCTCCGAGGAGTTCGACCGCCAGGGTGCCGGCGACCAGGGCCTGATGTTCGGCTTCGCCTGCCGCGAGACGCCCGAGCTGATGCCGCTGCCGATCATGGTGGCGCATCAATTGTCCCGGCAGTTGTCCTCTGTCCGCCGCAGTGGCACGGTGCCCTACCTCCGGCCGGACGGCAAGACTCAGGTGACGGTCGAGTACTCGGGAAACACCCCGGTGCGCCTCGACATGGTGGTGGTCTCGACCCAGCACGCGCCGGACATCAACCTGAAGGAACTGCTCGCCCCGGATATCAAGGACTACGTGGTCGGCCCGGTGGTGGGAGCGCTCGAGCTGGACACTTCCAACTACCGGCTGCTCGTCAACCCCACAGGCCGTTTCGAGGTCGGTGGCCCCATGGGTGACGCGGGCCTGACCGGCCGCAAGATCATAATCGACACGTACGGCGGCATGGCCCGGCACGGCGGAGGCGCGTTCTCCGGCAAGGACCCGTCCAAGGTCGACCGCAGCGCCGCGTACGCGATGCGCTGGGTGGCGAAGAACGTGGTCGCCGCGGGGCTCGCCGACCGGTGCGAGACACAGGTCGCCTACGCGATCGGCAAGGCCAAGCCGGTCGGCCTGTTCGTCGAGTGCTTCGGCACGGAGAAGGTGCCGGTCGAGCGGATCCAGGATGCCGTCCTGGAGGTCTTCGACCTGCGGCCGCGCGCCATCATCTCCGTGCTGGACCTGCAGCGGCCGATCTACTCGCAGACTGCGACCTTCGGCCACTTCGGGCGTACCGAGCCGGACTTCTCGTGGGAGCGCGCTGACCGGGTTGAGCAGCTCCGCGCCGCGGCCGGCGTCTGAGCCGCACTCCGGGTGTCGGCGACTCAGGCCTGCCCGCCTACCCGCCCATCCGTCTGCCCGTCAGGTCAGCGCTGACGGACAGTGATTGACATCCTCCCTGCCCTGAAGGGCGAGGATTCCGTGGAGCGGTACAGCAGCCGCGCCCAGCATAAGGCGGGGCGGGCACCGGTTTGGTGTCCGATATAGCCCGCCCTGCTCGTTGACCTCCTCCATGGGGGAGGAAGTGGCTGCTGCCGCTCCATGGGGGTTCCTGCTTCACCGCGGACAGCCAGGGTTGCTCCTGGTCTTACACCCGCTCCACAGGCTTTGACGTTCCGCCAGGCCGGCGGTAGGCGCTCACGCGCGGCCATAGTTTACCCCCCGGTTCCGGGCTAGCGCCGCCCTGAACGGCGGGGCTTGCGCCCGGCAAAGATTTGGTCATCGCCGGACGCGGTACCCCGCGTGATGCGGTCCGCAGACTGACCCTAAACCGGTTTGCGGATCATGGAAATAGCCCGAATTGAACCCAACGCTGTCCTTTTCGCGAACCGTACGGCTACGCCCGGAGCTGGTCAAACGATGCGCTTACGTTGCACGGTGCAATAACAGCATTAGTGGTGCGTTACTCGCGTTTCGCCCAGGCTCTCATTCCACTGCAATTAGTGCGCCAAAGCGCTAATCCGTGCAGACCTCAACAACGTATGGCTTCGCCGTTCCGCCAGCCGGCGGGCCCGCACACCTTTCCGGGCGTGCCCCGCACACCTTTCCGGGTCGAGGCCCGCACATCTTTCCGGGCGTGACCCGCGCACCTTTCGGGCCGAGGGCTGCAGACCTTTCCAGGCAGGCCGGGCGGGGCTTGTGCGTCCTGCCGGGCGGGGCTTGTGCGCCTTACCGGGCGGGGCTTGTGCGTCCCGCCGGGCGGGGCTTGTGCGTCCTGCCGGGCGGGGCTTGTGCGCCTTACCGGGCGGGGCTTGTGCGCCTTACCGGGCGGGGCTTGTGCGCTCTGGCGGGCTAGGCCGCGCGGGGCCGCGCACTCTTTTCGGGAGCCGAGCCAGTGCACCCTTTCGGCTGAGCCCGCTCACCCTTCCGGACTGGGCCGGCCCAGCACCATGCGCGTGACGCATACCTTGCAGTCCGGCCCAGGCATTTTTTCGAAATACTTGTGGATTAAGTACCTCAGAACCGTCCGCATGCGCGGCTTTTTGCCGCGACAGTTTCATTATGCCCAAGACGTTTTCGTTACGAGAAAAACGTTGACCTTCTCCGGCCTGGGTGGTACGTAAAATATGCAATTGTTAATAAGGCGGCTATCCGCTCTCCTGCGAAGCGCGGACATCCGCGGAAGGGAGTGTATGTGATTCTTTGACAGCTACTTTCCGGGCCCCTGATTCTCCCGCCTGCCTCTCCCGCTCCCGTCGCACCCGGACCCGTGTGCACGCAGCGCCGCGGCACTTGCGGATGAATGTGCGGATGGGTATGCGAAATCTCATGCGGATGCACGTGCATCCGCATACCATCAAAGTGTCCGGACCCGCAGGACGCGGCCGGAGTAGCTCTGCCTGGACGCGCCCGGGGAACGAGGCGGCCAGGTCTGGCTACGTGGTGATGCAAGTCAGGAGATACGACGATGCGTGGCATCTACAACGGCATGTCTGCCGGGGACCTTGAGGGAGTGGCGTGGCGCAAGAGCCAGCGCAGCAACTCCCAGGGTGCCTGCGTGGAGATGGCCAGGATCGACGCTGACATAGTTGCGATACGCAATTCCAGGGACCCGCACGGCCCGGCGCTCATCTGCCCTCGCGCCGCGATCGTGGCCCTCGTAGATCGGCTGCGGGACGGGGAGTTCGACGACCTCGTCTCCTGACGACGCCCGCGCGGCGCTGGCCCAATGGCCCCGGTCAGCCGGGCCATTAGGCCAGCGTGTCACCCACTCCCTCCGCCGCCCCGTCACCGTGCCCTGCGTGGCGGGGCGGCGGCCTCCGGTGCTTGGGATCGCACGGCCGGGGGAATTCAGTACGCGAGCCACCCGCAGCAGCCTGCCGCTCATCGGCACGCTCGCCGGGATACCGGAACGGGAGAGACCGGCATGACGGACAACGCGCTGGACCTGGACGCACTGGAGGCGCGGCGATCCCGGCTCCGCGACGCCTACCTGATTGACCGGCGGCCGGTTAGCAGTGCTCGCGGCATTCACCACATCGCCCTGATCAGCTCGGACGTCGAGCGCACCATCCGCTTCTACCAGGAGATTCTGGAGTTCCCGCTGACCGAGATCGTCGAGAACCGGGACTACAAGGGCTCTACCCACTTCTTCTTCGACGTGGGCCATGGGAACCTGCTGGCGTTCTTCGACTTTCCCGGCCTGAACCTGGGCCCATACGCCGAGGTGCTCGCCGGCCTGCACCACCTGGCCATCTCGGTGACTCCGGAGTCGTGGCGCCATCTGCGGGACAAGCTCGACGCGGCCGCGGTGCCGTTCCAGGTGGAGAGCGGGACCTCCATCTACTTCCGGGACCCGGACGGTGCCCGCATCGAACTTCTCGCCGAGCCACTCGGCGAGATGTACGGCAACACCGTGCTCTAGGGCCAGCGACCTAGATCGCCATCTTTGGGCCGGTGGTCGAGCGTCAGGCTGGCAGGAGCCCGTCTCGAGACGTGCCATTTCCGCATAACCCAGACAGGTTTTGGCGGGCGATATTTTTTTCCGATGCTATGCTATGCATAGGAATCCAGAGAGGTACGTGAGAGGACGCGACGGTCATGACTGAGAACCGGCCAGCTGGGGACGGCCAGCGCGAGGACAGCACGCCGCCATGAGCTTCCGCGAGAACCCCGCAGAGCTGGCCAGGGCCCGCGCTGCCGTAGCGGCCTGGCGCGACCAGCACCCGGAAGGCACGGCCGAGCAGCTCGTCGCCGCGCTCGGCGGCCAGTTCCGCCCGGATTACGGGCCCGTGCTGCGCGGGGCGCTGTTCGCGATCGACCGGGACCGGGCCACCGGGAAGTGAGGTTCATGAGTACCGGAACAGCCGGGGCCCTCGAAGACCTCCAGGCAGCCGGGCGGCCGCGAACT
>Ga0187887_10004287_pt1 | contig 10720 bp, 8 predicted proteins | sample June2016WEW_7_10_FD_132977 | JGI IMG/M metagenome (GOLD analysis project Ga0187887, IMG submission 132977) | Peatland microbial communities from SPRUCE experiment site at the Marcell Experimental Forest, Minnesota, USA - June2016WEW_7_10 | ecosystem: Environmental > Terrestrial > Soil > Wetlands... | reverse complement strand
TGCGCTGCTGGCCAAGCCGCTGCGCTGGGACGACCGTCAGGTGGCCAACGAGATCAGCCACTACGAGGCGACCATCGAGGCTGAGCGGGCCTCCCAGGAAGAGGCCACCGACCAGGCCGCCGACGCGCTGCTGCTGGACGCCCCGGACATCGTCCCGGTCATCAGTTAATTAAGTCCGGGCGGTCCAGGGGGTTGCCCCCGGACTGGCAGAGCGTCGGGGAGGCGGGGCCCGCCGTAGGCGGGTGCTCGCCGAGCCGGCGTTCGGCGCGAAGCGGCGAGCGGGGGGTCCAGGGGGGTTGCCCCCCGGACCAATACAGCCTCCGGCGCTCCCCGCCTCGGCCGGCGCAGCGCTGCAAGCCTGGCACTAAACTCTGCCCATGTCCTCTAGGCCACGCGCGTTTTCCGGCATCCAGCCGACCGCCGACTCCTTCCACCTCGGTAACTACCTGGGCGCTGTCCGCCAGTGGGTGGCGCTTCAGGAGACGCACGAGGCGTTCTACTGCGTGGTGGACCTGCACGCGATCACGCTGCCGCAGGACCCGGCCCAGCTGCGCCAGCGGACCAGGGTCGCGGCCGCGCAGCTGTTCGCGGCCGGGCTCGACCCCGAGCGGGCGGTGGTATTCGTGCAGAGCCACGTGCCTCAGCACACGGAGCTGGCCTGGGTGCTCGGCTGCATCACCGGGTTCGGCGAGCTCAGCCGGATGACCCAGTTCAAGGACAAGGCGGCCAAGGGCGGCGCACAGCAGGCCAGCCTGGGGCTGTTCAGCTACCCGGTCCTGCAGGCCGCCGACATCCTGCTCTACCAGACCAGCGAGGTGCCGGTCGGTGAGGACCAGCGGCAGCACCTGGAGCTCAGCCGGGACCTTGCCGTGCGGTTCAACCATCGCTACGGGCCCACGTTCAGGGTGCCCGCAGCCCTGATCGTGTCCGGCGTCGCGAAGATCACCGACTTGCAGGAGCCGACCGCGAAGATGAGCAAGTCGTCCTCGTCGGTCGCGGGCATCATCGACGTGCTCGACGAGCCCAGCGTGATCCGCAAGAAGATCGCCCGGGCGGTCACCGACCCGGGCAGCGAGGTCCGCGCGGACGAGAAGGACAAGCCCGGCGTCACCAACCTGCTGCGCATCTACTCCGCGCTGACCGGCGAGGACATCGCGGCGCTGGAGGCCAGGTACGCCGGGGTGGGTTACGGCACGCTCAAGAAGGACCTGGCCGAGGTGGTGGTCAGCGCCCTGGCCCCGATCCGGGAACGGACCGAGAAGCTGCTCGCCGACGAGGCCGAACTGGACCGTCTGCTGGCCCACGGGGCCGACCGGGCGCGGCCGGTGGCGCGGGAGACCATGGCCCTGGTCATGGACCGGGTGGGTTTCCTCCGCGCACCCGGCGCCTGAGCACGATCACGACGCTCCCGGCCACCAGGGCCGCGAGCAGCAGCGCGCCGATCCCCGTGGCGACCGGGAAGCCGGCCGGCTGAACCAGGCGAGCCGCCCGCTGGCCGCTGGCCCGGTGCTGGCCAGCCCTCCGCGCGGTGGACCCATGGGTGGCGCCACCATGCCCGGTGCCGCCGGTCGCCGCCGGGTGCGCGGCAGGCAGCGGGCGCACCAGCGTGCCGACCGGGTTGACCTTCCCGTCCATGGCGAAGCCCCAGTTCAGCAGCTTGGCCGCGTACGTCATCTCGGTGAGCGGGACGCAGTGCATGATAGTCACGACGAGCGTGTGGCCGTCCCGCCGGGCCCAGGCGATGAACGTGGTCTCGGACGCGGTGGTCCAGCCGATCTTCCCGCCGAGGTCGCCGGGGTAGGTGTTCAGCATCGTGTTCTGGTTGAACAACTCGATCGAATGGCGGCGATACAGCGGGAACATGGCCGTCCGGGTCGCCTCGATCCGCACGAACTCCGGCATGGTCAGCGCCTGCCGGGCGAACAGGGCCAGGTCGTAGGCGGAGGTGTGCTGCCCCCTGGCGTTCAGCCCGTTTGGCCTCCGGGCCACGGTGTCGTCGGCCTGGAGCCGGTGCGCCTCGGCGTTCATCATGGCCACGCCCCTGGTGTAGGAGCCGGTCGCCTGGGCGAGGGAGATCGCCGCGTCGTTCGCGGAAATCAGCAGCAGGGCCTGGAACAGGTCGGACACCTCATACGCGCGGCCCTTGACCAGCCCGACCTTGTTCGGCGTGACGTCGGCGGCCAGGGCCGAGGTGACCACAGTGGCGCGGGAGTTCAGCACCGGCATCAGTGCGTCCGCGGTGAGCACCTTCAGCGTGCTGGCCGGCAGGAAGTGCCCGTGCGGGTCCTTGGCCGCCAGCACCTGCCCAGTTCCCGCGTCTGCGATCACGTAGGAGGAGGCGGGCACGGAGGGCAGCCGCCGGGCCCCGTGGGCCGGGTAGTGGACGATGATGCCCCGGCCCGCCAGTTCCGGCCCGCCCACTGCAGTGCCTTTCACCACGGGGCCGCCCGCCACGGGGCCGCCCGCGCCCTCGCTCACCCCTTGGGCCTGGGCGGCGGCACCGGCGCCGGGCGGTGTTCGTTGCGGCTGGGCGAGGTGGGCCGCGGCGGCCGGATGCCCGGTGGCGGCCCCGGCCAGGGCCGGCGGGGCCGTCAGCGGAACCACGACGAGCAGTGCGGCTGCCGCCGCGACCGCGCCGGTCCGGGGGTGCCGCATCCGGGCGGGCCAGCCCGCCCGGGTCAGTCCCGGCCGCATCCTCGGCTTGCTCACTTTTAGTAGTCCATAATCGCAGAATTGGTAACTGTCCGTGTGAGGTGTGGGTTGCCCCGGGTCCGGGGCCGGTCCGATGTGGCGAAGTTCGTTTAGGCGTCTGGAGTACCCGCCCTTAATCTTGGCTCATGGGACGTGAGTCGGAGTCGGGGCTGCCTGTTGAGCCCGTGTACGGACCTGGTCAGCCAGCTGGCTTCGACCCGGCAGAGAAGCTCGGGCAACCAGGGCAATACCCGTTTACCCGCGGCGTGTACCCCACGATGTACACCACCCGGCCGTGGACCATGCGGCAGTACGCCGGGTTCGCTACCGCGGAAGATTCTAACCGGCGCTACCACGAGCTGATCGAGGCGGGAACCACCGGCCTGTCGGTCGCCTTCGACCTGCCGACCCAGATGGGGTACGACTCGGACGCCCCGCTGGCCCACGGCGAGGTCGGCAAGGTCGGCGTGGCCATCGATTCCGTCGAGGACATGCGGATCCTGCTGCGCGGGATTCCGCTCGGCGACGTCTCCACCTCGATGACGATCAACGCCCCGGCGGCTCTGCTGCTCCTGCTGTACCAGCTGGTGGCCGAGGAAGAGGGCGTGCCCGCGTCCGCGCTGACCGGGACGATCCAGAACGACATCCTCAAGGAATACATCGCCCGGGGAACCTACATCTACCCTCCGGTCCCGTCGCTGCGCCTGGTCGCGGACACCTTCGCCTACTGCAGGACGGAGATCCCCCGCTGGAACATGATCTCGATCTCCGGGTATCACATGGCGGAGGCCGGCGCGACGCCCGTGCAGGAGATCGCGTTCACGCTGGCCAACGCCAAGGAGTACGTGCGTGCCGCGGTCCGCTCCGGCCTCGCGGTGGACGAGTTCGCGCCGCGCCTGTCGTTCTTCTTCGTGGCCCGGACCACGCTGCTGGAGGAGGTGGCCAAATTCCGGGCCGCCCGGCGGCTGTGGGCGCGGATCATGCGCGAGGAGTTCGGGGCCAAGGATCCCAAGTCCCAGATGCTCCGGTTCCACACCCAGACGGCCGGCGTCCAGCTGACCGCGCAGCAGCCCGAGGTGAACCTGGCCCGGGTGACCGTGCAGGCGATCGCCGCCGTGCTCGGCGGCACCCAGTCGCTGCACACCAACGCCTACGACGAGGCCATCGCGCTGCCCAGCCAGAAGGCGGCCCGGCTCGCGGTGCGCACCCAGCAGGTGCTCGCGAACGAGACCGACCTGACCGCCACCGTCGATCCGTTCGCCGGTTCCTACGCGATGGAATCGATGACCGACGATGTCGCGGACGCGGCGGACGAGCTGATGGCCCGGGTCGAGGATCACGGCGGTGCGGTCGCCGCCATCGAGCAGGGCTTCCAGAAGGCCGAGATCGAGCGCTCCGCCTACCAGGTGACCCGGGAGATCGACGCCGCGGAGCGGGTGGTGGTCGGGGTCAACAGGTTCACCGTGCCGAGCGACGACCCCTACGTGCCGTTGCCGGCTGATCCCGCGCTCGAGGAGAAGCAGGCCCAGCGGCTGGCCACGCTGCGCAGCGAGCGGGACGGCGATGAGTTCCGCCGTCGCATCGACGACCTGAAGAAGGCCGCCTCCGGCACCCAGAACATGCTGATCCCGGTGCGCGAGGCGCTGCGGCACCGGGCCACCGTGGGCGAAGTGTGCGACGCGCTGCGCGAGGTCTGGGGCATCTACCGGCCGCCCGACCTCGGCTGACCAGGCCGCCGGAACATGTCACGCCAGGGACCGTGCATCATGCTGCGTCATCGCGCTTACCGAGAGTTATCAATCGTAAGCGGGTTAGTAGCGGGGCGCCGGTGGCGTGAGCCGCGTGCGGCCGGGGGTGCGGAGCAGTCCCGGGGGAGACCAGGAGGAGGTCTGCGGTGGCTATCTGGTGGAACGGCTCCCAGGGCGCGACGCTGGGCATCGAGTGGGAACTTCAGCTGATCGACGCGGTCAGTAAGCTGCTGCGCCAGGACGCGCTGGAGGTCATCTCCGCGCTCCGGGGGCCGGGCGAGGCCGGGACGCAGCCCAAGATTCACGACGAGCTCATGCAGTCCACGGTCGAGGTGGTCACCGGCGTCTGCAGTACGGTATCCGAGGCCGTAGCGGACCTAGCCGCGACAATTGCTGACCTTCAGCGGATCACGGATATGCGCGGTACGATTCTGGCCTGCGCCGGAACACATCCTGTCAGCGATTGGCGGGATGCCAAGATGGCGCCCGTTCAGCGCTATGCGGAACTCGTCGAGCAGTTGCAGTGGCTGGCCCGCCGGATCCAGACTTTTGGTGTGCATGTTCACGTGGGGCTTCGTGATGGCAGCAAGGCGATTCCGATCGTCAATGCTCTCGCCGCTTATCTGCCGCACTTCCTCGCGCTGACCGCGTCGAGCCCGTTCTGGGGAGGGCACGACACCGGGCTCGCCTCGAGCAGGGCGGTCATCTTTGGCGGGTTGCCGACCGCGGGTCCGCCGCAACTGCTGGCGGACTGGAGTGAGTTCGAGGGGTACATGGACACGCTGCTGCGGGCCGGGACCATCCGGAGCATCAAGGAAGTGTGGTGGGATGTCCGGCCGCATCCTGACCTCGGCACGGTCGAGATCCGCATGTTCGACGGTGTCCCGACCATGCGGGAGGTCGGCATGGCCGCCGCCCTGTCGCAGAGCCTGGTTCACCTGCTCGACACCCAGATGGACCGTGGCTACCGGCTGCCCGCCCAGCCGTCCTGGGTCGTCCGGGACAACCGCTGGCGGGCGACCAGGTATGGTCTCGACGCCATCGTGATCACGGACGCGGCTGGGTCGACCGCGCCGCTGCGCGATGAGCTGTACGAGCTGTACCTGGAGATACAGCCGGTCGCACAGCGGCTGGGCTGCGCGGACGAGCTGGACGTGCTCGGCGAGGTGCTCGAACGGGGCGCCTCCTACGAGCGGCAGCGAGCCGTGGTGGCAACAGGCGGGGGGCTGACGGACGTGGTTGACGCGCTGGTCACGGAGTTCGCCGAGGACCGGTTCGTCCGCCCGGGGGAGGTGGCGAATGCCGAATGACCCTGTGCGCGCGGATCTCGGCTCATTCCTGGCCGCGCACGAGGCTGAGCTGATCGACTTCCGCCGCGACATGCACGCCCATCCCGAGCTTGGCTACCACGAGCACCGGGCCACGCGGCGGATCGCGCTCCGGCTGGCGGCGGCGGGCCTGCGCCCGATGATCCTGCCCAAGGGAACCGGGCTGATCGCGGATATCGGCGACAACTCCGGCGGCGAGCCGCTGGTAGCGTTGCGGGCCGACCTGGACGCGCTGCCGCTGAGCGACGAGAAGCAGGTCTCCTACCGCTCGACCGTGCCCAACACGTGCCACGCCTGCGGGCACGACGTGCACACCACCATCGTCCTGGGCGCGGGGCTGTTCCTGGCCCAGCAGGCCGCCGCGGGCCGCCTGCAGGGACGGGTCCGGCTCATCTTCCAGCCGGCCGAGGAGGTGGCCGGTGGCGCGCTGGACGTCATGGCCGCCGGCGGTATCGCCTCGGTGGACCGCATCTTCGGCCTGCACTGTGACCCGCGCCTGGATGCGGGCAAAGTCGGGGTGCGCAGCGGCCCCATCACCGCTGCCTGTGACCGCATTACCGTCAGGGTGACCGGGCCGGGCGGACATACCGCCCGGCCCCATTTGACTGCCGATCTGGTTTACGCGCTGGGCAAGATCGTCACCGAGCTGCCCGCCGCGCTGTCCCGGCGGGTCGACCCCCGGTCCAGCCTCAGCCTGGTGTGGGGCCGCGTCAGCGCCGGCACCGGGGCCAACTCCATCCCCGACGACGGGGTGGTGGAGGGCACCGTCCGCTGCCTCGACGACAAGGCCTGGCATGAGGCCCCGGACCTGCTCAAGGCCCTGATCGAGTCGGTGGCCAGCGCCTACGGGGTCATCGCCGACCTGGCCTACCAGCGGAGTGTCCCGCCCACGGTGAACGAGCCGTCCAGCACGGCGCTGCTGTCCGCCGCGGCCGAGCGGGTGCTCGGCCACGACGCGATCACCACCACCCAGCAGAGCCTGGGCGGGGAGGACTTCGCCTGGTACCTGGAGTCGGTGCCGGGCTCGCTGGCCCGGCTGGGCACCCGGGTTCCCGGCTCCGGCCAGGACTTCGACATCCACCAGCCCACGTTCGACGTGGACGAGCGCGCGATCGGCATCGGGGTGCGGCTGCTGGCCGCCGCCGCGATCGCCGCCGTCCGGGGCAGCTCGGTCGCCCCCGAGCCCCTCTCAGACGGCGCCCGCGCCTAGCCTCTCCGCCAGGAACCGCGACGAGTCCCGCGACGCTTGCGGGGTCGCCCTTCATTGGGCCTTCCTCGCCGCGCTGATCGCGGCCCAGACCCGGGCAGGGCCGGGCGCGTACGGCGGTGGCAGGTGTTGGGCCGGACCGGCGTAGGCTGGGCCCGCAGCTGGACGGCGGGCTGCCCACCGCCCTGGCGGGCTCGCCTCTGCCTGCCCGGCTGGGCTGGCCCTGGGTGACATGGCCGGCTGGGCCGGCCCTGGGTGACATGGAGCGCAGTGGCGGTGTTCTCGCGGCAGGATCTGCTCAGCGAGCGGCAGGTTTACCGGACTACCGGATCCCTGGTGGCCTGGTGGGCATGGGCCGTGTTCGCAGCCGTGCTCCTGGTCGTGCTCGCGCTGCGTCATCACGACCATACGGCGCTCGTCACGGCCGTCGTGGTTATCGCGATCACCGGGATCATGTTCGCGTGCGCGCTGCGTCCCCGGATCGTGGCCAGCGCCGCGGGCCTCACCGTGGTGAACCCACTGCGGGCACACGTGCTCCCGTGGTCCGCGGTGACCCAGGTGGACCTGGTCCACAACGTCCGGGTCCACTACCGCGGGCCGGCCGGCAACAGGATCGTGCACAGCTGGGCGGTCCAGTCATCGGGGCGGTCCATGAAGCGCAGCGAGTTGCGGGCCCGGCGCGCCGCCCGCCGTGGGACGGCCCCGGTGCCCGGATACGCGAAACTCCCCGGCGAGGCCCAGGCCGCGCTGGCGGGATCAGCCGCTGAGTTCATCGCCCGGCAGCTAGACGAACGGGCCCGGATGCAGCGATCCGCCGCCGCGCCGGACGTCGCCCCCGCCGGCCCCCAGGTGCGCTGGACCTGGGGTCCCATCGCGGCGATGGCGGTTCCGTTGCTGCTGCTGGCGGTAGTGGCGCTGGCCTGAGGTCGGCCGGCGGCCTGGCCATGTGCGGGCCGGAGCCGGACGTGACCCGTCCGGGCTCTCCGCAGTCCTGGCCGGGAACCCGCGGCTGGCCTGGGCTCTAAGCGCCCCGTGGTCAGGTGCCGTATGGTCAGGTGTCCCGTGGTCAGGTGCCCCATGGTCAGGTGTCCCGTGGTCAGGTGTCCCGTGGTCAGGTGCCCAGTGTTCAGGTGCCCAGTGACACGCAGGGCCGGGCGCGCAGCCCGGCCACGTAGTCGGCGGGAGCGCCCGCCATCTCGGCCGCGTCCGCCACGATGCCCAGGTAACGCGCCGAGGGCAGACCGCCCTCGTAGTCGTTGAGCACGTAGAGCCAGGCGGCCACGTCGCCGTCCAGCGTCTGCACCCGGACCCTTATCTTCTGGAAGTACCCGAGGTGCACGCCGTCCCAGTGGTCCAGCACCCGTTCATCCAGGTCGGACAGCTCGTACAGGACCACGAAGACCCGCTCGGCGGCGTCTTCCACGACCGTGGCCAGGGCGCCTTCCCAGCTGATGTCCTCGCCACCGAAGGTGAGCCGCCAGCCTTCCAGCCAGCCGCTCCCGCGCATGGGCGAATGCGGACAGCGCTCGGCCATGAGCGAAGGGTCCATATTGGTGGCATATGCCGCGTACAGCTCCACGGCTCACCAGCGTAACGAGGCAAAGCATCGTTGCGGCAGATCTGCGGTAACCCGGGGGCTCCTCACCGGGAGGGCGGCGTCCGCGCCCTCCGGGCGGCCGGGAAGAATGATGCAGCGTGAGCCAGCCGCGCGAGAGAATCGTGATCCTGGGGGGCGGACCGGGCGGGTACGAGGCGGCCCTCGTGGCCGCGCAACTCGGCGCCCAGGTGACCGTGGTGGACAGCGATGGCCTGGGCGGCGCCTGCGTGCTGACCGACTGCGTGCCGTCCAAGACCCTCATCGCGACGTCCACCACCATGTCCGTGGTGCACGGCGCAGAGGACCTTGGCATCCGGATCGGCCCGCCCCCGGGCGGCGGCTCCCCGGGCGGCGGCTCTCTGGGCGGCGGCTCTCTGGGCGGCGGCTCCCCGGGCGGCGGGGCTGTCTCCGGGCGTGCCTACGCGGCGTCGGCGGGCCGCGCCGGGCGCGGGCTCGCGCGGGTGGACGCGCCCCGGCTCTACGCGAGGGTCAAAGCGCTGGCCAAGGCCCAGTCCGCGGACGTCGAACTGCGGCTGTCCGCCGAGGGAGTCGAGATCATCAACGACCGCGGTGCGCTGGCCGGCCCGGGCACGGTCATCGCGGGCGGCCAGCGCATCCAGGCCGGGGCCGTGCTGATCGCCACCGGCGCGATGCCCCGGGTACTGCCCGGCGCGGAGCCAGACGGCGAGCGGATCCTGAACTGGCGCCAGATCTACGACCTGCCCGACCTGCCCACCGAGCTGATAGTGGTCGGCTCCGGGGTGACCGGCGCCGAGTTCGCCAGCGCCTACCAGGCCCTCGGTTCCCAGGTCACCCTGGTCTCCTCGCGGGAGCGGGTGATGCCGCACGAGGACGCGGACGCGGCGGTCGTGGTGGAGGACGTATTCCGGCGTCGCGGGATGACCGTCCTGGGCCGGTCCCGCGCCGCGGCGGTCAAGCGGACCCGCGACGGCGTGGTGGTCACGCTGGAGGGCGGCCGGACCGTGCGCGGCTCGCACTGCCTCCTCACCGTGGGCATGGAGCCGGCCACCCGGGGCCTGGGCCTGGAGGAGGCCGGGGTCACCCTGGACAGCCAGGGTTTCGTCGAGGTGGACCGGGTGTCTCGGACCACGGCCCGAGGGGTGTACGCGGCCGGCGACTGCACCGGTGTGATGATGCTCGCGTCCGTGGCGGGCATGCAGGGCCGGATCGCCATGTGGCACACGCTGGGTGAGGCGGTCCAGCCGATCAGGCTGGACCACGTGGCCGCGACGATCTTCACGGATCCGGAGATCGCGACCGTGGGGGTGACCGCGGACGCGGTCGAATCGGGGGCCGAGGATGCGGTGGCGGTCAAGCTGCCGCTGGTCACCAACGCGCGGGCCAAGATGCAGGGCTTCCGGGACGGGTTCGTGAAGCTGTTCGCCCGGCGGGGGACAGGGATCGTGCTCGGCGGGGTCGTGGTCGCGCCGCGGGCCAGCGAGCTGATCCTGGGCGTTTCGCTGGCCGTGGAGCAGTCACTGACCGTGGATCAGATGGCCCACACGTTCGCGGTCTACCCGTCACTGTCGGGCAGCCTGACCGAGGCGGCTCGCCGGCTCATGCGCCCTGCCGGCGACCGCCGCTGACCCCCTCCGCCACTGCGCCAGGCCTCACTGTCCCCTCCAGCCACGTCGATCCCTTTAGCCTCTTTTGTCACGTGCTTTCTTTCGTGATCACACGATTGGTGTCGCTATCACGACACCAATCGTCTGATCACGAACGGGCCCAGGCCTAGCCGGAGGTCCCCCGGGCGAACTGGCGGGGCAAGAGGGACTGGTAGGACAAGAGGGATTGGTGAGGACGCGGGAGTGGGAGCCTGGGGCGGCGGGAGGCCAGGACCGGCGGTACGGAGCGGCCTGCCGGGACCGGCGGGACGGGCTGGGGCGGCCAGGACCGGCGGTAAGGAGCGGCCGGCCAGGACCGGCGGTACGGAGCGGCCGGCCGGGACCGGCGGGACGGGCTGGGGCGCCATAAGGCCGGTAGGCCTGCGGTGCCCCGGCCGCACCCGGCCGTGCCCGGCCGCACCCGGCCGTGCCCGGCCGTGCCCGGCCGTGCCCGGCCGTGTTAGTGGGTGGGGTGGCCCAGATCAGGGTCATTGGGCACGGGCAGGTCATGCTGGCGCAGCCGG
>Ga0187887_10004286_pt1 | contig 10721 bp, 9 predicted proteins | sample June2016WEW_7_10_FD_132977 | JGI IMG/M metagenome (GOLD analysis project Ga0187887, IMG submission 132977) | Peatland microbial communities from SPRUCE experiment site at the Marcell Experimental Forest, Minnesota, USA - June2016WEW_7_10 | ecosystem: Environmental > Terrestrial > Soil > Wetlands... | reverse complement strand
GAGTCGAGACATTGACAAAATCTTAACTTTTGGGTCGCCGATGCGTCATCAAACGGTCGAATCGCCGTCCAGCCTGCCCTCCTTGATGATGCCCTGCCCGATTTGCGCGGGTCGTATGGCGTTTCACGGCCGGCATCCCGTTACCACCGAAGTCGAAGACACCGTCTATGCTTGCCGGAACTGCGGCGCCGAACTCATTCGCACCTCGGTCCGCCGGGGCAATCGACCGGCCCCCCCGCCCCCGCTCAAGGACGCCGAAGCGGCCTGACACGCCTCCTCACCGCCGGGCGGCGGCTATGCCGCCTTGGTGATTCCGCCGGCGCTGTTGTCGACGATGACCGGCGTGTCAAACCAGGCGATCTCCGGCGTGCTGCCGTAGAGCTGTTGCACCCGCGCGCGCCATTCGCCGGTATAGAGGGCTTCCGCCGCTTGCCGCGACTCCCACAGATAGACGCCGGCGGTGCGGCGGCCGTCCTCGCTGCGCAAATAGTACTTGCGGATGAGCCCCGGCAGATTTTTGTAATTCGGTGCGCTCGATTGAAAGCGCCGGGCGGCCTCCTCCAGGCTGATCGGCGACGGCAATGCGAATTGCACGATAGCGGTGATCATGACTCGTCTCCTTGCTCGGGCACGCGATGCTATCCCAAATTCAATTCCTTGAAGAAGTCGTTGCCCTTGTCGTCGATGACGATGAAGGCGGGGAAGTCGACCACCTCGATGCGCCAGATCGCTTCCATGCCGAGCTCGGGATATTCCACCGTCTCGACTTTCTTGATGCAATGCTCGGCGAGGTTCGCCGCGGCGCCGCCGATCGAGGCGAGATAGAAGCCGCCGTACTTCTTGCAGGCCTCGCGCACGGTCGCCGCGCGGTTGCCTTTCGCCAGCATCACCATCGAGCCGCCGGCGGCCTGAAAATCGGCGACGAAGGAATCCATGCGGCCGGCCGTCGTCGGCCCGAACGCGCCGGAGGCGTAGCCTTCCGGCGTTTTCGCCGGTCCCGCGTAATAGATCGGATGGTTCTTGAAATAGTCGGGCAGTCCTTCGCCGCGCTCCAGACGCTCGCGCAATTTGGAATGGGCGAGATCGCGCGCCACGATCAGCGGGCCGTTGAGCGACAGCCGCGTCTTGATCGGATGTCTTGACAGCTGCGCCAAAATCTCCCGCATCGGCTTGTTGAGGTCGATCTGCACCACCGCGCCGCCGAGTTTTTGCGTGTCGACCTCCGGCAGATATTTCGCCGGGTTGTGCTCCAGCTCCTCGAGGAGCACGCCGTCGCGGGTGATCTTGCCCAGCGCCTGGCGGTCGGCCGAGCAGGACACGCCGAGCCCGATCGGCAGCGAGGCGCCGTGGCGCGGCAGCCGGATGACGCGCACGTCGTGGCAGAAATATTTGCCGCCGAACTGCGCGCCGACGCCGAGCGCCTGCGTCATTTTCTGGATCTCGCGCTCCATGTCGCGGTCACGGAAGGCGTGGCCGTCCTCGGAGCCGTGCTCCGGCAGCGTGTCGTAATATTTGCAGGAGGCGAGCTTGACCGTCTTCATGGTCATCTCGGCCGAGGTGCCGCCGATGACGATGGCGAGATGGTAGGGCGGGCAGGCGGCGGTGCCGAGCGTCAGCACCTTTTCCTTGAGGAAGGCGAGCATTCTTTCACGGGAAAGTATCGACGGCGTCGCCTGGAACAGAAAGGCCTTGTTGGCGGAGCCGCCGCCCTTGGCGATGAACAGGAACTTGTAGGCGGCGTCGGTCTCGCCGGCGCTCTCGGCGTAGATCTCGACCTGCGCCGGCAGGTTGGTGCCGGTGTTCTTCTCCTCGAACATCGATAGCGGCGCGAGCTGCGAATAGCGCAGGTTGCGTTTCAGATAGGCGTCGCGCGCGCCCTCGGCGAGCGCCGCCTCGTCGCCGCCGTCGGTCCAAATAAGCCGGCCCTTCTTGCCCATGATGATCGCGGTGCCGGTGTCCTGGCACATCGGCAAGACGCCGCCGGCGGCGATGTTGGCGTTCTTGAGAAAGTCGTAGGCGACGAACTTGTCGTTGTCCGACGCCTCGGGGTCCTCGACGATGGCCTTGAGGCTCGCCAGATGCGCGGGGCGGAGCAGATGATTGATGTCGGTGAAGGCCGCTTCCGCCAGCGCCCGCATCGCCTCGCGCGGCACCACCAGCAGTTCCTCGCCCAGCACCCGCTCGATGCGCAGGCGGTCGGTGGCGATTTTGCGGTAGGGCGTCTGGTCCCTGCCGAGCGGGAACAGCGGGGTGTGCTTGTAGGGCGGCGTCGGGTGGGTGGAGAGGGGTGCGTTCATGGCCGATGTCTCGTGTTTATGCGGCGCCAGCTATACACCTTTTTCATGCGTCATACGTGGGCTTCGGGGCCATAGCTGCCCCGCCCCCGGCGCCTTCAACAAACGAAGTTCGAGGGCGGATATCCGGGCTGCAAACTACACCTCTCCCCGCTGCGCGGGGAGAGGACGACTTGCTAGCGCGCAAGCGTGAAGCAAGTCGGCGAGATCGGGGATAGAGACGGCTTTGGGAAATGAGCAACGTTGCCGAAACGGTGCATGCCGCGACTGCTGATGCCTAGCAACGCGGACCTTACAGCGCAGCGCGGCCTAGGTGATGTCAACTCTAGTGGAACCACATGACGACAGGTGCAAGCGCCGATATGGCAATGATAGCCAGCACCAGCACACGTTCCTGTAGGCTGCCGTATATCCAATGATGGTCGTCGTCGCTGTAAAATGCCATCGGGTATCTCCCTTGGCTTTTATTTTCATCAATGCGACACCTAAAGGTATTATGGCGCTTTGATTTAAATCAACGGACAGTTCAAAAAGCGGCGGGCCACTTAACATTCAAAGTGACGCGCTACCATGCGGGCTGCGGCCGATTAAACTATTCCCCTGGGTCAGCAAAGAACTAACCTGTGGCTGTCTTTCAAGTCGACGGGATTGTCTTGCGCGCGCTCTTCGCCGGCATCCACGTCTTCATTTAGTTGTGACAAAAGACGTGGATGGCCGGAACAAGTCCGGCCATGACGAGCGGACACGCGAGCTGCCAATTACCGCGTCACCACCGACATTCCTCCCTGCGCCTTGCGCGTCGGCTTTACCGTGATCCGCACGTCCTGGCCGAGCGCGGTAAGAAACTCCATCAGCCGGCCGACCGAGAAATTGCCAGCGCGGTTGCGCATCAGCGCCGAGACATGCGGCTGCTTGATGCCGAGGAGTTCGCCGGCCCGCGCCTGCGTCAAACCCCGCTCCTTGACGATCCTGTAGATTTGCAAGGTCAGGCGGGACTTGAGCAGCTCCTGCTCCGGATTCGGCAACCCGAGATCGGCGAACACGTTGCCGCTGCCTTTCGTTGCCCGCACCTTGGTCTTGCGCATGTCAGTTCTGCCTTTCCCGGTAATGCCGCTCCGCCTCGGCAAAGCGCCGGCGGATCAATTCGATCTCGTGCTTCGGCGTGGCGATGCCGGACTTCGACTTCTTCTGGAACACGTGGAGCACGTACACGGCGTTCTCGAAGTGGGCGGTATAGACGGCCCGATAGGCGTCCGTGCGATAGCGTTCGACGATCTCCATGACCCGCACGCCGCCAAAGCCTTTCAGCGGCTTCGCTGCCGGATCGGTCATGCCTTGTTGCGCCGTATACGCGCCTGGCCGATGTCGCGGCGGACCTGCTGCGGCATCGCGCGCAGGTCCCGCCGGCTCGATCCGAGCCAAACGATGGGCCTGACTTGATCCACCATATAAATATACCAATGTATGTATAAATTCAATGCCAGCTAACATAGCGCACGCTCACTGCGCGGTAGCCGCGACCCCCTAATCCCGGGAAACCTACACCGCCACCTTGGCCAGGAAGGCCTCGACATTGGCGCGCAGCTTGCCGATGTCCTTGGCCACCGTTTCCGAGGCATCGAGCACGGTCTGCGCCGCCGCGCGCGTCTCGGTGGTGGCGCCGGCGACCTCGCCGAGCACGGCGGCCATGGCGTTAGTGCCGTCGGCGGCGCTGGTGACGTTGTGCTTGATGTCGCCGGTGGCCGCGTTCTGCTGCTCCACCGCCGCCGACGCCTCGGACGCGGATTCGTTGATCGCCTGCATGCGCAGCGCGATGCGACGGATCGCCTCGACCGCGCCGCCGGTCGAGGTCTGCACGGCGAGGATGTGATCGGCGATCTCTTCCGTGGCCTTCGCGGTCTGCACCGCGAGCGATTTCACCTCGGCGGCGACCACGGCAAAGCCGCGGCCGGCGTCGCCGGCGCGCGCCGCCTCAATGGTGGCGTTGAGCGCCAACAGATTGGTCTGCTCGGCGATGGCGCGGATCAGCTTGACCACGTCGCCGATCTTCTGCGCGCCGTCGGAAAGCCCGGCGATCTCCTGGTCGGTCGCCTGCGCCTCGGTGGTGGCGAGCCGCACCACCTCGCTCATTTGCATCAGCTGGTTGCTGATCTCGGCGATCGACTGCGACAGTTCCTCGGCGGCCGCGGCGACGATCTTGACGTTGGCCGAGGCCTCGTCGAAGGCGCGCACCGCGCCGGCGGCGCGCTGCGAGGTCTGCTGCGAAGAGTCGAACAGCGACGAGGCGGTATTGTGCATCGCGCCGGCACTGCCGCTGACGCTGCCGATGAGGTTTTCCATCTGCGGGCGAAACGCGGCGATGGCGGCATCCACCAGCGCCCGGCGCTGCTCCTGATCGCGGAGCGCGGCACGCTCCTGCGCCGCCTGCAGCCGCTCGCTGATGTCCTCATGCGTCGACACCCAGCCGCCGCTCGGCCGCGGCTCGTTGCTGACCGCGATCTTGCGCCCGTCGGACAGCTCGAACACGTGGGTGAATTTCTTGCCGTCGCGGGCCGCCGCCGTGGCACGGCGGGCAAATTCCTCCGGGTCCTCGGCCAAGGTGCCGACGGCGACACGCTCGCGCAGAATGTCGCGCAGGCTGAAGCCGATCCGCAGCCGGCCCTCGATCCGGTAGATCTCGGCAAAGCGCTTGTTCCAGAAGACGAGCCGCCCCGGGCCGTCGAACATGCAAAGACCCTGGGTCATGTAGCTGAGCGCGGCGTCGCGCAAGTCCTGCTGCACGCCGTTCGCCGCGGCGAGCCAGTAGAGGCCGCCGCCGAGGCCGAGCCCGATCGCCGCGCCGGCGGCGATCGGCGCAATGCCGGAGGCCCGCTCCACGACCAGGTCGACGGCGACGGCGGCACAGAGGACGATCGCGGCGCCGACGGCGATCCACATCGCGCGGGCGCGCCCGCTCGTCTGCCGCGGGCGGGCGAAGACTCCGGCGGCGGCTAATGCGGCGAGCAGGCCAACGCCGCCCGCCAGGATCGCGGACTGCCAGGGGATTCCGATCATGAGGAGTGAAATCATTGCCGCTTGCGAGGTTCGCCACAGAGTGAGCCGGCAGGGTGAAGTTTTCCTTAAAAAAAGAAACCTGTAGCTGTACGGCGAATATCGATGATTGCGGATGACAGCGGGCGAATCTCCAGCTACTCGCGAGCTATGCCGTCACGCGCCTTCCGCGTCGGCCGCTCGGCAACCGGGCTCGGCCTGTTCGCGACCAAACCGATCAAACGAACCGCCTATATCGCGACCTATCGCGGGCGGCGCATTTCGACCGAGGAGTCCGAAGAGCGCGAGCGGCGCGGCGCAAAATATATGTTCGAACTTAACCGCCGATGGACCATCGACGGGTCCTCACGATGGAATGTCGGACGTTACCTCAATCATTCCTGCCGGCCGAACGCGAAACCGGTGTTGCGTAAGGGCCGCATCGTGTTCGTCGCGCTGTGCCGCATCGCGCCGGGGGAGGAAATAACGTACGACTACGGACGAGAATATTTCGACTTCTTCATCAAGCCGTCGGGTTGCCGCTGCGCCGCGTGCGCGGCGAAGGCGGCGAAGGCGGCGAAGGCGGCGAAGGCGGCGAAGGCGGCGAAGGCGGCGAAGGCGGCGAAGGGAAGGGCGCGCCGGTCGCGACGCCAACGCTAGGCGGCTCCATCCCGGCTATAAATTGATCTAGCGTCACCCTCCCTGCACGCGGGGAGGTCACTTCTTGCCGCCCGCTTGCCGGTCCGCATAGGTGTCCACCAGCGCGCGGATCATGCGCTGATAGGGCACGCGGCGCTTCTTGGCTTCGCGCTTGAAGAAATCGAGGCTGCGGCGCGACAGCGAGAGCGTCACCTTCACGTTTTCCTCGCGCGGCACGAGCTCGGCGGGCGCGGGCAAAAAATCGTCGATCACCCGCACGCGGCCGATTTCTCCTGCCGTGTATTTAAGCGCTTTGGACTGTGGTCGTTTCATTTCACGCTCGCGCCGGGAGTATGGATAAATTACCATACAAAAATAAGGCGAACATCTATACCTCCCCCTGGAGGGGGGAGGTCGCCCGCCGCAGCTCGCGAAGCGAGCGCAGGCGCGGCGGGAGGGGGTGAGCGGACTACCGATCTAATAGAAGAAGAAAAACTCACCCCACCCCGTGCCTCTTCGAGGCGCGACCCTCCCCTCCAGGGGAGGGTGATGCTTACATCGCATTTTAGACAATCCGCGGCCGCGGCCTTAACGCGGCATCGATAACGTCCCGCCCACTCTCACCATCGCGCAACACGCAGACCAAGGGCTACGCGAATGGATTTCGGAAAACGGATTTCGGCTGACACCGATCACCCAGCGCCTGTCGTCCAGGTGACCTGCGTGCGCTGCTATGGCACCGGCTGGGTGCGCGAGCGCGGCGACCGGCTCCGATGCAAGACCTGCGCCGGAAGCGGACGCGTCACTGCCGAAGTCGACAGCGATTCCTGAGCGGCCCGCAGCGCGGTCTTAGAGCGATTGCGATCTAGGACGCGGCCAAACCCTTGCCCTTCAGCGCGCTGCCGATCTCGTCGAGCACCGCCGGGTCGTCGATCGTCGCCGGCATGGTCCAAGTGTCGCCGTCGGCGATCTTCTTGATCGTGCCGCGCAGAATTTTTCCCGAGCGCGTCTTCGGCAGCCGCGCCACCGTAATGGCGAGCTTGAACGCGGCGACCGGGCCGATCTTCTCGCGAATGAGCGCGATGCATTCCTTCTCGATCTCGGTCGGCGGCCGGTTGACGCCGGACTTGAGCACGATGAAGCCGCACGGCACTTCGCCCTTGAGCTCGTCCTTGATGCCGAGCACGGCGCATTCGGCGACGTCGGGATGCGACGCCAGCACTTCCTCCATGCCGCCGGTCGAGAGCCGGTGGCCGGCGACGTTGATGATGTCGTCGGTGCGGCTCATCACGAAAATGTAGCCGTCGTCGTCCTTGAAGCCGGCGTCGGCGGTCTTGTAGTAGCCGGGGAATTCGTCGAGGTAGCTTTCGCGCATGCGCTCGTCGGCCTGCCACAGCGTCGGCAGGCACGCCGGCGGTAGCGGCAGCTTGACCACGATCGAGCCCATTTTGTTGGCCGCTACTTCGTGGTTCGCCTCGTCGACGATGCGCACGTCGTAGCCGGGCATCGCCACGGTCGGCGAGCCGTGCTTGATCGGCAGCATGCCGAGCCCCACCGGATTGCCGGCGATGGCCCAGCCGGTCTCGGTCTGCCACCAATGATCGATCACCGGCACCTTGAGCATCTTCTCCGCCCATTCGAGCGTCGGCGGGTCGGCGCGTTCGCCGGCGAGAAACAGCGTGCGGAATTTGCTCAGATCGTATTGCGCCAGAAGCTTGCCGTCCGGATCCTCCTTCTTGATGGCGCGGAAGGCGGTCGGCGCGGTGAACAGCGCGGAGACGCCGTGCTCGGCGATGACCCGCCAGAACGCGCCGGCGTCGGGCGTGCCGACCGGCTTGCCCTCGTAGAGGATCGAGGTGCAGCCGTGAAAGAGCGGCGCATAGATGATGTAGCTGTGGCCGACCACCCAGCCGATATCGGAGGCCGCCCAGTAGGCCTCGCCCGGCTCGACGCCGTAGAGATTCTTCATCGACCATTTGAGCGCGACCATGTGGCCGCCATTGTCGCGCACGACGCCCTTCGGCTGGCCGGTCGTGCCCGACGTATAGAGAATGTACAGCGGGTCGGTGGCCGCGACCGGGACGCAATCGTAGACCGAGCGGGCGTGCGTGAGCGCGTGGTCGCGCGTCTGCGCCCAATCGAGATCGCGGCCGGCGATCAACGGGGCTTCCGCCTGCGGGCGTTGCAGGATCAGGCAGGCATCGGGCTTGTGCTGGGACAGCGCGATCGCCTCGTCGAGCAGCGGCTTGTAATGGACGATGCGGCCGGGCTCGAGACCGCAGCTGGCGGAGAGAACCACCTTCGGCTTGGCGTCGTCGATGCGCGTCGCCAGTTCGCGCGCGGCGAAGCCGCCGAACACCACCGAATGAATCGCGCCGATGCGCGCGCAGGCGAGCATGCCGATCACCGCCTCGGGCACCATCGGCATATAAATGATCACCCGGTCGCCCTTGCCGACGCCGAGATCGCGCAGCATGGCGGCGAGCACCTGCGTCTCGGTGAGCAGGCGATGGTAGGTGATGGTGCGTTTGACGCCGGCGAGCGGCGAATCGTAGATGATGGCCGCCTGTTCGCCGCGCCCGGCATTGACGTGGCGGTCGACGGCATTGAAGCAGGTGTTGCAAACGCCGCCGGGGAACCAGCGGCCGTAAATCCCGGCCTTGGGGTCGAACGCCGCCTTCGGCTTCTCGAACCAGTCGATGTCGGCGGCCGCTTCGCCCCAAAAGCCTTGCGGATCGCGCTGCCAGCGCGCGTAGACCTCGTGATACCGGCTCGGACGAGCGTCCATGGCGCTTTCCTCCATCCTTCCCAGCGGGAGCGGTAATGTTATTGGCTCATTCTCGATCCGCGGCCACGGCTATTGCAAGCTGGGCGGCAGTTCGCCACGGGTCACGGCGCCGGCAGGAAGCCCTAGCAGCAAGTCCGATGCCTTGATCTATGTCATCTGGTCGCTTGCAGACGTTGCGCTTTTCAGTAACGGATCGCCGTTTCTTGAGTCGCCATTGATCTACCGCTCCCTTTCGCTAGTGTGGCGGTTCAGAAGTCCGCATCATTTTTGCCGCGAACTCGCCATGCGGACTTCTGAACCAAAGCCACACTAGATCAATACGTTGCTAGTGTCCTTCGATTCCGAAGTTCGCAAACGAGGGTGCCGCATAATGATGATGCGAACTTCGGAATCGAAGGACACTAGGGTTCGACTTTAGTAGCGAGGGGACAAATCATGCCGACGCCCTATGACATTGACCTCGACCGCAACCCGGCGAATTTCCAGTCGCTGACGCCGCTGTCCTTCCTGGCGCGCGCCGCCGAAGTCTATCCCGACACCACCGCGATCGTTCACGGCGCGCGCTCCTGGAACTATCGGCAGTTCTATTCGCGCGCTCGGCAACTGGCGTCGGCGCTGGCGCGCCGCGGCATCAAGCGCGGCGACACTGTCTCGGTGATGCTCGCCAACACGCCGGCGCTGATCGAAGCGCATTACGGCGTGCCGATGACGGGCGCCGTGCTCAACGCGCTGAACACACGGCTCGACGCCGCTCTCATCGCCTTCATCCTCGACCACGCCGATGCCAAGGTGCTGATCACCGACCGCGAGTTTTCCAATGTTGTCAAGGAGGCGCTGGCCCGCGCCAAAGTGAAGCCGCTCGTCGTCGCTTACGACGACGCGGAATTCACCGGCGCCGGCGAGCGCCTGGGCGGCTTGGAATACGAAGAGTTGCTCGGCGAGGGCGACGCCGAGTTCGCCTGGCAAATTCCGAACGACGAGTGGGACGCAATCTCGCTCAACTACACCTCGGGCACCACCGGCGATCCCAAGGGCGTCGTCTATCACCATCGCGGGGCTTATCTGCTCGCGCTCGGCAACGTGATCACCTGCGGCATGGGCAAGCACCCAGTCTATCTATGGACGCTGCCGATGTTCCATTGCAACGGCTGGTGCTTTCCCTGGACGCTGTCGATCGTCGCCGGCACCCATGTCTGTCTGCGCGCGGTGCGCGCGGCGCCGATCTTCGACGCCATCGCCACCCGCAAGGTGACGCATCTGTGCGGGGCGCCGATCGTGATGTCGACGCTGCTCAATGCGCCGGCGCAGGAGAAGAAAGCGCTGCCGCATGTGGTCGAGTTCGTCACCGCCGCGGCGCCGCCGCCGGAAGCCGTGCTGGCGGCGATGAAGGCCGCCGGCTTCAACGTCACCCATGTCTACGGGTTGACCGAGGTGTATGGGCCCGCCTGCGTTAATGAATGGCGCCGCGAATGGGACGCGCTGCCCGGCGCGGCGCAGGCGGCGAAGAAGGCCCGCCAGGGCGTGCGCTACCCGGTACTCGAAGCGCTCGACGTGCTCGATCCGGCGACCATGCAGCCGGTGCCGCGCGACGGCGAGACGCTGGGCGAGGTGATGTTCCGCGGCAACGTGGTGATGAAGGGTTATCTGAAAAACAAGTCGGCGACCGAGAAGGAATTCGCCGGCGGCTGGTTTCATTCCGGCGATCTCGGCGTCATCCATCCCGACGGCTACATCCAGCTCAAGGACCGTTCCAAGGACATCATCATCTCCGGCGGCGAGAACATTTCCTCGATCGAGGTCGAGGACGCGCTCTACAAACATCCGGCGGTTTCAGCCGTCGCCGTGGTCGCCAAGCCCGACGACAAATGGGGCGAGACGCCGTGCGCCTTCGTCGAATTCAAGCCGGGCGCCAGCGCCACCGCCGAGGAGCTGATCGCCTGGTGCCGCTCGCAGCTCGCCGCCTACAAATG
>Ga0187887_10004285_pt1 | contig 10721 bp, 9 predicted proteins | sample June2016WEW_7_10_FD_132977 | JGI IMG/M metagenome (GOLD analysis project Ga0187887, IMG submission 132977) | Peatland microbial communities from SPRUCE experiment site at the Marcell Experimental Forest, Minnesota, USA - June2016WEW_7_10 | ecosystem: Environmental > Terrestrial > Soil > Wetlands... | reverse complement strand
TATCCAGCGCGAACGGTGAAGATCGTAGTGCCGTTTCCCGCCGGGGGCACCGCCGACGTCGTGCCGCGCATTATCGCGGATTGGCTGTCGCGCAAATGGGGGCAGTCGGTGATCATCGACGATCACGCCGGCGCCGGTGGCAATATCGGCGCCGAATTTGTCGCCAAATCCGATCCGGATGGCTACACCTTGCTGTCGGCGCCGCCGCCGCCTTTGGTTATCAACCAAAATCTCTATCCGCACCTGGATTTCGATCCGCAGCAATTTGTCCCGATCGTCGTCATCGCTCGGGTACCGAACGCGCTCGTGGTCAATCCGGACAAGATCGCGGCGACAACGGTGAAGGATTTCGTCGCTTACACACAAGCCAATCCCGGAAAAGTGACCGATGCCACCCAGGGCAACGGCACCACTTCGCACCTGACTTCCGAACTATTTCAGATGATGGCGCATGTGAAGTTGCAGAACGTACCTTATCGCGGCTCTGCGCCGGCGCTCAACGATCTTGTCGCCGGCAGCGTCGATTGTATGTTCGACAATCTCGGCGTCTCGATGCAGTTCATCACTGCCGGCAAGCTGAAATTGGTCGGGGTGGCGTCGGCAAAACGTATGACGAGCCTGCCCGACATCCCGGCCATCGCCGAGACCCTGCCCGGCTTTTCTTCCACGGCCTGGTACGCGATCGCGGCACCGCCGCACACGCCAGCCGCGATCGCCGCCAAGATCAACGCGGACGTCAACGACGCGCTACACGATCCCGAGATCGTCAAGCGGCTGGCAGTGCTGTCCGCCGAGCCGGTCGGCGGTTCGCCCGACGCCACGGCCAAATACTTCCAAGAGGAGAGCGAGCGCTGGAAGAGCGTCATCGTCGCCGCACGCGTGACCCTCGATTGATACGAAGTCCGAGGACCGTCATGTCCTCAAAACATCGCGCCAATTCGATCCGCCAAAGGATTTTTTGTCGCTCCGCGGCCCGGACCGGCCGCACGCTCACCCGCCTGGCAGCGCCAGTTCGGCGCGCAGGCCGCCAATCGGCGCGGTGCCGAGCGTGAGCACGCCGCCGTAAAGCGAGGCAAGCTCGACGACGATGGATAGGCCCAGCCCCGAGCCCGGCTTAGTTTCGTCGAGCCGCTGACCGCGTTGCGCGACCCGCTCGCGCTCGGCGGGAGACAGTCCCGGGCCGTCGTCGTCAACGATTATACGCACTCGCGGCTTGACGTCGTCCACCGGCTGATCGGCCATCACTTCGATCGCCACCCGCGATAGCGCCCATTTGCAGCCATTGTCGACCAGATTGCCGATCATCTCCTCGAGGTCCTGCTGCTCGCCGCGGAACCGAGCTTGCGCCGGTACGTCGATGTCGATGGCGATGTCGCGGGCGCGATAAAGCTTTTCCATGGTGCGCGCCAGTGCAGTCACCACTGGCGGCACGTCGATCAGCGTGCCGATCACGGTCGAGCGCGCAGCGAGCCTGGCCCGCTCGAGCTGACGCGCCACCTGATCGCGCATGATGTCGGTTTGCTCCAGCACCTTATGCGCCAACGGATCGTTGCCCCGCGCCGCCGCCTCGTTGACGAGGACCGATAACGGCGTCTTCAACGCATGCGCCAGATTGCCGACATGGGTGCGGGCGCGCTCGACGATTTCGCGATTGGCCTCGATCAGGGCGTTGGTCTCCCGCGCCAGCGGCGCGATCTCGACCGGAAATTCGCCCTCGAGCCGCTCGGCACGGCCGGAGCGAATGGCGGCGAGACTTTGTGAGATGCGCGCCAGCGGCGCCAGGCCGAAACGAACCTGGAGCGCCGTCGTCAACAGCAGCGCCACGGTGAGCGCGGCAAAAGTAAAGCCGATAGCGCGATCGAAGCTATGGGTTTCGTCGTCGATCTCGGAGGCGTCGCCGGCGACCGCGATCTGATAACGGCCGTCACTGCCGAGATCGACGTTGCGTTCAACCATGCGCAGATCCTGATCCTCGGGACCTTGCGCATAGCCTTGCCTGTATTCGGTGCCGGCCGCGGTCGCATCGTCGGGCAGCCGCGGCAGATTACTGTCCCACAACGAGCGCGAGGAATGCACTTCGGGTGTCTTGGTATCGAGGCGCGTGACCTGCCAGTACCAGCCCGAGAGCGGTAATTCGAACAACGGCTCGCCGATCGATTGCGGATATTTGTCGCTGCCTTCCTCGGGCGAAGCGACGTCAGCCACCAGCGTGCGCAGATAGACGTCGAGCCGGCGATCGAAGGAGCGCTCGACGGCATGCCGATAAAGCGTGGACAGCGCGATGCCGGTCACGATGAGGATGACCACGGTCCAGCCGGTGGCCCACAGAAACAGACGCAGTGCGAGCGAATTAGCGCGCATCGGGCGGCGTGAGCAGATAACCCAGCCCGCGCACTGTCTGGATCACGTCGACGCCGAGCTTCTTGCGGATGCGGCCGACGAACACTTCGATGGTATTGGAATCGCGGTCGAAATCCTGATCGTAGAGATGCTCGACGAGTTCGGTGCGCGACACCACGCGGCCGGTATGATGCATCAGATAAGACAATAGCCGATATTCGTGCGAGGTCAGCTTGACCGGATTGCCGTCGACCGCGACGCGGCCGGTTCGGGTATCGAGACGGACTGGACCGCAGGTGAATTCGCTCTTGGCGTGGCCCGCCGAGCGGCGCAGCAGTGCACGCACGCGTGCCAATACTTCCTCGAGGTGGAACGGCTTGGCAACATAGTCGTCGGCGCCAGCGTCGAAGCCCTGGACTTTATCGCTCCAGCGGTCGCGGGCGGTCAGAATGAGCACGGGCATGGCGCGGCCGGCACGACGCCAAGCTTCCAATACCGAAATGCCGTCCATCTTCGGCAGACCGATGTCGAGGATGACGGCGTCGTAGGGCTCGCTCTCGCCGAGGTAATGGCCCTCCTCGCCATCGAAAGCGCGATCGACGACGTAGCCAGCGTCAGTCAACGCCGTCGCTAGCTGCCGATTGAGATCGGGATCGTCTTCCACCACGAGAAGCCGCAAGAATTGCTCCGCCTAAAAACTCTGCCGAAAGCCGACGTTCATAGACCGCCGACCAGCGTGCCTTTGACGGCATCGACGGCAATCTGCGCCACTTTGCCATCATGGGCGAGGACTGTCAGCACATAGACCAGCCCGTCGGGACCGTGGCAAAGCCGCGCGCGAACGACGGTGCCCGGCATCCGACTTTTCGCCGCGTGTATGGCGACGGTGAGCCGGACAAGCTTGCCGGACTCGGTTTCAGCCCGCCGTTCCTTTGGATTTAGGCACGATCGCTCGATTTCTGCGAGCGGCGGTTCTGGCGCCTCGGCGGCACGCGCCGGCACAAGCCCCGGAACGGCCACAGGAGCAAGCATAAGGCCAAGGCCCATCGCGGCCAGAGCGGCGAAGGCGAATCGCGATGCGGGAACCATGCTCAAACCCTAAGCCCGGCGTCGTGAACCCGGCCTGAACGGCCGATATAGGAAAGCCGCCAAGTATGGAAACCTCCGCTATTGTGACCGGCGACGGCGCATAAGGAACGCCATGGGAGAACCAGAGTGACCGCGAAACGGGCACCCGCACGCAGGCTCCATTTGGGTCCAATTGCCGCTGTGGCGGGCTCCATAGCCGTCGCGTCCGCTTTCGTGCCTGCCATGGCCATGGTCGGCGGCGCGCTGCCCGCGGCGGACGGCGCCGGGCATTCGATCGTGATGATCCTCGGCTCCTACAGCACCGTCTGTACCGCCACCGCGGTTGCGCGCGACCTCCTGCTGACGGCAGCGCATTGCGTGCAACCGGGCGCCGACTACAAATTGATGGGCAGCAAACCCGGCGAAACTCCGGTGCTCAAGGACATTGTCCGCATCGAGCGCGACCCGCAATTCGATCTGAAACGACTATTCGGCCATCTCGCCACTGCCGACGTCGCCTTGCTCAAACTGTCGGAACCGCTGCCTCTAGGCGTCCTTGCAGCGCGGATCGAAAGAGACACCGAAACGGTCGCGATCGGCGATACGCTGATTGTTGCAGGCTACGGCGTCACCGTGCGCGGCGCCGGCCGGCTCGACGGCATCGCTCGCGCGGCAGCCCTCACGGTCACCGGACAACCAGGGCCGTTGCAGATACGCCTGTTCGATCCGGGCACCCAGGGCAAGACGGCCGGGCTCGGCGCCTGTACCGGCGATTCCGGAGCGCCGGCCTTTCGCGGCTCAAACGGCAGCCTCACCATTATCGGCGTGGTCAGTTGGTCGACCGGCCCTAATCTCACTGCCGGCTGCGGCGGCCTCACCGGCATCACGCCGCTTGCACGCTATCGCGCCTGGGTCGTCGACACCGCTCGGATGCTCGGGTCGCCGCTGGAGCCGTGAAGTTTTCCGCAGAACAGCTGTGTGACGTTATTCCGCGCCTTCGCTCAACCGCACCGGCCCGTGCAACGGCCGTTCCTCGACCGCCAACAGGCAACAGAACGTGATCGCGACGCCGACGGCGGCGGCGATGAACACCCAGTGAAAGGCCGGCGCCATGTCGCCGTGGTTGAGTGCGAGTTTTTCCAACGTCATGACACCGGAACTGTCGGTCCCGCCGCCGAGCAGGATGGCGCCGAAAACCGCGACGATGATGGCGCCGCCGAGCGTGCGGAAGAAATTCAGTGTACCGGTTGCCGTCCCCATCTGATGCGGCTTGACCGCGTTCTGCATCACGATGGTGCTCACCGGATACATCGGTCCAAGCCCTAAACCGAGCGCAAACAGCAACAGTCCGACCTCGCCGAGCGAGCGTCCAGCCGGGTCGGCGGCGAGCACGGCTAGCGCGCTTCCGGCGAACAGCAGCCCCACCATTGGCACTCGCATGTAGTGGGCGAGCCGCACCATCAACCGCGCGGCGGTCTGCGAGCCGAGCACTGCGCCACCCATGAAGGCGATCAATGCCAGCCCGGACAAGCTTGCCGAAACGCCAAGCACCGTCTGGCAATAGAGCGGCGTGTAGATCGTGATGCCGATGATGGTGCCGATCGAGAAGAAGGCAGCACAAGTGATCATGCTGGTGACGCGGCCGTGCAGGATCGATAGAGGGATGAATGGCTCGCGTGCCGTCAAAAGTCGAACCGCGAACAGCAGCCATAACGCGGCGGAAGCCGCGAACAGTGTGACGATGCGCGCGGAGGTCCACGGATAATGCGTGCCGCCCCAAGCCAGCGCCAGCATCAGTGCGATCGCGGCGCCGACCATCAACAGCGCGCCGATGACGTCGAGCTGGTGCGGGCGATCGTGGCGCGGCAGGCGGCGCAGTGCGCGTTCGGTCATCACCAGTGCGACGGCGCCGAGCGGCACGTTGATCCAGAAAATCAAGGACCAGTGCCAGTGGTCGGTGAGCAGCCCGCCGAGTACCGGGCCGAGAATGCTGGCAGTCATAAACATGACCGAGGTGTAGCCCTGTATCACCGGCCGTTCGCGCGGCGACAGCATGTCGGCGATGATGGTCTGCGCGATCGGCAACAAGCCACCGCCTCCAATGCCTTGCAGGCCGCGGCCGAGGATCAGTATCGAGATCGACGGCGCCAGCGCGCAGGCAACCGAGCCGCCGATGAAAATTCCGATCGCGGAAAGAAGAATCGCGCGCCTTCCATAGATATCCGAAAGCTTTCCGAACAGAGGCGTGGCGGCCGTGGCGGCCAATAGGTAGGCGGTAACCACCCAAGACAGATCGTCGATACCGCCGAGGCTTTTGCCAATCGCCGGCAGCGCTGGCGCCACAATCGTCTGTTCCAGTGCCGATAGGAACATCGCCAACATGATACCAGCGACGATGGCACGCGCGGCCGCATGGTCGAGCGGCGATGCGCCAGCCCCGTGCTGCGGCTCCGGCGTCGCCGCTGCAGCGAGTGCCGGTCCAGCGCTGATGCGTTCGGAGGCAATGCTGTCGGCGTCCACGTTATCAGCATCCATGCGGGCTATTTCGCTTGTCATGTCGAATCCGGTGCGGCCGGCATCACTTGGCGGCAAGACCGCAGCATTGCAACGTCCTCCTGTGCAGAGCAGGACTGCATTACCTCTTCCGCCCCGGCGGCAACGAACTGTGTGCTTATCGCTTCCGCCTTGCGGCCTTGGGCAGCTTAAGCGGCCAGCTGACGATGTAGTCCTCGAGGTCTTCGTCGGGAACATCGACTTCGGACGCGCCCACGCGGCCACGCACAGATACGCCGGCGCTATGCACGGTCTCCGGATCGCCGGAAACCAGCGGATGCCACCAGTAGAGGTCCCTGCCTTGCGCGACGAGCACATAAGCGCAGGACGGCGGCAGCCAAGTGATGGTTTTGAGGTTCCGCGGCGTTAGCCTTACACAGTCGTGCACCTGTTCGAGCCGGTGCTCGTAGTCGCGGCAACGGCAAGTCTCCCCGTCAAGCAGCCGACAGCCGACATCGGTGTAAAAGGTCTGATCGGTGCCCTCTTCCTCGAGCTTATTAAGGCAGCATTTGCCGCAGCCATCGCAGAGACTTTCCCACTCCGAATTCATCATCTGCGTCAATGACTTACGGCGCCAGAACGGAACTTCTTCCGCGGTTGATTCCTTGTTGGCCAAAACCGTTACCGAATCTGTTGCCACGTTGTTCTCCCGGAACCTCCACCCTATGCCAAATTTGCCCGCAATTTCCATTCACCTTGTTGCGCCTTAGTCCTGCACGTTGGGGTGGGGCACGCATTGGCTGCCGAACCAGGGTCGACTAAACCAATTGCGATGCGACTAGTTCGAACGAGACCAAATCTAACGAAACGATGGCCGGTAAAACCCTTGTCGGCTAAAAGGGCATCTCCCGAGGGTCCAATTCCCGTGATTGCGGTCAATTTCCGGAGCGCGTTGTTGTGACGGACATGTTTCCCGATCCGGGCGACGACTGGCGGCCCAAATTCAAGCGGCTTTTGCTCGACCTGGACGCACGGATCGATTCCGCGGTGTTCCAGAGCGGCAAATGGGCGCGCGAGATCTACGAGCGGTTCACGGCATTCATGGATCGCAGCCATGTCGCCGGCTGGCGGCGCTGGCTGATTGTCGAGCCCTTGTCGGAACTCGCGACACTCGGCACCGGCGGGCTCCTGCTCATGGCGGCGCTCGCTATTCCGGCCTTCCGCCAAACTTCTGACGACGATTGGTTGAAGAAGGCCGATCTCGCGGTCACCTTCCTCGACCGCTACGGTAACGAGATCGGCAGCCGCGGCATTAAGCACAACGAATCGGTGCCGCTCGACGAGTTTCCCGACCACCTGATCAAGGCGGTGCTGGCGACCGAGGATCGGCGCTTTTACGAACATTTCGGCATCGACTTCCAGGGCACTTTCCGGGCGCTGATGACCAACGCGCAGGCCGGCGGCGTGGTGCAGGGCGGCTCGACCATCAGTCAGCAGCTCGCCAAGAATCTTTTCCTGTCGAACGAACGCACCTACGAGCGCAAGATCAATGAAGCGTTTCTCGCGCTGTGGCTGGAAACACATCTGACCAAGAACGAGATCCTCAAGCTTTATCTTGACCGCGCTTATCTCGGCGGCGGCGCCTTCGGCGTCGATGCCGCCGCTCAGTATTATTTCGGCAAATCGGTGCGCGACGTCACGCTGCCCGAAGCGGCGATGCTCGCCGGCATGTTCAAGGCGCCGACCAAATTTTCTCCCCTCGTCAACCTTCCTGCGGCGCGCGCGCGCGCCAATGTCGTGCTCGACAATCTCGTGGCAAACGCTTTCATGACCGAGGGTCAGGTCTACGGCGCGCGGCGCAATCCGGCGACTCCGATCGATCGCACCGCGGAAGATGCGCCGAACTACTATCTCGATTGGGCGTTCGACGAAATGCGCCGGCTCGTCGACACCTTCCCGCAATCGGTCACTGACCGCTATTTCGTGGTCCGCACGGCGCTCGACGCAAACCTGCAGCGTTATGCTGAGCGCGAGGTGGAATCGCAGTTGCGCCAGTACGGACGCGATTACGGCGCGAGCCAGTCGGCGGCGGTGTTCGCCGATCTCGACGGCGGGGTGCGCGCGATGATCGGCGGACGCGACTACGGCGCCAGCCAGTTCAACCGTGCGACTGATGCGTTGCGCCAGCCCGGTTCCTCGTTCAAACCCTACGTCTACGCCACCGCTCTAGCCAACGGTTTCACGCCGAACTCGATCGTCGTCGATTCACCGGTCTGCATCGGCAATTGGTGCCCGCACAATTATTCTGGCGGCTATTCCGGCGCCATCACGCTGATCGAAGCGATCACGCACTCGGTCAACGTCATTCCGGTCAAGCTTTCGATCGCACTCGGCAACGGCAACCCAAAGCTCGGCCGTGCCATGATCGTGCAGACCGCCCGCAATTTTGGCATCCGTGCGCCGTTGCCGGACACACCGTCGCTGCCGATCGGCGCCGACGAAGTCTACGTGTTCGAGCACGCAGTGGCCTATGCCACCTTCCCCAACCTCGGCCGCGCCGTGGTGCCGCATGCGGCCCTCGAAGTGCGCACCGGTACCGGCCAATTGGTTTGGCGCTTCGACCGCGACGGGCCGAAGCCCAAGCAGGTCATCAGTCCGGAAGTTGCGCTGAACATGATCAAAATGATGAACTCCGTCGTGGAGAATGGCACCGGTAAGCGCGCGCAACTCGACGGCATCAAAGTTGCCGGCAAGACCGGCACCACCAATAGCTGGCGCGACGCTTGGTTTGTCGGTTACACGGGAAACTTCGTCGGCGCGGTTTGGATGGGCAATGACGACTATTCGCCAACCAAACGCATGACCGGCGGCACATTACCGGCCACAGTGTGGCACAACATCATGGCCTATGCGCATCAGGGCATCGAGTTACGCCCGCTGCCCGGCTTGCCGCCGCCCGAACACGCGCCGACCATGACGGACGTGTCCTTCACCGGCAGCGAAGAACCCCATCCGGCGCTGTTGACGCGCAAAGGCACCGAAGCCCTGATCCAGGTCGAACACATGTTGGATGACGCGGAGCACGGGCTTACCGCGCAAGACACGGCCGCCGGGCCGCCCGGCGCGCTCGGTGGCAATAGGAACGGTGCCGATAACCGCAGCGACACGTTCGCCACGGCGGCCGATCGTGAATCTGCTGCAACGTCGCGCGGCGACTAACAACCGATCTCACAAGAGACTTTCAGACTAGGTCCAGCATGCGCCTGTTGTTCGGTTCGTGTTTCACATTGCTGGTCGCGGCCGCGCTCGGGCTCGGCGCGACCTGGTTCACGCTGACGCGCGGCGTCGCGTTTGGCGCACTGACGATCGGCGCCTGGACCGCATGGCCGAAAAGCGGGTCGGTCGACATCGACCCCTATGCGCGCGCCGGCATTGCGCGCTCGGGCGAGCTGCCGACCGGGGTGGGTGACGGCGTCGCGTTCTACGCACATACCGACGCGACGGGAAACAACTTCGACGGCCGTTGCTCCTTCACGCTCAGCGGGCTAACGCCGGCGGCGCGATATTGGACCGTCACGCTGTACGATCCGGAAGGCCGGTTGGTGGCGAACGCCATCGATCGGCACGGTTTCACCAGCGAGGAAATCGTCCGCGACAGTGACGGCCGGTTTGCGATCACGGTCGCACCGCTGGCGCGGCCCGGCAATTGGCTCCCGACCGGCGGCATCGAACAGTTCGTGCTGGTCTGGCGACTCTATGACACCCCGATCGGCGTCGCTTCGCGAACCACCAAGGAAGGGCCGATGCCCGCGATCGTGCGAAACAACTGCTCATGATCCGCGCTTTGATGTGGATCCTCGCCGCGATCCTGCTGGGCGGCATCGTGCATCTGTCGACGGTGCTGGCGCTGCCACAGGCGGCGAAACAGGACGCCTATTCGCGGCTCAGTCCGCTCGCACCGGTCAATACCATGGTGCCGCTCGCCGCGCCGACTGCGGCCAGCGCCATCATGCCTTTCATGGATCCGGCATTCGCCACGGCGGTGTGCCGCTACGACCTGAGCAGCGGGTCGCTCAAGCTGATCGCGCCGGTGAGCCCGGCTTATACATCGGTTACGTTCTATACTCGTAAGAGCGTCGCCTATTACGCGATCAACGATCGGGCCGCCGGTCGGCGCACGATCGAGCTCGATCTCATGACGCCGGAGCAGCATGCCGAAGTCCCCGAAGAGGAGGACGTCACCGCCGCCGACCGCTTGATCATCGAGTCACCGTCGACGATGGGCCTGATCATGCTACGCGCCTTGGCGCCGCAGCCGGGGCTCATGGCGGCGGCCCGCGGTGCTCTCGCCGCCGCGACCTGCGGCATTCAGCCCGTGCACTAGGCTATTTGGCCACGGCGGCCTGCCGCATCGGGACATCGACCGGCGCCGCGGCGACCTGCGGCGACGCGACGACCACCGGGTTGGCCGCGATCTGCTGTTGCAATTCCGTCAGCACCCGGTCTGCGTCGGCCGCAAACGGTTGGGGTTCGGCGACCGCGAGATGTTCGAGCGCAAAGCGATAACTGGCGCAGCGTTGTTCAAGCGACTTCCCCACCCAGGCGATGGTCAAGCTGTTTTCGCCAATGCGCGCCCGCGCATTGACGCGTTCGGCGGGAGTGAGACTGCCGATCTGCGCCATACTCGCCTCGCGCCGCCTATCAAGATCGACGACACGACGGGCAGTCATGAAAAATGGCTCGATACGCACGATGTCGTTGCGCATGTCGTCGATCAATTGATTGTAGCGTGCAGCGCTTGAGCGAAGCAATTCGCCTTG
>Ga0187887_10004279_pt1 | contig 10727 bp, 5 predicted proteins | sample June2016WEW_7_10_FD_132977 | JGI IMG/M metagenome (GOLD analysis project Ga0187887, IMG submission 132977) | Peatland microbial communities from SPRUCE experiment site at the Marcell Experimental Forest, Minnesota, USA - June2016WEW_7_10 | ecosystem: Environmental > Terrestrial > Soil > Wetlands... | reverse complement strand
GGATTCGTTTACATCGTCCGGAACGCTTGGCTGATGTTGTTAAAGGAGTGAAATTCGTTAACGGTATGGAGGAAAAACGGATCGCCGCCTAAATTCTTCATACACAACTATTGACTATAGCTCTGTCCGAAGAGTTTGGCCTCTACTTCGCGCGCATTCCTCTGGAGACTAGTGCCAAGATTGTCTGCGGCAACGCGCTTGAAATTGACTGGGAAGAAGTTATCCCCGTCCGGCATGTAAGTTACATCATGGGCAATCCGCCATTTTCAGGCGCAATGGTTATGTCTGATCAAGCTCGTGCGGATGTGGATTTTGTTTTTCAAGATTTAAAAGGTTCTGGCGTGCTTGATTATGTAGCTTGTTGGTATTGGTTAGCTGCGAAGTTTATTTATGGAACGTCTATTGAAGTTGGATTTGTATCAACCAACTCGATTTGTCAAGGTGAGCAGGTAGGGTTATTGTGGCAACCAATTCTTGATCGTTTCAAATGTCGAATAAATTTTGCCCATAGAACATTTAAATGGAACAATGAAGCAAAAGGAAAAGCAGCGGTTCATTGCGTAATAATTGGTTTTGCCACTCACGATGCACCAGTTAAAATTATCTATGACTACGATACGGTTAATGGAAAGCTCCATGCTATTAAGGCTAAAAACATAAATCCTTTTTTAATTGATGCTCCTAATGTGCTTCTTGTAAATAGAAAAGAACCTATCTGTCAGGTTCCTGCTATGCGTTTTGGCAGTATGCCTCGCGATGGAGGACACTTTATTTTTACAGAACAAGAAAGAAATGATTTTCTTAAAAAAGAACCTAATGCTAAAAAATGGATTAGACCTTATACTGGTGCACAAGAATTTATTAATGGCTATATACGATATTGTCTATGGTTAAATGATATTAAACCTGATGAATTAAGTAAATTACATGAAGTTATAAAAAGAGTCGAGTTAGTTAAAGAATTCCGATTGGCTAGTAAAGCAGCGGCTACTAGAAGATTTGCAAGAACCTCTTCATTATTCTGTCAAATAGCTCAACCTAAGACTGATTATTTATTAGTTCCAAGAGTTTCCTCCGAAAGAAGAAAATACATTCCTATTGGTTTTGTAAATGCTAATGTTATTGCAAATGACCAAGTTTTAACAGTTGAGGACGCTTCATTTTTTCATTTTGGTATTATTTCATCTTCGATGCACATGGCTTGGGTTAGTTATGTTTGCGGAAGATTAAAGAGTGACTATCGATATTCTAAGGATATCGTTTACAATAATTTCCCCTGGCCGGAAAATCCAACCGAAAAGCAAAAGCAGGCTATTGAAGCCGCCGCTCAGACAGTGATTGACATCCGCGCGCAATTCCCTGATTCATCTCTTGCCGACCTCTATGATCCACTGACCATGCCGCCGGATCTTCTCAATGCTCATCAGCAACTGGACAAATCGGTTGATGCCGTCTACGGTAAAACCAATTTCCAGACCGAAGACCAGCGCATGGCATTTTTATTTGAATTGTATCAGAAATACACCAGCCTCTTTCCACCGGAAAAGAAACGCCGGAGCGGGTGCTAAAAAGATAGTTTGTGGAGGAAAGACACAGAAGAATTTCACCTGTCCTCAAAGTCGGGAAATAAAGAATTGAACAGCAAATATGGGTCATTTTGTCCTAATAATAAAAATTGCCTAAGGTGACGTAATGACAAACAACTGGGTATCCGAATAAAGGAGGTCCATTGATGAAAGAAAAAATAAGCCCAAAAAATAACATTGAATATATTCTTCAAAAATGGCTAGACCAACCATACGCAGATCTCTTTAGGATTGCATTGCGAAAGGGTATATATGATAAGATGTTTGCTGCGGTTGCATACGCAACTGTTGGTGGTGTGAGTATCATAGAAAATATTTTCAGAGAAGAATTTGGCACTAAAAATTGGGACAGTATGAGCAAACAATGGCTTGTCGGAATAGACTGGTGCCGCTCCGACCCACGAGCGCTATCTCAACTTGAAGCGTTCAATAGATCACAGGTAAAAATTCCTAACGGGGAGAAAAATATATCTCGATTAGGATGTTTGCCTGACAAAATATTTCACCCAAAACTTTATATTCTCCAAGGGAAGGATTTAAGTGCCATCATCTGTGGGTCAGGAAATTTATCCCGCAGTGGTTTGACCAAGGGGTGTGAGTGCGGTAATGTATTATTAATAAAATCTTCCCAGAATCCACAACTTATTAAACTGCTAAGTTGGTTTTATGCTGAATGGGAAAAAGCCAATCCATACAGTAAATTAAAGGATGTTTATATAGCCCGCTGCAAACAATCACTCAAGAATAAGGATAAGTTTGTTCCAACCGAGGACGATCTTACACCTGAACAATTTAAAAAGCGTGTTCAAAAAAAGCCATTGTCCGAATTACAGATCAGACAACTTCAAACATTCGACAACTTCTGGATCCAGGCTGGCGCTCTTGGAGGCAATCTAGGTCCAGATAAACCAGGCAATCAACTTGATATGACACGCTACACCAGAGTGTTTTTTGGATACCCCGCTCTTGATGTTAAGCGAAATAAAATTATCGGTCATGTTACTTTAATTTGGGATGGTCAGGATTATTTTGAACGTACGCTCAAATTTGGAAATAATGAAATGGATAAACTAAATGTGCCACCATCTGGAGATCATGGTCCTTTATTTTATAAAAATAAGACGTTATTATTTACCCGAAATGTGGATGGATCATTCTTATTTACCGTGGTCAAAAATGCGGATTGTGCCAAGTGGCGAAGGCTGAGTAAGCAGTTGAATGCGCACTACACTATGCAACCTCGTGGAAGAGAATGGGGACTGTTTTGATTAAATAAACCAATTCTCATATAATTCTTAATAAGCAATTTTCAAGCTTGTAAAAATTCCTTCGAGTAGAACATGCCACTAAGTCATCCACTGAATAAGTACCCTTTGGTGCTCGATTGTGAATCGGCATGCAATTCTGAACCATTTACAAGGAGTATCAGATTCCAATTTTGACCTGCTGTCCTTGACTCTTGTTCGCGATTTTTGTAATAGTGATTGAACAAAAGGAAATTAAATCTTGTAAATCATTAGAAATTTAGTATCATAAAAAAGTTAGGTAAATTTTCATTAGTTCAGTCATTTTTTTAATCATGGAGGCTTCAAGGTGAAAAGAAAATTGTTTTTATCCATTCTTATTATTTTCTTCGCAACATCATTCATATCCTTAGTCGGATGTAATAATCATAACATAATAAAAGAACAATTATCCCCATCGGAGAAAAAAATAAAAGGAAATGACGATTTACAGAAAGAATGTGGAAAAAAGAGTGAAGAGTATTTCAAGAAAGAATACGGTGGCGGAATTATCAATGGGGAGAAAGGAGAACGACTGACATCAAATTACACTTATCATTATAATAAAAAATTCCATACATGTTTCATCCTAATTAATTCAACAGAATATATAAATGTGTATGGTAAAATTGAAAGTATTAGGATGAAAACATTCTTTGATGTGAATGAAAATAGAGAATACGGATCATTAATACAATTTGAAAATGATAACAAACCGAGTACTTGTCGGATCCTGGAAAAGGATTATGATTCGGAAAAAGAATGGGACTTAATTGTAAAACCCTATATGGAAGAATAATGATGGATTTCATAATAAATGATTTTGATCTTCCCCTGTGCGATGAATGTGTCTAATTTAGAATGTGGCTCTAAATATTAAACCGTTACCGGGGCGGGTGTGAAAGCATCCACCTTTTTTATTGACGGCATTCGTTAAAGATAATATAAAAAGAAAAAATCCTACCTAAATACAAAATAGAGCAATATAATTAAAAAAAGCAAAGGAGAAAGTCGGATGACAAATGCTACAGGGCCGTACAGCGTTCTGATGTCGGGCAAAAGGACTTGGATCATTTTATCCGTGGTTCTTTTTCTGATAATACTATTTTCCAGCCAGGTTGTGGAGCTGATCACGGACTGGCTATGGTTTCAGGAAGTTGGGTATGAAAATGTATTTACCATAACGCTGTTGGCTCAACTGAAAATGGCGCTGCTTTTCGGGCTTGCCTTCTTTGTCATCTTTTACGGAAACCTCTTTGCGGCCATGCGACTGACTTCCCGGCTGCCTGTGATTGATCAGGAACGCTGGATCCAAATTTCAAAACTGGAAATAGCCAACAGGCCCCTGCAACTTTTGATTTTAATCGGATCTCTTCTTTTGGGCCTCTTTGCGGCCCTGATCGGTTCAAGTCAATGGGAAAATTTTCTGAGGTTTCTTAACGTTTCGTCCTTTGGAGTTACCGATCCCCTTTTTCAGCGTGATGTCGGCTTCTATGTTTTCCGCCTGCCGTTTCTAAATCATCTTTACTCTTGGCTGATGATGGTATTGATATTCACGACCATCTCTACAGCCTTTCTTTATTTTGTCCGCCGGGCTTTCCATTTCGCACTGCCGCGCACTTTGCAGGTGGCGCCTGCCGCCCGGGTTCACCTCTCTATTCTTTTAGCTCTTATTTTCTTCGTCGCGATTTTCGGGCTATGGCTTGCACTGAGCGGAATCCTGTTCGTCAAACGGGGAGTCGTCTTCGGCCCCGGTTATACCGATGTAACCACCCAGTTATGGGTTTTGAAAGGATTGATGGGGCTTGCTTTTTTATGCGGCGTCGCCTTCCTGAGCTTTGCTTTCAAAATGAGCTGGCGATACCCTGCAATTACCGTGCTTTTCTTTGTGGCCTTTCTCGTGTTCGGTCGCGGGATCTATCCTGCAATGGTTCAGAGCTTTAAAGTCGTTCCCAATGAAATCGTTCTGGAGAAACCCTATATTGAAAAAAATATCCAGTTTACCCGGCTGGCCTATCGGCTCAACGACATCGAAGACAAACAATTTCCGGTAGAGGAGAACCTGACCCGGGAAGACTTAAAACGCAATGACCTGACCATCAAAAACATCCGCCTGTGGAACCACGACCCTCTTCTGCAGACATATAGCCAGTTGCAGGAAATCCGCACCTATTACAAATTCGGCGGGGTGGATAATGATCGTTACCAGATAGACGGGGAGTACCGTCAGGTAATGCTCTCCCCTCGGGAACTCTCCTATGCGTCGCTGCCTTCGCGTTCCTGGGTCAATGAGCATATAGAATACACCCACGGCTACGGAGCCGTCCTGAGTCCTGTAAACCGTATATCAAAGGAAGGGCTCCCGGAATTTTTCATCAAGGATATTCCGCCTGCTTCCACGATCAATATCAAGATTTCCCGCCCCGAGATTTACTATGGCGAGAATTCCAATGACTACGTCTTTGTACGCACAAATCGGCCGGAATTCGACTATCCGGTGGGAAACCAGAACGTTTACTCCAAGTATGAAGGCAAGGGCGGCGTTGGGCTGTCCTTTCTGAGAAAACTGCTTTTTGCTGTTCGCTTTGGTTCCTTCACCATGCTCCTTTCCGATGATATTACGCCCTCAAGCCGGATTATGTACTATCGTCAGATAAAGGATCGGGTCGCCCGGATCGTTCCCTTTGCGGAGCTGGACAGTGATCCCTATTTAGTGATTTCTCCTGAAGGAAGGCTTTTGTGGTTTTTGGACGGATATACTATGACCAGCTTGTTTCCCTATTCAGAACCGACGCCCTCAATGGGTAATTACATCCGTAATTCTTTCAAGGCCGTTGTGGATGCTTATGACGGATCGGTAAAGCTTTATATCAGTGACGAAAAGGATCCCATAATTCAAACTTATGCCCGGATTTTTCCGGGGGTATTCAAGAAACTGGGAGATATGCAGCCCCAGCTTCAGAAACACATCCGCTATCCGTCGAGAATGCTTTCCATCCAGGCCAGGATGTACAGAGCTTATCACATGCAGGATGCCCAGGTCTTTTACAACAAGGAAGATCTCTGGGCCACTCCGGCAGGCGTCGATCAGGAGATGGAACCATACTATACAATCATGAAACTGCCCGAAGAGCAGAAAGAGGAATTTATCCTCCTGCTGCCCTTTACACCCAGCAAGAGAGATAATATGTCCGCCTGGATGGGCGCTCGTTGTGATGCACCCAACTATGGGAAAGTTATTGTCTATCTTTTTTCAAAGGATAAGCTTGTCTACGGGCCGCAGCAAATAGAGGCCCGGATTAATCAGGATACGGCGATATCGAAAGAGCTTTCTTTATGGAATCAGCGGGGTTCGCAGGTCATCAGGGGAGGCCTTCTGGCCATTCCCATCGAGAAATCCATCCTCTATGTCGAATCGCTATACCTTGCCGCCGAAAAAGGACAGCTTCCGGAACTCAAGCGTGTAATTCTGGCTTACGGAAACTCCATTGTCATGGAGGAAAATCTGGAACTGGCCTTGCAGCAGCTGTTCGGTGGGGAAATGATGCGGGAAAAGGAAATCGGCAAGACCACCGCAACAATGTCCGCAGGGGAAAATACCGACCGGAAGCGGGCTCTGGAAGCGCTCTCCCATTACCGGAAGGCGCAGAACTTTCTGCATAAGGGGGATTGGGGAGCCTATGGCGAAGAGCTCCGCAAAATGGACGATATACTGCGATCCATCGAGAGCGGGAAATAGGAATACTAATTTGTCTGCTCTCTTCCCGCCCCGCCCGTTATATCAGGGATGAATTATATTACTTAACCTTTTCGGGTTTTACCTTTTCGGGTTTTACCGGGCATTCATTCTTATCGGTATTCTGTTCAAAATACTCTTTGATCTTCATTCTGATCGTTTCGGGAATTTTGATGCCGATGTCCTTGATCCGGCTTTCATATTTCTTAAACGATCGCGTATGTTGCGACGTATTGATGAATATCTGGAAATAGGAACGAATGCTTCCCTCAACCTCTGTCCTGAATTCCATGTCCTGATTTAATAGATCCTCCACCGGAGCAATAAAGCGGTAGTTGATCGGGCGGCAGATGGCTCTATAGGCAACAAAACGCATCAACATCTCGTCTTCAAAATTTTTTTCTTTGATGGATTTTTCCACAACATTCAGATCAATAGCATCCATAATTTGGAAGGCATATTGGGGACTTAAAATCTTCTCTATGATATTTTTGGCATTGTTATATTGTTCGCAGGAACTGACGTCTTCCTCAAAACCGGGATCACACCGGACATAAATAACAAAATCGATATCGGAAGTATTTTCGCAAAGTCCCATATTCGTGGAACCCATGACATCCATTGCTATATCATCGTGAATTCCACCTTCGATTAGATTAGTAATCTGTTCGAGCTTGTTGAGGCGCTCTTCTGTTTCTTCCGTCTGGAACATGCGGTAAAATTGTTTAATCTCGTTGTATAATTGTACTTCCGGAATGTGAGAGTACTTTTCGGTTTTTAAATCGAAGTTATCGCCCTGTTTCAGGGCTTTGTAGCGCTCGGGATCGACGATTGTTTCCTTCCAGTGTCCATTGCCTTGTGGATTGTAATCGGCAATATCATAGACGCGGTCTTCAACAAGCTTCTTGAAGATAATTTTAGAGACCAGCCGGTCTTCCATTTCAATGATGTAGAAGAAGCCGCCTTCTGAAACGCCGCCGGTCAGTGTTGTTACTTCCCCGAAATTGGATGGATTAAGGTAGATGGTTCCCTCGCTGATTTGAAACCCCCAATCCATATGAATGTGACCTGTCAGACATAAAAGGACGGGGTTGTTATCGCAGTAATGTCGTAGCGCCATTGAGCCGGATGTTCCAAATTGGGTTACCCGGTCGTGAATGCCGTGTGCCGGTTGATGGCTTACAATGATGTCGGGCTTTACGGCTTTGAAGAAATTATACATTTCATTATGGCCGCTTTCAACATTCGCGCTTCCACTATAAGGAACTACGTAACGTTCGGGAATTCCCGGCGTCCAGATGTTGGCTCCTCCGTAACCGGCAATCCTGAAGTCGTGCACATCATGCCAGTGCAGGTGGAGGTCGCGTTCATGGAGAGACGTATATTTCAAATCCATGTCATAGTTGCCGGGCAGGGCAAATATCAGAGAACTCTGTTTGGTTGTAAGAATATTCTCCAAAACCTTGTATTTTTGTTGAAGGACCCGGCGGGCGCGAATGGTGTCCCGCTGATATTTCGTGCCTTTTTTTTCAATTTCTTCAGAAATGTTGGGCGTATCGAGCAACTCGTCCACAAAATCTTCGATGACCATATTTTCTTTTTGCATTCTGACACGCAAGCCGTGAAAATAGGATTGAAGCTCATGGTAATTGATGGCTGTGCTCATATTGTAAAAGGGAATATCAATGAGATCGCCGGCAATTATATAGATATCCGCTAATGTTTCGGACAACAAAGTTTGGACCCGTTCAAAAGCGCCGTGAATATCGGTTACATAAATGATTTTCATATTAAATACCTGGCACCTGTTTAAACATTAATGACAGCTGATTATTCATTTACCTTATCTTAAGATAAGGTACCATATGTTGGGTTAAAGTTCAGCCATTTTTCAATCAATACCTTTGCTTTTGTCAAGTTATAGAAGATTTCTTTGGACTAAAAGCAACAAAAAATCAATCATTTCTAGTGGGTTCTTGCTTCCGGATAAGCTGATAGCCATTCTTTCGGTCCGTGAACCCTTAATCGTTCCGGATCATAATTTAAGAGTTGTCACCGCCAGCCTGAGATTATTTCGGAAGAAAGGCTGTCAGCTTGCATAAGATGGAGAAAACAATCCAGTAAATGATTTCATTGACACACAAAGTTACTTACCTTACACTTAATACACAAAGAAGCGGGTTCTTATCAAGGAAGCATTTTTACCTATATGTTAGGAGATCTTGCATTTGAATAAAAGACATTTCATTTATTCATTACCGATGATTCTTCTGCTGATCGTCGTTATTACCGGCTGGTTTGCCACGCACTATCTTGGCTATCAGGCCCGGCGGGAAATCATCTCGGAGAGTCAGGCTTCAGTATTAACCCTGTCTACTTATGTATCCTCTATATTCACAACCATTGAAGGCGCCGTTAAATCCCTGTCCGGAGCTGTCTATATAGCTCCCGCACTGACGTCTAAACGTAGTCAGGATATCGAGAATGCCAACAGTGCATTAGACAGATACAATTCCGCCCTAAATGCTTCCGTGTCCTACCTGATGGATGCCAACGGAATGACTATAGTATCCTCCAACCGGAAAGATCCGGACAGCTTTGTTGGAACATCCTATCGTTTTCGTCCATACTTTCAGGAGGCAGCCAAAGGTCAACCTTATCATTATTTTGCTCTTGGCATTACTTCCGGAAAGAGAGGTTTCTATGCCAGCTATCCGGTTCAGAATCGTCCAGGCAAGGTGCTTGGCGTGGTTACTATGAAAAAGGATCTTGATGATATGGGAATCTTTTTCAGAAAATATCCTTTTTGCTTTCTTATCAGCCCTGAGGGCATTATTTTTCTGTCCAGCAAGCCGGAAATGGTTAGAAAAAGTTTCTGGCCACTGGACAAAACGACACAGGAAAAATTGATTGCTTCCCAGCAATTCGGCAATAAACCCTTTGAAGCTGTTACCCAAAAGGAAATGGTCGATGGCACGGAAGTAACTTTTAAAGGGAAGAATTATTTCGTTTCCAGAAAAGTGATTGACAGCGGCGGATGGTCGATTGTGCTGCTGACATCGACAGACCGTATCTGGATTTACAAACTAACCGGTATTCTGGCAACGATTTTCGTATGCTTTTTAATTATAATCTTTACAGCCATTATCTATTTAACAGAACGATCCCACGAGGCTATTCGGCAAAGTGAAGAGAGTAAGTGCCAGTTACTTGATGCAGTCGGAGATGGCATATTTGTTGTCGATGCCAAGGGGCGGGTTACCTTCGTCAACCCTGCCGCCCTGCACATGCTTGAGTATGTAGAAGAAGAGATGTTGGGTCAAATGGTGCACGCTCTCATCCACCATTCTCATAAGGATGGTTCAAACTACCCGGTGGAAGATTGTCCCATGTATGCTTCCTTCACCAGGGCCGTCGATAGCCATGTTGAGGACGAGGTGCTCTGGCGCAAAGACGGCAGCAGTTTCCCCGTTGATTATTTCAGCACACCGATCATCAGGGATGGCAAAGTCGAAGGCGTGGTGGTGACCTTTCGCGACATCACCAAACGTAAACAGGCGGAGGATTCACTGCGGGAGAGCGAAGAGCGCTATCGAGTCCTGGTGGAAAATGCCAGTGATATAATCTTCAGGACTGACGTCAATGGAAACTTCACCTTTGTAAATCCGGCGATGATCCATATTTCGGGATATGAGAAAGAGGAGCTTATTGGAGAGCAGTATACAATATTGATCCGCCCGGACATGCGTGACAATGCTCTTAAATTCTTCGGTCGTCAGATGGTAAAGGGACTTCAAAATACATATTCAGAATATCCCATTATTACGAAAGATGGCCAAAATCTCTGGTTTGGGCAAAACACACAGTTGATTGTGAACGATGGAAAGGTTACGGGCTTTCAGGTAGTTTCCCGCGATATAACTGACCGCAAACGTATGGAGGAGAAATTACGGTTCGAGGAAAAGCGTTTCCGGGCTTTTGTAGAACACGCTTCGGATATGATTGTTCTGGTTAATCCGGAAGGGGTTATTCTCTATGTAAATCCTGCAATTGAGAGTATTTTGGGATACAAACCTGAAGAAAGGATTGGCGCCAACGGAGGTGAGATTGTTCATCCGGATG
>Ga0187887_10004275_pt1 | contig 10732 bp, 8 predicted proteins | sample June2016WEW_7_10_FD_132977 | JGI IMG/M metagenome (GOLD analysis project Ga0187887, IMG submission 132977) | Peatland microbial communities from SPRUCE experiment site at the Marcell Experimental Forest, Minnesota, USA - June2016WEW_7_10 | ecosystem: Environmental > Terrestrial > Soil > Wetlands... | reverse complement strand
TGGAACCATCCAACGTTGTTGAACCCGTCTGGTGGAGAATGCTCAGGAGATCTGAGACGGCATCGTAGCTGTAGTTGGTGGTAACGCCATTAGGCCGCGTCAATTGTGTTCTGCGGCTAAGGGCATCATAGCCGAAGCCGAACTGGCCCGTGAGCGAACTGGTCAGCGTGTTCATGCGGTTCAGAGTGTCATAGCTGTAAACGACCGTGCTTCCATCGGGAGCCGTCATCGCATTACGGTTCGATGCCGCGTCGTAGGCGTAGCCGTTCTGGAAATTGTATCCGGGGAGGAAGGAATACTGCGTAGTCGTGCCGATCACCCGACCCATATTGTCGTAGGCAAATCCATAGGCACCGGTGGGATCGGTCACCTGCCGGAGCTTTCCAACCAGATCGTAGACGTAATTTGCGCTCGTTGAGTCGGGATAGACCTTCGTAGTCATCCGGTAAAGCGCGTCATAAAAGTATTGAATGGTCTGCCCTTTGCGATCCGTTTTCGAGGTCAAATTACCAACCGGATCGTACCCATAGGTTTCGGTGAAAGCAGAAGGGAACGTGGTCTGGATCACGCGGCCGAAGGGATCGAACGCGAAGGAGGTCGTGTGATTGTTTGCATCGGTGATGCTTGTCAGGTCACCTTCGGCATCGTATCCGAATTGCGTGAGGTTGTTCGCCGGGTCAGTAATGGAGGTCAGGCGGTCCGCGTCATCGTACGAATATCGCGTGGTGTGGGTGTCTTGATCTGTGGCCGTAGTGCGGCGGCCCCGATAGTCGTAACCAAAACTCACCGCTGTGTTGTTTGGGTAGGTAATGCCGAGCAATCGATTCAGGACATCATAGCTGAACGTGGTTGGGTGGGCAGCACCGTTGATCGGATCGACGACGCTTGTCCGGTTGCCGCGAGCATCGTAGGCATAGCTCGTCATGTTGTTCTGGGCGTCGGTGATCGACTGAATTAATCCCACCGAGTTCCACTGGATAGAGGTGGGGTTCCCGAGCGGATCGGTGATCTGGGTCAGTTGGCCCAGGTTGTTGTAGCCGAACTGCGTCACGCTGGCAGCGGTCTGTCCATTGGGAGCGGGTGTCGTAACGGACTGCAGGTTGCCATGTGCGTCATACGTATTGCTGGTCGTGTTGCCTAACGGGTCGGTCATGGTCAAGACTTCGCCGAAGCTGTTATACGTATAGCTCGTCGTTACCGCTTGGCCGTTGAGCTGCGCCGATTTCGACAGAATGTTGTTGTTCGCATCATACGTATACGCGATCGTATTACCGTTCGCATCCGTGGTAGTCAACAGATTTCCATTTCCGTCGTAGGTGTTCTGAACGTTGTTTCGGACCGAGCACGTGGAACAACCGGGCCCTTGCGCCGAAAGAAGGACCCATGTGCCCCCGATCATCGTTGAATTATAGGTCGTCTGGAATCCGAGCGAGTTCGTCAGGATCGCAACCGTATCCATGGTGAATGTAGGCCCGTACGTCGTATTTCCAGCGACGGTGACGCTGACCGGGCCGCTCGCGGTCGCGGGCACGGTCGCGACGATCTGAGCGTCGCTCCAGCTGTTGATCTCCGCAGCCGGTGTTCCAGCGAATGCAAGCGTGCTATCGCTCTGGATCGCGCCAAATCCGCTCCCGTTGACGGTGACAATCGTACCGGCCGAGCCGTTCATCGGCGACATGGTCTTGATTCCCGGCGGAACCTCGACCGTGAACGTCACCGAGTTACTGCTGATCCCGTTCACGGTGACCGTGACCGGACCCGTAGTCGCAGCCCCCGGCACGCTCAAGGCGATGGCATTCGGACCCCAAGATTGAATATTGCACATCGCTCCACTTAGAAGCACGAAGCTGCCGCCCTGAGTGGCGCCAAACCCATAGCCGTAGATCACTACATAGCTTCCTGCCGCTCCGCTCGGAGGTGATAGGCTCGTGATGAGCGGATTGTTGGCCGTGAAGTAGATGTTCATATTACTGCTGACCGAATTCACAGTCACGGCCACCGGGCCGGTGGTCACGGATGCCGGAGTCACCGCAACAATCTGAGTATTACTCCAGCTCACGATAGAGCTCGGAGCCACTCCGTTGAAGCTAACGACGCTTGAACCCTGAGTCGCGCCAAAATTCGAGCCGTTGATGGTGACGGTCGTATTTCCGCTCCCGGACGTGGGAGAGAGGTTGCCGACGACAGGTGTCGGAAGACCCCCGCTCGTATCGATCGTGTAGAACGTCCAGGGCGATGACTGATTGGCGAACTCCGCGGCGACCCAATCCGCGGATCGAGTGCCGGACGAAACGCGAACCTCGTCGACGGACCCGTTCATGGCGCAGCAGAAGCCGACCGTCGGAACGCCGCCAATCCTGAATTCAGTAGTCGTGATGGCGGGTGTACCGCCGCTCGTCGCGTTCGAAATGAGGCTCCCATCGAGATAGAGCTGGCTCGTCGCCGTTGTCAGAACGCCTCCGCCGTATACGCCGACTAGCTGATGCCAGTTGGTGTCGTAGGGCAGCGGCCCGGTCAGGCCCATGCTCTCAAAATCCAGCACCCCATTGCTTCCGTCCCAACCGAGCGCTACACGCGCGCCGGTCCCGCTGTTGTCTCCATACCCGGCGATGTCGATGCCTCCCGTCGACGACCCCAACTGAAACCAGGCCTCTACGGTTACTGGCGACGTTCCGCTCGGATAAGCACTCACCGACTCGCGGTAAAGATACGAGTTGGGGTCTCCGCTGAAGGCAACCGCTCCACCGATCTGTCCGGTCGCCGGGGAAGGTTGGACGCCGGTTTGACCGGAGGAGCTCAGCAGATTTCCTTCGATCGGGCCGGAATCCGTCAAGCCCAAGGTCGAGCCGTTGCCAAGGTGGTAGACGGAAAGGAAATTATTCTTCCAGACCCCCGCTTTATTTTCCTGCGAAGTAGTCACGTTCGGATTACCGTAGAAGAGATAGATCGTGGTATCGGTCGTGTGTGACAACGTCGGAATTCGTACCCAGAAGTTCACCGAACCCGTCAACGGATTGTACGTGTCGATCTCATGGTCGAGTTGTGTGGTGCCGGCTGCGTCGGAACAAAATACGATGTCATACCCGGCTGAACTTTGAGCCTGGCCACCATTTGGGATTGTGGCAAGGAATGAGTATGTTCCGGAAATCAAAGCTGGGAAGTCTGTCTGATCGTTATTCGGAACCATCAGGTGGCTGAAAACGACGGCCTGACTGTGCTGGTATCCACTCGAACACTGGCTTTGATTGACGGTTTGGATAAGCGCCGATGACGTACTGCCGTTATCGTTCGCATCGCCCGAATACGACGCGGTGATCGAATGAGATCCCGCCGTCAAAGCCGATGTTGTATAGGTGGCGCCTCCTCCGCTGATCGTAACCGCGTCCAAAGCCGTGCTTCCGTCTATGAATGCGATCGTGCCAGTTGCGATTGATGGCGTCACTGCGGCTGTGAATGTCACTGCAGAGCCACTCGTGGAAGGGTTTGTCGAGGATGCGATGGTGACGCTCGTGCTGGATTTGTTGATAGTTTGTGTAAGTGGGGATGAGGTATTTCCGTTGTAGTTCGTGTCCCCACCGTAAACGGCAGTGATGATATGAGATCCCGCCGCTAAAGTCGACGTGGTGTAGCTTGCATTTCCGCTACTGATCGTTCCCGCTCCCAAAGTCGTGCTTCCGTCGAGAAATGTCACCGTCCCCGTCGCTGACGACGGCGAAATTGTTGCCGCGAATGTAATAGGCATCGCATACATCGTTGGATTCGATGATGAAGAGAGCGCCACGGTCGAACTGCCCGGCTGGACCGTAAAGCCAACTCCACCACTGGACACTCCCCCGACTGTCACTACCACGTTGCCTGTGGTGGTTCCTGTCGGCACTACGGCTACAATCGACGTTGCACTCCAACTCGTGATTGCCGTGGCCGTTGTGCCGTTGAACTTTATAGTACTGGTGCCCTGCGCCGCTCCGAAGTTGGTCCCCGTGATCGCTACCGATGTGCCCACTGGTCCTGACGCGGGCGATAAGCTAGTGATGCTCGGTGTGGGGATCAAGGTAAAGTTGACCCCGTTGCTTTGGAGTCCACTCAGCGTCACAACCACGTTTCCCGTAGATGCGCCTGCTGGCACCGGAACCACAATCGATGTCCCGCTCCAACTGGTTGGCGTGGCTACTGTTCCGTTGAAAGTCACCGCGCCCGAGGTTCCAAAATTGTTCCCGGTAATGGTCGCCGACGTGCCAACCGGTCCCGAGGTCGGCGCTATGCTGGTGATGCTTGGTGGCGGAACGACCGTGAACGGTAGGGAGTTGCTATTGACGTGGTTTTGGACGACCAGCATATTTCCCGAACCGACACCCGTTGGTACCGTCGCAGTAATCTGGGTAGCACTCCAGATCACAATGGACCCATACTCTCCGTTCCCGAAATAGACCAACCCGCTGCCCTGTGTCGCTCCAAATCCTGATCCGGTAAGCGTCATTTGCATTCCCGGACTGATGGCCGTCGGAGAAATACTCGCTAGAGTGGCAGGAATGACCGTAAAAGCCAAGGCATTGCTATTGACATGGTTCTGAATGACCAGAACACTACCCGGGGCGATTCCGGTCGGTACCGTCACCACAATTTGCGTATCGCTCCAACTGACAACCGAACCGTATGGTCCTCCGAAATAGACCAACCCGCTGCCCTGTGTCGCTCCAAATCCTGATCCGGTAAGCGTCATTTGCATTCCCGGACTGATGGCCGTCGGAGAAATACTACTCAGCACCGACGGAATCACCGTGTAGGCAACGCCGTTGCTGTTGACGTGGTTCTGCTGCACGATGAGATTGCCAGGCCCAAGCCCTGTAGTCGGCACGGTTACTACGATCTGGGTTGTAGTCCAACTCACTACGATCCCATAGGCCGTTCCGGAACCAAAATCTACAAATCCATTTCCCTGAGTGGCTCCGAGGTTTGTTCCCGTCACCGTTACCTGCATGCCCGGACTGACCGCCGTCGGCGCGATGCCGGAAATTTGGGGGGCTTGCGCATGGGCGTAGCCTGAAAAGACTAGCAGGGCGACCGTGAGGACGATCAGGAACGAAGGGAATGAGATCAGGCGCGGCATGGACAATCCTCCGACCGAAAAAAACGGTCAAAGCAGTCTGCGCAAGCTCCCCCTCAGTTGATTGCGCGTGATGAAATGGAAACACTAATTAAAGAAATTTCAATTTGCAACAAGAAATTACTAAGATCACATAAATATGTAATGGTTGTCACATCGCCGGCGATAACTCACAATCCGGCCAACAAACGACCCTTACGACAGTCGATAGTTGATCGATTCGACGCCGTCAATGTCCGGCAACACCCAATCCAGCAGGAACAGCTCAGGGCAATCTGAACGCTGCAGAAAGGTCCAAGCCTCCGATCCATTGTTCGCGATCGTGAAAGGGAGTGGCCCGTCTGCGAGGAGAAAGAGGTTACGCATTACGAGCCTGAGTTGATGGGACAGTTGCGCAAATTTGCGGGTGAGGAGGAGACCGAGTCGTGGCCCCCACTTTGCGTCTATCCTCAAGTTCCCAGCTGGCGGTAAAATGCGAGGCACGACATACCAGTGAGATGTATCGACTTCCCATGATCGGAACTCTGAGAGCCACCGAACAAAAAGACCTTCCAGCTTTAGCCAGGTTCCTAATTCGCGTGTACAAGTTTGGGTCGTCGGACTACCACGCCGACACGGAATTGCTGAAGTGGAAATACCTGCGCCCGAGGCCTGGCTGGCGGGGCGGCCGCAGCTATTTCCTCGAAAAGGAAGGGCAAATCGTAGCCCATTGTGGTGTTTGTCCAGCGATTTTCCAGCTGCCCAATGGAAACGCCGTTGACAGTCTCACGCTTATGGACTGGGCTGCCGATTATTCGTCTCCTGGAGCTGGCATTGTGCTCTTTCGCAAACTGATGGAAATGGCCTCAACGTCATACATCATTGGCGGAGTGCCCGCTGCGCGCCAGATTCATCGTCGAATTGGGTTCCAACCCGTAGGTGAAGCTCAGACGTACGCCGGCTGGCTGCGCCCGTTGCGTGAATTTCGGATTCGTCGCCGCACTCTGAGATCGGCTCTGCGAGTATTGCACGGGCTGGCACATCCCCTGCGGAATCGTTCGCGAGTAACTGGGGCATGGGACTTCACTCCGGTGGATCAATTTGACGATTCGCTCCTGCCGATATTGAACCGCGCAGAGCGGCCGTGGACATTCTGCAAACGAACTCTCGCGGACCTAAACTACCTGCTCGAATGCCCTCACCTTAAAATGCGTGGGTTCTTGTTGAGGCGCCACGGCAACGTCGTGGGCTATTTCATAATTGCAATAGCTGAATGGGAAGCCAGGCTCCTGGACCTCATGGTTGATTCGGACTGTACAAATGACTGGAACTTGGCCTGTGCGATTGTTACGAGAGCGGCTAAGCTCGATCCGGACATCTGTCGAATCCGCATCCTCGCCACACTGCCGCTTCTGAGACAGGCGTTGGTGCGAAATGGCTACTGGTGCCAGTACAAGGAGCCCATCGTCATTCACGACCCCAGTCGCAGCCTGGACCGCGCGTTTCCGGTGAGTTTCCAACTGTTCGATAACGATTCGGGCTACTGACAATACACTGGGAACACAGCGAAACGGCTGCGAGCGGCAGTTAATAGGAACTGAAACTGAGCTGGCATACAATAGTACGGAAATCTTCGAGAGCGAAACCTTGAGATTCGTCAGTCCTGCGCTGAAGCACATCGTTTTTCCCGCACTGTCCCGTACCGGATACCTTCGAAAACATGCCGGTGCCGGTCCAGCGGTCGTGACCTACCATGGCGTTTTCCCATCCGGCTACGAAGTCATCAATAGCGCTTTAGATGGCAACCTGATTTCCGCTGATTCCCTGCGACGGCAGTTACAGCTTTTGGCAAAGCGCTACCACGTGATCGCTCCGGCAGATTTTCTCCATTGGACTGAGCGAGGGTTGTCACTACCCCCGCGTTCGGTATTGCTGACCTGTGACGATGCCCTCCACAACACGCTGACTGAGATGGTTCCGATACTGCAGGAGATTGGTCTGCCCTGCCTCTTCTTCGCCACGGGTGCGTCTGCTGAGGAGACGCCGTCCATGCTCTGGTACGAGGAGTTGTACTTAATGCTATTGGACACCGACGAACAGATAACTCTGAATCTGCCAGAAGCGGGCGTAAGCATCGGACCAATCGCGGCGAACGAGAGACACTCGAGCTGGTGGAGTCTGGTCGAAAGGCTGTCACGGTTTGACAGACAAACACGCCGCGGATTTCTGAATCAGATTCGTGAGCAGCTCAAGCTCTCGAAGACATGGAGAGAACAATTCCTCCAGAACTCCACATACGCATCAAGGTTCCTCGTTCTCGACCTGGCGGGGCTACGAAAGCTGGCGGCATCGGGCATGACGATCGGCGCCCATTCTCTGTCCCATCCGGTCCTGGCCAGCGCCAGTGAGGGCTTGGCTTGGCAGGAGATTGCTGAAAGCCGGAGTGTTCTTGAGAAGGCTCTGGAACGGCCTGTGTGGGCTTTGGGCTATCCCTTCGGAAATGCAGCCACAGTTACGAGGAGGGACATGCGCCTCGCGGAACAAGCGGGCTTCTGCTGTGCATTCATGAATGTGGGCGGTGGTTTTGGCGCGAAGATCGAGCGATTCGCGGTACCTCGCGTCCACGTCACTGCCGACATGAGCCTGTCTGAGTTTGAGGCACACGTGACGGGTTTCTATGCATCCTTGCGGAAGGCTGCTCGGTGCCCGTGATGAAGCGATCCGACTCCAATCGGATTGGCGCTACTTGAGAACTATTCACCAGCGCAGCACAGATGCTGCCCATGAATAACCTACGCCAAACCCGACCACCAATACTGTGTCTCCACGACGAAGTCGGTCGGCTTTTGCTGCTTCGTGAAGAGCAATAGGAATAGTCGAAGACACAGTATTTCCGCACGTTTCCAGAAATACAAAAAACTTGTCTTCGGGGATCGAGACCTTCTTCCGAAGGTGATCCATCATGTAGCGGTTTGCTTGGTGAAAAATAAACAAGTCAATATCGCTGAGTTTGAGACTCGCGCGTCGAAGGGTCTCCTCTACCAAAACAGGCACTCTTCTAATCGTGAAGGCGAAGACATCAGGACCTAACATACGCAAGACGGGCGCTCCCGGACAGCGCATGCCTCCTCGCTCAACAATCAGACTCCTCGCGCCCCTTCCGTCGGTGCCATAAACCGGCGAAAGAATAAATTCCTTCTCAGAATCCTCACCGTCGATCAACGTGGCCGCCGCCCCGTCGCCGAATATTGTCCGGGTGCTGCGATCATCGCGCGCAATAAATTTAGTGTACGTTTCAGCGGTGATCAACAGAACGCGACGGCACTGTCCGGTTTCAATCAATCCCTTTGCTAAGCCGATGCCATACACAAATCCGGAACATCCTAGGTTGAAATCCAGCGCGCCGGCGGTAGTCGGAATTGAGAGCCTTTCTTGCACCAGACAAGCCGTGGTCGGCAAGAAATAATCGGGAGATTGCGTGCAGAACAGAAGGAAATCGATGTCCGACGGCTCGCAAACTCGCGACGCGAACAGCCGCCTCGCGGCTTCCACGCCAAGATCAGAAGAGCACTCCTGTGGCGCCGCAACGTGGCGATCGGTGATGCCAGTCTTGTTGGAGATATCCGCAACAGTCCAATCAGGAAATTCGTGTGCGATCAGTGCGTTCGATAGAATCGATTCCGGCAAGAAATACTCGACTGCAGTTATTCGCGCTTTCATTATGACTTGGCTCTGCGTTGTTCTTCCACCAGCGCGACAAGTTCTCCTACCGTCTGGCAACCCGAAAGTCTATCGTAGTCGAGCACAACCCCATACTCGCTATCGGCAAGTGCAACGAACTCCACGATGCGAAGCGAGTCCCACTGTTCTATGCTCTTCAGAGTTGTATCGCGATGCAGAGTTCCATTCTGTAAGTCACACAACCGCTCCACGGAACGCACCAAGACATCGTCAGCCACGGCCAAGATTCTACCATCTGCCGCCTTCCTCCAAGGGTGTGAATCTTGCCCCGAAGCTCGTTGAGAGCGTATTGTCGGAGAGGCACCTTATCCATTCACATTCCGCAACTGGTTGATTTCACGCAGGATAGTTAAAATCAGCAACTCCGATTCACGCGCTTTTCGACCGGTGTCGGCGAGCACCGAGTCAGTCTCGTAATGCGCATGCGCTTGATGCCGCCCTTGCACGAGCGCAGCCCGCCCTTGCATGTTGAGCTGTGTAGCCTTTGAAGAAGACGCGCATCGAAATTTGCGGAGCATTCTTCGCAAGGAACGTAATAAGATTTGACTTCTATGGCGCGCTGGTTCAGGTCAACACACTTGGCGGTAATTCTCTACGCGGTTTTGGTTTTTGCGATCGTTTTGTGGTGGCTAATGAGTCGGCCATGATTCGGTTCTTTCCTTGTTCTTCATTGTTCCGAAACTGAGAAGCAAGTTCTAGCGGTGGACATTGCAGTCCGAGATGTGCCGTAGTATGTTTTCGAGTGACTGCCAATCACAGGCACCTAGCGTCGAAAAGAGCCGGGCATCTCCTCGTTTCCCCGACATTATGAGTTCGGTGTCACACCGCACAACAAAAACATCGTACTTGGCGTACGAGTTGTTCTTGTTTTCAACTATTTTCCCAATGCATTGGACACCGTTGAGCCACTCATACCTTGGCAGAGGTTTACATGGTTGGTGCAATGGTGCAATCACGGAATAGTGGTCGCTGGACGTTATGACCTCGCTTTTATTGGCGCGGGCCTCGCTTTCTTCCGTGTCTTTGGTAACCCCGTTGCTCGTTGGATTACTAACCATGCGGACCGTGTGCGAGGAACACTAATTTTGCACTTGTTAACGCATTAACTATCTCGCTAGCGATTTGATTCGTTCGATTCGTGATTGTCTGGAATGATCACTCCGTCCCGCTCGTCGTCCCAGGCCATGGCAGACATTTTCCACTCTCCATCCTTTCGCACGAATTGAATTGTCTGCATACCACGGGTGTTGAAGCGTTCCCCGTGCAGCACTCCCGTCTTGCGGTACGCGAGGAACCGCTGTGCTACATTTCCGAAGATTTCGGTGGTTTCCCACTCCTCACGCTCGCAGAGATCCACGAGGCTGCCATCGTTGAGCATTAGTTCGCGCGGCGCAATGAATTCCGAGATTGAAAACACCTCCGTGTTTGGACCGCAGGTCCTCACGATGATGCCCTGTGGGATGAACAGATCGTGGATTCGCAGTAGGCTAACGGTTGTGCCAGGCGTAGGTGAGAAAATACGGAACAGCTCCGTGGTGAGTGCGTCAATACACTGCTTATCTCTGTCAATGGATGGAGCAGACGGTTCTTTCACACTGTGCCTCTCGAAGATCCCGAAATATGTGAGTCGATGGGAATTATACTTCTTTCTCAAAATCATCCTTCGATGCCTAATTCTCTCGTCGCGCTTTTCTTCGCTCTGCGTTCCATCGGCCGGTCACGCGTGAACTCCAACTCGGACTAAGTGGTGGCCGGCACAACCGGTGTTGTCGGCTGACTGAGGAAGCGCACCAGTCGCTTGATGTTCTGGGCTACCGCTGCCAGGAAGAACTGCTGCGCACGAACCTGAGTCGCCGCAGACGCAGGCGCCGCAATCCGATCTGATTCTTCAGTTCCGCGAACAAGGCT